>LNFM01000148.1_pt1 | contig 172453 bp, 127 predicted proteins | sample 596031 | NCBI WGS metagenome assembly LNFM01 (sample SAMN04254537, study PRJNA301005) | activated carbon metagenome | isolation source: dual media filters at the Ann Arbor, Michigan drinking water treatment plant | place: USA: Ann Arbor | reverse complement strand
ATCCGCGGCGAAATGGTCACCACCATGCTTGAAATGGGCCTGCCCTGCGACAAGCACCACCACGAAGTCGCCGCCGCGCAGCACGAATTGGGCCTGACCTTCGGCACGCTGGTGCAAACCGCTGATCGGATGCAGATTTACAAGTACGTCGTGCACCAGGTCGCCCACGCCTATGGCAAAACCGCGACCTTCATGCCCAAGCCGATTAAGGCCGATAACGGGTCGGGGATGCACACCCACATCTCGATCTGGAAAGAAGGCAAGCCGATGTTTGCCGGCAATGAATATGCCGGATTGTCGGAAATGTGCCTCTACTTCATCGGCGGCGTGATCAAGCATGCCAAGTCGCTGAACGCCTTCACCAACCCGACCACCAATAGCTACAAGCGGCTGGTGCCGGGCTTTGAAGCGCCGGTGCTGCTGGCCTATTCGGCACGCAACCGTTCGGCATCATGCCGCATTCCGTACGGCGCGGGCGACAAGGCGAAGCGCGTGGAATTCCGCTTCCCCGATGCGATGGCCAACCCGTACCTGTGCTATTCGGCGCTGCTGATGGCGGGCCTCGATGGGATCGAGAACAAGATCCACCCGGGCGAAGCAATGGACAAGAACCTGTACGATCTGCCGCCGGCCGAACTCGCCGAAGTGCCGACCGTGTGCGGTTCCTTGCGCGAAGCACTGGATTCGCTGGCAGCTGACTACGACTACCTGTTGAAGGGTGACGTGTTCACCAAGGATCAGATCGACGCCTATGCCGAGCTGAAGTGGGAAGAGGTGATCCGCACCGAAACCACCCCCTGCCCGGTCGAATACGACATGTATTACAGCATGTAAGATCAATCGCACACGCGTTTGGGCTAATAGAGGGCCGCTCGGAAAGCCGGGCGGCCCTTTTGCTTGGCGCAGCGCTTCCATCGGCAAATTGCGCAAGCTAAAGCGACCCTTCTTTCGCGACCTTGAGGTGACGCATGACATCTTCGATCTTGCTGGTGGCCGGGGGCCTCGTGCTGCTCGGGCTGGGCGGCGAATTGCTAGTGCGGGGCGCAGTGGGAATGGCGGCGCGGCTGGGCATTTCGCCGTTGCTTGCGGGCCTTACGATTGTCGGCTTTGGCACATCGACCCCGGAATTGGCGACCAGTGTGCAGGCCGCGCTGGGTGGATCGCCAGGGATTGCGGTGGGCAATGTGGTCGGATCGAATATCGCTAACATCCTGTTGATCCTCGGCATATCGGCACTCATCCTGCCGCTGGCTGTCAACCCGGCGTCCTTCAAGCGCGACTCGATCGCAATGGGGGGCAGCGCATTGCTGGCGACAGGCGCAGTGCTGCTCGGCGTCATTGGGCCAGCGCCCGGTTTGATCCTGATCGCTTGCCTGATTGGCTACGTCTGGTGGGCATACAAGTCAGAGGCCGCTGCCGATGACGACGAATGCCACCGTCACGAAGCCGAGGCAGACGACCGCCCCGTGCCGCCCAATACCGGCCCGGTGGTGCTGGTCGGATTGATCATCGCCGGCCTCGCTGCGGCGATTTTCGGCGCGGGCTTGCTGGTTGACGGCGCGACCGTGCTGGCCAGCGCGGCCGGGGTTTCAGAAAGCGTCATCGGGCTGACAGTGGTCGCGGTCGGCACCAGCCTGCCCGAACTGATCGCCTGCGTGATCGCGGTGCTTCGCAAGCATGCCGACGTGGCTTTGGGCAATATCGTCGGCTCAAACATCTATAACCTGTGCGGCATACTCGGCCTCACCGCGTTTATTCACCCAATAGAGGTGCCAGACGAAATTGCTCGGATCGACATCTGGGTGATGCTTGGCGTCACCGCGCTCTTGATCGTGCAATTGCGCAGCGGCTGGCGGCTGTCGCGTATCGAGGGTGCGGTGCTTGTAGCGCTTTACTGTGGTTACACCGCTTTCCTGGCCCTGCGCTGAGGCATTCCTGCAACGCTCTGCCTAAAGCTGCGCAATTGCCTTTTTTTGAATTGTCACAAAGCCATAAGGCGATAGATAAGGGTTTATCGGTAGAAATACTGTAACTAACTTTAAAGGGGCAATCATGAACACGTCGAACACGCGCCGCCGCAATTTGCTGGCCGGCACCGCCACGCTGGCACTGTCAATGGCCGTTCTCGCCACCCCGGCGATGGCTATTGTCCCTAATGAAACTACTGATTCCGAAGCAATTGTCGACAACGACGATGAGTTCCGCGGCGTTGGCCAGTTCTTCCGCGCGGACGGGTTCGTCTGCACCGGCACGCTGATCAACCCGCGCACTGTGCTGTTCGCGGCGCACTGCGTGAATGATCGCCCGGAAACGGATTACAACGCCGACAATATTCCGGCCGCGTTCTCGTTCAACGTCAACGCGCTGCCTGGCTTCCAGAACTGGTTCGCCAACAACTTCGCCAGCAACCCTGATTTGGCGGTGTTTAACATCAGCCGCATTTTCTACGATCAGCGTTCATTGCAGGACGCTTTCGGCCTCGGCTTCATCGAAGCTGACATCGCGCTCGCCACGCTGGACACCCCAGCGGCTGGCATCCCGACCTGGGCGCTGCTGTTCTCGACCCTGCCCGCGCCTTCGTCGATCGATCCGGTCCGCGGCACCGGCTATCACGTCAACATCGTCGGCTACGGCGGCACCGGCAACGCCGCGCAGGGCCCTGTGGGGGGCATCGATTTCCGTCGCCGTGCGGCTGAAAACCTGCTTGGCGGCTTCTTCTCGCTCGACGATCAGGACAATGTGCTGTTCGGCCCGGGGCCGGACACCTTCCCGCAGAACCTGTATCAGCTCGATTTCGACTCGCAGGATCGCAGCTTCTTCACCGACATCAACGTCCACCGCGACGATGCGCTGCCTAACGAAGGCACGACCGCTGGTGGCGACTCGGGTGGCCCGCTGATCCTCGATGCGGCCAACAACACCCTGTCGAACGAAGATCTGGTGATCGGCGTCCTGTCGGGTGGTTCGCGCTTCTTTGGCGGCCAGCCGTTCAGCTCGATCGGAACCACCAGCTTCTACCAGCCGCTGTCGCTTTATTGGCAGTATATCACGGCGACCAACCCCTACCGCTATGTTGGCGCATTGGCCGGCAATGGTAACTGGGAAGATGCGACCCGCTGGACCACGCTGCTCGACCCCAACTATCGCGTGATTAACGCGCAAGGCCAGGTCGTGAACGGCCTGCCGACCACGCCAGAACTGGGGCCCGATGGCACCGACGGCGATTTTGGCGCGATCTGCGTTGAATTCGAAGGACCGGGCGATGGCTGCGTCGATACAGCGACCGGCGAGTTTGAAGACACCTCCCCGTCTGAGCCGACCAGCGGCGAAGTCGCCAACAGCCGCGCCAGCGTATCGCTGGATGCTGTGGCAGGTACGAACACCGATAACGCCGCCATCGCCGGTGAAGGCGATCTGCTCGAAGGTTCGGAAGTTGCGGCGATCAGCGGCCGTGCGTCGCTCGGTACCGACATCACCGCAATCAGCGGCCAAGCCGACCTTGATACAGAAACTGTGGCAATCAACGGTCGCGCTGATCTGATCACGGACATTCAAGCGCAGGAAACCGGCCCGGTGACCCTGCCCGCGCCGTCGCTGGCCAACGGTCTGCCGGGCGCGCGCAATTTCGTGCCGAACAACATTGATGCCGTGACCACCGACACAGTGCGCGTTGACCCGCGCTACTACGACGTCACCCTCAGCCAGACAGGTACCACCACCCTGAGCAGCGCGGTCACCATCGACCGTCTGACCGTGCGCGGCGCAGCCGGGCTCACCGTGGCTGGTGCGGGCAACCTCACGTCGCTGATCGACATCAACCAGTTCGGCGGTGTCGTGAACGTCAACGGCAGCCTCACCTCGGTCGGCGATTACACGCTGTTCGCGGGGATGCTGGCTGGCACCGGCACCGTCAACGCACCGTTCCTGACCAGCGTCACCGGAGTTTTCTCACCCGGTACGATGGGCACCACCGGTACGCTGAACATCAACGGCAACCTGGTGATGTCCTCGGGCACCACGTTCCTCGTTGACGTCGGCGCAGCTGGCGCGTCGGACCGGCTCGCTGTCACCGGCCTTGCCAATGTCGGCGGGATCGTGAACATCGGCAGCGCCGTGACCCAGCAGATCAACGGCACCGGCCAGCGCTTCACCATTCTGACGGCAACCGATGGCGTTTCGGGCACCTTTACCGAGCGTTCGATCTCATCGATCCTCAGCCAGTCGTTTATCTATCAGGAAAACGCTGTGCTGCTCGAAATCGAGGCAGCCAGCTACACGACTGTGATCGACGCAACGGACCCGAACCAGCGCGCCTACGCTCAGCTGTTCGACCAGAATCGCGGGACCGGGGCACTGGCTGATCTTTATGATCTCGACTTTGCCAGCGTCGATACGATCCGTGACACCTTCGTCCGTCTCGCTCCGGTGAGCGAGCAGGCCGTGCGCCAGCTGTCGGGCCAGACCGTTAACCTGCTGCAGAACTTCAACGATGCGCGTCTGCGCGAATCGGATCGCAGCAAGGCAGGCGGCACGATCGCTATCATCGGTTCGCCGCTGAACGCGGTGCAGGCCGGCCTCGCACCGAATTCGCAGCCACTGGGTGCAAACCTGATGGCGCTGCAAGATGGCGACGAGAAGGAAATGATGGAAGCCGATCTGCCCGACAACGTGGCGATCTTCATCGCTGGCGGCGTGGTGGCAGGCAGCTCCGACTCGCTCCCCGGCTTCGCACAAGAAACGGATATCTCGGGCGTGTTCGTTTCGGGCGGTCTCGAATTCTACCCGGGTGACAACGGCATGGTTGGCATCTCAGGCTATTTCAGCTCGGTCGCTGCTGACGCGCCGCTCGGCCAGGAGGTCAAGAGCGACACCTATGCCGCATCGCTCTACGGCCGCTACACCCTTGGCGGCGGCGCGGTGCTTGACGGACAGTTCTCACTCGGCAGCATGGGCTTCGACACCACCCGTCAAGTGCAGTTCCTCGGGACTTCGCAGACGCTCACCTCGTCGACCGATAACCTGCTGGTTTCGGGCGCGCTGGGCTTGTCGTATGACCTCGAAACCGGAATTGGCACCTTCTCGCCGGGCGTCGAAGGACGCTATGCCAGCGTTGACCTATCGACCATCCGCGAAGCCGGTGGCATCCTCGGGCTGACGGTCGAGCGTGAGCGGTTCGAAAGCAAGCAGGCTCGCGCTGGCATCGATTTCGAAAGCGACTCGAGCGTGGTGCAGGTCAACGCCAACGCCCAGTTCGTGTACGAATTCGAAGAAGGCCCGCAATTGCTGGCCGCCAACTTCGCGCAAGGGACAGGCCCGAACGCCAACTTCGTGCTCAACGGCGCTGATCAGACCTGGGTCGAAGTCGGCATCGGTGCGCAGGTTGGCCAGGGTCCGGTGCAGCTGGGCGTCGGGTTCGACACCACCATCGGCCGCGATACGGCCAACGCGCGGGTGTTCCGCGGGTCGCTGTCCTATCGTTTCTAATCGTGCGAATTGACGCAAAAGAAAGGGGCGCTCGCAGCAACGCGGGCGCCCCTTTTCATTGGCCAATGCTTTGCCCGAGGGCGCTTATTTGATCTTGAGCATCCCGCGCCGCCCAACCGCGATGAAACTCGCGAGCATCACCAGCACATACAACAAAGTCAGCAGATCGAGCGGCTGCGGCCCGGCGATAAAACCGAGATGTGCGAACATCCCCCACAGGCCGAAAACTATGAATGCGAGGCCAAAGGCGATCGCGCCGCCTTCAAGACCAACCGCCAGCATCAATTCGTCCGAAGCACGGTACGCCGGGATCGAAATCGCCGTGCCGGCCACCAGCCCGGCCAAACCTACGATCAAAGCAGCAGTTTGTGGCAAGGGGCCATCGGGCGCAGCCAATGCGACGGCGATCAGACCACCACCCCACAACAGCATCGCAGCGCCTGAATAAAGCAGCGATTTGCGCTGTTCGCGCAGCTCATCGGCGTCTTCGACGTTGAGAAACCGCGCGCCTAGCCTGGGATTGGCCGTACCGAATATGATCCCGGCGGCGATCACACAGTACATCACTCCCACCAGCGCAGCGATGGTCGCCGACGGGGCAAGCCCGCCAACCGCACCGCTACCGAGAAATCGCATCAGCCCAGCCGCCGCTGCATAGCCGACAGCACCGCCGATCAGGGCACGGAAAGCACCCTTGCGGATCCTAGAGGTTGGGCGAGGGGTTTCACGATCAATCATCATTCTTCGGGCTCCCAGTCATCAATGAACAGATCCGGCACTGCCACGCCGAACAGCCGCGCCATGCGCAATGCCAACGGCAGTGAGGGATCGTATTTGTCAGTCTCGACAGCGTTAATCGTCTGGCGTGACACGCCGAGCCGCCGAGCGAGCTCGCCCTGGCTCCAGCCTTGTGCCTCACGATAGTGTTTCAGTCGATTTTCCAAGGTCTTCCTGATCAGATGCTGTTGTGTGAAAGAGTTTACGGTGCGTCCGATTGGGGCTTTGCACCCAGCACCTGACAAGAGTTCTTTACTGTAAAGAGCTCTTGTCAGTCAAGAGCTCTTGTCAGGTGTTGCCCACTCCGTTGGTGCACGCGGCATTTTCCTACTTAGAAGGTTAATGCCTAATCCCTGCGCCTCGCTTTGCCGCAATCCAATCATGAGGCCTTGCCATGCTGCACCAATCCCCCAATCCGCTGCTTGCCGTTATCCGCCGCCTGATGGACGAAGTTGCTAGAATTGCTGACACTGCCGCGCGCTCCCCAACGGCGCTGCCCGCCGCTTCGGGATTGGCAATCGGCCCCGACGGCGTAGCCCTGATCAAACGGTTCGAAGGCTGCGCGCGGCTGCGGATCGATGGCATGGTGGCGGCCTATCCCGATCCTGGCACCGGTGGTGAACCGTGGACGATTGGTTGGGGTGCGACCGGGCGCGATCATGTCCACGGCGGGCGGATTGGCCCGCAGACAGTATGGACGCAGGCGCAATGCGATGACCGGCTTGCACAAGATCTCGTCCGCTATGCCGCCGATGTTGCCCGCACATTGGGAGATGCCCCCACCACGCAGGCCCAATTCGATGCGCTGGTCAGCTTTCACTACAACACCGGCGCGATTGCCCGCGCGACGCTTACGCAAAAGCACAACGCAGGCGATTTTCAGGGGGCGGCGCGCGAATTCGCCCGCTGGAACCGCGCGGGCGGACGGGTGCTCAAAGGCCTGATCCGCCGCCGCGCCGCCGAGGCCAAACTCTACCTTCAGTAATCCCGGCTAATTTCTGCCAACACGCTATCGCGCCCGATGGTCGAGACCGTGCCCAGCAGTGATAGCCAGCTGGTAATACGGTATTCGACCTGCGTGGCGCTGTACCCGCGCCCATCGGTCACTAGTTCGACATAGAGGCTGCGCGTGATGTTCTTGCCGATCGCAATCCCGGTGCCGCGTCCGATCAGCGGGTCAGCGCTGATGATCCGCAGCTGGTCTAGCCCAATTGAGCGGCGCAACTGCCCAATCGGGTCGAGCCCGCCGCCACCGCCCTGCAACGCTGCCAGCGCAGCGGCCAGTTGCACTGCGTCGGTGGCCGAGAGCGACGTTACCGATCCGCCGAACAGCAGCCGCGCCAGAATCTCCTCTTCAGGCAAAGCCGGGTCGCTGGAAAAAGTGATCGCAGGCGACTGCGCGTTGCCAGCGATCGCGATGTCGACATTGGTGCCGTTGCGCGATGTTTCGGCCAGGATGTCGAGCCTCGGATCAATGGGGCCATTGGCATCGAACAGGATCCGACCCCGCGTGAGTTCGAACCGGGTGCCAGCGAAGGTGTAATCCCCGCGGACCAGCTGAGCAGAACCACCGATGCGCGGATCGCTCACCGTACCGCGTAGCGCAAGGTCAACGCCCCACTCACTATCGAGCCCCAGCCCCTCCACCGCAACGCGGCCCGGCGCCGAGGCATTGACCAGATACCGCCACGCCGATTCGCGCGCCGACACCTGCGTTCGACCAGCCCCGACTTCTCCATTGATCTCGCGCGTGGCGATCTGCGGGAGTGCGACATCCTCCGCCGCAGTTCCCAGCGCCCAGCGCGCACGGTCGAGCGTCACGCGCCCGGCAATCGTTCCGCCCACTCCGCTCGATACAATCCGCAAGGGGCCGGTGATGGTCGCCTCCAACCCGGTAGCGTCGAGCAAGCGTGCGCCTTTGGCGGCCGCGCGCAGATCAAGCTGCGGCCCGCGAGATGCGCTCATCGCGGCGAAATCCACTGTGCCGCTGCCAGTAATCGTGCCGCCGCCAGAAGTGCTGCCAGCAAAGCGGCTGAGTTCCAGCCGCGACCCGGCAAAGCGCCCGCGCGCCATGCCTTTCTCGATTCGCGTGCCGGTCAGCGCGCTGGAAAGTGTGAGATCATCGCTCGCCACGGTACCGGTGATGCGCGGGCTGCGCAGCGTTCCGGTGGCGCGGGCTGATATCGCAACCGGGCCGGTGAGGTCGAATGCCTCCACTGCCGCGAGCCGCCACAGCGTTTCCGCCGCGCCGTCAAATGCCAGCCGCGCATCAAGCCGCCCGCGCATCAGCCGCTCGGTCAGTGTACCGCCCGTGCCCAGCCCGGTAATACTCACCGACACATCGCCGCGCCGCGCATCGCCTTCGAGCAAACGCCCAGCGGCGGTCAGGCGCTCACTCGTAAGGTCGACGACGCCGAGCACATTGATTGGCTTGGACGACAGCACCAGCCCAGCGCGGCTGAAGCGGTCGATCCGCACCCGCGCCTTGGCGGTCGGCGCGGCGCGGCCCACTTGGCGATAGTCGATGATCCCGGTCAGCCGCCCGCCCAGCCCCAGATCAGCCCCCGCCAAGTCGAGCAAACGCAGCGGCATCCGCGCGAGCTTCACCTCCAGCGCGGTTTCAACATCGCCGAGCGCGCCTTCGACAACCGCATAGCCACCGCCAAAACCGATTTGTGTGGGAGCTAACCGCCACCCGCCGCCGTCTTCGGCGGTGAAGACCGCGCGGCGCGGCATGGTAATCTCCGCGCCACCATATTGTCCGCGCGCGACAGCGGCGATCTGCCGGGGCGCGACATTGGCATCGAAATTGAGCGCAAACCGATCCGCCCGCCGCCCGGCAATTGTCCCGGTGACCTTGCCCCGCCCATCGTTGATGCCGGCCTTTGCGGTCAGGTTGGCGAGGTTGAGCGCGCCATATTCCACCCCGCTCGCGCTGATATCGGCATCAACCGAGGTGTTGCCATCAGCATAGCGCCCGGTGGCTGTAACGTCGGCGCGCGCGATCCGGATCGGGGTGCCGCCGCCGAAGCGGGCACCGCGCGCAGCAAGATCGACCGCAAAACTGATCGCGCCGCCACCTTGCGGACGGAAGTTCACCGTTCCGTCCACCCCGCCTCCCGCCAGCCGCAAATCACCAGCCACCCCGGCATCGCCCAGCGTCAATGCGCCGGTGACCGTAGTGCGGTACACGTCCAGCCGGTTGATCGCGATCCGGGCCGGTGCGTTTTCGGGGAGGAACAGCTCCAGCGCGCCATCAAACGGGCCGAGCAACGAGCCGCCTTTGACATCAAGTCCAAAGCCATTGTCGCTTGGCGCCAGTGCTACGCGCACGTCCTTCAGCCCGGCAGTTGGATAGGGATCAGCCAGCACCAGTACCGCGCGCGGGCCATCTGCGGCGATTTCAGCATCGAAGGTAAACGGGCCATAATCCGCCTGCCGCCCGCTCCCGACCAGCGTTGTGCGCGTGCCGCCGCTGCCGGGTACAACCTTGCTATCCAGCCTGGCATTGAGCCGGGCTGAGGTGACCACTGCATCACGAAACACAATCGGCTGCCCCGCCCCCATGCCAAGCGCGCCGTTAAACCTGATCTGTTCGCCCGCCAGATTGACGATGGTGGCATTGCCGATCTTGCTCAGCACACCCGCTAGGTTGGCGCGCAGGCTCCACGGCACGTTGGGACCGAACTTGGCGAGGATCTTGGCATTGGCGGTGACATCACCCGCACCGTCGACCTTCAACCCGCGGGCAATGACTGGCCCCGCCAGCGCATAGGCTCCGGCCGCCACATCACCGCGAAGCGCCAAGGTCGCCTCCAGTCCGGGGAAGGTGACGCGGCCATTGTCCCCCTCCAGCCGCTGACGCGCGAAATCATAGACCAAAGTGCCGCCCAGCCGCCCTTTGACCAAACGCGGATCGGCCAGCGCAATGCCGGTCGACACGCGCTCTGCCGTCACAGCCAACGGCACTGAAATCGCCGTGCCGTTAAAGCTGGCGCGGCCTTCCTGCGTCAATTCGGTCGCGGTCACGCCATTACTGATCAGCCGCGCCACATCGATCCGGTGCTTGATCGCAAGGTCATCAAACGCCCCGCTGACATTGGCGGCAAGCTTGGCGCCCTCCAGCCGCAGCGATGCCCCCAGCCAATCAGGATCGCGCACTGTCAACGCCACCCGCGCGCCCTCCACTGCCTTACCGGCAAGATCGACCACCCCGGCGCTGCGCAAATCGAGGGTGGGCGAGATCAACGCAGCGCGCCCCTCGACCACACTATCCTCCAGCGTAAAGCTGGCGGCGATTGCCGTGGCCTCACCCAGCGAGCGCGCTGCCAGCGTGGCACCATCCAGCCCCGCGCGCAGCTGTCCAAGCACGCCGTAACGCCCGGCATTATTGGTAATCTTGAACGCGGCGACCGGCGGGCCTTCAGCGCCAATCCGCCGTGCCACCGCCGTACCGCGCCAACGCTTCCACGTGCCGTCACCGGCTACGCGCGCCCTGTAACCGGTATTCAATCCGGCGAGCCCTGCCAGTACGCCGCCTGCAGGAGCGACATAATCGCCCTCCAAATCGAAACGATCACCATTCGGAACGGCATCGAGCAGCAACACAATCCGATCCTGCGCTCCAAGCCGCGCCTGCGCGTCTATCAGCGCGCGGCCGGCGCGAATATCGACCTTGGCCGTCAGGTTCGCGCGTTCGTCGCGCGGGGTCGCCACCCCTTTGGCGATCACCAGATCTTCGACTGCGAGCTTATCCACCCGGATATCGAAATCGGGCAGCAGCGGCGCATCGGGATCGGCGGGGAGCAATTCGGGCAGGCGCGTCAACCGCCCCCGTTTGGTCGTCAGCTCGCGGATATCCAGCCCGCTCCACAGCCAAGTGAGCGGCCGCCAATCAAGCCGTACTTCGGGGATGGTCAGGAACACGCCTTTAGGATCGCTCACCTCGACTTGGCGCAAGGTCGCCTTGTTGTAGAGATCGCCCTCGATCCGTCCGATCTTGAAGCGCAGACCCGATGCCGGGGCGGTGGCTGCAATCTGATCGGCAACCACGCGCTTACCAATCGGGGTCGCCAGAAAGGTGGCGACCAGCACGAATGGGGCGAGAAGCAGCGCCAGGGCCCAGCCCAGCCGTTTGCCCCAGCGGCGGCGGCTGGGCGACGCGGCGTCAGTAGGGGGCGCGGCGACTTCTGTCATCAGAACGCCTGCCCAAGGCTGACGTAGACCACCACTGGGCTATCGAACGGCGTCGGGTTAAGCGGGGCGGCGACATCAACACGGATCGGACCGAACGTGGTCTTGTACCGGATGCCAATCCCGGCGCCGAACCGGATGTCGGCGAAATCAGGGGTCGAACCGCGCCCGACCGAACCTGCGTCGATGAACGGCACCACCTCGATCGCCCCACCGAACAGCGGCGTTTCAATGCGAGCTTCGAGCGCGAATTCCACCAGTGAGGCTCCGCCGGTCGGATTGCCGAGATCGTCGCGCGGGCCGACACCCTGAAATCCATAGCCGCGCACCGACGCGCCGCCGCCGCCATAAAGCCGCCGCGACGGGGCGATGTCCTCGGCCTCCGCACCCTGGATCGTTGCCGCCCGCACGCGGCCAGCCAACACGGTCGCGCCGACCGACTTGTAGTACGCCGCATCGCCCTGCGCACGCAGGTAAAAGCTCTCGGCCCCCTCCGACTGCGAGGCTTCGGGTGCGAGGAACAGGGTGGCGCGGTACCCCTCGCTCGGGTCGAGCAGGTCGTCGCTGGCGTCCAATGTGACGCTGCCAAACACACCGCCAATCAAGAACGCCTGACGTGGGGGCAACGGACTGCCGGGGGCGATGCGGACATTGCGATTGCGTTCATCGGTGTAGAGCAATTCGCCGCCCACTTGCCAGCTCAGGGGCTTTTGAAACAGGATGTTAGAGACCTTTTCAAAGGTGCCGCGCATCCCAAACCCGCGCGAATCCACCGCCTGCGTCGTGATATCGCTGGCGAACAGATCGACGGTCAGCACCTGATCGCGGCCCTTAAAATTGTTACGCCGCACCCCGACGCTGGCAAGCGCCTCACGCGTGCCGAGGATACCGCGGAGCCGCAACGCGCCCTCGGGCGGGAACAGATTGCGGTGCTCCCAGCGGCCTTCGAGCTTGAAACCGTCTTCGGTCCCGTACCCGATCGCGCCTGCAATTGTGCGGAGCGGGGCGCGTTCAAACCCGACGTCGAGTGCGACTTCGCCGGGGCGGTCGCCTTCGGGTGCACGGGTTTCGCGCGGAATGACCGTGACGCTGGAAACGAGGCCTGTGGCGATGATGGCGCGGCGCAGGTCGACCTCCAGGCTCTGCTGGAACACATCGCCCGGATCGAAGCGAGCGATCCGTCCGAGATGGCGCCCGGACAGAAACCGGGGGTCGGCGCTGACGACTTCGCCGAAGACGTATTTGCCGCCCGGTTGGACAGCGAGCGTCAGGTCACCTTCAGCGCGGGCGTGGTCGATTAGCAATTCAGGTTCATCAAGTAAAGCAAAGGGATAACCGCTTTCGCCCAGCGCCACGCGCAATTCGATCTCGGCTTCAATGATGCGGTCGGCATAAAGCGGATCGCCAGGCTCGATGCCAAATGCTGCGATCATTCGGCTGGCATCGGGCTCGGCCAAGGTCGGCAGCAAACCGAGGTCGATCCGCCCAAAGCGGTAGCGCGTGCCGGGCAGGATATCGAACCTTACGCTGGGTTCATTAGCAATATCAGCGCCTTCGCCATCAGCGCTATCATCACGATTGCGGCGACCGCCCGACAATTGGCGCACCACATCGCCGCTGTAATAGCCATAGGTGCGCAGGATATTGCCTAGCAATTCTTCATCCGAACGCGCCCGTGCGGCAACCTGCGGGGCGGATTCCTCGCCATCGTCAAGCTGACGTAAGGTCGACAAGTCCCTGAACCGCTGAACAAATTCCCGGCGTTCGGGGAAGGCATCCTCGGCCGCAGGCAGGGCCAGCACCAAGGTGCTACCCACCCGGGTTTCTTCAAGTTCGGGCAGATCGCCCAGCACAGGCGCGGTGATGCTGGCGAGGGCTTCGAGCGCGGCATCAGGTTCCAGCGGAGCGGGCACATCCACCGCAAAATCGGCGAAAACCGCGTCCAATTCGGGGGTCAAAGCGGGGTCAAGCCCGGGCAAGGCGGGGTCTAACAGGGGGCTAGCCGGGTCTGGCGGGAAGCTGACTACGCCCACATCCGCCACCGGATTAGCCACGCCGTCTGCAGCCCAGTTTTCCGGATCAGCAACCGCCGTTTCCGGAATCAACTCATCAAGCGAGAACGGAACCGGAGCCGGTTCAGGCACGACTTGCGCCACCGGCTCATTCCCGGCGCCATCATCCTGCACCGCGTCCTGCGCCGCCACCGGAGCGGCGGTCAGCGCGAAGCTAGCGTGACCCAATCCTGCGACACATGCGAGACCGAGCGTTAAAAAGCGGCGTGGTTCAGCTTTCCGGGAACTTGACAGGCTGGCCATCCTTGCCTCGGGCGCCTGCGAGCGACGCGTCCTTCAGTTGACGCGGCGCGGTGGCTGCTGCGGTCAGCCGGTGCTGTTCAACAGGATCCATCAATTGCCAGCCTTCACGCGTCAACCGCTCCATCGGGCGATAGCGCACCTTGTACTGCATCCGCGGGCTGCCTTCCACCCAATAGCCGAGATAGACATAGGCCAGACCTTCGGCAGCGGCGCGGCGGATGTGATCGAGGATGATGTAGTTGCCCAACCCCGCGCGGGTTTCATGTTCCGGATCGTAGAACGAATAGATCATCGACAGCCCGTCGCCCTGCCGATCAGTGAGGCAAGCGCCCACCAACCGACCGGGACGCCCGCCCACGCCGGGTTCACGATATTCGGTCACGACGCTGCTGACCGGGGTGTGTTCGATCATGTCGGCGTAATCGAGTTCATCCATCGCCGACATGCCGCCATCGGGGTGCCGTTCGCCGAGATATTTCGCCAGGAGTTCAAACTGTTCATCGGTCGCCCACGGGCGGCATTCGGTGACGATCAGATCATCATTGCGTTTCAGATCGCGTTTCTGCGTGCCCGACGGCTGAAACTTGCCCGCGACCACGCGAACCGAAACGCAGGCCTGGCAATCAAGGCACGACGGACGATAGGCCACCGTCTGGCTACGGCGGAACCCGATGCGGCCCAGTGCCTCGTTCAACTGATCGGCATGCGGGCCTTTCAGCTCGGTAAAGACCTTACGTTCGCTGCGGCCCGGCAGATAGGGGCACGGCGCGGGGCTGGTCACGAAAAACCGGGGAAAGCGGATCGGGGCCGTCACGGGTGGGGCGTATCCTTCTCGCGCATGAATCGCGGGTGCAAAGCGTTAAGAAAATCTTATGCCTGCACTGTCGCTGCGGTAAAAGTCCCTTAACCATAAATCGACGCGAATTATGCGCGGGAATGCACGGACTGCCGCACAACACGTGTCCGCTATGGTGCAAATGGGGACATTAATCATGCGGCGAGCCGTGGCCGCCGCGCGGATCAGCCGAGTTCGACCAACTGCACAATGTATCCCTTGGCCCGCAGGCCTGCCACCAAGCGGTCGACCTGATCTGCATCGCGCGCTTCGCATTCGATGTCGGTGATCAGGCCCTTGGCCGGCAGGCTGGTGAAAATCCGCTGGTGATAGATTTCGATGATGTTGACGTTGTGTTCGTCAAACAGGCGCATCACCTTGAACAACGCGCCGGGGCGATCCTGCAAGGTGATCCGCAGCCGCGCCAGCCGCCCTTGCCGCGCAAGGTCTCGCAGCAGCACATTGGCGAGCAACCGGGTGTCGATATTGCCGCCGCACAGCGCCAGCCCGATGGTCTTGCCCGCAAACCGCGCCGGGTTGCTCAGCACAGCGGCAAGCCCCGCCGCGCCCGCGCCTTCGACCACAGTCTTTTCGATCTGGAGCAGCAGCGCCACCGCTTTTTCCAACGCGGGTTCATCCACCAGCAGAATGTCGTCCACGAGGCTAGCAATCACCTTTGCAGTGAAATCGCCCGGCTGTTTCACCGCGATCCCTTCGGCCAGAGTATCGCCGCCGCAGGGCAGGCTTTGGCCCTTGATCCGGTCGAACATGCTGGGGAACAGCGCCGCCTGCACGCCCACGACTTCAATCGCCGGGTTCAAGGCTTTGGCCACGGTCGCCATGCCCGAAATCAGCCCGCCGCCGCCAATCGGAGTGACGATGCAATCGAGATCGGGCTTCACGGCGAGCATTTCGAGCGCGACCGTGCCCGCGCCTGCCGCCACATCGGGGTCATCAAACGGATGGACGAAAGTCAGGCCAAGCTCGATTTCAAGCTTGCGCGCATGGGCATAGGCTTCGTCGAAAGTCTCGCCCTCCAGCACCACTTTGCCGCCAACGCTTTCGGTCTGCATCACCTTCACCGTTGGCGTGGTGCGCGGCATGACGATGGTGACCGGCACGCCCAATCGGGTGCCGTGATAGGACAGGCCTTGCGAATGGTTGCCCGCCGAAGCCGCAATCACGCCCCGGCTGCGCTGTTCATCATTCAACAGCAGCAGCGCATTCAGCGCGCCGCGCTCTTTATACGCAGCAGTGAATTGCAGGTTTTCAAACTTCAGCCAGATATCCGCGCCGGTAATCTCCGACAGCGTGATCGAATGCATCATCGGGGTTTCCACCACCGCGCCCGCAATCCGCGCGGCGGCGGCGCGGACGTCTTCAAGGGTCAGGTCGGCCGGGGTAGCGGCGGCACCTTTGGGGCTGAGCGTGGCGGGCTGCGTTGACATAATGCGGCGGCGATTAGAGGCTTGGGGCGCCGAGGGCAATTGTTTGCGCGCGAATTCCGCCAAAGCCTTTAAACGCTCGCGCGATTGGCAAGCGCGCGTCAACGCGATAGTCACCAGGCCAACACGCTTTTCCCCCGCCCAAGGATGACCATGCTCCGCACCGTTTCTGCCGCCTTTGCTGCCACTTCATTGTTCGCCCTCACTGCACCTGCGCTGGCCGATACGCTGATCGACAATGTCGACGGCGTGACGATTGATGGTGAGGGCAAGGTGCTGCGGTTTACCGGGCTGGTGTTCGATGAGGACGGCAAGGTTGTGCAGGTGCTGGCGCGCGGGGACAAACGCCCGCAGGTCGATTACCGGCTCGATGGCGAGGGGCGCGTGATGATCCCCGGCATGATCGATGCCCACGTCCATGTGATGGACATCGGCTTTGGCGCGCTGACGCTCGACCTGTCGGACACCACTTCGCTTGAAGAGGCGCTGGCGAAGATCAAAGCTTTTGCGGATGAAAACCCCGGCCGCCCGTGGATTTTGGGGCGCGGGTGGAACCAGGAAAAGTGGGGGCTGGGCCGCTTCCCCACCGCCGCTGAACTCGATGCTGTGGTGGCTGATCGCCCGGTGTGGCTCGAACGCGCGGATAATCACGCCAATTGGGGCAATACCCTCGCCATCACTACCGCCGGCGTGACCGCGAAGACAGCCGATCCAACGGGCGGGGTGATTATCCGCGATGCCAAGGGGGCGCCCGCAGGCGTGTTCGTTGACAGTGCGAAGCAGCTGGTCGGCAAAGTCGTTCCCCCGCCCCGCCCCGAAGACCGCGACCTCGCCTTCGCCCGCGCGCAGGACGTGCTGCTGGCCAAGGGTGTTACCGCCGTCGCCGACATGGGCACCGGAATGGCCGATTGGGGCACCTACCGCCGCGCAGGTGACAGCGGGCGGCTGCGGGTGCGGATTATGGCCTACGCCAATTCGTTCGAGACATTGGAGCTCGTTGCCGGGCCGGAACCGACCGGGTGGCTGTATGAAGACAAGCTGCGGATGGGTGGGATCAAGATTTACCTCGACGGCGCGCTGGGATCACGCGGGGCGAGCCTGAAAGAGCCCTACGCCGATCAGGCCGGGGCCAAGGGGCTGGCGTTCCTCACCCCTGCGCAGCTGCGCAACCTGATGAGCCGCGCCGCGCTCGACAATTTCCAGACCGCCGTTCACGCGATTGGCGACGCCGCCAATGCCGACGTGCTGGCAGCGATCAGCGAACTTTCGGACAGCTACGAAGGTGATCGGCGCTGGCGGATCGAGCACGCGCAGATCATCGACCCGGCCGATATTCCGCAGCTGGGCCAGCACGGCATTATTGCTTCGATGCAGCCGCTGCACCAGACGTCTGACCGGACAATGGCCGAAGCGCGGCTGGGGCCAGACCGGCTTGACGGTGCCTATCCGTGGCGCAGCGTCGTGAATGTCGGCGGGCGGCTCGCCTTCGGTTCGGACGCACCGGTGGAGCCTGCCGATCCCTTCGCCGGCCTTGCCGCTGCAATCAGCCGCACCGATGCCAGCGGGCAGCCGTTCGGCGGGTGGTTCCCGCAGCAGACGGTGAGCCGCGAACAGGCGCTCGCCGGGTTCACATCGGACGCGGCCTTTGCGGGTTTTGCCGAGGGGCGCTTTGGCCGCTTGATCCCCGGAGAACGGGCGGATTTCCTGCTGGTTGACCGCGACCCACTGCTCGCCTCACCCGATGAAATCCGCGCCACGCAGGTGCAGGAGGTGTGGATCGGCGGGGTGAAGGTGCGCGGGGAGTAACTACTCGGCCGCTGCCGTTTCCGCCTCGCGCGCCAAACGGTCACTCTCCACCGCTTTTTCCTGAAACCGCATCAGCACCAGCGCGGCCTCGAACAATAGCCACAACGGGATCGCCAGAATGATCTGCGATCCCGGGTCGGGCGGCGTCACCACTGCGGCGATAACGAAAATGCCGACGATCACATACCGCCGCGCCGCCACCATCTGTGTGCGCGTGATGATCCCAGCACGGTGCAGCAGCAACAATAGCACCGGCAGCAGGAAGGTTAGCCCGAACGCGAGGATGAACTGCATCACCAGGCTGAGATATTCGCCCGCGCTCGGCAGCGCCTGTAATTCCAGCCCGCCCGCCATGCCGCCAAAGCCGAGGAAGAATTTGAACGCGGTCGGCATCACCACGAAATAAGCAAGGCTCGCCCCGCCCAGAAACAACACCGGGGTGGCGAGCAGGAACGGCAGAAATGCCTTCTTCTCACGGGCATACAGCCCCGGCGCGACGAACGCCCACAATTGGTTGGCGATCACCGGAAAGCTGACCATGAAGCCTGCAAACAGCGCGACCTTCAGCTCGACGAAGAACACTTCCGGCAGTTTGGTGAAGATCAGCTGGCCTTCGCCTGCTGGAAAAGCCTGTTTGAGCGGGAGGATCAGCAGGCCAAGAATCTCGTCAGCAAAATACAGGCACACCCCGAACCCCACCGCCAGCGCCAACAGCGCGCGGATCACCCGGTTGCGCAGCTCGATCAGGTGATCGAGCAGCGGCGCACGGCTTTCGTCGAGGTCATCAACCTTGAACATCGTCGGTTCCCGTGTGCGGCTTCGCCGGCAGGATTTCGTCGGGGTTGATCACCGGGTCGAAATCCGCGCTGTCATTGCCGATCTTTACCGCTGCCGGGCGGGCGGGAGCAGGTGCTGCGTCGACCGGCGACGGGTCAATCGGAGGCGGCCCGGTCATCACCGGCGCGCCCGCTTCAGCCTCGGTCAGGGCGGCAGAACGGCGCATTATTTCCTCGTTCTGCGCCTTCCACTTCTTTTCCATGTCGGCCAGTTCGGCTTCGCGCACCATCGTGTCGATGCCGCTGCGGAAATGGGCCGAGACGCGCCGTATCTTGCCGATCCAGCGGCCCGCCACGCGCATAGCGAGCGGCAGGTCTTTCGGCCCGATCACCACGACTGCAACGATTAGGATGACCAGCAGTTCTGCTGCGCCGATGTCAAACATACAGGGGTGCGGCCGCGCCGCCTCCTTCAGCCGGGGTTATGCGCCGGTGGTGTCAGTCTTTTCAGACGGCGCTGGCGTTTCCACCGAAGCCGGAGCAGGCGCCGGAGCGGCAACGGGCGGCTCAATCCGGGCGGCGTTGGCGGCGGTTTCCTCGGTCTCGTTAAGACCTTTTTTGAAGCTGGAGATGCCTTTGCCGAAATCGCCCATCATTTCCGCAATGCGGCCGCGCCCGAACAGCACCAGCACGATCAGTAGCACGATGATCCAGTGCCAAAGCGAACCAAAACCCATTGTCTCAACTCCTGAACGGCTGCGGGGGCAGCGAGGCAGCGCGCGGCCAAACCACGCCGGAGCCTCGTATAAGAACATATTTAGGACAAGCCTGCGACAATTGCGAGTCAGTCGGGCAAATTTGCGCCGTGCTCGTCCGCCTCTTCCGCCTCATCGGGATCGAACCGCATCGACGCTTCGAACGCATCGTCGACCGGGTCGAGCAGCCCGGCGGCGCGCAATTCGTCGATTCCGGGCAAATCGCGGCGGCTGGCGAGGCCGAAATGGTCGAGGAATTCGGGCGTGGTGGCGTAAATCACCGGGCGGCCGGGCACTTCGCGGCGGCCCGCAAGGCGGATCCAGCCCGCCTCCATCAAAACGTCGAGCGTCCCGGCGCTGGTCTGCACCCCGCGAATCGATTCGATTTCAGCGCGGCTGACAGGCTCATGATAGGCGATGATCGCCAGCACCTCGGTCGCCGCGCGGCTAAGGCGGCGCACCTGCTCCTTCTCACGCCGCAACAGGTGGGCCAGATCGGGCGCGGTTTCGAAATGCCAGCGCCCCCCACGCTCGACCAGATGCACCCCGCGTTGCAGATAGTGCGCAGCAAGCGCGGCAAGTGCCTCGCGCACCTCGCCCGGCGCAATCCCGCCCAGATGCGCGGCCAGCGCGTCGATGGTCATGGGCGCTTCCGACGCGAACAGCGTGGCTTCGACTGCGCGTTCGAGAGTGCCCGGTTCGCTCACGCGCCCAACCCGTGTGCCACGCTTTCCTTCAAGCGCCGGATACGCAACGGGGTGAACGCGCCATCCTGATCCAGTTCCGCCCGGCCGCGCTTCGCCAGTTCGAGCGCCGCGACGAAGCTTGACGCCAGCGCCGACCGCTTGAGTTCAGGCGAGGCATGGGGCGGCAGAAAGTCACGGATTTCCATCCATTCGAGCGTCACGCCCAGCATCGCCGAGACCCGTTCCAATGCGCTGTCGAGCGTCATTACCGGGCGATTGGCGACGTGGTAAATGCGCGGCGCGGTGCGCGCTTTTACCTGTCCATAGGCTTGAATCACCGAGAAAATATCGCTGCGCCACACGGTCTTGCGGTCGGTGCGCAAACCTTCCGGTGTGCCACGCACAAACACGTCGCGCCCGATCCGGTCGCGCGCCATCAACCGCGCGGCCGCCTCGCGCATCGCGCCCAGCCGTTGCAGGCGCAATTGCAGCCGCAGCGCGAGTTCTTCGGGCGAAGGGTCTTCCTGCTGATCCTTTGGCAGTAGCATCGCGGATTTGAGGTAGGCGAGCCACGCTGCCATCACGAGGTAATCAGCCGCCAATTCCAACCGCATCGCGCCCGCACGCTCGATATAGGTCAGGTATTGATCAACCAGCGCGAGGATCGAAATCTGGCGCAAATCCACCTTCTGCCGCCGCGCCAGATCGAGCAGCAGGTCGAGCGGACCTTCCCACCCGTCTAGTTCCAGATACAGGGCGCCGGCGTCTGGTTTGGTAGCCTCCGGGAACATGAAAGGCGCGTCGAAGTCGCTCATGCAGAGGTTCCAGTGAGCGCCAGCAGCGCATCGCGTTTCGCCAGCAATTCAGCCTGTTCGGGCGCGATGGCAGGCGCAATCCGCGTGCCTGCCAGCGCCCGGTCAAGCCGCGCGGCGGTGGCTGCGGACATGACTGGGAGCACGTTGCAAATGCCCGCCATATCGTCCATTTTACCCCAGCAATTCAGCACGATATCGCATCCCGCTGCGTGCGCCCGCGCGGCCCGTTCAGGGATCGTGCCGCCCAATGCCTCCATGTCGATATCATCTGTCAGCAGCAGCCCATCAAACCCTATCGCACCCCGGATGATGTCGCGGATGACGGTGGGGGAAAGCGTAGCGGGATTTTCGGCATCCCACGCAGTGAACAGTAGATGCCCGGTCATGCCGATAAGTGCATGTTTCAGCGCACGAAACGGGGCAAGGTCGGCCTCCAGCTCCACTGCCGAAGCGGTGACGGTCGGCATTGCCTTGTGCGTGTCCACATCGGTGCGGCCGTGGCCCGGCATATGCTTGATGCAGCCCGTTACCCCGCCCGCCGCCAAGCCTTCGAGCAACGCGCGGCCCAAGGCCGCCACCTGCATCGGATCGCTGCCCAACGCGCGGTCGCCGATCACGTCGTGCGCGCCGGGTACGCGCAGGTCGAGCGGGGGGTGGTAATCGACCGTGATCCCCATCGCCGACAGTTCCATGCCCATCGCCGTGGCATTGGCGCGCGCCGCTTCAATCGCGCTGGCGGGGGCGATTTGATACAGTTTATCAAACACTTCACCGCACGGATAAGGTGCCCACAGCGGCGGACGCAGCCGAGCAACGCGGCCACCTTCCTGATCGATCGACACCAGCAACCGGTCGCGCCCGTGGATGCTCCGCAGATCATTGGTGAGGCTGCGCAGCTGCTCAGGATCGACACAATTGCGCCCGAACAGGATGTAGCCCGCCGGGTCAGCCTCGCGGAAAAACGCGCGTTCATCGGGTGTCAGGTGCGGGCCGCTCAGACCGAAGATGGCTGGAGTCATGGCCACAAAATCGCACTCTGGCGGGGGTCTAGCAAGGGCAAGGGGGTGCCAAGGGCGGGGAAAAGCGCCCCTGAAACACTTTAACCGGCGCTTATTTGATCTGACAATCCAACCCGTCAGCTTTCAATGCCGCGCAAAGCGTTTCAGCCTCAGCGCGGCTGCCCGCGACCGCCTGCAAGCGGTAGACGGTGCCGATGTCGACCTTGCCTTCGACCACACGGTATTTCACCCCGGCGAGCTTGTCGGTGCGGCGCGACAGATCGCTCCACCCCTGTTCGGCGCGGGCACGGGTGCCATAGGCGGCGAGTTGGACGCCAATGCCGGACACGGCTGCGGGCGTTGGGGCAGGCTTTGGCGCTGTGCTGGCGACGGTCGAAACCGTTGGCTTGGGCACGGGGGTCGCGGCCACCGGAACCGGCTTTTCCGCCACCACCGCCGGGCGCGTGCCGCCTTCACCCACCACGGGTGCGACGTTGCCGGTGCCGGCGAATTCCTTGCCGCCGGGATTTTCGGGGCGTTCCTTGATCGGGCCAACCGGCGCTGCGATCACACCGCCATCGGCCACGGCTTCGCCGCGCACCGTTTTGTTCGAGATAAACCACACCCCGCCGACCACCGCGCCAAGCAGCAGCACCAATCCGGTCGCAAAGCCCAGGATTTGCGAGGTATCGAGCCCGCCCGCATCTTCATCCTCGGCATCGGATTCGAGCCACGGCAAGCTGTCGGTATCGGCGAGGTCAAGCTCACCGTCCGGCTCGTTCAGTTCCTCGTATTCGGCGTCGATCATGGCGAAGCTCGCCCTTCCCCCAACAGATTACATCGATTCGACAGCTTCAACGCCCAAGACGCCAAGCCCGTTGTGGATCACTTGCCCGATTGCGGTGCCAAGGAAAAGCCTTGCCGCAGTCAGGCCCGCATCCTGTTCCACGATGAACCGCTTTTCCACGCGGTCGTTACCCAAATTCCAGAACGCGTGCAGATCGCCCGCCAGTTCATAAAGGTAAAATGCGATTCGATGCGGTTCGCGCGCGCGAGCGGCGGCTTCGATTTCGCGCGGGAATTGCGCGGCGCGGCGGATGAGGGCGATTTCCTCGTCCTCCAACCGGTCAAGCGCGCCCGCGTCAGGCGCAAACCCGGCTTCGGCGGCCTTGCGCAGGGTCGAACGGATCCGGGCGTGGGCATATTGCACATAGAACACCGGATTGTCCTTCGACGCTTCGACGACCTTGACGAAATCGAACTCCATCTGCGCTTCGGGCTTGCGGGTCAGCATGGTGAACCGCACCACGTCCTTGCCCACTTCGTCGACCATATCGGCGATGGTGATGAAATTGCCCGAGCGTTTGGACATTTTGGCCGGTTCGCCGCCGCGCATCAGCTGCACCATCTGCACCAGCTTGACGTCGAACGGGATCGGGCGGCCCTCGCCTTCGGACAGTGCGGCAACGGCGGCCTTGATCCGCTTGACCGTGCCCGCGTGATCCGCGCCCCAGATGTCGATCAACTCGTCGGCGGCCTCCGCCTTCTGCATATGATAGGCGAGGTCGGCACCGAAATAGGTCCATGCGCCGTTGGACTTCTTGATCGGGCGGTCTTGATCGTCGCCAAACTTGGTTGAGCGGAACAGCGGCAGTTCGACCGGCTCCCAATCTTCGGGCGGGGCCTTGCCTTTGGGCGCTTCCAGTTCGCCATCGTACACCAGATCATGCGCGCGCAGCCACGCCTCGGCGGCCTCGGGCTTTTTGGCTGCCTGCAATTCGGCTTCGGAGGCGAAGATATCGTGGTGGATACCGAGCATGGCGAGATCGGTGCGGATCATGTCCATCATCCGCGCGACCGCTTCCTTGCGGAAAGGGACAAGCCATTCGGCCTCGGGCGCATCCTTGTATTGCGCGCCAAAGGTTTCGGCCAGCGCCGCGCCGACCGGCTTGAGGTAATCGCCGGGGTAGAGGCCTTCGGGGATTGCGCCGATATCCTCGCCCAGCGCCTCACGATACCGCAGGTGCACCGAGCGGGCGAGCGTATCGACCTGCCCGCCTGCATCGTTGATATAATATTCGCGCGTGACCGCGTGCCCGGCCCATTCGAGCAGGCTCGCCAAAGCATCGCCCACCACCGCGCCGCGGCAGTGGCCCATGTGCATCGGCCCAGTCGGATTGGCCGAGACATATTCGACATTCACGCGGCGGCCCTGCCCCATCGTGGAACGGCCATACAGGTCGCCCAGCGCGGCGATGGTGCGCAGTTCATCGATCCACGCGGCGGGCGCGAGGCGAAGGTTGATGAATCCCGGCCCGGCAATATCGGCGCCGGTGATTGCGGGATAAGTGGCAAGCTTGGCCGTTATTGCTTCGGCCAGCGCGCGGGGATTGGTGCCCGCACCCTTGGCCAGCACCATCGCCGCGTTGGTCGACAAATCGCCATGCGACGCATCACGCGGCGGTTCGAGCGTCACGTTGGCAAACGACGTGCCAACGGGCAGCACGCCATCTGCGATCAGATCGGCCAGCACGGTTTCGATCAGCGCCGCATAGGCGGCATAGAGGGTTTTGGTCTGGGTCATGGTGTTCTCAAGCGTCCGGCGCGGATTTTCGCGCTTGCAAGAAAGGAAGCGGGGTCCCGGGTCAAGCCCGGGAAGACGATGTAATGAGCCACTGAACGACGCCGAGGGCGTCGCAAGCGCGACCGCGCGCCCGCAGGTGCTCCGGCGCGTAGCGGCGGAAACGCACCGAGGACGAAGGCGCGGTGGCGCCTTCGCAAAACAAACTACCTCGTCACATTATACGCCAATTGATCCTCGGTCAGCTGAAACCCGACCAGCATTTCGAACCGGGTGCGGGCAATCGCGGCCTTCACTTCGGGATCGGCCAACGGGTCGAGCGCGGCTTCGGTATCGCCGGCGCGTCGCTTTTTGGTGATCTTTTCGCGGATATCATCGGGCAATGCGGCATCGGCGCGGTTGATAAAGCTGCCGACCTTGCCGGTGCCCGTCGTGCGGTCTTGCCCATCGGCAAAAGTCAGGGTGACCTGGCCCACGCGCTTGCTGACCACAGCGGTGCCGCCGCGCAGCACGGTCACGAAGTAGGGCAAAGTGATCGTGCGCGCGCCCTGCGTATCGGTGCGACGGGCGTTCACGGTAAAGCTCGCCTCGCTGTAAACCTGCTCACCCGTGTCGTTGCAGGTGGTGCGCAGATTGGTCATCGCCGCGCTGACATCAAGGCTGCCGATGCTGCGATCTTCGCCGCTGCGGAAGGTTGTGACATCGCCAGTATAGTCAGGAATGCCGACCGCCGGGCACAATGTCAGCACGCTGGCGATGCCAACGCCCTGATCAATCACCAGCTCGCCCTCCTTGGCGCAGCCGACCAGTGCCGCCGTCATGGCAAGAGCAGTAAAAGCGCGCGCACGAAGCATCATCAACAGCCGTCCTCGAAATTCTGATCCATTGCGCCCGTAAAGACGCAAGCACGCCCTAGCGAGGACGTGCACAAAGCGCTAGGGGGTGAGACATGAACGCGCCCTTTCCCGCATCACCCGGCTCTGCCTCCCCTGATTCTGTTGGCACGGCGACACGCCCGCCCCTTAACCTGCTGATCGCCGCCCCGCGCGGGTTTTGCGCTGGCGTAGACCGGGCAATCGAGATCGTTGAAAAGGCGCTCGAACGCTACGGCGCGCCTGTTTATGTCCGGCATGAGATCGTCCACAACAAATACGTCGTCGAAGGGCTGAAAGCTCAGGGCGCGATCTTTGTCGAAGAACTGGACGAAGTGCCCGATGATGCCCCGGTGGTGTTCAGCGCCCACGGCGTGCCCAAGGCGGTTCCGGCTGAGGCGAAGCGGCGCAAGCTGCTCTATGTCGATGCCACCTGCCCGCTGGTCAGCAAGGTGCACCGTCAGGCCGAACGCCAGATCGAAAAAGGCCGCCACATCATCTTCATCGGTCACGAAGGCCACCCCGAGGTGATCGGCACGATGGGGCAGGTTGAACCCGGCCAGATGAGCCTCGTGGAAACGATCGAGGATGTCGACAAACTGCCGTTCGATTCTGACGAGGAACTGGCCTATCTGACGCAAACCACCTTGTCGGTGGACGACACGCGCGAAGTGATTCAGGCGCTCGAATGGCGGTATCCGAATATCAGCGGGCCGCGTGCCGAAGACATCTGCTACGCCACGTCGAACCGTCAGGCGGCAGTCAAGGAACTGGCGCAGGATTGCGATCTGGTGCTGGTGATCGGTTCGCCCAATTCGTCCAACGCACTGCGTCTGGTCGAAGTGGCCGAGCGGCTGGGCACCCCGGCCAAGCTAATCCAGCGCGCGACCGAGATCGACTTTGCCTGGCTTGACGGGGTGGAGACACTGGGGCTGACCGCCGGTGCATCGGCGCCCGAAATTCTGGTGCGCGAAGTGGTAACGGCGCTGGCCCAATATCGCCCGATCCGCGAGAAAACCATCACGGCGGCGGAAGAAAAGATGGTGTTCAAACTGCCGCGCCAGCTGACCGAATAGGCTTGCGGCAGGCGCAGGCGCAGTGGCGGTCTATACCCATCTCGGCGCCGAGGATCTGGCTCGGCTGATCGCGCATTATGACGTGGGCGAACTGGTTTCGGCCAAAGGCATTGCCGAAGGCGTGTCGAATTCGAACTGGCTGGTGGAAACCACGGGAAGCGGGGATTCGGGCACGCGCTTCATCCTCACTCTCTATGAACGCCGGATCGATTATGCCGATCTGCCCTATTTCCTCGATCTGCTCGATCATCTGTCGGCCAAGTCCTGCCCAGTGCCGCGCACCATGCACGACCGGGATGGCGCATCGTTCCGCATGGTGGAGGGCAAGGCCGCCGCGCTGATCGAATTCCTCCCCGGCGTCTCCCCCACCCGGCCCTCGCCCGCGCAGGCCCGCAGCGTTGGCGAAGTGCTGGCACGGCTGCATCTGGCGGCGCGCGATTTCCCACTGGCCCGCGCCAATGCGATGGATTTTGCCAATAGCGCCGCGATCCTCGATACTTGCGGGGCAGAGCGGCTGGCGACGATCCACGCTGAGCTTCCTGCGATGCTCGAACACGCGCACGCCGCCGCTGCGATTGATCTCAGCGCGCTGCCCATTTCGCAGACCCACACCGATTTGTTTCCCGACAATGTGCTGATGCTGGGCGAACGGGTGACCGGGCTGATCGATTTCTACTTCGCCTGCACCGGGCCGATGGTGCTCGATCTGGCGGTGACCCACGCGGCGTGGTGTTTTGACGGTGCGAACCGCTACCTGCCCGAACTCGGCGCAGCGTTGATCGCCGGATACGAAAGCGTCCGCCCGCTGGAACCGGCCGAGCGCGCGCTGCTTCCCGATGTCGCCAAGGGCGCGTGCCTGCGGTTCGTCGCCAGCCGCGCCGAAGATTGGCTCGACACCCCGGACGATGCGCTGGTCACCCGCAAAGACCCGATGCAATTTGTCCAGCGCTGGCACTTCTACGATGAAGCGGGCGCGGGCCTGCTTGCGTAGCCGCCCATACCCGCCGTAGAGAGCGCGCGATGAAACAGGTCGAAATCTTCACCGACGGCGCGTGCAAAGGCAATCCCGGCCCCGGCGGCTGGGGCGTGCTGCTGCGGATGGGCGCGCATGAGAAGGAAATGTCCGGCGGCGAGCCTGATACCACCAACAACCGCATGGAGATGACGGCTGCGATCAAGGGGTTGGGCGCGTTGATCGAGCCCTGCACGGTCGATCTCTATTCCGACAGCAAATATGTGCTCGACGGGATGAGCAAGTGGATCCACGGTTGGCAGCGCAATGGCTGGGTGAATGCCAGCAAGAAGCCGGTGCGCAATGCCGATCTTTGGCACGACCTGATCGAAGCCGCACGCCAGCACAAAGTGAACTGGCACTGGGTACGCGGGCACAATGGCCACCCGGAAAATGAGCGGGTCGATGCGCTGGCGAGCGCCGAAGCGTCGCGGATTGCGGCGGGCGGATAAGGCCCGCCGCTCCGGTCAATCAGCTGTTATCTTCGACGTCGGCATCGGGGCCGTTTTTCTTGATCGAATCGATTGCGTTCTGTGCGCTCGCCTTGCTCGAATAGCCCTGGGTCGAGAACATCACTTCGGAGTTGTACTTGAACCGCACGCGAAACTCGCCTGCGTTGTCTTTGTAGATTTCAAACTTGTGCGCCATTGGCTGCCCCTTCCCTATTGCTGAATTAGCAGAACAAACGTGCCAGATCAGGCCACGCTTGGCTAGGCCGATTGCGCCTGCCGGGCGGGGTAAAACCGCTGTGGGATGAACATCGCCGGGTCGATCCGCGCTGTCATCGCATCAGCCCCCTGCCCCAATAGCAATTGCGCCCCCAACCGCGCGGCGGCTGGCGCGGTCTGGATGCCAAAGCCGCCTTGTCCGGCAAACCAGAAGAACGCGGGCTCGCCCGCGTCCGCGCCGTAAATCGGCAGACGGTCAGGCGCGAAGCTGCGCAGGCCCGCCCAGCGTCGCTCAACCGCTTCGATCCGCCAGTCGGTCACCTGTTGGAACCGATCGACTGCAATGGCAACGTCGAGCTCTTCGGGAGCGGCATCACAAGGATCGCTGTCAATTTCGTCATGCGGGCTGAGCCACAGGCGGCCCGCGTCAGGCTTGAAATAGAACCCGCCATTGATGTCGAGCACCAGCGGCAAATCGGCAGGCGCAAGCGGTGCGACCCGCAATACCGCCACGGTGCGGCGCTTTGGCGCGATACCGATGGGGGTGACACTGGCGAGGCGCGCGACCTGATCTGCCCATGCACCCGCCGCGTTGACGATGGTGGCCGCGCGCCACGTCTCACCGCGCTCACTGGTGATCGCCCACACGCCGCCTTCACGGGTAACCCGAGCGATCCGCGCGCGGCATTCCACCGCAACGCCATGCCGCCGCGCTGTCCCCAGATAGTGCTGATGCAGACCTGCCACATCAATATCGGCGCAGGCAGGTTGGTGCAGGGCCTCGCTCCAATCGGGGCGGATATGCGGCACCTTTGCGGCCAGCTCTTGGGGCGAAAGCCGCTCGATCGTCACCCCGGTTCCGGCAAAGGTCGCAATATGCGCGTCCATCGCCGCGCGGTCTTCGCCGCGCCCGACATACAGCGCGCCGCGCGGGGTGAGAAAACCGTGTTCTTTCAGATACGCGCCCGATGCCAGCGTCAACGGCACCACGCCAGGGCCGCCATAACATTCCTCCCAGAACGCGGCAGACCGCCCGGTGGCGTGGTATCCCGGCGCGTCCTCGGCTTCGAGCAGCAGCACGCGCGCATGGGGGGCGAGTTCCGCGGCAATGCTCGCGCCCGCCATTCCGGCACCGATCACGGCGAAATCGTAAATCAAGCCGCTCATTTTGGCGGCGCCACCCGGTCAAGAAATTCGCTCACCGCCGCCATCGCACGGTCGCGCACCGCGTCCACCTCGCGCAGGATTTCGTGGTGCGCCTCTTCGCCAAACGCAATCATCTCGCCTCTGGGCAGGCGATTCGCGGCGCGCAGATTGGCGGGGTGGCTGACCAGTTTGTCCGCTGCGGTCGATAGGAACAAGACCGGCGTTGTCACCGCTTCCAGCAGACCGGGTGCCTCAATCCGCCGCCACGAAGCAAACGCGCGCTCAACCCAGCGCCAGCTGGCCGGGCCCATAACCAATTCGGGGCGGTGATCGCGCCACCAGACTTCATCGGCATAGCGATCCGCATCATGGGTCAAAAGGTGCGCCCGGTCAGCGGGGAGCTCGCCCGGCTTCTCGCTCCATTTCCACGCCTGCCGGAACGGATCGCCCACCGCGCACATCAGCTTGGCGACTGTGTGCAGCAAGGGAAGCGGCAGCGGCGGGCCGGCCATCCCGGTCATTGGCGCGCTCAGCACGGCTGCATCGGGCTTCACGCGGTGGTCAACCAGTGCGCGCAGCACCACGTGCCCACCCATCGAATGGCCCGCCAGCACGTGCGGCCCCGGCGTTTGCGTTGCCCAGTCGGTCCAGAACTCGACAAGATCATCGATCCAAATGTCAAAATCTTCGATATGGCCAGTAACAGGATCCTTGCCGAGCCGCCCTGATCCCGCCTGTCCGCGCCAATCGGCGGCAGTCACCCGCCATCCGGCCCGGTGCCATTGTTCCAAAGTTTCGAGATATTTTTCGTAAAAATCCCCGCGCCCCGGAAAAAACAGGATCGACCCGCGCGGTGTAGCCGCAGCGCCCTCATCGCTACGGGGCCAATCGATCCGGCGGATCACATGCCCGTCTGCCGCCTGCCACGTGCTTTCGCGCGCATCGGCCGGGATTGTGCGGCGATCAATCGGGTCACTCAGATCAACGTCGTGAATATCAGCCTCCGAGCGTGGTTACTATTTGGTAAGTCATAACCTGTAGCACTGCCTTTCAAGAAGCACCGCCCGTGCACGTTGCACGGCATCTTCGGGGGCATATTGTGACTGACACCATCCACTACGGTCTGCTGATCGCCTTGGCAATTGCGCTGGTCGTGGCCGCGTTCACGGACATCCGCAGCCGCCAGATCAGCAATTGGCTGAACGGCGCGATCGCGCTGGGTGCGCCGCTGTTCTGGTGGGCGAGTGGCTTGGCGCTGTGGCCCGATATCGCAATGCAGTTGGGCGTCGCAGTCGCAGCCTTTGCCGTGTTCGCCGGATTGTTCGCATTCAAGCTGATGGGCGGCGGCGATGTCAAACTGCTGACCGTGCTCGCACTGTGGGTGAGCCCTGCGATTTTCATGCAATTGCTGGTCGTCATGGCGCTGGCCGGCGGCGTTCTGACAGTCGCGATGGTCATGTGGCACACGGCGCGTCGGCAGAAAGACAAGCTCGCCATTCCCTACGGCGTCGCCATCGCATTTGGCGGCCTGTGGGTGCTCGCAATCAATTACCTGCCCGCAGCGTCGAAAGTCGCTTTGGCAGCGTGAACCCGATTTTAACCAATCAGAACGTAACCACTGCAACCATACCTGCCCGCTAACCAAACCTAGGGCAATTACGAGGGGGCTCAATCAGCCATGGATAGGAAGAAACTGGTTCTGCTGCTCGGCGCGCTGATCATTGCGATCGGGACGGCCTTTGCCGCACGGAGCATCTTCGTCGGAGGCTCAGCCCCGTCAGCCGAAGCTGCCGCTCAACCCACTGGCCCGCGGGTGCTGGTCGCCAAGCGGGCGTTGCCCTCAGGCACCATCATCACCGCCGATGCGCTGGGCTTTCAGCCCTGGCCCAAGGAACTGGTGCAGGACGCTTACTTCATCGACGGCGAAGCCGACATGAACGAGCTGATTGGCACCGTGGTGCGTTTTCCAGTCACCGCTGGTGAGCCGGTGACGCAAGGCACCTTGGTGCGGCCGGGCGATCGCGGCTTCCTCGCAGCGGCTCTCGGGCCGGGCATGCGCGCCGTGACGGTGCCGGTGTCGGCGATGACCGGCGTGGCCGGCTTCATCTTCCCGGGCGACCGCGTTGACCTTGTGCTGACACAGGAAGTTCAAGGCCAGGATGGCGGTGCGGGCCTCAAGACGGCGGAAACCGTGCTGCGCAATCTGCGCGTGCTCGCCACCGATCAGACCACCGAAACCACCACCGACGAAAACGGCAAGACCGTGGTGACCGAATTCCGCACCGTCACGCTCGAAGTGACGCCCAAGATCGCGGAAAAGGTTGCCGTGGCGCAAACCATCGGGACGATCAGTCTGGCGCTGCGTTCGCTGGCCGACAACCAGTCGGAACTGGAGCGGGCGATAGCATCGGGTGACATCAAGATCCCCGACAATGCGACCCCCGAACAGGAAGAAAAGCTGCTCAAGGCCGCGATGGCCCGCCCGCTCGACAAGGGCACCACATTTGTCACTGGCGGCGATGTCTCGCGCTTCCAGCGTTCCACTGTGCCAAGCAAGTCTGCCACCACCACCAACGTGCCTGCCCAGGTGGCCAGCACTGGCGGCGGCGGGGCAGCCGTGCCGGTCTACAGCGGGCCGAGCGTCCGGGTGACCCGCGGCAAGGATACCGTCGACACCCCGGTGAGCGCCAAGGCCAATGGCGGCGCAATCCTCAGCGGTCAGGCAAGCGGCATCCGCCGGGCCACCTCGATCGTGAAGAACTGAGGGGGATCAGATCATGACGACCGCAAATTCGTTTCGTCCGCTTTCGACCAAGGCGGCCAGTGGTAAAGCCGAAGGGGGCCAACCCATGACTCGCAATTTCAAGACCAAGCTGTTGGTGGCGGCGCTTGCCGCAGTGCCGATGGCGGTAATGCCTGCGACCACTGCCACCGCGCAGCAAGTCGTCAGCCCGGCGCAGGAAATCGTCCTGTCGATCGGCCGCGGTGAACTGGTAACAGTGCCCGGTACAATGGCCGACGTGTTTGTCGCCAACGACCAGATTGCCGATGTCCAGGTGAAATCGCAGCGTCAGCTGTACGTGTTCGGCAAAGCGGGCGGTGAAACCACCATCTATGCCAGCAATGAACGCGGCGATGTGATCTTCTCGGCCAATATCCGGGTCGGATCGAACATCGGCAGCGTCGATCAGATGTTGGCGTTGGCGATGCCCGACGCCAAGGTGAACGTATCGACGATGGGCACCAACACCGTGCTGCTGACCGGCACTGTGGGCGCGCCCGAAGATGCCGCCGAAGCTGAACGTCTGGTGCAGGCCTTCCTTGGCGATCAAGCCAACGTGATCAGCCGTCTCAAGACCGCGACCCCGTTGCAGGTGAACCTTCAGGTGAAATTCGCCGAAGTCAGCCGCAGTCTGGTGCGCGAAATCGGCGCCAACCTTACCTCGGCTGACAGCGGCAACGGCTTTCAAATCGGGATTGGTACGGGCCGCGGCGCATTGACGCAATATACGCCCGGCGGACCGGTTGGGACCAATGTCACCGATGGCGGTGCGGGAACTTCAGTGATCACCACCGCCGGTGGCACGACGCTGGCAGGACTTGGCCGCCTGTTCGGGGTTGATCTGGCCGGAACGCTCGATCTGTCCGAACGACTGGGTCTGGTGACGACGATTTCGGAACCCAACCTGACTGCGCTGTCGGGCGAGACGGCGACGTTCCTGGCAGGCGGTGAATTCCCGATCCCGGTCTCGCAGGGCCTCGGTCAGGTGACGGTACAGTTCCGCCAGTTCGGCGTCAGCCTCGCCTATACCCCAACGGTGCTCTCGAACGGCCGGATTTCGATGCGAGTGCGTCCCGAAGTGTCCGAACTTTCGACGCAGGGCGCGATCACGCTGAACGGTTTTCAGGTGCCTTCAATCACCACCCGCCGCACTGAAACAACGGTGGAACTGGGTTCGGGCCAAAGCTTCATGATCGCTGGACTGATGAGCGCAAACTCACAGAACTCGCTCGACAAAGCGCCGGGTCTGGGTGACGTGCCGATCCTTGGCAACCTGTTCCGCAGCCGCGACTTCCGCCGCGGCGAAACCGAGCTGGTGATTGTGGTTACGCCCTATCTGGTCAAGCCGGTGGATGCCAAAGACATCAAGCTGCCAACCGATGGCTACCGTTCGGCCAGCGAATTCGAGCAGCTGCTGGGTTATCAGGACAATGCCGGCAAGTCTGGCGAACAACGTCCCGCGCCGACCTCGTCAAACCCCGACGCGCCGATGCCCAAGGTGAGCGAAGCTGATCCAGCCGCCATCCTCCCGACGCAGCCGGAAAAACCGCGCCGCGCCGACAAGAAAACCCGCAAGGACGAACGCGAGGCCAATGCAGCGGCCCCGGGTTTCAGCCTCTAACGTGAGAAAGGTGAAAACGATGCCTGTTGCACGACACAAAATGCTGGCCCGAATGCCTGCTCTCGCACTCGCCGCCACGCTTGGCTTTGGCTTGGCAGGTTGCGGCGGGATGGCAACCAACACCTCGCTTTACAGCGTTAAGCAGCCGGTGGTGGAACGCGCCAACTTCACGATGGATGTGACCACCACCTCGGCGGGCCTGCCAATTTCGGAACAACAACGCCTCAACGGCTGGTTTGAAACGATGGACCTTGCCTATGGCGACCGGATTTCGATCGAAAACCCCAGCCAGAATCCGGCAGTCGCCAACGCCGTGCGCGATCTGGCTGCCCGTTACGGCCTGGTAATCAGCGATACTGCACCTGTGACCAGCGGGTTCATCAATCCGGGCCAAGCCCGTGTGGTGATCACCCGGTCGAGCGCAGCCGTACCCGGTTGCCCTGATTGGTCAGCGAAGTCGGATTCGAACTACAACAACGGCACAAGCCCCGGCTTTGGTTGCGCCATCAACAGCAATATCGCCGCGATGGTCGCCGATCCGCAGGACCTGCTGGAAGGCAAGAAGGGTTCGAGCGAAACCGTGATCGCCACGTCGAACAAGGCGATTTCAACTTATCGTGAAACGGCTCCGACCGGTGCGGGTGGTCTGCAAGACGCCGGCACCGCAAGCGGCGGCGGCGGCGGAGGAAACTAAGTCATGAATGCTCCCTGGAAATCCGGCTTGCCCGGCAATCGCGACCCGTTTGCGGCCTATATCTGCGATGACACCGCATTGGACGTGATCCGTCCGGTGGTGATCGAACTGGGCTGGCAACCGGAGAAGTGCAACAAGGGCGGCCTGCGCAATGGTGTGCAATCGCTCTCGGTCAGCGCGAGCCCCGCGATCCTCATGGTCGACCTGTCGGAATGCGGCGATCCGCTAAACGATATCAACGCGCTGGCCGAAGTGTGCGAGCCGGGCACGGTGGTGATCGCCATCGGTCAGGTCAACGACGTGCGCCTGTATCGCGATCTGCTGTCGAGCGGGATCCATGATTACCTGCTCAAGCCATTGTCGCCGCAGCAGGTGCATGATGCGCTCAATCAGGCGCTGGCGGTGTTCATGTCGCCCAAGGCGGGCGATGCCGATGCGGCCAAGCGTCACATCTCCACCGCGGTGGTGGGTACGCGCGGCGGCACTGGTGCCTCAACGCTGGCAACTTCGCTGGCGTGGCTGTTCGCCGAACAGCACAAGGCCCCGACCGCGCTGCTTGATCTCGATGTGCATTTCGGCACCGGCGCGCTGGCGCTTGATCTCGAACCGGGCCGCGGCCTGACCGACGCGATCGAAAACCCCAGCCGCATCGACCCGCTGTTCATTGAACGCGCGATGGTGCGGGCGGGCGACAATCTGTCGATCCTGTCGGCCGAAGCCCCGATCAACCAGCCGTTGATGACCGATGGCGCCGCTTTCGTGCAGCTGGAAGACGAATTCCGGCAGGCGTTCGAAATGACGGTGATCGATCTCCCGCGCAACATGCTCATCAATTTCCCGCAGCTGCTGGCTGACGTGAACCTGGTGGTGCTGGCGTGCGAGCTGACGCTGGCCTCGGCGCGTGACACGATCCGGATCCTGTCGTGGCTGAAAACCAATGCCGGCCACGCACACCCGATGATCGTCGCCAACAAGGTGCAGCCGAGCCTGGCCGAGATCAGCAAGGCTGATTTCGAAGCCTCGATCGAACGCCGGATCGACTTCATGGTGCCTTACGACATCAAGGCAGCCTCGAACGCGGCAAAGCTGGGTCAGGTGTTCGTCGATGCCAACCGGTCGAGCAAGGCCACAGCCGCGATCCGGCAGATTGCCGAACGCGTCATGGGTGTCAGCGCGGACGATCTGTCGTCGCTGGGCGAAGAGAAGAAATCGCTGCTTGGCGGCTTCGACTTCAAGTCGCTGCTCGCCAAAAAGGCAAAGAACGAGCCGACCGCGGCCGAATAAACGCAATCCGGCAAGGGATGTGAGGCGCTGCGGTGCGTCCACCCCAAGCCGCTGGGCACAGGAAGGGGACCGCCACATTCCGGCGGGACAAGGCAGGAAGCAACAGCATGGACTTTTTCCAAACCCTGCTCATCACGGTGGCGATGTTCGCCGCTCTGGTCATGACGTATCAGGTTATCGCCGGATCGGGCGTGGCCAAGGCGCAGAAGCGCCGGATGGAGTCGCTGCGCTACCGGCACTCGGAAAGCCTCGACGCCAAGATGGAGTCCCAGTTCAAACGCGCGGTCGCGGCCCGCAAGCCCAAGACCTATAGGATCAAGGGGTCGGGATCACGCACCGAAGCGCTGGCCGCCCGGCTTGACCGCACCGGCAAGAACTGGACCATCACGCAGTATATCTACGCCACTGTCGGGCTGATCCTAGGGATCGCAGTGGTCGTGTTCATCTTCACCAGAGCACCGCTACTGGCACTGGGCATCGGCCTGGTCGTTGGCGCGGGCCTTCCGCACCTTTGGGTCAACCGCCTGATCGGCAAACGGACCAACGCCTTCATCAACAAATTCCCCGACGGGATCGATCTGCTGGTGCGCGGCCTGCGTTCAGGCCTGCCGGTGACCGAAACGCTCGGCATTGTCGCCACCGAAGTGCCCGGCCCGGTCGGATTTGAGTTCAAGACCGTGATGGATCGCATGAAGGTCGGCAAGTCGATGGAAGATGCGTTGCAGGACACGGCTGACCGGCTGGCGATCGCGGAATTCAACTTCTTCACCATCACGCTGGCTATTCAGCGCGAAACGGGCGGTAACCTGGCCGAGACGCTGTCGAACCTCGGTGATGTGCTGCGCAAGCGCGCGCAGATGAAGCTTAAAATCCGCGCGCTCAGCTCGGAATCCAAGGCTTCGGCCTACATCGTTGGCGCGCTGCCTTTCATCGTCTTCGGCATGATCTGGTTTATCAATCCAGAATACATGGGCGGATTCCTGACGGACGACCGCCTGATCGCCACCGGTCTTGGGGCGATGGGATGGATGGGCATTGGCGTGTTCATCATGGCCAAGATGGTCAATTTTGAAATCTGACGCCGGGGGTATCTGAATCATGTTCGCACAACCCGATGGTCCAACGCTGCTTGGTTTCGACGTTTTCTTCGTCGGCACTCTGCTGGCTGGTCTCGCCGCCTTTGCCGTGATGCTGGCGATCTACGCCGCGGTCACGATCCGCGATCCGATGGCCAAGCGCGTCAGGGCGCTCGAAGCGCGGCGCGAGCAGTTGAAGGCCGGAATCATCACTTCCGGTACGAAAAAGCGCGCCAGCCTGGTGCGTCGGACCGATACCACTGACAAGGTCAAGGACAGCCTTGGCAAGATGAATGTCCTGCAGGACAGCCAGATCAAGGTTGTCCAGCAAAAGATGGCCCACGCCGGGTTCCGTAACAAGGAACTGGCTGTGCTGATCATCGGTATTCGCGCAGTTCTGCCGATTATCCTCGGTGCAATAGCAGGACTGCTGATCTATGGTATCGAAGTGTGGCCCGACTGGAGCCCGTTCATGCGCCTCGGCGTGTTCGCGGCCGCCGTGTTTGTCGGCTACAAAGGCCCCGAAATTTACATCAGCAACATCGCATCCAAACGCACCAAGGAAATCCAGAAGGGTCTTCCAGACGCGCTCGATCTGCTGGTGATCTGCGCTGAGGCCGGCCTGACTGTCGATGCCGCATTCAACCGTGTTGCCAAGGAATTGGGCCGCGCTTACCCCGAATTGGGCGATGAATTCGCGCTCACCGCGATTGAGCTGAGCTTTCTCAACGAACGGCGAATGGCGTTCAATAACCTTGCCTACCGCGTCAATCTGGAAGCGGTGAAAGGCGTGGTGACGACGATGGTGCAGACCGAACGTTATGGTACACCGCTCGCCAGCGCACTGCGCGTGCTGTCGGCTGAATTCCGTAACGAACGCATGATGCGGGCCGAAGAAAAGGCCGCTCGTCTGCCAGCGATCATGACCATCCCGCTGATCATGTTCATTCTGCCGACGCTGTTTGTTGTTATTCTTGGCCCGGCAGCCTGTTCGATCTCGGATAACTTCCTCAACAAGGCTTCGTAAATAAGGCTTCGTAAATTAAGCCATGCACAAGGCCGGAGCAGGGATTATCCCTGCTCCGGCCTTTCCTTTTGACTGAGGGGGTTTTGGCCATGCGCCAAATGGTCGGCACGGTTGCGCATCTGGGCGAGCAAGCGGCGCAGCAGTTCTTCCTCAACCGGCACCAGTCCGGCGAGCAATTCGCGCTCAATCTCCCTGGCCAGCGGCATAACCTCAGCATGGATTGCCCGGCCCTCCTCCGTTAGTTCGAGCAAGTGGGAGCGCCCGTCGCCCGGATTGGGCACACGCGCGACAAGACCGCGTTCTTCCAGCACCTTGACCGCGCGGTTGACCGCGACCTTGTCCATCACCGTGGCGGCCGTCAGATCGCGCTGGGTCATCGGCCCGGCCCCATCACCGCTATCCCCGAGCACCGCCATGACCCGCCATTCTGGGATCTTGAGCGCGAAGCGTTTGCGGTACCTTTCGGCAATCAGGCTGCTGACCGCGTTGGACGCGACCGATAGCTGATAGGGGAGAAACCCCGCCAGCTGGCCCGGTTCGTCACTCATACGGGCGCGCATCCCACCACGGATAGAAATCGGGCATGTCGGCGCTGACCTTGCCCGGATACATGGGATTGCGTTTATCGAGGAAGCTGGCGATGCCCTCCTTCGCGTCGGCTCCGCGCGAGAGGCGATAGATCGCGCGGCTATCGATCTTGTGCGCTTCCATCGGGTGATCGGTCGCCGACAGCCGCCACATCATTGCTCGCGTCATGGCGACCGATATGGCCGAAGTGTTGTCGGCAATTTCGCGCGCGAGGGATTGGGCGGCGTGCAGCAAATCCTCGGGCGCGTGAACCGAACGCACCAGCCCGCCCGCTTTGGCTTCGGCGGCATCAAACACTCGCCCAGTGTAGCACCATTCAAGCGCCTGAGAGATGCCGACGATGCGCGGCAAAAACCAGCTCGATGCGGCCTCGGGTACGATCCCGCGCCGCGCGAACACAAAACCATAGCGTGCGGTTTCGCTTGCAAGGCGAATGTCCATCGCCAGCTGCATGGTCGCACCGACGCCGACTGCAACGCCGTTGCAGGCGCTGATCAGCGGCTTTTTCGATTCAAACAGCCGCAGGGTCAGCAAACCGCCACCATCGCGCACGCGGGCATCGGACAGGTCATCGACCTGTGTGGGGTCGGAGAACACGTGCCCTCCCCCTTCGGGCGTCAGGTCCGCGCCCGCGCAGAACGCGCGCTCACCGCTGCCGGTGAAGATCACGGCGCGTACCGCATCATCGGCGTCGATATCGTCCATCGCTGCCATGATCTCCTCGCCCATGGTGCGGGTATAGGCGTTCATTTTGTCCGGGCGGTTCAGAGTGACGGTGGCGATGCCATCGGCCTTGGTGACGATGATCTGGGTATAGGTGGTCATGGAAATCCTCTCATTGATTTGCACCAGTGATGCCACGCTGCGGGCAAAAGAAAACCCCCGCAAAAGCGAGGGTTTTCGAAGTCACTGGCGATGAACCAAAATGGTTTAGCGCGGGGCCATGCGGATTGCGCCGTCGAGCCGCACGTCTTCGCCATTGAAATAGCCGGTCTCGATCATGGTCATGGCAAGCTTGGCATATTCCACCGGCATTCCCAGACGCTTGGGGAACGGCACGCTGGCGGCCAGCGCATCGCGTACGTTCTGGGGAGCTGCGGCGAGCAGCGGGGTGTCGAAAATGCCCGGCAGGATGGTGTTGACGCGAATGCCTTCGTTCATCAGGTCGCGCGCGATGGGCAGCGTCATGCCGATCACACCCGCCTTTGATGCAGCATAGGCCGCCTGACCGATCTGGCCGTCTTCACCCGCCACCGACGCGGTGTTGACGATCGCGCCGCGCTCACCGAATTCGTCGAGCGGGTCGAGCGTCAACATTCCTGCCGCCGATTTGGCGATGCAGCGGAAGGTGCCAATCAGGTTGACCTGAATGACGAAATCGAACGCGCTGACGGGGAAGTGCTTGATAGAACCATCTTCCTTGGAACGGCTGGCGGTTTTGATCGCATTGCCGATCCCGGCGCAGTTGACCAGAATCCGCTCTTGCCCGTGGGCGGCGCGGGCCTTGGCGAAACCGGCGTCAACGTCGGCGTCGCTGGTCACGTTGACCATGCAGAACACACCGCCGATTTCTGCGGCGAGCGCTTCGCCCTTTTCAGCGTTCATGTCGAAAATCGCGACCTTGGCGCCCTTGGCCGCCAGCGCGCGCGCGGTGGCTGCGCCGAGGCCCGAGGCACCACCGGTGACGACGGCGGGAGTATTGGCTGAAACTTCCATCATTCTCTCCTGATATTCAAATTGGGGCAAATTGGGGGTCGAGAGGCTCAGAGTGCCTCGATAATCGTCACATTGGCGACGCCGCCGCCTTCGCACATGGTTTGCAGGCCGTATTTCTTGCCTTGGGCCCTGAGCGCGTGAACCAGCGTCGCCATCAGCTTGGTGCCCGAAGCGCCGAGCGGGTGGCCGAGCGCAATCGCGCCGCCGTGGACATTGAGCTTTTCCGGATCAGCGCCGGTGTGCTTGAGCCAGGCAAGCGGCACCGGGGCAAAGGCTTCGTTGACTTCGTACAGATCGATGTCGTCAATGCTCAATCCAGCGCGCTGCAACGCGCGGTCGGTGGCGAAGAGCGGCTCTTCGAGCATGATCACCGGATCGCCTGCGGTCACGGTCAGGTTGTGGATGCGTGCCAGCGGGGTCAGGCCATAGCGCTTCAACGCTGCCTCGCTCACGACCAACACTGCCGAAGACCCATCGCAAATCTGACTGGACGAGGCGGCCGTGATCGCGCCATCGGGCGACAGCAGCTTGACCCCGGCGATGCCTTCCAACGTCGCATCGAACCGGATGCCTTCGTCCACCGTGTGCATCGCGCTGCCTTCAGCGGTTTCGATGGCGACCGGCACAATCTCGCGATTAAACGCGCCAGCATTGGTCGCGGCAATCGCTTTTACGTGGCTGCCATAGGCGAACCGGTCGAGATCGTCTTTGGTGAAGCCGTGCTTCTTGACGATCATTTCCGCGCCCATGAACTGGCTGAAATTGATGCCGGGGAACTTCTCCTCAAGCCCGGCGGCCTTCTGGACCAGACCTTCCTTCATGTGGAGCAGTACGTTTGAACCCATCGGCACGCGGCTCATGCTTTCAACGCCGCTGGCGATCACCACGTCCTGCGTCCCGCTCATCACGGCTTGGGCTGCAAACTGGATCGCCTGCTGCGAAGAACCGCACTGGCGATCAATCGTGACCGCCGGGGTCGATTGCGGGAGCAACTTTGACGCGAGCACGCCCATCCGCCCGACCTGCAACGCCTGTTCACCCGCCTGACTGACGCAGCCAGTGATCACATCTTCAATCGCCGCAGGATCAATCCCGCTGCGTTCGACGATCGCATCCAGCGAGCGCGCCAGCAAATCCACCGGATGGACTCCGGCCAAACGCCCGCCGCGTCTTCCACCAGCGGTGCGCACGGCTTCGACAATATAAGCTGTGGTCATATCTCTCTCCTCCAGTTCACCCTGCATCGGGCCCGATCCAAGGCCGGTCGTGCGGCGCACAATCAGTTGCGCATCGCCACCTTCTTGCCATCCCGCCTATTGAAGGCCCCGGCCCAAATCAAGCGCTCAAAATGGTGCATTTGCGCATCAGGCGCGCAGCAAGCGGCGGTGCGCTCCCATCTCCAGACTGTTGCAGATGCGTAACACATCGGCATTAAGCTTATGGATAAGGGCTTATTAGGTTTGCACTGGCAAAGGGGTTGGAGCATTTCGCGGATCGGAGGGGGCTGCATGGCATAATGCCCGCAGTCCTTGACGTTTGAAGTGTCAATTGACCAGGTCAAACCTAAAGGAGACGACCACATGAAGAAGCACATGCTTCTCAAGTCCGGTGCGGCAACTGCCGTAATCGCACTTGCCATGGGTGCACCTGCCTATGCGCAGGACGCCGATGTAACCACCGATACCACCGCAGAAACCGAAGAATCCGGCGAGGCGATCATCGTCACCGGTTCGCGTCTGCGTTCGCCTAACCTTGAATCGGCTAGCCCGGTCACGGTCATCACCGCTGAAGAATTCGCGATCACCGGCACCACCCGCGTGGAAGATCTCGTGAACTCGCTGCCGCAGGTATTTGCTGGCCAGGGCGGTAACGTGTCGAACGGCGCCACCGGCACCGCGACCCTCAACCTTCGTGGTCTTGGCGCCGAGCGTACGCTCGTGCTCGTCAATGGCCGTCGCCTGATGCCCGGCACGCCGTCGACTTCGGCTGCCGACATCAACGCCATCCCGGCCGCGCTGATCAAGCGCGTTGACGTGCTGACCGGCGGTGCTTCGTCGGTGTACGGTGCTGACGCTGTGGCCGGCGTTGTCAACTTCGTGCTCGATACCGAGTTCGAAGGCTTCAAGATCGACGCCAACTACGGTTTCTACAACCACAACAACCGCGCTAGCACCGACATCACCGGCGCGCTCGACGCACGCGGCTTCGGCTACCCGACCGGTTCGGTCACCGATGGCGGCACCTTCGACGGTACGATCGCGTTCGGCAGCAGCTTTGACGATGGCCGTGGCCATGTCACCGCCTATGCTGGCTATCGCCGGATCGACCCCGTGTTGCAGGCCCGCCGTGACTACTCGTCGTGCGCACTTTCCGCCAACACCGCTGCGTCGGTGACCGGTGGCGGTCGCCAGTACAACTGCGGTGGTTCGGCCACGTCGCAGGAAGGCACACTGTTCTTCTTCGACGATTTCGATGATTTGACCGACGAAGTCGGCGGCGGCCCCGATGGCGATCAGCCCGATGGCGTCGCGGATTCGCTGACCTCGACCATTGGTCAGTTCGGCCCGAACCGCACTTTGCTGCCCGGCTTCACTGCGTTCAACTTCGCGCCGCTGAACTACTTCCAGCGTCCCGACGAACGTTACACCGCCGGTGTGTTTGCGGATTACGAAATCTCGCCCGCGATCAAGCCTTACCTCGAGTTCATGTTCATGGACGACCGTTCGGTCGCCCAGATCGCCCCCTCGGGTAACTTCGGCAACACGCTGTCGATCAACTGCGACAACCCGCTGCTTTCGGCCAGCCAGCTTACCGCGATTTGCGATGACGAAAACCTGTTGGTCAGCGGATTGCCAGGCGATGCCTTCATCGTGACCGGCAACGTGGCTCGTGAAAACCAGGCCCGTATCGATCGCGGTCTGGGTGAACCGATCCTGCCGACCACGCCGTTCAACTTCACCGATCCGAGCACCGGCAACACCTACAACCGGGCGTTTGCGCAGATCCTTCGTCGTAACGTCGAAGGTGGCCCGCGTCGTGATGACCTTCAGCACACCAGCTATCGTACCGTTGTCGGCACGAAGGGTGAGCTTTCGTCGGCATGGTCGTATGATGCGTTCTACCAGTATGGGCGGACTGCATTCTCGCAGGTTTATCAGAACGACTTCTCGGTCAACCGTCTGGGCCGTGCCCTTGACGTTGTGACCGGGCCTGACGGCACCCCCGTGTGCCGCTCGACGCTCGATGGTACCGATCCGAACTGCGTGCCGTGGGACATCTTCTCGCCCGGCACGGTTGCTCCGAGCGCCGCAGCCAATGCCTACCTTTCGACCCCCGGCTTCTCGCGCGGGATCGTTGAAGAGCAGATTGCTAGCGCGTACTTCTCGGGTTCGCTTGGCGAATATGGTCTGAAGACCCCGTGGTCGGATGACGGTGTCGACGTGGTGTTCGGTGCTGAATACCGCAAGGAAAGCCTTGAGTTCGTGTCGGACGTTGCATTCCAGACCGGCGATCTTGCTGGTCAGGGGGCACCGACGCTGCCGGTTTCGGGCAGCTTCGACGTGAAGGAATTCTTCACCGAAGTTCGCATTCCGATCGCGCAGGACAGCTGGGTGCATGAATTCACCATCACCGGTGGTTATCGTTACTCGGATTACAGCACCGGCGCGACCACCGACACGTACAAGATCGAAGGGGTCTTCTCTCCGACCCGCGACATCAGCATCCGTGGTGGTTATAACCGGGCTGTTCGTGCACCGACCGTGCAGGATCTGTTCGCGCCGAACCGCGTGGCACTCGACGGGTCGACTGACCCGTGCGCAGGCTTCGTGATCGGTTCGGGTGGTTCGGGCACTGCCGGCGATCCGGGCTGTCTCGCTCAGGGTCTGACCGTTGGTCAGTTCGTGGCGCCGAACCCGGCGGATCAGTACAACGGCTTCATCGGTGGTAACACCAACCTGTCGCCCGAAACTGCTGATACCTATACCGCTGGTATCGTGCTCACCCCGACCTTCGTGCCCGGCCTCAGCGTCACCGTCGATTACTTCAACATCGCCGTGACTGATGCCATCGGTGGGATTGGTGCCGACACCATTCTGCTGGCGTGCACGCAGACCTCGGATCCGTTCTTCTGCGGTCTTATCAACCGTGATGCTTCGGGTTCGCTGTGGCGCTCGGCTGGTGGCTTCGTGACCAACACGACGCAGAACATCGGTGGTTTCTCGACCGCGGGTATCGATGCGCAGGTGAACTATCGGACTGAGATTGGTGATCTCGGTACGCTGACGCTCAACTTCCTCGGCACCTACCTCGACGAACTGACCACCGATACCGGGATCGTCATCCCAGGTCTTGATCAGACCTTCGATTGCGTCGGCCTCTACGGCAACGTTTGCGGTTCGCCGAACCCCGAATGGCGTCACCAGGCGCGCGTTGGCTTCAATTTCAAGAACGGAATTGGTGCCTCGGTGCGCTGGCGTTATTTCGACGGCGTCACGCTCGACGCGGTTGAAACCAACAGCAACCTGAACAACGCTGGTGGAACTGGTCCTGCTCCGGGTGGCGTTGCCCGTCCGGGTGCAGCTGGCTTCGACTCGATCAGCTACTTCGATCTTGCCCTGACCTTTGCGGCCAGCGACAATTTCAACTTCCGTCTGGGTGCCAACAACATCCTCGACAAGTCGCCGCCAACCACTGGCTCGCAGGCCTGCCCTGCTGGTCCGTGCAACGGCAACGTCTTCGCGCAGACCTATGACTCGCTCGGACGCTACATCTTTGCTGGTGTGACGCTTGATTTCTAAGCATCGCTCTCGCTAGACAACGAATGGCGGGCCGAAAGGCCCGCCATTTTCGTTTGGGGCACCGCAAACGCGCTCCCAGACAGGCAGGAAAGCAAACCGCCTTGCATCTAGACGAAGCCCGAACCCGGATAGCGCAATTCCCACGCACCGATCCGGCGTCGGGGTTTGCAGCGGGAATGGCATTGCTACGGGCGGATTTCCCTGAGCTGCTGCTGCCAGAAGCCCGCGCCCTTGCTGAACGGCACCCTGACAATCCGCAGGCCCTGCAAATGCTCGGCCTCGCCGCGCGCGCCTGCGGGGAAAGCGCGTTGGCGCTGACCGCCTTCGCCGCCGCGGCGCAGCTCGCCCCCGCCGATCCGCTGATCATCCATTCGCACGCCCGCACCGCGCTTGAGGCAGGCGCGCCCGCCGCCGACTTGTTCGCCGCCGCCGCCCGGCTCGCCCCACGCGATGGCAGCGTCATGCTCGGCCACGCGGCTGCGCTGCTCCACGAAGGGCGCGCAGACGACGCCATCACCCTGCTCGAACGCGCATTGGCGGTCAGCCCGCTGTGGGTCGATGGCCACCGCAGCCTTGCCGCCCTGCGCGGGCAGGTGGGGCAAGACCCCCTCGCCAGCACAGAGCAAGCCCTCACCCGCCACCCGCACGCGCCGGAACTGCACCATCTCGCTATTTCGCTGGCATTGCAGGCGCGCGACCTTGACCGCGCACGCGCTGCGCAGGGGGCGGCCACCACTGTACTGGGCACCCCGCGCTGGCTGACCGTACTGGCTGCACATATCGCCTCGGAACAAGGCGCCATGACAGAGGCCGACGCGCAGTTCGTCGCCGCTGGCCCGCCGGCCGACACCAATGAAGCATGGACTCACGCCCGCCACCTGCTCCGCGCCGGTCAGCCCGAGCGCGCCGCCGCATTGCTCGAACCGTGGCTCGGTCAGCCCGGAGAACGCGCAATTTGGCCCTACCTCGCGCTCGCATGGCGGCTGGCGAACGATCCGCGCCATCAGTGGCTGGAAGGCGACCCGCGGCTGGTGGGAGTCTACGACATCGGCCTTGCCCCGGCCGAGCTTGCGGCGCTCGCCGATCATCTGCGCCAGCTGCACTTCGCCACTGCCGCCCCGCTCGATCAATCGGTGCGCGGGGGGACGCAGACCGATGGCAACCTTCTGCTGCGCGCCGAGGCCCCGATCCGCGACCTGCGCCAACGGCTGCTGGCGATTGTCGAGCGCCACATCGCCCAGCTTCCTCAGCCAGAACGCGGCCACCCGACGCTGCTAGCGAACCGCGCACCGGTGCGGATTGCGGGGTCTTGGTCGGTGCGGCTGACCGGCGCCGGGTTTCACACCGATCACGTCCACCCGCAAGGCTGGTTCAGCTCGGCGCTCTATCTCGCCCTGCCCGAGACGCTGGGCGACGGGGCGGCGGATCACGCCGGCTGGCTCACTCTGGGGGAAGCGCGCGACATCGCCCCTGGGCTCACCCCGCTCCGCATGATTGAGCCACAACCCGGACGGCTGGTGCTGTTCCCCTCAACCATGTGGCATGGTACCCGACCCTTCACTGCGGGCGAGCGGCTGACAGCCGCGTTCGATATTGCCCGCCCCCGACAGGATTAGATTGATGCTCCAAAACGCCCCAACTCCCGCCCTTCCGCCCAAGCTCGCCGAAGCAATCCGCTTGCGGCAAGCGGGCGATGCGCACGGTGCGCTGGCGCTGGCCGAGGCCCATGCCAGCGACACTGAAGAGGGCGCGGCGTTCCTGACGATTGCCGGGATGGCGGCGCTTGAGCTGGGCGAAGCGGAGCGCGCCATTGGCCATTTCCAACGCCTCGCGCGGCTGCGGCCCAACGATGTCGAGACCCGCGCCGATCTTGCCAAGGCGCTGCTGACTGTGGGACGTGCCGACGAAGCGCTGGCTCTGGCGAATGGGTCAGGCTTCCCCGCGCTCGCCCGGATCGAAGCTTGGCTTCGTCAGCAGCGCGGTGAAGACCGGCTGGCTGTGGCCGCCTATGCCCGCACGCTCAAGGCTGAGCCGGACGACGCGATGAGCTGGAACAATCTCGGCAACATCCACGCCAAGATCGGCAATGTTGACCGCGCGATTAGCGCATTTGAACTCGCCATCACCCATGCGCCGAATGAGGCGTTGATCTACCTCAACCTCGCCGATGTGCTGCGCGGGGCTGACCGCGGTGCGGCGCGACTGAAAGTGGCCCGCGATGCAGCTGCAATCGCGCCCGATAACCGCGCGGTGCAGACCGAGCTTGCGCTGGCGCTCGCCCATGTCGAGGAATTGGATCAGGCGATCATCGTGCTGGAAGCAGCGGTGGAGCGTTGGCCCGACTTCGGTGAATCGCATCTCGAACTCGGGCGGCTCTACGAAGCGACCAACCGCACCGAGGCGCTGGCTGCATTCCTTGCCGCGCTCGACCCGGCGGCCTGCCCGCCCGAAGTCGCCTTCCTCCACGCCTGGCTGGCACAGCGCGAAGGGCGGTTTGCAGACGCGATGCGCCATGCCGAGGCGATCCCGGAGTCGATCCACCCAATGCGGCGAGAGGCGCTGATCGGCAATATCGCTGAGCGTCTTGGCGATTCCGAACGCGCCTTTGTCGCGTTCGAGCGCATGAATGCCGCCGCGATCGCCGATGCCCCGCCGCACAAGGGGCCGAGCTATCGTGAAAGCCTGGAGGCCGATGTCGCTGGGTGGAGCGATAGCTGGGTAGCCAGCTGGACACCCGCCCTGCCCGCCGATTCGGCGCGGCCCGATCCAATCTTCCTCGTCGGCTTCCCGCGTTCCGGCACCACCCTGCTCGACACCATGCTGATGGGTCTGCCCGAACTCAGCGTGCTCGAAGAACGCCCGATGATGGCCGAGACGCTGGCGGCATTGGGCGCGGATGATCTAGCCACGCTAACCCCAGACCGGATCAAGCAGCTGCGCGAATCCTATTTCGACACTGCTTTGCGCTATGGCTGGCGCGAAGGGCACTGGCTGGTCGACAAGCATCCGCTCAACATGGCGCGGGTACCTGCGATCCACCGCTTGTTCCCGAACGCGCGCTTCATTCTTGCAGAACGGCATCCGGCGGATGTTGTGCTCAGCTGCTTCATGGCTAATTTCACGCTCAACCACGCCATGCGCAGCTTCACCGATCTGACCGAGGCGGCGCAGACCTATGACGCCGCGTTCCGTGCCTGGCACCGTGCGAACGCGCTCTTCCCGATTGCCGCACACGCCGTTCGCTATGAACGGCTGGTCGAAGATCCGCAGGCCGAATTGCAGCCGCTGGTCAGCTGGCTGGGGCTGGACTGGAACGACAATCTGCTCGCGCATGAGGAAACCGCGCGCACCCGCACCCGCGTTCGCACTGCCAGCTACGCCCAGATCGGCGAGCAGCTTTACACCCGCGCCAGTGGCCGGTGGCGGCGCTATGCCAATCAACTCGCGCCAGTGCTGCCGATCCTTGATCCGTGGGCGCGGCAGATGGGGTATGACGACTGACGCCAGCGTTTGCCTTCGCAGGCGCGCGGTTCTATTCATCGGGGAAAGAACGGGGCCAAAGCGGCCCACCGGGGAGAGCAACACCGTGACCCATTACCGCGCCGCCGCAGCACCACTTGCCGCCGTAGTATTGATGTTGGCCGCCGCCGCGCCGCTCGCCGCACAGGATGAAAAGAGCGAGAGCGCTTACGTCACCGCCCTACGTGCCTGTCAGGGCAAGACCGACACCGCCGAAAGGCTCGCCTGTTATGACGCTGCGGTCGGATCGATCGTTTCGGCCAGCAGCGAAGGCGAAGTGACGGTGGTTGACCGTGAGGACGTACGCCAGACCCGCCGCAAGCTGTTTGGATTTGCGCTGCCCGACCTCGGCATTTTCGGCGGCAATAGCGATAAGGAAGACCCCGCACAGGCGGAGGAATTCACCACGCTACAGACCACCATCACCGCTGTGCGCAGCGGGGCCGAGGGCACCTACATCATAACCACCGAAGAAGGCGCCGAATGGCAGCTGAGCGAGGTTCCCGCCCGCTTGCTGCGCCCGCGCGTCGGTCAGCCGATCGAAATTCGCGCCGCTGCGCTCAGCAGCTATTTCCTGCGGATCAACGGCCAAAAAGGCGTGAAGGGCCGCCGCGTGCGGTAACAGTATCGCTGCGGCGCGGAGGTGGCGCGCTCGCTAGCGTCCAATTGTTGCAAAACTGCAACGTCACGCAACTTAATTGTGAATATTTGTTCAGCCAGGGGCCCGAGCGTTGCACCTAAGGTGAGAATCCCCTTTAAAACGATCCCAGCGGGGCGCTCCGCTCTCAACAAGGGACTCTCATCCATGAAAAGGTTCTTCGAAGCCGATCGTCGTATCGGTCTTTTTGCTAGTGTCGGCGTTGCCGCATTGGCTGTTTCCGCTCCTGCGGTCGCGCAGGACGCGACTGACGAGGAAGAAGCGGTCGTCACCACCGAAGCTGCTCCGGCAGAATCGAAGGGGATCACGGTTACCGGTTCGCGTATTCGCCTTCCCAACCTGCAATCGACCGAACCCACCAACACGATCGACAGCGCGTACATCGAGAATCGCAACTTCATCAACGTTGCCGATGCTCTGAACGATCTGCCGCAGATCCGTGGTTCGGTCACTCCCGATGGCGCGCAGGGCGCGTTCGGTCAGGGTGTGAACTTCATCAACAACTTCGGCCTCGGCACCAACCGCACGTTGACGCTGATCAACGGTCGCCGGGTTGTGTCGTCGAACTCCCCGTCGTTTTTCGGTAACGCTGCCCCGGGCTTGCAGGTCGATCTCAACATCGTCCCCACCGCGCTGGTCAAGCAGATCGACATCGCCTCGACCGCCGGTGCACCGGTTTACGGCTCGGACGCAATTGCAGGCACCGTCAACATCATCCTTGATGATCAATACGAAGGCCTCAGCCTGAATGCCACCGCCAGCATCACCGAAGAAGGCGATGGGTTCGCCTACCGCTTCGAAGGCGCATACGGCACCAGCTTCGCTGATGACCGCGGCCACATTCAGGTCTCGTCGTTCTACACCCAAACCGACGGTATTCTGCAGAGCAGGCGTTCGGTGTTCCTCGACGAAATCGAAACCCAGCAGAACACCATTCTTGCAGGCCGGATCAACCCGAACCTTGCGCTCAACACGGGTGCGGCAGACGGTGTTACCGACACTGCGCTGTTTTCCCCGTCGCGCATTTTCGCGCTTTCCGCTCTTGGCCTGATCATCGAAGGTCCTGGCGGTGTAACGACTGCGGGCGCCGATCTTGACGGCATCTTCAACAACGCTGCCGGCGCTTTCCAGTTTGATGCTGGTGGCAATCTGGTGCCGTTCAACCCCGGTACGCGCCCGCTCAATGTCGGCGGCGCAACCGCCAACGGCATTCGCGGCATTGGCGGCGATCGTGCGTTCCAGTTCTCCGACTTCGGCCAGCTAACGTCGGACCTGCGCCGCTTCGGGGCAAACCTGTTCCTGAACTACGATGTGACCGAAAACATCAACGTCTTCGTTGAAGCGCAATACTATGACGCGCGCGCCAACGAGCTGGTGCAGCAGCCAACCTTCAACTCGACCCTGTTCGGTGGGCTGAGCGGTGCGCTGAGGTTCAACCTCGACAACCCGTTCCTGAACGATCAGGCACGCGGCGTTCTTCAGACCGCAGGTGTGACCGGTAACTTCAATGTTGCTCGCGCAAACATCGCCTTTGCTGACTTGACCGGCTTTGCTGAAACCGAATTCCTGCGCGGCGTGGTTGGCGCTCGCGGTGATTTCGAACTCGGTGAAAATGACTGGAACTGGGAAGTGTCGTTCAACTACGGCAATTCCGATACCACTGACTTCCGTCAGGACATCAACGCCCAGAACTTCGTCAACGCGGTCAACGTCGCTCGTGTGAACGGCCAGATCGTCTGCTCGACGACACCGACGACCCTCGCGCAGACCCCGAATGCGGCAGCAGGTATTCCTGCACCGGTCGCTGATAGCCGCTGCGTACCGTTGAACTTCTTCGGCGATCAGGCGAGTGCAGCTGCAATCGACTACATCATCGAAGATTCGTCGTCGGTCTCGTCGCTTGAACAGATCGTCTTCAACGCCAACGTCGGCGGCACCCCGTTCCAGATCTTCGGCAATGATGTCGGCGTGAACCTCGGTTACGAATATCGCAAGGAATCGGGCGATTTCACTCCTTCGGAATTCGACCGTCAGGGTCGGGGCCGCGGCGCTGCCGTTGCTCCGGTTGGTGGTTCGTTCGAGCTGAACGAAGTGTTCGGTGAAATCAACGTGCCGCTGGTCACACCGGACAATGATGCGCTGATCGAATCGGCCATCGTTTACGGGCGTGGCCGTTATGTCGATAACTCGATCAACGGTGGGTTCTTCTCGTGGGCAGCTGGTGGCAGCATTGCGCCGGTGCGTGACATCGAACTCCGCGGGAACTTCACCCGTTCGTTCCGTGCACCTGCATTGACCGAACTGTTCCTGCCCCGTTCGAACCTGTTCGGTTTCGTTCCCGACCTCTGCTTGCCGCAGGCAATCAGCGCGGCGAACCCAACCGTTCGTCCTGATCGTCAGCGTAACTGCGATGCCTTCCTGGCTGCCTTCCCGAACATCTCGCGTCCGCAGATCGCGGCGCAGGCTTCGGTGCCGCAGGTCAGCGGTGGTAACCCGAACCTCGAAAACGAGCAGGCTGACAGCTGGAGCGTGGGTGGTATCATCCGTCCTTGGTTCCTGCCGAACTTCTCGGTCACGGTTGACTACATCAACATCGCCATCACCAATCCGATTGCGAACCTGACCTCGGCACAGATCAACTCGGCCTGTTTCGACAACCCGATCTTCAACACCGCCGATCCGGCCAACGGCAACCAGTTCTGCTCGTTGATCCAGCGCGAATCGAACGGTGAAGTCGTCAGCAACCCGACCAATCCGGGCGTGACCACGGGCTTCGTCAACGGTCAGTCGATTGATTACGAAGGCATCGTGGCCTCGGCGCTGTACACCACTTCGCTTGAAGATCTCGGTGTTGCAGGTTCGATCCAGCTGCGTGGTGACCTCAACGTCACCCTGTTCCGCCAAGTCAACATCACCGGCATTGGCCCGCAGCCGACTCACGGAACGATTGGTGACGAACAGTTCGTGGGTCAGTTGGCTGCCAACTACCTCGGCAAGAACTGGGGCTTCGGCTCGGTGGTCAACTACACCGGCGAAGGCCTGTTCTCGCGCGCTGGCCGTACCCCGGACACGCGTGAATTTGACCAGCTCGAAGATTACGTGACGGTCGATTTCAACGTGTACTTCGAAACCGATGATAACTTCCGCTTCAACGTGGTGGTGAACAACGCCTTCGATCGTCGCTGCCAGGATTACTTCGGGTTCTGTATCCCGGCCTCGATCAACGACGCTTTCGGCCGCACCTTCTCGGCAAGCGTATCCAAGCGGTTCTGATCCTTACCGATCACGCCAAACGAAAAGGCCCCGGGAAACCGGGGCCTTTTTTGTTGTGTGTTAGGATTTGATGTTGGGCGTCAGCGGATCGCCATCGTTAACGCGCCATCACCTTCATCAATCGCCAGCGTGGCGCCATCGGGCAGTTTGCCCTCCAGCAGCATTTCAGCCAGCGGGTCTTGCAGATACTTCTGCACCGCGCGCTTCAGTGGCCGCGCGCCGTACACCGGATCATACCCCACGCGCCCAAGCCAGCGCAGCGCCGCATCGGTCAGTTCAATCGTGATCTTGCGGTCGGCGAGCAGTTTTTGCACCCGGCCCACCTGAATCTCGACAATCGGCGCCATGTGCTCCTGACCCAAACGGTGGAACAGGATGATCTCGTCCAGCCGGTTGAGGAATTCGGGCCGGAAATGCCCGCGCACCACGTCCATCACGTCCTTTTCGACATTCGTCACATCGGCCCCATCGGGCAGATTGGCGAGATACTGGCTGCCGAGGTTCGAGGTCAGGATGATCAGCGTGTTGCTGAAATCCACCACACGGCCCTGTCCATCGGTCAGGCGGCCATCATCGAGCACCTGCAACAGCACGTTGAAGACGTCCGAATGCGCCTTTTCGACCTCGTCGAACAGCACCACCTGATAGGGGCGGCGGCGCACCGCCTCGGTCAGCACCCCGCCCTCTTCGTACCCGACATAGCCCGGAGGCGCGCCGATCAGCCGCGCGACCGCGTGCTTCTCCATGAACTCGCTCATGTCGATCCGCACCATCGCGCTGTCATCGTCGAACAGGAACCCGGCCAGCGCCTTGGTCAGTTCGGTCTTGCCGACGCCCGTGGGGCCGAGGAACAGGAAGCTGCCGAGCGGACGGCCCGGATCTTGCAGCCCGGCGCGCGCGCGGCGGACGGCCTTGGATACGGCGGTAATCGCCTGGTTCTGGCCAATCACGCGCTTGCCGATAATGGCTTCCATCTGCAGCAGCTTTTCGCGTTCGCCCGCCATCATCTTGTCAACCGGAATACCCGTCCAGCGGCTGACTACGCCGGCAATGTCCTCCTCGGTCACCTCCTCGCGCAGCATCGCGTTGCCCGATAGCGCCTGCGCGTCGGCAAGCTGCTTTTCAAGCTCGGGAATGCGCCCGTAGGACAGCTCGCCCGCCTTGGCCAAATCGCCAGTGCGCTGCGCCTGTTCAAGTTCGAGCCGCGCATGATCGAGCGCTTCCTTGATCCGGCTTTCGGCCTCGATCTTGTCGCGCTCATTCTGCCAGCGGGTGGTGAGTTCTGCCGATTGTTGTTCGAGATTGGCAAGTTCATCGCGCAGCGCGACCAAGCGGTCTTTCGACGCCTGATCCGTCTCTTTGCCTAGCGCGCTTTCTTCGATCTTGAGCTGGATGATCCGCCGGTCGAGCGCTTCGATCTCCTCGGGCTTGCTCTCCACTTCCATGCGGATGCGGCTGGCGGCCTCGTCCATCAGGTCGATGGCTTTATCCGGCAGGAAGCGGTTCTGGATGTAACGGTCGGACAGCTTCGCCGCCGCCACAATCGCGCCGTCGGTGATGCGTACCCCGTGGTGGAGTTCATATTTGTCCTTGATCCCGCGCAGGATCGAGATTGTGTCCTCAACCGTCGGTTCGGCAATGAACACCGGCTGGAACCGCCGCTGGAGCGCGGGGTCTTTCTCGACATACTTCTGATATTCGTCGAGCGTGGTCGCGCCGATGCAATGCAACTCGCCGCGAGAAAGCGCGGGTTTCAAAAGGTTAGACGCATCCATCGAGCCTTCGGATGCACCCGCGCCGATCAGGGTGTGCATCTCGTCGATGAACAGGATGATCTGGCCATCGGCGTTCTTCACCTCGTCGAGCACGGATTTGAGTCGTTCCTCAAACTCGCCGCGATATTTCGCGCCTGCGATCAGCGAACCCATGTCGAGGCTCATCAACGTGCGGCCCTTGAGGCTGTCAGGCACATCACCATTGGCAATCCGCAGCGCAAGCCCTTCTGCAATCGCGGTTTTGCCGGTGCCGGGTTCGCCAATCAGGGCCGGATTGTTCTTGGTCCGGCGGGCGAGAATCTGGATCGTGCGGCGGATTTCCTCGTCGCGGCCGATCACCGGATCAAGCTTGCCATCGCGCGCAGCCTGGGTGAGGTCGCGGGCGTATTTCTCCATCGCATCATAGGTGTTTTCGGCGCTGGCGCTGTCCGCCCGCTTGCCGCCGCGCAACTGTTCAATCGCGGTGTTGAGCGATTGGGGTGTGGCGCCAGCGGCCTTCAAGGCCTCACCTGCCGCGGTCTGCGACAGGGCAAGCGCGACCAGGAGCCGCTCCACGGTGACGTAGCTATCACCCGCCTTGTCGGCAATTTGCTCAGCCTGATCCAACACCCGCACAGCGTCATTATCCAGCCCCGGCGTCGCCTGCGCGCCGCTGCCGGTCACTGCCGGAATCTTGGCAAGTCCCGCATCCACCGCCGCAACGGCCAAGGGTGCCTGACCGCCTGCGCGCTGGATCAGCCCGGCAGCCATGCCTTCGCTGTCTTCGAGCAGTGCCTTGAGCAAATGCAGCGGCGTGATGCGTTGATGATTGATGCGGATCGCGACGGTCTGAGCGCTTTGCAGGAAGCCTTTTGCCCGGTCGGTGAACTTTTCGAGATTCATGTGGTCTAACCCCTCCAAAGGTTGCCGCCTCAAGTTAGTGTTGCACATTGGCAACACAAGAGGCGCAGCACAAAATAACGACTCCCGTGGATCTGATCTTACAAGGTGGCGTCCACCGACGACACCTCTTCTTCGCATAGAGCGATCGGTGCACGGACGCGAATAGCGGTCGAATTGAGTTGCTTGTGGAACGAACCCGAGCAAATCCGCATTCATGCGCTCCGAACCCACGTCCGGCACTTACCAACCCTCCGACTCACCGGGAGTCGCTCTGATCCAATTCCGATGGAGAGTTGTTCAAGAAGCGTTGGAAACGAAGCCACGGAGTTTTGAAAGAGGCGTTGAACTTAGGCGCGCTTTCCGAAAATGGGGCGTTCCGATCAGAACAATGCAACGGTGGATTACGAAGTTCGAAGCGACGGGCGGCGATATAAATTCTCTCAATAGGAGTTCACGAAACGACCTAGCGTCGCGCCGTGTCTGGGTCTCTAGGACCTTTGATCGAGAGTTCTTGAAGGCTTTCGATCCGGCCCTCCTGCCGTCATTGCAGGCCAAGGTTGACCAGCTAATCAGAGCGGCATGGTCATCGCCCGCTCAGCGTGCAGGCTGGAAGCAGGTCAGGCGAGAGGTGGTGACTGCGTTTCAGAGGCATCTCCATAACATGCGCATACATATGCCCGAAGCTGCGATCACGATTTCGCAGCGCCGGGTGAGAGAGGCGAGATACTTCAGGATAGTCGACGTGCGGGCACATGATCGCAAGACTTATGACGATCAACTTCCGCGGATTAGACGATCAAACGAGGTGCTGGTGGCGATGCAGCAGATCGTGATGGACGTGAAAGTAGTCGATTGTGCGGTTACGAGAGCGGATGGTTCGGTTGCATGGCCACGGATGATAGCGTTCATGGACACCGCAACACAGCGTGTGTTCCGACGCTTTTTCCTACTGGAGCCTTCTCAAAGCATTCGCCAGGAGCATGTCGCTGTGACTTTCCTCGAGATGGCAAGCGACCCGATGTGGGGCTTTCCTCAGCAACTCTACCGGGACAACGGCTCAGAGTTCTTTATCTTAGACATGATCCGGGGTGCACTAGCCGAGCTTCAGGATCAAAATATACGAACCATTATCAATGCTCGGCCGTACTCGGCAGCATCGAAACCTATCGAAAGCAAGTTTGCCTCACTAGACCGGTTTGTCTTCTCGCAGATGGCGGGTTGGACCGGGGGTGATCGCATGCGCAACAAGACTGCGCATCTGGGTCAGCCACCGGCGCCCTACCCCGGATCATTCGAGGAGTTTGCCCAAGAAGCGGACGATAGGATGCGTGTCTTCGAGAATGAGCCGATTTCGACCGGTCCCTTCGCAGGCAAAACTCCCCAAAAACTCTTGAGAGAGAACATTGATAGAGGTTGGCGCCCCCTGCTCGTTCCCGTCGATCGTATCGATGCCGCTTTTTGCACCCGAGATACCCGTCGTGTATCTAGGGGTAAGCTAAAGATCGCCGGCGCGATTTACCGGCACCCGAACCTAGTGAATGGCCGGACGCTGACCGTTGCACGACCTTGGCGGAGAGGCGCGAGCCCGCTAGTTTTATTTCCCGAGACAGGTTGGGCTCCTCTCGAGCTGGATACTCTCTTCGCTCCGGACGACTATGCAGGCGTCCAAGCAAGCGACAGACGGCGGCGTGAACATGATGCCGCCGTCCGCCAATTGAAAAAGTCTGCGGGACACATTGACTTGCAGAAGAATCACCGTGATCGCTTAGCCGCTGCGTCACAAGCGTCTCTTGTTGAGCCCATTTTTGACAAGGCTGCGCTGCCGAACGAGGCATCTTTGGGGCAGGCGATCAGGGTTCAGCTAGATCAAGGCGGCGCCTGCGAGCGGAATGATTCTCCCCGCGATCTATCAGATACAGAGGAGTTGGAACACTATCTTGCCACCAGACGACGCGCAACTCGCTAATACTATCATCGAGACATCAGTCGTGAGGTTCATCCGGACTCGGATGCAAATGACCCACGAGGAAAGAGCAATTTGTGTAATCTCAGGGCCTTGGGGCATCGGGAAAACCACAGCAGTAGAAGCCTTCGCAGGCATTAATTCTAGGTCCTGCGTTGTCGTCAAGGTGGAGCCAGGCTCCACGAAACGAGGCGCTTCGCCTGTTTTCGTCCTGCAACAGACAGTTGAGGCTCTAAGGCCCCGTATCGGTCGATCGCCTCGTGCAACCCTTAGCAACGCCTACTGGTCTCTTCGCCAAATGCTCTACAACTCTTTGCAGGAATTAGCCCAATACTCCGAGGGTGAAGAACAGTTACTTGCTGAATCCCATCTCTCCATAGTGTTCGACGAAGCGCAATATCTTTCGAGTGATGCCATTGAGATGCTGCGTTTCTGGAACGACCCAGACCGCACGGTGGCACCTTTCCCGATTGGCCTGATCTTCATAGGCAACAGCGAGTTTGCGCTCGAAGAGAAAGCCGGCGGTCAAAGCGTTATTTCGGGTGCGGTGCGCAGCCGGGCGCTTTTCATTGAGACGCTTGGGTATGAGGACGTACTGGATGAGGATATAGCAACATTCATTAAATCGCGCGGCACGTACGACAACGAGGCGATTGCACTCTTGCTGTCTCACTTCCGTCAGCGACGGGTCCGCCGTGACTTCCGAAACTTCATACGTCTGGACGATGCTCTTCAAAGAAGAGCCCAAGGAGCGCCTGTCAGCGCCACCATGGTAAGTTCAGTGCTACGCTGATACATCGTGTTCAACCTGAGCTCCGGCGAAATGACCACTTCGGGGTCGAAAACTGAATGCCTGATCTTTCGGAGTCGCATGAATTTCCTGCTATCCAGCAACCCGAAATCAGTCATGCCAGCATCGAACAGCAATTCCTGCGATCGGTCACAAACTTTCGTGTCACTCTCGGGCCAGCAGCAAGACTAGATTTCCTTCGCGGACGAACGCTGAGCACGGCGCGGCGATCCGTCACAGGCGGCGCAGATCGAGGGATGACAGCAAGGTGCGATCTGTTAGTCTTCCCCCAATAATTTTCAGGGGGAGAGAAGAAATATCATGAAGATGACCTTTTTTGCGGCCAGTATCAGGCTGTCCGCTAGCCGTCTTGCCGGCACTTCGGCGCTCGCGCTGCTTTTCGCCGCGCCGGCCTTCGCGCAGATCGCCAGCCCTGCGCGCACAGTGACCGATCCGGCCGCGCTCGAAAGCCCGGCCAACCCTGATGCCGCACCGGTCCCGGTGGAGGACCTGTCCTACTCGCGCACCCTCGGATCGAGCGCGTGGAGCCATGACGGCAGCGAGATCTTCCTCGTCACTAACCTGACGGGGCGCAACAACATCTGGAAGATCCCATCGACCGGCGGTTGGCCGGTGCAGCTCACGCGCTCCGATGAACGCCAGGGGGAGCTCGTCCCCTCGCACGATGGACGGTTGCTTTACTACACGCAGGACGTGGGCGGCGACGAACAGTTCGACATCTACGCCGTGCCCGCCTCCGGCGGTGCGGTGCGCAACCTCACCAATACGCCCGAACTGCGGGAGGTCTCGCTGTTGATCGCCCCCGGCGGCACCACCGGCGCGATCTCGACCAAGCTCCGCGCCGACGGGCAGGTCAACCTCGCGCTGATCGACCTTGCCACCGGCACAACCACCCCGCTGGTGACCGAGCCCGACCCGGTCTACCGCTGGGCACCGGTCGCTTGGGTTGAGGGAGGCAAGGCGCTGATTGCGTCACGCTCCAACGCCAATTCGACCCTTGCCGAAGTATGGCGGGTCGAGGTGCCAAGCGGCGCCAAGACCCTGCTGCTGGGCAAGGCGGCGACGCTCTACGAAGCAAGCGACGCAACTGCCGACGGGAGGCTGATCGCGGTCAGCTCCAACGAGGGCACCGGCCAGCTGCGCGCCGGGATCTATGACACCCGGGCCAAGGCATGGCGCTGGCTCGCGCCGACGCCGTGGGAGCAATCGGCCGGCACTTTCAGCCCCGACGGCAAGACCATGACCGTCAGCCGCAACGAGGACGGGCGCACTTCGGCTGCACTGGTCGATGTGGCGACGCTCGCTCAAACGCCGATCCCGCTGCCCGCGGGGGTCAATTCATTCGCCGGCGGTGGCGCGCCTTTCGCGCCTGACGGGGGACGCATTCTTGTCGTCCATTCCGGGGCTGACACGCCGAGTGACCTTCAGGTGGTCAACCTCGCCTCGGGAAAGGCCGACACTCTCACTGCGATGGGCCTTGCCAGCCTCAAGTCCGAGAACCTGCCCAAGTCACGGATCGTCACCTACAAGAGCTTCGACGGCACGCTCGTTAGCGCGATTGTCACCATACCCTTCAACCTAAAGCGCGACGGGACCAACCCGGCAGTCCTGCTGCCGCACGGCGGGCCCACCGGCCAGAGCGTCGACGGGTTCAACCGCACCGCAACCGCGCTCGCCAGCCGCGGCTACATCGTCATGCAGCCCAATGTGCGCGGCTCAACCGGCTACGGCCAGCCGTTCCAGAACGCCAACTATCAGGACCTCGGAGGCGGAGACCTACGCGACGCGATCGCAGGCAAAAAATTCCTTGTCGACAGCGGCTATGTCAATCCGGCCAAGGTCGGCATCACCGGCGGCTCCTATGGCGGCTACATGACCCTGATCGCGCTTGCCAAAACGCCCGAGGAATTCGCCGCAGGCGCACAACTTTTCGGCATCATCAATTGGCTAAGCATGTATGAGACCTCGGACGCGCTGCTTCGCCAGTATCTGATCTCGCTGCTCGGCGACCCGGTCAAGGACCGCAAGGTCTACGAATCGAACTCGCCGATCACCTATATCCGCGACATCAAAGCCCCCCTGCTCTCGCTCCAGGGCGACCGCGACATCCGCGTGCCGCGAGGCCAGGCCGAAGAGGTTGCGGCGATCCTCGCCAAGATCGGGACTCCGAACGAGACGGTTTTCTATGCCGACGAAGGCCACGGCTTCGCCAAACGTGAGAACCAGATCGACTCGCTCAGGCGGGTGATCGAGTGGTTCGACCGCCACCTCAAGGGTGCGGCACCGCAATAGCCGGAGCAGCCACCGGGCCGCGCTATCCGGCGCGGCCGGGGGTTGCCTCAGGCAAGGGATTTGCATAGTCCGCCCGCTGCTGGTTTTGCCGAGCACTTGCCGGTCAGGTTCCCACGCAGTTGTAGCCACGAAATGCCTTGCCGCGGCTTCCTGAAAGCCGACGTGCCGCTGTCCCGCACTCCCTGCCATAACGCGCCGTTCAGCAATCGGCCCACTTTCAGCCAGACGCCCAACCCCCGTTTGATCAGTCATCAACGCGTCATCAAGGGTGGCAAGGTGACTTCTGAAGCCCTTTCTCAGGCGGACCAAGGTGAAATTTTGCGCAGGAGAACGCCATGACGCTTTTTAATACGCGAACCTCGCGCTTCCACCTTTCCCGGCGGTTCCTGCTGAAGTCCTTCGGCGCCGGAGCAGTAACCGCTTTCGGCCTTTCGCTTTCCGCACCCTTATTCGCGCGCCAGGTCTTTGCGAGCTAGTCGTCTGGGCGTCGGCGTGGTCTCGCACCGCAGTAGAGTGCTATCCTCTCGTGTTAAGACTAGCGTATTCTGCAGCTTTCCCTGCGTCAAAAAGCTCCGCAACATCTACTTTGAGTGCCGAACACAAGCGCTCCAGAACAAGGACCGAAGGGTTGCGCACCCCGCGCTCAATGCCGCTTATGTAGCCGCGATCAAAACCGCTATCGGTAGCAAAGTCTTCTTGCGTCAGTTCACGTTGCGCACGAAGGCGCCGCACGTTCCAACCGATGCGCTTGCGGATGTCCATCACTAGCGACGATCCCTTTGCGCGACTAATAAGCCCATGACTTATAAGTCTCATTTTACTGGACTAGGCCTGATCGTTCGAGCACACCGGGCCCATGATAAGAGCACTTGGTTTCCCGGTCCTGATCGATAACTCAGGTAGTCAGATCGCCCTTGAGCGCATCTATCTTGGCGTTGGCAACCACAATGAAAAATGGCTCCAGGAGCTCATCCACGCCCATCCCGGCATCTTGCCAATGGTTGACATCGAGCCCGGCTTCGGCATGCTCATACCGGCTGCACTGGAAGTACCCTGTCCGCACGGCAAGATCGACAACCTCTTCCTGACGCCGTCGGGCGACATTGTGTTTGTCGAGACCAAGCTTTGGCGGAACACCGAGATCAGACGCGAAGTCGTCGCGCAGACGCTCGACTAGCCGCCATCGACGCGGCCATTCAGCGTCTGAATGAAATTAGCGGAAAATGACACATTCGGAAGATGACCCTCAAGCGATAACTGAGGCCGGCATACCTGATGTTCCCGAGGGCTTTGTGATGCTCCAGTTCAAACCGGAGGCGCTCGCGCGCCATGGCTTACCAATGATGCCATATCCCTTGCCGGTCGCTCTGCTCGACATGATGCTTGGCAATGACGACGAACTCCCCCAGCCCTTTCTGCTAGCTGGCTTACAGCGGTTTAATGCGCGGGGCGGGTGCCAGTGGCCGGATTTCGAACCAGCACTGATGAGCCTGACCGAGAACTTGGCTCCTGACGACAGGCGCGAGGAAGTTTCAGCAGCAGGAGAAAGCTGGTGGATCGAGCTCGGCGAAATAGATCCGGCAGCTCCCGCGATCACTATAGAGCGTGACGGCAAACTGATCGCAGCAATGACGAAGCGCGAAGACGGGCGCTTGCGGGCTACTGCTTTTCGTCCACTCGACGGCAAGAGCGCGAATATGCTGATCGGCCTCTCGTTACGCCCTCAACCCGAATACGGCGTGGCAATGCGCGAGAACAATTGGGAATACGCGCTCGACTGCGCCGCAGGGACTGGCAACGTCTACGCGGCGAGCCGCGGTGAAGCCTATCTTGGCTACCATCCCGATGGCATCGAGGCGGCCCCCTCGGGGTTTATGCGGCCCACGCTGGTCGCGCTGCAGCTTGGCGTCTGCTTTGCCTTCTCCGACTAAGATCAGAGTCGACAAAAAAGGGTCAACGGCGCCGTGCGGCGTGAAGTTCCATGTCTCGCGCAGCCGGTAGATTACCTTCTCCAGGTTCAGGAAGGCGAGTGGAAAAGGCGAGGCATAACTGTTCATCAAAAGAGCAGTCTGGAATTCACAATCAGCATGCGCGGGAACCGCTTCTGCCGCCACGGCCTAATTTTCTTCACCGCCTGTGATTGCCATCAAAATCCGCCGATCTTCTTCCGTGAGCCAATCCTCTTCCGGAAGGTCGACGGCAAGCACTGCTTGAAGATTAAAAACGCCCAGCTTGGCGAAAATCTCAATAGCTTTGATTTTGTCCCTCACCGGAGCCGGCATCAGATCATGCAGCAGCTTTTTGCACAGGGCATCACCGAGAGTAATCTGTGTCTTTTTGCCTTGCGAGATGATTTCGACCGTCTCGGACAGCTGAGCCGCCATGCATTCGAGGAAGGGCTTCGAGAGCGCCTCGGTCCCGGCCTTCTTCTTGCCAGAGGGATTTCCACTTTGGCCCTTCTTCCACTGCCCTGCCTTTGGCGGCTTCGCGTAGCCTACCTCGTAATTTTTGGATTTCGTCATGTCTTGCCCCCTCTGATTCAATGCAGACTCAGGCCGCGTCCGCATGCGGTTCGCCGCTCTTGCTCAGCGCAAACTCTTCAAAGGTCATCCCGGTCGTGGCGTGAAGGGCTACCTTGCCCGTGAGGGTCTCCCAGCGCCTGATGGCGACCTCTACATAGGCAGGGTCCAGCTCGATCCCGAACGCGATCCGCCCGCTACGCTCTGCAGCAAGGATGGTCGTGCCCGAGCCCAGGAATGAATCGAGAACAAGAGCGCCTCTTTTGGTTACATCGAGCAGCGCGTCCTCGACCATCTCGACAGGCTTTGGTGTCGGGTGGTGCTTAAGCGCCTTTCCGGCCGAAGAGCCCACTTTGTTTGCGCCGGGATAGGACCAGACGTTTGTGCGATCCCGGCCATGCTTACCGAGCTCCACGTTGTTCACAGCCAGTTTTTCGCCCTTGCAGAAAACGACAACAATCTCGTGGGCCGATCGGTACAGCGTGCCCATCCCGCCCGAACCCTTGTTCCAGAATGCAGTGTTGATGTGCCTGAGCCCGGCTTTCATTCCGGCTGACATGACGACGTGTACCGAACGCCAGTCGATGCAGGAGAAGAATACCCCGCCTGGCTTCAGGTGGTCGGCTGCATGATGATGCGACACGTCCGCAAACTCGGCGAACTCGGCCTCGGACATCTCACCGGCTGCCATCTGGAAGTCATCGTGTTTGGTTTTGCCGAGGCCGCTCACGAAGCCCGCGATGGGAATGTTCCAGGGAATATCTGTGAAGATACAATCCACCTCTGCGCCATCGAGCACCAATGTGTAGCTCTCCAGTTTCGTGGAATCGCCGCAGAGCAGACGATGCTTGCCAAGCAACCATAGGTCGCCCTTGGATGTCACCGGATCGGCATTGGACTCTGGCAAAAGCTCTTCGGGGCCCTCGTCAGATCCATCGCCAATTTCGGGGGTCATTATGACATCGAGCTCAGGCAAGCTGAACCCTGTGGCTTCAAGATCGAACCCGATTTCACCTAGATCGATCAGGAGTGGACCGAGGATTTCGAGATCCCAATCCCCGCATTCGCTGATGCGGTTGAGCGCGACGTGCAGCATCTCGCGCTGGTTCTCATCGAGGTGGTCGATGACTATGCACCAAACCGCATCTTCACCGAGCAATCTCATCGCTTCCACGACCACATGGCCGTTGATGATTTCGCCAGTGCTATCGATCAGGATCGGAGCCGCCTGCTTGTGAATCCGCAGGCTTTTCGCCACCCGTTCTACCTGTTCGCTCGCACTCTTGCGCGCGCGGCGCTTCAGTCCCTTCAAGGACTTGATTTTGCGCTGCTCCAGCTTCATTTCCGGCAGCATCTGGGATGAAGTTGACGCGACTGCCGTAACCGCCACCTGGTGGTTGAGCTTTTGCTTTCGCGCCTTGGTCTTGTCGGCGAGTGTGCTTTTGGTCTTCGTGAATATGATCTTGTTCATCATGTCAGCCTCCGTTCGCGTTTCAACGCCATCGAGAGACCGAAGGGGAGGCGCGCCGATGCAGAGGCAATTGCGTAGCAACCGCCCACTCCACAGGTTCCCCTGTAGAGCTGCAATCGACACGCTCCATTCCTCGGATCTCGCACGGTCCTGTTCCAGCGTCACCGATGGAAACCCGAAGCATACATAGAGCGTTGGAGCTCTACCGGATCGGACTTTCCAACAGCGGACCGTGCGGCGCTATCTCAGTATTAAGGACTCGAGCCGCGCGGGTTGCAAGCGGAAAGTTTGTTTGCGGGACAGGCCCGCAAGCAGCCGTGCAGCGAAGTTTAGCTACCCTGCTTGAGATTGCAGAAATCCCTGCGCGCCCGCATTCCGTTCCCTGCTGCCGACTGGAAAATTCCTTGCTCGATCAGCCACAAATTACCGCTAGCGCGCGGATTTCCTCCCGATATGAAGGATCAGTCGATAAGCGCTTTGTCGAAGTTCCCTGCAGATTTCCCTGGAAGCAAGGAAATCGAAAGGAATAGACCGGTTCGCTCCAAACCGCGTCACACAGCTCATGGACAATCGGCAACTCGGGGTCTTGGTCTTTGTCGGGCGCCAGACCGAAAGACCAGAGCTAGCTGGCAATGCACCTTCGGCAAGGGGGGCTTGCAATGATCCGCGCGCCTTGACGTCATGCCTTCTGGCGGCGATGAAGCCACCATTCGATTTGGGAGAGAAATCGGCATGAAGTGGTTGAAGCGCGGCGTTATTGCCTTGGCTGCGGTGCTGGTTCTCGGCCTGACGGTGCTGGCCACTTGGGAACCGTTCCTTGCCAGCGCGGCCACTCCGCCGCCCGCCCGCACCTACTCCGCCGAAATCATCCGCGACAAATTCGGCGTGCCGCATATCAGCGGCAAGACCGATGCCGATGCCGCTTTCGGAGTCGCCATGGCCCACGCCGAGGATGATTTCTTCACCCTGCAAGACGTGGTCGCCATGTCGCGCGGCCGGTATGGCGCGATTGCGGGCGAAGAAGGCGCCAAGATTGATTATGCCTACTACCTGATCGACGCACGCGGCACGGCGGAACGGGAGTATCCCAAGCTTCCCGCAGACACCCGCGCGCTGTTTGAAGCCTATGCTGCGGGTCTCAACCATTATGCAGAAGCACACCCGGATGAACTGAAACTCGCCAATCTGTTCCCGGTCAGCGGAATGGATGTGGCCGCTGGCTTCGCGCTGCGTCAACCATTCTTCTTTGGGCTGGATGGGGTGATCGGGCCGCTGGTCGCAGGCGAGGAACTGCGCCGCGAACATGGCCCCGACATCCCCGGCTTCCCGCGTGCAGCCCTGCCCGGAGCCGCACCCGCCGACGCGGCCCCCGTATCCAAGCAAGCCCGCACCTTGGTGCTGCCCTTGGGTGAGGATGCGGAAGCGCTCGGCTCCAACGCCTTTGCGGTCAGCCCCGAAAAATCGGGCGGGCCGACCACGCTGATCTCCAACTCGCACCAGCCGTTGCGCGGCGGGGTAGCGTGGTACGAATTCGTGGTCGAAAGCGGCGAAGGCTGGCATTTTGCTGGCGCGAATTTCCCCGGATCGCCGTTCCCCTTCCTCGGGCATAATGAGCATCTGGGCTGGACCAACACGGTCAACACGCCCGATATGATCGATATCTATGAGCTGGAACTCGACGAGGCTGGGACGCGCTATCGGCTCGACGGGGAATGGCGCGATCTGGAAAGCGAGTGGGTGATGCTGCCGGTCAAGGTTGGCCCGGTCGTCCTGCCGATCCGCCGCGAAGTGCTGCGCAGCGCCCACGGCCCGGTGATCAAGAATGCCAAGGGTGCGTTTGCGATCCGTTACGGCGGTATTGGCGAGCTTGAACAGCTTGATGCCTATTACCGCATCAACAAGGCGACCAACTTTGCCGAATGGGAGGCGCAGATTGCGCGGCTGGCGATCCCTTCAACCAATTTCATCTACGCCGACAAGACCGGCACAATCGCTTATGTTTACAATGCCGCGATCCCCAACCGGCCTACAGATGTGAAAGCCGATTGGCGCAATGTCCTGCCGGGTGATCGGTCAGACCTAATCTGGGATGGCGCAGTGGATTACGCCGCTCTGCCCAAGCTGGTGAACCCGGCGAGCGGGTGGATCTACAATTCGAACAACGAACCCTTTACTGCGGCGGGCGCGGGCAGCGATCTTTCGCCCGATGACTTCGCCCCGATCATGGGGGTGGAGCGCAAGCAGACCAACCGTTCATGGCGGGCCTACAAGCTGCTCAGCGAAGCCAGCGTGCTCGACCGCGCGACGCTGGAAGCGATCAAGTATGACACCGGCTACGAGCGCGAAGGTTATGTCGCGCAGTTGTTTGACGCGCTTGAGCGGATGAAGGCTGACGGCAAGCTGGCAGAGGCACGCGACCTGCTGCTTAGCTGGGATTTCACCGCTGACAATCAGGGCAAGGCGGATGCCATCGCGCTGTTGATGATCCGCGATTTCATGTCCGCCGATTACAACAACAAGCCTTTCCCCGACGTCTCGGAGAAGCTGCAAGGCGCCGCCGACCACCTTACCACCCATTTTGGCCGGCTCGATCCGCCGATGGCCGATTTGCTGCGGCTGCGGCAGGGCAATCTCGATCTTCCGCTCGATGGCGGGTCGGACACTTTGCGCGCTTCGACCACTTGGGATGTGGACGAAGATGGCCGGCTCAGCCTCAAGCATGGGGACAGTTTTATCATGTGGATCGAATGGCTTCCGGGCCAGCGTGTGTCCTCCCGCTCGATCCAGCCGTTCGGCGCGGCCACCACGCGGCCCAAGAGTCCGCATTACACCGACCAGATGAAGCTGTTCGTCGATCACAAGCTGAAACCAGTGCATTTCTGGCGCGATGATCTGCTGGCGAATGCCAGCAATCGGCGTGTCGTAACCAATTCCCGCTGATTGGCACGCGCTGACCGGCCCAATCCTGACCTCTGATCTGTTCTTCTACCGGAGCCTTCACACATGACCATTCGCTTTGCTGCCGCCAGCCTTTCGGCGCTTGCCTTTGCGCTCGCCGCCCCGCTGACCCCGGCGTTCGCCGACAATCACGCGACTAGCTCGGCCGCCCCGCAGGCGACCGCCGATCTTCCGGCGCTGGTGGCGCAGGTGCAGATTCCCTACGAGGAATTCCAGCTCGACAACGGCCTCACCGTGATCGTCCACGAAGACCGTAAGGCTCCGGTTGTGGGTGTGGCGGTGTGGTACAATGTCGGTTCGAAGGACGAGCCCAAGGGCCAGACCGGCTTTGCCCACCTGTTTGAACACCTGATGTTCAACGGATCGGAAAACGCGCCGCAGGATTACTTCCAGTATCTGGCGGAAATGGGCGCGACCGATTTCAACGGCACCACCAATTTCGACCGCACCAACTATTTCCAGACCGTGCCCCGCCCGGCATTGGAACGCGCGCTGTGGCTCGAAAGCGACCGCATGGGCTACCTGCTGGGCGCGGTGACGCAGGAGAAACTCGATAACCAGCGCGGAGTGGTGCAGAACGAAAAGCGGCAGGGCGATAATCAGCCCGGCGGTTTGGTGTTCTACGAAATCCTCAGCACGCTGTTCCCTGAAGGTCACCCCTATAACCACAACGTCATCGGCTCGATGGCCGATCTTGATGCCGCTTCGATGGCGGACGTGCGCAAGTGGTTCACCGACAAGTACGGCCCCAACAACGCCACGCTGGTGATGGCGGGCGATGTCTCGGTCGCTGAAGCCAAGGTGCTGGCCGAAAAGTATTTCGGCCCCATCGCGCGCGGCCCGGTCAACACGCCCAAGGCCGCCGATGTGCCGACCCTGGCGCAGGACGTGCGCACCGTAATGAAAGATCAGGTCGCTGCCACCAGCGTCACCCGCTACTGGCCCGCGCCGGGCATCACCAGCGCGGATCTGACCGCGCTTTCGGTCGGTGCGGAGATCCTTGGCGGGCTGGCCTCCAGCCGCCTGGATGAAGTGCTGGTGCGCGACGAACAGCTCGCGGTCGGCGTGTCGGCAGGCAATTTCGAATTCCAGCGGGTCGGCATCCTCAGCGTCGGCGCGACGGTCAAACCGGGGGTCGATCTCGCTGTGGTCGAAGCGCGGCTTGATGAACTGATCAAGCAATTCATCGCCGAAGGCCCGACCGAAGACGAAGTGCGCCGTGCGGCCACCAGCAATCTGGCGGGCACGATCCGCGGGCTGGAACAGGTCGGCGGGTTCGGCGGCAAGGCAGTGACTCTGGCCAACGGCGAAGTGCTGGCGGGCGATGCCTCGTTCTACGCGACGCAGCTCGAACGCCTCGCCAAGGTGACCCCGGCAGAGGTCAAGGACGCGATGGCGCGCTGGTTGACCAAGCCTGCAATGACGCTGGTGCTCGAACCGGGCGCGCGCGATGCCGCCTATGAAGAAGCGGCATCGGTCGGCGCTGCGGCCAACGCCTCGGAACGCGATCGTAGCGCCGAAACGCTGACCGTCACTGCCGAACGGCCCAAGCCTGCGATCGACACTGTGGCCGAACTGGACTTCCCCGATGTCGAGCGTGCGACCCTCGCCAATGGCATGAAGGTCACTTACGCCCGCCGCACCGCGGTTCCGGCGACCTATGTGGCGATGGCCTTTAACGCAGGCGGCGCGGCTGATCCGGTGGACAAGCGCGGGCTGGAAAGCCTGGCGATGGGTCTGTTTGACGAAGGTACGGCCAAGCTGACCGGGCAGGATCTCGCCGAAGCAAGCGAACGGTTGGGCGCGAACCTTTCGGTCGGCGGCGGCGATGATCGGTCGACCTTCACGCTGTCGGCCTTGACCGCCAACCTTGCCCCCAGCCTCGATCTGCTGCGGCAGGTGATGCGTGAGCCTGCCTTCAACCCGGCCGATCTGGAGCGCGTGCGCACCCAGACCGTCACCGGGATCCGGCAGGCGATGCGGTCACCGCAGGGCATCGCCCAGCGCACGCTGACACCGGAACTGTTCGGCGCGGCCAACCCCTATGGCGGCGTCAGCACAGTAGCGAGCGTCACGGCAATCACCCGCGACGATCTGATCGCGTTCAAGGATAGCTGGATCCGTCCGGATAATGGCGAAGTCTTCGTCATCTCGGACAAGCCGCTGGCCGAGATCGTCACCGCCTTAAACGGCGCGTTCGGCGACTGGAAAGCTCCCGCTGCGGCCAAGGGCACCAAGGCCTTCACCGCGACGCAGGCAGGCGCGGGCAACCGCATCATCCTCGTCAACCGCCCCAATTCGCCGCAGAGCATCATCACCGGCGCGCAGGTAACCCCGCTCGATGCGGGCGATCCGGCGTTCATCGCCTTCAACAGCGCCAATAATTCACTGGGCGGTAACTTCCTCGCGCGGCTCAACATGAACCTGCGGGAGACCAAGGGCTGGAGCTACGGCGTGCGCGGGGCCACGCAGGCGCGCGAAAATGCCGTGATCTACGCCATTTCGGGCGGCGTGCAGGCGGACCGCACTGGGGATTCACTCGCGGAAATGATCCGTGAGACCAAGGCGTTCCTGACGGATGCAGGCGTGACCGCGGCCGAGCTTGATCGCAACATTGCTTCCGAAGTCGGCGCACTGCCGGGCCGGTTCGAAACTTCACCCGCAGTGCTCGGCGCGATGCAGAGCAATGCGCTGTATGGCCGCCCTGACGATTATCAGGAAACGCTCGCCAGCATCTACCGCTCGCAAACCACGGACAGCCTTGATGCCGCCGCCCGCGCCGGGATCAAGACCGACCAGTTCGTGTGGGTCGTGGTTGGCGATGCCAGCACCGTGCGAGCGCAGCTCGAACCGCTGGGCCTGCCGATCGAACAGCGTGAGATCGAAGGCGAGTAAGCCCATGCCAGCGCGCTTCGGCCCAAACCGGCCCAAACCGGGTTGAAGCGCGCTGACATAAGTGTAAATAACGCACCCAGAAATCCCGGCTCGGCTCACGATCCGGATCACGCCAAGGAGCTGGATTATGTCTGTTGCAGGTACCTACAAGACCACCGTCAAAAGCCCGATGGGCGACCAGACCGGCACCCTTACGGTTGTGCCGGATGGCGATACCTTCTCCGGTTCGCTGATCGGCAGCCTCGGTTCGATGGACATTGCCGGTGGCACCATCAACGGCAACACCATCAGCTGGAAAATGAACATGGTCGTGCCAATGCCGATGACGCTCGATTGCGAAGCGACAATCGACGGCGACACGCTGACCGGATCGGTCAATGCCGGAGCCTTCGGCGCAATGCCGCTGTCAGGCACCCGCGAGGGCTGATTGGTTCCAACAGTTCAAGAAGGCCGTCGGAGCCCGGGCTCCGACGGCATTTTTCGGATGATCGCGTAAATGCTTTGGACAAGCGGCAGCAGCTCGCTCCCCTGGCGGTAGCCATACTTGCGTCGTTCGGCTGGAAGTACACCCGCTACGAACAAGAAAAAGTCCGACCGGGCCAAAGCCACGCTCGAGGCCATCCCCGATCATATGTATGGGCGGCGCATCGCCGATGCTTATCGGTCACTTCAGCTGCTCTCGGGCTATTGCGTCGATACGCTTCAGACCCCGTCAGACCGTCCCTTCAACGCTGCCGAACTTGCCGTGCGCCTTGACAAGATGACGGCGGATGTCGCGCCGGGCACGCGCGCATCGGTCACGCATGGTGAGGCGGCCGATCAGTTTTCGATGCCAAATTTGATCCGCAATTGGGGCGGATGCGAGCACAGAAGCGGACGTGGGAGCACTTCTTGTGGCTGACCACAAAGTTGGATGTGCTCAAGGTCGACAAGGTCAGCTTTGAACCTTCTGTCTGCCGCCCGATCACATCATTGGGACCCGCGAAGACGAAATGCTCCTTCCACCGCGAAGTCGGGCAGGCGGGCAGTTGCACTTAGACTGGGGTCGGATCGACAGCGCCATGCGAAAACTTGCGGGGCGATAGGCGTCAGCGCGCATCTCTCTGGGCGGTGGAGTCGTTGCCTAGCTTACCGCCGCTCCCCATCAGACCAAGGTCTAGCTATCACCCGCATCCAAGACGCGCGACCATGCAAGCGTTGAGAAGGGTGACATCGGCACGGCCACAAGCCCAATCCGGTGCAACAGCGGGAGAGCGATAATGGCAACGACGTATGATGACGTGCTGCCCAAACATCACGCGGTAACGGGGACGGAAAAACGCGTCATCCTGGCCTCGTCATTAGGCACGGTGTTTGAATGGTATGATTTCTACCTTTACGGCCTGCTGGCCACGATCATTTCTGCGCAATTCTTTTCGGGTGTGAACGAGACGACCGGGTTCATCTTTGCTTTGGGAGCCTTCGCCGCCGGGTTTGCGGTGCGGCCCTTCGGTGCGTTGGTGTTCGGGCGACTGGGCGACATGGTCGGGCGCAAATACACATTCCTTGTCACAATGGGCCTGATGGGTTTTGCCACCTTCATGGTCGGCGTGCTGCCGTCCTATGCCAGCATCGGCGTTGCCGCGCCGATCATGCTGGTGGTGATGCGGCTGATCCAGGGCCTGGCGCTGGGCGGGGAATATGGCGGGGCGGCGACCTATGTGGCCGAACACGCCCCCAACAACAAGCGCGGGCTCTACACCAGTTTCATCCAGACCACTGCGACATTGGGCCTGTTTGCCGCGCTGCTGGTGGTGATCGGCACGCGCACGATGATCGGCGAAGAAGCGTTCAAGGAATGGGGCTGGCGCGTGCCATTCCTGATCTCGGTCCTGCTGCTGGGCGTGTCGCTGTGGATCCGGATGCAGTTGCAGGAAAGCCCGGTCTTCCAGAAGATGAAGGACGAAGGCACCAATTCCAAGGCGCCGATTTCCGAAGCCTTCGGCAACTGGAAGAACGGTCGCTGGGCGCTAATTGCGCTGCTCGGCGCGGTCGCCGGGCAAGCGGTGGTGTGGTACACCGGCCAGTTCTACGCACTGTTCTTCCTTGAAAAGGTCTTGATGGTGGATGGCGCGACGACCAACATCCTGATCGCCGTGGCGCTCGCCATCGGGACACCGTTCTTCATCTTCTTCGGCTGGCTGTCTGACCGGATCGGGCGCAAGCCGATCATCCTCACCGGTTGCGCGCTGGCGGCGGTGACCTTCTTCCCGACCTTCCACGCCCTAACCGAAGCGGCCAATCCGGCGCTGGCCAAGGCGCAAGCCACCGCGCCGGTCAGCGTGATCGTCAACGACAATGATTGTTCGGTGCAGTTCGATCCGATCGGCAAGAACAAGTTCGACAGCAAAAGCTGCGACATTGCCAAGTCGTTCCTTGCCAAGAACGGAGTCAGCTACACCAAGGTCGAGGCCGAAGCTGGCGCGGTGGCGCAAATCACCATCGGCGCGGACACCTTCCTCGCCCCCGATCCGGGCAAGCTGTCCGGCGATGCCCGCAAGGCGGCAATCACCGCCTATCAGGACGACGTGAAGGCGGCGCTGACCAAGGCGGGCTACCCGACCAAGGCCGATCCCGCGCAGATCAACACGCCTATGGTGATCGCAATACTCACCTATCTCGTGCTGCTGGTGACGGCGGTGTACGGGCCGATTGCCGCACTGCTGGTCGAGCTGTTCCCGACCCGCATCCGCTACACTGCGATGAGCCTGCCATACCACATCGGCAATGGCTGGTTCGGCGGGTTCCTGCCGACAACCGCCTTCGCGATGGTCGCTGCGACCGGCAACATTTACTTTGGTCTGTGGTATCCTGTGTCGATCTGCGCTGCCACCGTGGTGATCGGGCTGTTGTTCCTGCCCGAAACCTTCCGGCGCAATATCGACGATTGATGGCCCCTGGGTCGCAAACCAAGACGCAAGGGGCGGTGCCGCAAGGTGCCGCCCCTTCGTTTGTGCAGGAGCTTGCGGATTTGCCTGATTAGCGTAGCTTTCTGCCCGAGGGAGAGGGCGCAACCATGATGCTGGGCGCGGCGCTGGCCGCCGCCACATTCTATCTGGCCGGGCTGTTCTGGCTCGCGGCGCGGCGTGACCGGGTGGCGCACGATGAGCTGGCTAGCGGCAGCTTTCTCGCGCGCCATGCGGGCATAGTCTACGGCCTCAGTCTGGCAGTATATTGTTCGAGCTGGACGTTCTTTGGCGGGGTCGGCACGGCGGCGACGGCGGGGCTGGATTACCTGCCGATCTATCTCGGTCCGATCCTGGTGTTCAGCTTCGGCTTCGGATTGGTGCGCAAGATCCTCGCGCAGGCGCAGGCGCAGCATTCAACCTCGATCGCCGATTTCCTGTCCGCCCGCTACGGCAAAAGCGCCAGCATCGCCGCGCTGGTGACGGTTATCGCCACCTGCGGCACGCTGCCTTACATGGCCTTGCAGCTGGAATCGGTCGGCACCGCGCTGCTGCTGCTCGACCCGGACTTGCGGGCGCAGGTCGCGGCGGACGAGCTGGTGCTGCTGGTGGCCGCGCTTATGGGACTGTTTGCAATCCTGTTCGGTTCGCGCCGCGCCGACCGGGCGGGCGACAACGCCGGGTTGGTGCTGACCATTGCGGTCGAAGCGGTGGTCAAGCTCGCCGCGCTGCTCGCGGTGGGCGGATTGGCGCTGTGGCTGTTACTGAGCGGTGAGACCGCGACCACTGCCTCCACTCCCGCACTGTTCGCGCCCGATCAGATCGACGCGCGCTTTGTCACCCTAACCCTGATCGCCGCAGCCGCCGCGCTGTGCCTGCCGCGCCAGTTCCACATGAGCTTTATCGAAGCACCGGGCGATCGCGCCACTCCGGCAATGCAATGGGTGTTCCCGGCCTATCTGGCGCTGACCGCTGGGGTGATCGTGCCGGTGGTGCTGGCGGGGCTGGCGGTGCTCCCCGCAGGCACCGACCCTGATACCATCGTGCTCGCCCTGCCGCTGGCGACCGACAATGCCGCGCTGGCGGTGCTAGTGTTCCTGGGCGGGTTTTCCGCCTCGGCCGGGATGATCGTGGTGGCAAGCGTGGCGCTGTCGATCATGATCACCAACGATCTGATCGCCCCGCTGCTGCTGCGCCGCGCGCTGGCAGGGCGCGGTGACCGGGGGCGGATCGCCGCGCGGCTGCTGTTGATCCGGCGGCTGGTGATCGCCGGGCTGCTGCTGGCTGCCTATGCGTTCTATCGCGGGTTCGCCGGGATCGCCGATCTGGCCGGACTTGGCACGCTCGCCTTCGCCGCAGCCGCGCAATTCGCACCGGGGCTGGTGTTGGGGATGGTGAGCCAGCACGGCAACCGCGCCGGGATGCTGGCGGGATTGCTCGCGGGATTTACGCTATGGCTGGTGTTGCTGATTGCACCTGCCGCCACCGGCGCCGCGCCGGTGGTGAGCATTCACTCCGATCCGCTGGTATCGGGTGTGGCGCTCAGCCTCGGTATGAATGTCCTGCTCTATTGGTTCGGATCGGCCATCGTGCGGCCATCGTTGCTCGATCAGGCGCAGGCGGCGGCGTTCGTCGGCACGCCGATGCCCGGCGCTGTACCGCGCCATGCCACCGCGAAGCGCGTTGGCGATGTGCGCGTGCTGTTGACGCAGTTTGTCGGGCGGGACCGCGCCGATGCCGCGCTGGCCGCCCTGCCCCTGCGCAATGGCGATCAGGCCGACGCGGCTGCGCTGGAACTGGCCGAGCGGGTGATTTCGGGGGTGATCGGCACGTCTTCGGCGCGGATGCTGGTGGGATCATGGGCGGGCGGCGATCCGATCCCGCTGCCCGAAGTGGTTGCGATGTTCGGCGAGACCAATCGCCGTCTCAGCTTCAGCGGCGAGCTGCTTCAGACCGCGATTGAGAGCATTGATCAGGGAGTCGCGCTGGTCGATGGCGACATGCGGCTGGTGGCGTGGAACAGCCGTTATCAGCAGATTTTCGACTTGCCCGACCGGCTCGTCAGGGTCGGCACGCCGATTGCCGATCTGATCCGCTTCAACCTTGAACGCGGGGCGCCGCCCGAGACCGACATTGCCGAACAGGTCGCCCGCCGGCTCGGTCACATGCGCGCTGGGCGCGAACACCGGATGGAGCGCGAACAGCATGATGGCCGCGTGCTGCGTATCGTCGGCGCGCCGACACCGGGGGGCGGCTACACCACCTCCTATACCGACATCACCGCCGACCGCCGGGCCGAACAGGCGCTCGAGGAAAAAGTCGCCGAACGCACCCGGCAGCTAAGTGCCGCCAACGATGCGCTGGCACAGGCGACCCGGTCAAAGACCCGGTTTCTGGCGGCGGCGAGCCATGATCTGATCCAACCGCTCAACGCCGCGCGCCTGTTCGCCTCGGCATTGGGGGAGGAGGTTGCCGGGACGCCGCAGCTCGAACGGCTGGTGGCGGATCTGGACGGTTCGATCATTGCCGCCGACCGGCTGATCCGCGCGCTGCTCGACATTTCCAAGCTGGACAGCGGCGGGGTGGTGGCAAACCCGGAGGCGATCGCGCTCGACCAATTGTTCGAAGACGTGTCGCGCGAATTCGCCTTGCAGGCTCAGGCCAAGGGCTTGCGGCTGCGGCGCGCGCCGACCTCGGTCTGGGTCAAGGCGGATCGCGCCTTGCTGACTGCCGTGTTGCGAAATCTGATGAGCAACGCGGTCCGCTATACCGACACAGGCGGCCTGTTGATCGGGGTGCGGCTGCGGGGGCAGGATGCGCTGATCTGCGTCCATGACACCGGGCGCGGGATTGCAGCCGACGATATCGAGCGCATTTTCGGCGAGTTCGAACGCGGCGTTTCGACTGATCGCGAGGGGCTTGGCCTTGGCCTCGCCATCGTGCGGCGCGCGGCGCGACTGCTGCGGATTGCAATCGAGACGACATCGCAGGTCGGGCGCGGCAGCCGCTTTGCCTTTGCCATGCCGGTGTTGCGGCGGGAGGTGACCCCGGCCCGGATGCCTGCTCCGCTGCGCAGCTCAGGCCAGTTGCCCGGCGCGAGGGTGCTGGTGGTGGACAACGACGCTTCGGCGCTCGCTGCCACAGCCGCGCTGCTCGGCCGATGGGGGCTGACGGTGACCTGCGCGGCGAACGGGGCCGAGGCCGCGGCGGCGATGCCCCGTGCACCCGATATCGCAATAATGGACTACCGGCTCGATGGGGCCGAGCGCGGCGATACCGCCTATGCCGCGCTGTGCGAGGTATGGTGTGCTCGCCCGCCCGCGATCCTGCTGACGGCCGAGGCTTCGGACGAGACCGAGGCCGCGGCGGCGCGCATGGGGGCCAACCGCCTGCTCAAGCCATCATCACCCGCCGCCTTGCGTGCGTTGATCGCGACCTGTCTGGCACAAGGCCATGCGGCGGGCGATCAGGCCTTGGCGGAATCGGCCACCGGCTGATCGACATCAAGCTTGGCGGCGAGCAGCACCGCTTGGGTGCGGCTGTTCACGCCCAGCTTGCGCAAAATCGCGGTGATATGCGCTTTCACCGTCGCCTCGCTGATGGTGAGTTCGTAGGCGATCTGCTTGTTCAGCAAACCCTGCCGGATCGCACCGAGGATGCGCCGCTGGGCGGGCGTGAGACTGGCGATGCGGGCAAGATCGTCGTCCGTGCCTGCCCCGCTTTCGGGGAACCAGCTATCGCCATCACGCACCACGCAAAGCCCTTCGCGCATCGCCTCAAGGCTGGCGGATTTGGGGATGAACCCCGCCGCACCCAATTGCGCCGCTGCCGCCGCAACGCGCGGTTCCTCGCTGGCGGAGACGATGACGATGGGCAGCGCGGGGTAATCCTGGCGCAGGTCCATCAGCACAGAAAGCCCGGTCGAATCCGCCATATGGAGATCGAGCAGCAGTGCTTCCGTCCCGCCCGCCGCCAATGCCACGCGCGCCTCGGCAGCGGAGCTGGCTTCGATGATCGCGGCATCGGGCCACACCTTCCCAACCGCGTGCGCCAGCGCGCTGCGGAACAGCGGGTGGTCATCGGCAATGACGATCCTTGCGGTCATGGCGTCAGCGGTTCTGCCTGCCCTCGACCAGCCGCTCGACCAGCGACGGATCGGCCAACGTCGACGTATCACCCAGCGCGCCGAAGTCGTTCTCGGCGATCTTGCGCAGGATGCGGCGCATGATCTTGCCCGATCGGGTCTTGGGCAGGCCATCGGTGAAGTGGATGATATCGGGCGTTGCAATCGGGCCGATTTCCTTGCGCACCCACGCCTTGAGTTCGGAGAGCAGCGCGTCCCCGCCCTCCTCGCCAACGTTCAGGGTGACATAGCAATAGATGCCCTGCCCCTTGATATCATGCGGGTATCCGACCACGGCGGCCTCGGCCACCTTGGGGTGGAGCACCAGCGCGCTTTCCACCTCGGCGGTGCCCATGCGGTGGCCTGAGACGTTGATCACATCATCGACCCTGCCAGTGATCCAGTAATATCCATCCGCGTCACGCTTGCACCCATCGCCGGTGAAATACTTGGCTTTGTAAGTGCTGAAATAAGTCTGCCCGAAGCGTTCGTGATCGCCGTAGATGGTGCGCGCTTGGCCGGGCCAGCTGTGGGTGATGCACAGGTTGCCTTCGGCGGCGCCGTCCAACACGCGGCCTTCCTGATCGACCAATTGCGGGCGGATGCCGAAGAACGGCAGACCCGCGCTGCCCGGCTTCATATCATGCGCGCCGGGCAGTGTGGTGATCATGCAGCCGCCGGTTTCGGTCTGCCACCAGGTGTCGATGATCGGGCACCGCCCCTCGCCCACCACATCGAAATACCAGCGCCAAGCCTCTGGGTTGATCGGTTCGCCGACGCTCCCCAGCAGGCGGAGCGACGCGCGGCTGCGGCTCGTCACGTGGGCATCGCCTTCGCGCATCAGCGCGCGGATGGCGGTGGGGGCGGTGTAGATGATGTTCACTTGATGCTTGTCGACAACGTCCCAGAACCGCCCGTGATCGGGGTAGTTCGGCACGCCTTCGAACACCACGGCGGTCGCCGCGTTCATTAGCGGGCCATAGACGACATAGCTGTGTCCCGTGACCCAGCCGATATCGGCGGTGCACCAGAACACCTCGCCCGGTTGATAGTCGAAGATGTAGTGAAACGTCGTCGCGGTCCACACGCCGTAACCGCCGGTGGTGTGGAGCACGCCCTTGGGCTTGCCGGTCGAACCTGAGGTGTAGAGGATGAACAACGGGTCTTCCGCGCCCATGACTTCGCACGGGCAATCAGCATCATGGGCGAGGGTTTCAAGCCAATGGTCGCGGCCCTCAACCATGTCGATCACGCCCCCGGTGTGGCGGATCACCAGCACGCCATCGATGGGAGTGTCATGATCCGGTTCGGCGAGCGCGGCATCGACATTGGCTTTCAACGGCACCCGCTTACCGCCGCGCAAGCCTTCATCCGCAGTGATAATGAAGCGGCTGCCGCAATCCTCGATCCGGCCCGCCAAGGCTTCCGGTGAGAACCCGCCGAACACCACCGAATGCACCGCGCCCAGCCTTGCGCAGGCGAGCATCGCGGTCACCCCTTCGAGGATCATCGGCAGGTAAAGCGTCACCCGGTCGCCCCGCTTCACGCCCAGTGATTTCAGCGCATTGGCCATGCGGATGACCTCGCGGTGGAGCTCGCCATAGGTGAGCGTCTTGCCCTCGCTCGCCGGATCGTCAGGTTCGAAAATCAGCGCCGCGGTGTTCACGTGCTCGGGCAAATGCCGGTCGACCGCATTGTGGCACAGGTTGAGGCTGCCGTCAGCGAACCATGCGATGTTCACCGGATCGTATGACCATTCCCCGCCCTTGGTCGGCGCGGTAAACCAGTCGAGCCGCTGCGCCTGTTCCAGCCAGAATGCATCGGGTGTTTCGGTCGAAGCGCGATACATCGCGGCATACTGCGCGGGCGTGCAATGGGTCGGGGTGTGGGCTCGGGGCCGCTCGACAGCGTGGATCATCTCGACTCTCCCTCTTCTTTCAGCGCGCTTTTAACCCAGGCTACACCCCGCGCGCGCTCAGACAAAGGTCTTACGACCATCTGCCAACTGGGCGCAGGCCCATGATCGCGCCATTCTTGCCGGAGATAAAAGGATGGGAGGGTCTTATGGTTCATCACGCTGCGCACCGCGCGCTAAGGGCGCTGCTGCTGGGGGCGACAATGCTGACCGCCACCCCGGCGCTGGCGCAGGAGGCAAACGTTGACGAGCGGCTCGACCGGCTGGAAAAACTGGTAGAGGGGCTGGTCGCACGGCTTGATGCTGAGGCCGACCAATCCCAGCAGCAGACCGAGGCGCTGCGCACCACTCAAGCGGAAATCCGCGAACAGACCGCGCTGATCCAGGCAGAGCAGCAGTCGATCCGCGCCGAGGCTGATTCCACGGCGGAAACGACCCGCACGCTGGCGACACGTCAGGCGGAGATGTCGGACAAGCTGATCGAATTCGCGATTGCGCCGGGCGAAGGCTTCAAGATGGGCAAGACCCGCGTCACCTATAGTGGCTATGTCAAACTCGACGCGACCTCGCAGCGCACCAGCGGCGGGCAGCTGGCGGGCAATTCGATCCTGCGCGATTTCCTGTTTCCCTCTTCGATCCCTGTCGGCGGACAGCCGAGCGGGTTCGATACCGATTTTTCCGCGCGCCAGACCCGCTTCCTGTTCAAGACCGAAACCGATGTCGGCACCGGTCACAAGCTGAGCGGGCTGATCGAGCTCGATTTCAACGTCACCGACGGGGGCAACGAACGCGTCACCAACAGCTTCACCCCGCGCATCCGCAATGCGCTGATCAACTACGATAACTGGACCTTCGGGCAGGGCTGGTCGACCTTCCAGAACGTTGGCGCGCTGCCGGATTCGCTCGATTTTATTGGGGTGACGCCGGGCACGGTCTTCGATCGCCAGCCGTTGATCCGTTACACCAAGGGCGGCTTGCAAATCGCTGTCGAACAGCCGGAAACCGTCGTCACAGCGCAGAATGGCGCGCAGGTCACGCCCGGAGACGACCAGATTCCGGACATTGTCGGGCGCTACAACTGGACCGGGGACTGGGGCCAATTCACCGCCGCTGCGATTGTGCGCCAACTGCATGTGTCCTCCGATGATCTGACGGGGGTTGACGATGCGGCATGGGGATACGGCCTCAGCCTGTCGGGCAAGCTGAAGGTCGGCGCAAAGGACGATCTGCGCTTCATGGCCACTGCGGGGGACGGGCTGGGTCGCTATATCGGGGTCAACATCGTCAATGATGCCGCAATCAGGCCGGACGGCACGCTTGATCCGATTTTCACCTGGTCGGGCTTTGCCGCCTACCGCCATGTTTGGTCAGGCAACCTGCGATCGAATATCGCCGGGTCCTATTTCAAGGCCGACAATCCGGTGCTGCTTACCACCAATCAGGTCACCGACGAAAGCTGGAACGCCTTTGCCAACCTGATCTGGACCCCGGTCGGTCCGCTCAATGTCGGGGTGGAACTGATGTATGCGAGCCGCACGCTGGAAGACGGGCGCAGCGGCAATCTGCAACGGGTGCAGTTTTCGACGCAGTATAATTTCTGACCGGCCCAAGGTGCAACCAATCTGGCTATGTTTCACGTGAAACATTGCCAAATTGGTTTGTTTGACCAGGGCTAGCGGGAGTCTAGGCCGACCTGGCAGGGGTCTAAACCGATCAACACCGGCGCAGAAAAGCCCCGCCAGCACGTCGCTGGCGAGGCTTCTTGTGGCAAACCGCTGCGCCTCAGAAGCGGTAGGCAACGCCTGCGCTGATCACCCACGGATCAAGCTGGTGTTCGGTTTCGATCGCTAGTGTGTTGCCGACAAACCAGCGTGCGGTGGTGTCGATGAAGTACCGCTTCACATCGACGCTGAAGCCGAACCCGGCATCGCCAATCGGCACATCAAACCCGGCTTGCAGCGCCAGCCCCAATTCGTTCGACAGATCGGTATCGGTCACGCCCAGCGGCAAGGTTGCTGCGCCCGGATCATCAGCCACCCAAAGGAAATAGGCCGGACCTGCACCGACATAAGGCTTCACTCCGCCCAGATCGAAGTGATATTTGGCCGTCAGCGTCGCTGGGATCAGCTTGGCATTCGATACCAGTTCGGCGCCTGCCGGAAGGCCAGCGGTGGTATCGACATCGTGCTGGGTCATCCCGGCAATCGTCTCAATCGAGATGTTGTTGGTCACGAACCATTCGACCGCAATGGTCGGCGTGACGTTATCGTTTGCACGGGTCTGCAAGGTTGCAGGCAGGCCGGGCAGGTTGACATTGATCTGATCGATCTTGCCATCGGGCAGCACAGCGGTGGCCAGCAGCTTGAACTGGATATCACCTGCCCGATCGGTTTCGTCACCATCTTGCGCCATTGCAGGCGTTGCCATCAGCGCCAACGCCGCCCCGCCAAGCATTACAAAAGTCTTCATTTATCGCGTCCTTCGCCGGCAGCAGTGGCCGCCTTGCGCGGCCCAGGATCATTGCTGCCTGTGACCGCCCGATAGAACCCACCCGATCACGGGTTCATTGATCCGCATCAAAGACCAAAATGAAAAGCCACGGCATTGCTGCACCATCATGGCGACAATCAGTCCTCCATCTGCGGACACCGGGATCGCGGCATTTCGCGGCACGTTGCCGGTGGAAACGCGCGATCAGCCCACGGCCGACCGGCTGTGCGCCATCGGCACTGCCGTGCATCTGGCCAAGGGCGAACAGCTTACCCCCGATCCGCGCGATGACCGGTTGGTCTATATCGCCAGCGGCTGCGCCAAGCTGGTGGCGCCAGCAAGCCTAGGGGCTGGGGCGGGGTTGCCGATCCATCAGGTGCTGGCGTTTCATTTCGGCGGCGATCTGATTTCGGTGTTGCGCCAGAGCGACGGCGATTTCCGGCTGGTTGCCCTGTCTGATTGCGAGCTGGTGATTTTCCCGGCCGACCGATTCCTCGACCTTGCCCAAGCCGATCCGGCGGTGCTGCGTGCCGTGTTGACACGTTCGCTGCAAGCCCTACACCGCAGCCGCACCCGAATGATGCAGATGGGGCACAAATCCGCTGGAGCGCGGATTGCCGACTTTCTTGTCTCGATGGCCGAACGTTTGGCGGACTGCACAGCAGGCGCCTGCGTCTTTTCCCTGCCAATGAGCCGCCGCGATATCGGCGATAGCCTGGGTCTTACAATCGAAACGGTCAGCCGCCAGCTGACCGAACTGCGCGAAGCCGGGCTGGTTGCAACCGAGGGCCGGTCAAAAGTCTGCCTGTGCGATGTGGCGGCGCTTGCCCGGATTGCTGGGCGGCCGGCCGCTGGGACCGTTAAAACTCACCAAATTTGATCTGGATCAACAACGCAGCACCGGGGGCCAGCTACAGGCGGGTCAACGAAGGGATAATTCATCATGGAATCAGTCGTAAGACGGATGGGAGTGTGGGCGTTTGTCCTGCTCTTGGCTATCATCGCTATTGCGCTCACCCCGGACAGCGGGTTTGCGATCCACATGGGGATCGTGGGGCTTGCGGCAGTGGCCGTGATTGTCGCCAGCTTGCGCAGCTATGATCCGCTGGCAAAGGTGCAAGGCATCTTCAAGATGCCCCCCGGCCCTTCGCGCTATGATGATGACGTGATCCGCTGGGGCGTGATTGCGACGATGTTCTGGGGCTTGGCCGGGTTGCTGGTCGGCGTGGTGATTGCCGGACAGCTGGCGTTTCCGTGGCTGAACCTTGAACCCTATCTCAATTTCGGACGGCTCCGGCCGCTGCATACGAGCGCGGTGATCTTCGCGTTCGGCGGCAATGCCCTGATCGCGACGAGTTTCTACGTCGTGCAGCGCACCTGCCGCACCACGTTGGCCTTTCCGCAAATGGCCCGGTTTGTGTTCTGGGGGTATCAGCTGTTCATCGTACTGGCCGCGACCGGATACCTGCTCGGGATTACGCAGTCGAAAGAATATGCCGAGCCGGAATGGTATGTCGATCTGTGGCTGACGGTGGTGTGGCTTGCCTATCTCGCGGTCTATGTCGGCACGATTGTGCGGCGGCATGAACCGCATATCTATGTCGCCAACTGGTTCTACCTCGCCTTCATCGTCACGATTGCGATGCTGCACGTGGTCAACAATCTGGCGATCCCGGTCAGCTTGCTCGGATCGAAAAGCTACAGCGCCTTTGCCGGTGTGCAAGATGCGCTGACCCAGTGGTGGTATGGCCACAACGCGGTCGGCTTCTTCCTCACCGCCGGGTTCCTGGCGATGATGTATTACTTCGTCCCCAAGCAGGCCGGGCGGCCGGTTTATTCCTACCGCCTGTCGATCATCCACTTCTGGTCGCTGATCTTCCTGTATATCTGGGCCGGGCCGCACCACCTGCACTACACCGCCCTGCCCGATTGGGCGCAGACGCTCGGCATGGTGTTTTCGATCATGCTGTGGATGCCCAGCTGGGGCGGGATGATCAACGGTCTGATGACGCTGAACGGCGCGTGGGACAAGGTGCGCACCGATCCGATCATCCGCATGATGGTGCTGGCGCTCGCCTTTTACGGGATGAGCACGTTTGAAGGGCCGATGCTGTCGATCAAGGCGGTGAACAGCCTGTCGCATTATACCGACTGGACCATCGGCCACGTCCATTCCGGCGCGCTGGGGTGGAACGGGATGATCACCTTCGCCTGCATCTACTTCCTTGTGCCACGCCTGTGGCAGAAGGAGCGGCTCTACAGCCTGCGGATGATCAACTGGCACTTCTGGCTCGCAACGCTGGGGATCGTTTTCTACGCCTCCAGCATGTGGGTCGCCGGGATCACGCAGGGCCTGATGTGGCGCGAATACGGGTCTGACGGGTATCTGGTGAACAGCTTTGTCGACACCGTGTCGGCGCTGCATCCGATGTATGTGCTGCGCATGGTGGGTGGGCTGATGTACCTCAGCGGTGCGATCATCATGGCCTACAACATCTGGATGACCATCGCCGGGCATCAACGCGTCGAAGCCCCGATGGGCGACACCGCGCATGATGAAGCCAATGACCGCCCCCTCTCCGTGCAGCCCGCTGAATAGCGCTGGGCGAAGGAACGCAAACCATGAGCAAGAATGCACCCCACAGCGACGCTTTTGAAAGCCACAAGCGGCTGGAAAAGAACGTCACGCTGCTCGCCGTCGCAACATTTGTGGTCGTCGCCATCGGCGGGATCGTCGAAATCGCGCCGCTGTTCTGGATCGATAACACGATCGAGAAGGTGGAGGGGATGCGCCCCTACACCCCGCTCGAGCAGGCGGGCCGCGACATCTATGTGCGCGAAGGTTGCTACCTGTGCCACAGCCAGATGATCCGGCCCTTCCGCGACGAGGTTGAACGCTACGGCCACTACAGCCTCGCCGCCGAGAGCATGTACGATCACCCGTTCCAGTGGGGATCGAAACGCACCGGGCCGGATCTGGCGCGGGTTGGTGGCAAGTATTCGGATGATTGGCACGTCCAGCATCTGAAAGCGCCGCGTTCGGTCGTGCCCGAAAGCATCATGCCCAATTACAGCTTTCTGGCGAAGACGCTGGTCAATGTGCCTGATCCAGCGGCGAACCTCACCGCGCTGCGGCGGGTGGGCGTGCCCTACAGCGATAAGGACATCGAACTCGCCGCCACCGATCTGCTGGCGCAGGCCGACCCGGAAGCCGACGCGGGCGATCTGGCGACCCGGTATCCCAAGGCGCAGATCCGCGATTATGATGGCGATCCTAAACGCGTGACCGAAATGGATGCGCTGGTCGCCTATCTCCAGATGCTCGGCACGCTGGTCGATGTGAACAGCGCCGCGGCACAAGAGGAATTGAGCGGGGAGAAGGGCCGGTGACCTTTTACGAAACTCTGCGCCATTTTGCCGACAGCTATGGTTTGGCGGTGATTGTCGCGCTCTATCTGGTGTTGTGCCTCTGGCATTTCCTGCCCGGCGGGAAAGAGCATGTCGAGGCGGCCAAGCTTTCGATTTTCAAGGATGACGATGATGGCCAATAAGCGCGTCGATGAACCGACCGGCACCGAAACCGTCGGCCACGAATGGGACGGGATCGAGGAACTCAACACCCCGCTGCCGCGCTGGTGGCTGTGGACGTTTTACGCCTGCATCGCGTGGAGCGCGGTCTATGTCGTGCTCTACCCCGCCTGGCCGCTGATCGACAAGGCAACCGCAGGCACGCTCGGCTGGTCGAGCCGGGGGGAGCTCGCCAAGGAAATGAGCGCGGCCGACATGGCGCGCCAAAGCGTGGTCGAGAAGATTGCCGCGACCGATATCGAGAAACTCTCGGCCTCGCCCGAACTGATGAGCCAGGCGATTTCCGGCGGCGCGGCGGCGTTCAAGGTCAATTGCGTCCAGTGCCACGGCGCGGGCGCGGCCGGGTATCAGGAATTCGGCTACCCCAACCTCAATGATGATGACTGGATATGGGGCGGCACGCTGACCGAGATTGAATACACCCTCACCCACGGCATCCGCTGGGAAGGCGCAGATCAGACCCGCGCCAACTATATGCCAGCCTTTGAAGGCGTGCTCGACGCAGGCCAAGTCGGCGCGGTGACGGGCCATGTCCTATCGCTCAGCGGCAAGGCCAAGGGCAATCCGGCCGGCGCCACTATCTTTGCCGAAAACTGCGCCGCCTGCCACGGCCCTGCGGGTGCTGGCTTGCCCGAAGTCGGCGCGCCTGCGCTGAATGATGCGATCTGGCTGTACGGCGGCAGTCAGGCGGCGGTGCGCAAGCAGATCCTCGCCCCGCGTCACGGCGTCATGCCCGCGTGGCAAGGGCGGCTCGATCCGGTGACGATCAAGATGCTGGCCGCTTACGTCCACTCGCGCGGCGGCGGGCAGAAGGCGGCGCCGGCGCAGCCCGTGGCCGACGCGGCGGGCGATGTTGCTGAAGTCCCGAAGGCCGAAAACGATGGCTGATCCCAACGAGCCTGCGCGCCCTGTCCCTGCTGCGGAGAAACCCCGCGATTGGGCGAAAGCGCTCGGCTCGACCGACCACACGATTGTTGGCAGCGCGTTGTATGAAGCGAGCAAGACTGTCCATAACAAGCGGATTGATGGTGCGTTCCGGCGCTTCAAATGGCTGGTGATGGTGGTGACGCTGGCGATCTACTACATCACCCCGTGGATCCGCTGGGATCGCGGGCCTTATGCGCCCGACCAAGCAGTGCTGGTCGATCTGGCGCACCGCCGGTTCTACATGTTCGATATCGAAATCTGGCCGCACGAATTCTATTTCGTCGCCGGGATGCTGATCATGGCGGGGATTGGCCTGTTCATCGTGACGAGCGCGGTGGGCCGGGCGTGGTGCGGCTATGCCTGCCCGCAGACGGTGTGGACCGACCTGTTCCAGCACATCGACCGCCTGTTTGATGGTGACCGCAACGCGCGGGTCAGGCTCGACATGGCCCCGTGGACAGCCGGGAAGATCACCCGGCGCGGAGCCAAATGGGCGGTCTACGCCTTGATCAGCCTGCTGACCGGCGGGGCGTGGATCCTCTACTTCGCCGATGCGCCAACACTGGCGCGCGATTTCTTTACATTGGACGCCGCGCCGATTGCCTATGGCACGGTCGCAATCCTGGCCGGCACGACATTCTGGCTCGGCGGATTCATGCGCGAACAGGTGTGCATTTACATGTGCCCCTGGCCGCGCATTCAGACCGCGATGCTCGATGAAAAATCGCTGATCGTCACGTATAAGGACTGGCGCGGCGAACAGCGCGGCAGCCTAAAGAAAGCGGCCAAGAACCCCGATCAATACGGCGACTGCATCGATTGCCAGCAATGCGTCGCGGTGTGCCCCACGGGCATCGACATCCGTGAAGGCCAGCAGATCGGCTGCATCACCTGCGGGCTGTGCATCGACGCCTGCGACAAGGTGATGAAGGACATTGGCCGCCCGCGCGGGCTGATCGATTACGCTACGCTCGACCAATGCGAGGCCGAAGCGGCGGGCGCGCCTGCCACACCGGCGTGGAAGGCGTTGCTGCGGCCGCGCATCTTCATCTATTTTGGCGTGTGGGGCGCGATTGGGCTGGCGATGCTGTTCGCACTCGGCACGCGTGCGCACACCGATCTCACCATCTCGCCCGACCGGAATCCGCCGTTCATGCTGCTGAAGGACGGGTCGGTGCGCAACGCCTACACGCTCCGTTTGCGCAATATGGAGGCCCGCCCGCGCGATATGGAGGTGGCGATGGTTGGCCTGCCGCGCGGCGCGCTGCTGTGGACCGACGCGGTCAGCGTTGAAAACGCGGCTGCCGTGCAGATCATCGCCGTCCCCGCCAACGAAACCAAGGTGGTGCGCGCCTATGTCATGCTGCCACCGGGAACAGATGATGATGACAGCGAACATTTCGCCTTCCGCTTGACCTCGCTTGACGAACAGCGCGAGACCGCGGTGGCGGAGACAACCTTCGCCATGCCGGAGGACGATTGATGGCCAGCGCAAACGGCAAGTTTACGGGCAAGCACATGGCGGCGGTGTTCATCGCCGGGTTCGGAATCGTCATTGCGGTCAACCTGTTCATGGCGTGGCAGGCGGTGGGCGGGTTCCATGGCACGGTGGTCGACAATTCCTATGTCGCCAGCCAGAAATACAACGGTTGGCTCGACAAGGCCGAAGCCTCGCGCGCGCTTGGCTGGCAGGCGATGCCTGTGCGCCGCAAGGACGGGCGGGTCGTGCTGGAAACCCTCGCCGTGCCTGCAAACGCGACCATTATCGCCGAGGCCGAGCGCCCGCTCGGCGACCGTGAAGCGGTTCGGCTGGCCTTTGCGCCCGAAAGCGCAAACAGCTGGGTTTCGGACAAGCCGCTTGGCCCCGGTCGCTGGCAAATCCGCATGGCGATCCGCGCGCCGGGGCAGGAATGGGCCGGGGAAAGCGAGCTGCGATGAACGCTCCTGCCGCCATCATCGCGGAAGCCCGCGCGCTCACCACCACCCGCTTCACTGTGCCGGGGATGAAATGCGCAGGGTGCATCGGCAAGATCGAACGCGAATTGCCCAAAGTGCCCGGCATCATCGCCGCACGCGCCAATTTTTCGGCCAAGCGGGTGGCTATCCAGCATGATCCGGCGCTAGATGAAACCGCATTGACCGCTGCCTTGCTCGCCATCGGGTTTGAAGCGCAGCCCGTGGCTGAAAATCCGCTGGGCATCGACGATGCTGAGCGCAAGCGCCTGACCCGTGCACTCGGCGTGGCGGGCTTTGGCATGATGAATATCATGCTGCTGTCGGTCAGCATCTGGTCAGGCGCGGATGGGCCAACGCGCGAGCTGTTCCACTGGCTGAGCGCGCTGATCGCCCTGCCGGTAATCGCCTATTCAGGGCGCCCGTTCTTTGCGTCGGCGTGGATGGCGCTCTCTCACCGCCGCACCAATATGGACGTGCCGATTTCGATTGGCGTGATCCTCGCCACATGCCTCAGCTTGTACGAAACCATCACCGGCGGCGGAGACGCCTATTTCGACAGCGCGGTGATGCTGTTGTTCTTCCTGCTCGCCGGACGCGTGCTTGATGCCGTGATGCGCGACCGGACGCGCGCAGGCATCGGCGCATTGCTGGGGCGGATGGGCAAAAGCGCAAGCGTGGTCGGCCCTGACGGCTCAACCCGCCGTGTGCTTGCGGGCGAACTGGAACCGGGCATGCTGGTGCTGGTCGCTGCCGGAGAGGCGCTGGCTGCCGATGGCACAGTTGAAGATGGGGTTAGCGCCATCGACAACGCGATGCTCACCGGTGAAAGCGCTCCTGAACCCGTCACGCAGGGGGCGGTCGTCCATGCGGGCGCAATCAACCTCTCCGCCCCGCTGCGCATCCGCCTGACCCGCGTGGCTGATGACACTGCCATCGCCGAAATCGCCCGATTGATGGACGAGGCCGGGCAATCGCGCAGCACCTATGTCCGCATCGCCGACCGAGCTTCGCGGCTTTACGCGCCAGTGGTGCACAGTCTTGCGCTGCTGGCTTTCGTGGGATGGATGATCGCGGGCGCGGGCTGGCACCAATCACTGACCATCGCGATTGCGGTGCTGATCATCACCTGCCCCTGCGCGATGGGCCTTGCCGTACCTGCCGCGCAAGTGGTGGCGAGCGGTGCGCTGCTGCGGCGGGGATTGCTGGTCAAGGATGGCAGCGCCTTGGAGCGCCTGGCCGAATGCGACATCGCACTGTTCGACAAGACCGGCACCCTGACACTGGGCGAACCGCGCGCGGATGTGAGCAGCCTCGACGCCGAGGCGCGCAGCGTGGCGCTGGGGCTGGCGCAGGCCAGCCGCCATCCGCTCAGCCGCGGTCTCGCCGCCGCATGCTTGCGCGAAGGCGTGACGCCTGCGGTGATCGACGATGTGCGCGAAGTCAGCGGCACTGGCCTGACCGGGCGCTTTCAGGGCGTGGACGTCGCACTCGAACGGCCTGAGGATGGCGCGCAAGCCCTCGCCACTCGGCTGCGGATCGGGGACAAAGCGCAGACCATCACCTTCGCCGACCCATTGCGCGCCGATGCCGCCGCGACCCTCGCTGCGCTCAACGCCGAGGGGATCGACGCCAGCATCCTTTCGGGCGACCGCTGCGCTCCGGTTGACGATGTGGCTCGGACGCTCGGCATCTTTGCGCAGGCCGAAGCCAGCCCGCAGACTAAGCTCGCAGTGTTGGAAAGTTTGAAAGCGCAAGGCCGCCGCCCGCTGATGGTGGGGGACGGCCTCAACGATGGCCCCGCACTCGCCGCCGCCCACGCCTCGATTGCACCCGGCACCGCGTCCGATGCCAGCCAGCAGGCCGCCGATGCGGTATTTATCGGTGAAAAGCTGATGCCGGTCGCGCTCGCGGTGCGGGTCGCGCGTGCCACAATGCGGATCGTGCGGCAGAATTTCGGGTTCTCGATTGCCTACAACCTGCTTGCAGTGCCGCTGGCGCTCACCGGCCTCGTCACCCCGCTGATCGCAGCGATTGCGATGTCGGTCAGTTCGCTGGTGGTGGTCGCCAATTCGCTGCGGCTCGCGGGAAGCGCAAAACAATGACCGGGCTCGCAATCCTCATCCCCATCGCGCTGGGCATGGGCCTGCTGGGCCTTGCCGCATTCTTCTGGTCGATGAAGGACGGGCAGTATGATGACATGGACGGCGCGGCCAATCGCATCCTGATCGAGGATGAGGACGATGCCTCAGAAGATTGGCCGGCATGAGCGCCGCCCTGCCTTTTGCGCTCGCCGCACTGATCCCGGTGCTGATTGGCCCGCTTCCCGCGCAAGGCACCGCGATCACTGCCAAGCTCTGCAATGGCGGCACAATCATAATCCCACTTGGCGACGACGCCCCCGCCGACGACGGGCAATGCCACCCCAAGGGCTGCCATGCGGGCGCCTGCCGTGAAAAGGACAAATCCGCCAAATTGATCTCGCGCAAAGACGGGTAATGCCGCTCCCGCTTTAAGCGCACTCATGTGGCAATATCATCCTGACCTCCTCGCCAAGCCGGTGCCGCGTTACACCAGCTACCCCACCGCCGCCGATTTCGGCCCGCTGGAGGAAGGCAGTATCGAACGCGCCATTGCCGGGGCGACGGGCGATGTCTCGCTCTACCTCCACATCCCGTTTTGCGAGCAGATCTGCTATTATTGCGGCTGCAACACTGGCGCATCGGGCAAGCGCGCGCGGGTGGAAAGCTATCTCGCCGCGCTGCATCAGGAAATCGCCACGGTCGCCAGCCTGCTGCCGCAAGGCGCACGGGTACGGCGGATCGCCTTTGGCGGCGGCAGCCCCAATGCGATTGAACCGCGCGAATTCATGGCGCTGGTGGATGCGCTCCACGCCCACTTCCCGCTCTACGCTCCGGCTTGGTCGATCGAGCTCGACCCGCGCAGCCTGACGCAGGAATGGAGCGGCGTAATCGGCGAGATTGGCATCACGCGGGCGAGCATGGGCGTGCAGACCTTCGCCTCCCTTTGCCAGACAGCGATCGGGCGCGAGCAGCCGGCCAGCATGATCCGCCGCAGTGTCGAATGGCTGCGCGCAGGCGGGGTGACCTCGCTCAATTTCGATCTGATGTACGGGTTGCCGCATCAGACCACCGCCGACCTGATCGACAGCCTCAACATGACGCGGAAACTCGGGGCCGACCGGGTGGCGGTGTTCGGTTACGCCCACGTGCCGCATCTGGTGCCGCGCCAGTCGATGATCCCGGAAGATGCGCTGCCGCAGGCCGAGGCGCGGTTCGCGATGGCGAGCGAGGCTCACGCCTTCCTGACCACGCATGGCTATGACGCAATCGGGTTCGATCACTTTGCCCTGCCACATGATCCGATGGCGCAGGCAGTCCGCCACGGCACATTGCGGCGCAATTTTCAGGGCTTCACCGATGATCCCACCGAGGTGCTGATCGGCATGGGATCGTCCGCGATCAGCGGCTTTCCCGGACTGCTTGCCCAGAACGACAAGCACAATGGCCGTTATCGCACGCTTTCGGGCCAAGGGCGGCTGTCAGCCAATCATGGCATCATCCGCAGGCCCGAAGATCGCCTGCGCGGCGGCGTGATTGAGGCGCTGCTCTGCCGCAGCGGAGCCGAGCTTTCGCCCTGCCTTCTGGCCGAGGTGCGCGGCGGGCTTGCCCCGTTCATTGCGGCAGGCCTTGCCAGCTTGACCGGCAACCGGCTGACTATCGCGCCCGGCGGCCTGCCCTATGCGCGGGGGATTGCCGCCCTGTTCGACAGCTACCGGCAGGTGACGCAGCGAAGTTTCAGTTCGGCGATCTGACCGCAGAATAACACCCCTGCGAACATCCTTGCAGGAATTGCACATTGCGCTGATAGTTTGCCGCAAAACGACAAGCGGAGACTTGATCGGGCGCATACAGCAATTTCAGGGGGGAAATTCATCATGGCAGTCACCGATCACGTCGACCTCAACCAGTTTATGGAAGGGGTGAAGCGCCGCAATCCTTATCAACCCGAATTCGTCCAGGCCGTGCAGGAAGTGGCCGAAGACATCTTTGAATTCATGGAGGACAAGGAAGAATATCACTCGCAGCAGATCCTGCGCCGGATCACGGAACCCGACCGGGTGGTTTCTTTCCGCGTCTGCTGGGAAGACGATAACGGCAATATCCGCGTGCAGCGCGGCTGGCGGGTACAGAACAACAACGCCATCGGCCCGTACAAGGGCGGGATCCGCTTTCACCCCAGCGTCAACGAAAGCGTGCTGAAATTTCTCGCGTTTGAACAAACCTTCAAAAACGCGCTGACCGGCCTGCCAATGGGCGGCGGCAAGGGCGGGTCAAACTTCAACCCCAAGGGCAAAAGCGTGCGCGAAATCATGCGGTTTTGCCAAAGCTTCATGACCGAATTGTACCGCCATATCGGCGCGGATGTGGATGTTCCGGCGGGCGATATCGGCGTTGGCGGGCGCGAAATCGGCTTCATGTTCGGCCAGTACAAACGCATCACCAATCACTTCACCGGGGTGCTGACCGGCAAGGGGCTGGAATGGGGCGGCTCGCTCATTCGCACCGAAGCGACGGGATACGGCGCAGTCTATTTCCTCGAAAACATGTTCGCTACCAAGGGCGAGAATCTCGAAGGCAAGACCGCAGTCATCTCGGGTTCGGGCAATGTCGCCACCCATGCGGCCGAGAAAATCGTGCAGCTGGGCGGCAAGGTGCTGACCCTGTCGGATAGCGGCGGGTTCATCCACGATCCCGACGGCATCGATCAGGAAAAGATCAACTGGGTCAAAACCCACAAGACCCACCGCCGCGGCCGGATCGAGGAATATGTCGAGGCCTTTCCGAACGCGACATTCCACGCGGGCAAAACCCCGTGGGGCGTGCCGTGCGATATGGCCCTGCCCTGCGCCACCCAGAACGAACTGCTGGGCGCAGACGCCAAGCTGCTGGTTGCCAATGGCTGCCGCGCTGTATCGGAAGGCGCGAATATGCCGACCGATCTGGACGGCGTGCACATCTTCAAGGCGGCGAAACTGCTCTACGCTCCGGGCAAGGCGTCCAATGCCGGCGGCGTCGCGGTGTCGGGTCTGGAAATGAGCCAGAACTCCGAACGCCGGTCGTGGAAGGAAGACGAGCTGCAACAGATGCTCAAAGACATCATGGCCGGCATCCACAAATCCTGCATCCAGTACGGCGATCAGGGCGATGGGTATATCGACTATGTGAAGGGCGCGAACATCGGCGGCTTCAAGAAGGTGGCCGATGCGATGCTGGCATTTGGGGTGGTCTGAGGCGCTGCCATTTCGGCAATAAAAGGCCTCCGCGCTCCCCATGGGCGTAGGGGCTTTTTTGGGTGAATGGCAATTTCGGGGTGTCTGATGAAAAAACCAGCCGTTCGGCTTGCTACCCCGTTGCGGACATAATCGAGAATAGCGGGCGTTCAAAGCCAACCACCGATGTCAGCTCCATACTCAACTTGTGCGACGCGCGCAGGATCGATAGCTTGAAGCACCAATACTGAGAGCTGGAGGGTTGTCGTGCCAAAAGTAGAGCAGGGGCGGTTGTTCGGGCTTGATGGCATAGGCAGCTATACTGTGGAAGAATTGGATGAACTGGCCGATCAGCATTTGCATCGTATCGATGACCCAAAGAACACAGACGATCCAAAGTGGCTTATGCGACGGGCTGCACGCCTGAGAAAACTAGCTCGTCAAAAAGAGACGGCATTGGAACACAAAATGGATCAACGGTGATTCCCGCTTCCCACCCATCTTCGGTCATGAGCGGGGCTGAAGCGCAAGCCTGAAACCTGCCCGGCAGCTTCAGCCTCCCCGCTGCCGAAAGCCGACATTCTCAGAACGACCCCATTGCAGTCACTTCGGCCATGTGGGAGCTGTAAGGTCGAAGAGAAGGAGGCGTCGCAGCAATGTCACTCTTTGCACCCTTGCAACGTGCTAAATTCTATAGGTGATTCTCGTCGAGAACTTGCCGGGGATTGGCCTGCCTTTACGATCAAGCGCGGGCTCGAAGCGAGCGTAGCGTTCGATCCCTTTGCAGGCAGCGTCATCGAGAATAGGATAGCCACTCGATCGAGTGACCTTGCATTTCGTTGCGCGGCCATCGGGACTGACCGTGACCGCGACGCCAACGGTGCCTTCGATACCATCACGCTTTGCTGCGATTGGGTACGCATCGAGAATGCGTCCAGACCATTGTCGGACGTTCTTGGGGACAGCACTTCGCGCCTTGGATGCCGTTTTGCGGGCGCGCGCTTGCTCGGCTTGAGCCATGGATCGCGCGGCAGCTTCTGCCGGAGTTTCTGCACGGACCACTCTCGCAGGGGCCGGTGCAGGCGTGGTTTGAATAACCTCCGGGGGTGCTTGTTGCGACTGTGGCTGATCCCGCAGTTTTCGATCCTGCGCCAGCGTCGCTGCAGGCACATGCGCGGCAATCAAAAACGCGACCAAGCTTTTCACGCCTAATGCCGTTTTCATGTAACGCTCCCTAGTTTCGCTGTTGCTGTAGCTGTCTGAAACTTAAAGGTTTGCTAAATCCCCACCAGCAACCGCATGCCGACCACTAGCACCAGCAACGCAGTCAACGGCCGAAAGCCACCCACCTTCGGTCATCCGCAGTCGAAGGGAAAGTGCGCCAAATCGGACGCTCGCCCTACTCCACCCCCAACCCCGCGGCCTGCGCGCGCAACTCCGCCGCCTGCCCGGGATTGGCCTTGACCGCCGCATCCAGCGCCGCCTTGGCCTTGGCCGGTTCGCCCAGCGTCATGCGGCTGCGGATCAGCATTACCCAGCCGTCGACGTTCTTGGGTTCTTTCAGCAATCGCCCTTCAAGCTGCGCGACCATGCCTTCGGCCATCGTCCGTTGTTCGCCCGGTGCCATCGCGCTCGCCGCTGCGACATCCGCTGCGCTCGGCCCGCGCACATCGGGCGAGGCTGCCGCGCCTGCGACGCTGCCCGATCCCGGCGCGAGCAGCGCGGGCGTCCGGCTCGCCTGCGCTTTCGCTAAACGTGCCGTCACGTCGATCTGGTTCATCTGGCCGACCTGTTCGATGGTGCGCACCAGATCAGCCTCCCACGGCGCGCCGGTCGGCGTATCGGCCAACAGATCTAGCCACGCGGCAATTGCGCCGTCGTGATCCTTGGCAATGTCCAGCTTCACCGCCATGAAATAGCGCGAGCGCGGGTCGGTGGCATCAAGCGCCAGCGCCTTTTCAAACGCGGCCAGCGCCTCAGGCGGCAGGGGATCGCGTTCGCTGCCCATCACCAGCGATTCCCCGAGCGCCGACCACAGCACCGCTTCATCCGGGGCGATGGCGAGCGCGCGGCGATAGGCGGCGGCGGCCTCGCCAAATTCGCCCTGCTGGAAATAGGCAAAGGCCAAATCGCTCCACGGCCCGGCATCATCGGTGGACGCTTCAGCGGCGGCGCGCAGGTCTTCGATCGAAACCGGGCCGTCGGCGCTCACCGCCGCGCTCGAACCGCCGCCCGATCCTTCGTAGATGTTGTACCCGATTGATCCCGCCGCCAGCAGCAACGCGCCGCCCAGCAGGAACCAGCCTGCTTTCGATGATCCCGCGCGCGGCGCTGCCTGATTGCCCGGCTCTACCTGATTATTTGTGTCCATGCGCGGCTGGCTAGCACCGCCAGCAAAATCGGGCAATTCGCTCTGGCATCGGGGGTGGTTTTCACTATTGTGGCTCAAGGGGTTCGACCTATCCAAAGGGGGAGGATAGTTGGCCGGGGTATTTGCAGTTGCTATCATCGGTTCCGGGCCTGCTGGCCTGAGCGCAGCCGCGCGTGCGGCGGCGCTGGGGCTGAGCCACATTCTGCTCGAAAAAACCGATCACCTGTCGGACACGATCTACAAATACCAGAAGGGCAAGCACGTGATGGCGACGCCATCCAATCTGGTGCTGCGCAGCGATGTCGATTTCGAAGCGGGCAAGCGTGAGGTGATCCTCGGCAAGTGGGACGAACAAATCGCGGGCGCGCACGTCAATGTGAAATACCACGCCGAAGCGAAGGCGATCCGGGGCACCGGCGATCCGATCCCCGGCAGCGTGCAACAGATCGTCACCCGCGCGCGCGATGGCACCAAATCGGTCAAGGAAATCCAGCGCCACGCCCCGCCCTATGCCATCGAGCTCACCAATGGTGAGGTGGTGATGGCCGAGAACGTCATCCTCGCCATCGGGACGCAAGGCAACCCCAACCGGATGCGCTGTCCCGGCGCGGATTTGCCCCACGTGCAGTATCAGCTGGACGATCCGGCGGAGTATGTTGACGAGCATATCGTGATCGTCGGCACCGGGGACGCAGGGATCGAAAACGCGCGCGGGTTGGCCGAAGACCCGGCGCAGCGCAACACCGTCTCGATCCTCAACCGCGGCACCGATTTTCCCACCGCAAAAGCAGCCAATGTCAGCGCGCTGATGGCCGACCACGAGGCGGGCAAGCTGATGGTTCGCACCGAGAGCGAGACGCACTCGATCGAGCCCGGCTTTATCACGCTGACCACCCGCGACGGCGAATTGCGCATCCCGTGTGACCGGATCATCGCCCGCATCGGCTCGGCCCCGCCGCGCGCATTCGTAGAAGAATGCGGGATCGAATTTTCGAGCGAGGATCGCAGCGCCTTCCCCACGCTGTCACCGGTTTTTGAAACGACCGCGCCGGGCATCTTCGTAATTGGCGCGTTGGCGGGTTATCCGCTGATCAAGCACTGCATGAACCAGGGCCACGATGTCATCGAGTTCATCAACGGCAACACCGAATTGAAACCGGCGGACGAACCGATCATCGCCGCCAAATTCGCTGGCCTCCCGGGCAATCGCAGCACCGAGGAATGGCTCGAATTCCTGCGCACCAATGTGTCGATACTCAATGGCATGAACCCGCTGCAAATGCGCGAATTCATGCTCGATTCCACGGCGCGCGCCTTTGCCCCCGGTGAAGTGATATTTGAACGCAATGCGCCCGGATCATCGCTGTTCGGGATCGCCAGCGGATCAGTAGCGGTGGAGGTCAATCCGGCTGATCCTTCGGTGACAATCGCAATCGAAGCAGGATCGATTTTTGGCGAAGTCGGGCTGATATCGGGCCGCCGGCGGGGTGCGACAGTGCGCGCGGCAGAAGACACCATCGTGGTCGAAATTTCACGCCTCGCGGCCTTGAAGCTGCAATCGCAGGTGCCCGCCGCGAAAAAGGCGATTGAGCGGATTTCGATCGAACGGCAATTGCTCCAGATGTTCGGATCAGGCTTGCGGCGCGAAGATGTCGCGCCGCTGGTGGACGCCGCCAAGGTTGAGGAAAAGCGGGCGGGCGAAGTGGTCGTCACCGAAGGCGCAGACGACAAGGATGTGTTTATCATCCGGCGCGGATCGATGATCGTTGAGAAGCAAATCGGTGATCGTCCGGTGTTCCTCTCCTACCTACCCGCGGGCTCCTATTTCGGCGAAATGGCAGTGATCGACGGGAGCGCCCGCACCGCGACGGTCAAGGCCGCAATCAAGTCCGAAGTGATCCGTCTGCCGGGTGAAGGTTTCCTCGAACTGCTCGCCAAAAACCCAGCTTTGCGCGAACGGGCGATGAAGGACATGGCCGGACGGCGCGCCACCAATGCCTTTATCGAAGGGCAGAAAGACAGCTTCTCCAGCGCGGTCGATATGTATTCGCAAACCGCGCAATTCCTCGTCGACAACGGTATCGGCGAAGCGACCGATGTGCTGCTGATCGACGAAAAACTGTGCATCGGCTGCGACAATTGCGAGAAAGCCTGCGCTGATAGCCACGACGGGCTGACCCGGCTCGACCGCGAGGCGGGCAAGACCTACGCCCACCTCCACGTGCCGACATCATGCCGCCACTGCGAACACCCGCATTGCATGGCCGATTGCCCGCCCAACGCGATCAAGCGCGGCCCGGATGGCGAAGTGTTCATCGATGAAACCTGCATCGGCTGCGGCAATTGTCAGCGAAACTGCCCCTACGGCGTGATCCGCATGGACGCCAAACCGCCTAAGAAGCCGAGCCTGCTGCAATGGATGCTGTTCGGCAGCGGCCCTGGCCCGGGGGAGGCGCCCTATAGCTGGCGCAAGAAAAAGGCTGAGGCCGAAGGAGCGCCCAAGGCCAAGCTGGCGATCAAGTGCGACATGTGTTCCGGCATCGATGGTGGCCCGGCCTGCGTGCGCGCATGCCCGACCGGCGCGGCAATCCGCGTTGCGCCAGACAAGTTCCTGACCTTCACCAAACTGACCGAGGACGCCGAATAGTGGCGAGCACGGCGAAAAACCGGTTCTCGCAGGACGAAAAGCGGCGCGATTCCGATCATGTCAGCTTTCTGAAGCACCGTGGGTTTCGCTGGCTGTGGATCGCGCTGGCGCTGAGCGGCGTCAGCATCGCGGGCTATGTGCTGATCGACCAGCAACCGCGCCCCAATGGCGGGTCGTGGTACGGCTATACGCTCGGCACTATCGGGCTGTTGTTGATCATCTGGCTGTCATTGCTGGGCGTGCGCAAGCGGCGCATCAACCCCGGCGCGTGGAGCCTAAAGGCGTGGACGAGCGCGCATGTCTATCTTGGCCTGTCGCTGGTGGTGGTCGGCACGCTCCACACGGGTTTCCAGATCGGGTGGAACGTCCACACGCTCGCCTATGTGCTGATGCTGCTGGTGATTGCGACGGGGATATACGGGGTGATCGTCTACGCCACCCTGCCCGCCAGCCTCAGCGCCAATCGCAAGGAAATGACCCGCGCGCAAATGCTCGAAGCATTGACCGCGATTGATCGGCAGCTGGAAAGCGCCGCGCAGCCGCTGGGCCGGGCCGAGGCTGATTGGGTGATCGCAGCGCTGGCGCAGGACACTTTCCACGGCGGGGCATGGGGACGGTTGACCGGGAGCTACCCACATTGCGCCACCCGCCGTGCGCTGCGCGGGATGCCACAAGGTGCAGCGGAGGAGCGGGTGATAGCGCTACTGGAAAAGCGCACCCAGCAGCTTGCGCAAATTCGCGGGGCGCTGCGCATCCGCGCGCTGCTCGAAGTGTGGCTGTTCATCCACATCCCCCTCACCATCGCCCTGATCGCTGCGCTGACCGCGCATGTTATCAGCGTGTTCTATTACTGGTGAGGGGGCGGCAGTGGCGTTCCTGATCCGCACCATCGATTTCACCGCCGCCGGGCGCGAGATCATCCGCGACCGGGTGGTCGAGCAAACGAGCCTCACCATTGGCCGCGCGGCGGAATGCGACATTCACCTACCCGATCTGGCGGTGGAGCAGCGCCATGTGCGGATCGACCTTGCGCCCGAAGGCACGCTGTCAGCCACAGCGCTCGGCACGCTCGGCTTCGGGCTGGATGGGCGAGTGGTGACTCAAGGCACCATCGATCCGCGCACCGGGGGCGAAATTGCGCTGGGCGCAGCGCGGCTGGCGGTGGCGCGGGAGGCGGATGGTGCGGTCAGCATAACGATCCGCCAAGTCGCCGATGACGCTGGCAAGACCGACGCCCTGCGCGGTTTCGCGCTCGCCAGCGCCCTGCCGAGCAAGCGCGCTATGTCTTGGGTGTTCGCCGCCGCAATCCTGCTGTTGCTGCTGGCGATCCCGGTGTCGAGCCATCTGCTTCGTACCCCGGTCAAACCCGACCCCAAGGGCGAAACCCCCGGCCAAGTCGTGCTGGACGCCGCGTGGACCAGCGGCGCGCTATCGCTCAAGCACCACAGCCTCGAAGACAATTGCGAAAGCTGCCACGTTGCTGCGTTTGAAAGCGTGCAGGATGAAACCTGCGTGTCCTGCCACGAAGACACCGGCACCCATGCCAAAATGCCGCGCCTGGCCAAAGGGATGCCGCCGCTCTCGCCCGGCAATGCGCTGCAATGGCAAATCGCCCAAGGCTTCGGCAAGGAAGGGCCGCTCGGCTGCGTATCGTGCCATGCCGAACACGAAGGCCCGGTGCGGCAAAAGCCCGCGAGCGAGGCCTTCTGCGCTGATTGTCACGATACGCTCGATACGCGGTTGACCGACACGGCGCTGGGCAATGCGCATGATTTCGGCAAGGAACACCCGCAGTTTCGCCCCGCCTACTTCGCCAGTTTTGGCGCGGCCAAGCCGGTGCGCGCGTCGTTGGATACCAAGCCGGTCGAGCGCAGCGGCCTGATCTTCCCGCACGATGTCCACATGGACGCCCGCGGCGGTGCGGCGCGGATGGCGGTCAGCCTTGGGCAATATGGCCAGCCGCTCGAATGCAAGGATTGCCACTCACTGACCGCCGACAAGATCGGCTTCAAAGAGGTCATGATGGAGGGCGCCTGCGAAAGCTGCCACTCGCTCGTCTCCGGACGCGGCGTCAGCGGATTTACCAAACTGCGCCACGGCGATGTGCAAGACTTGGCCGAAGACCTATCGCGCATTTCATCAGGCCCACGCGTGCGCGTCGGTCCGGTGCGCCAGCGGCCCGGTCAGATTGGCAGCGCTTCTCCCTACCGCGCCGATTTCGGCCGGCCGGTGCGCGCCTATATCGGGCTGTCGAACGCGCTGTCGCCCGGCGGCGTCTGCACCGAATGCCACTTGCCCACCCGCAGCAAGGGGCAGGCCGATCTGATGCCGGTCAACCTGCCAGACCGCTTCCTGACCCGCAGCTTGTTCAACCACGATGCGCACAAAAAGGAGAAATGCACCGATTGCCACGCTGCCGATACCTCGAAGGTGGCAACCGACCTGCTGATCCCCGACCTCAAGAGCTGCCGCGATTGCCACCTTGGGGCGACGGCGGTGAAGACCAAGAAAATCGTGCCATCCGAATGCGCGATGTGCCACGCCTATCACGTGCCTGCCGGACAGTGGTCGCCCAAGGGCAAGGCGCCGCATTACAGGCCAGCGCCGCCACCCAAACTCCCCATCAAACTTGCACCTGACAAAACCACTGTTGCAGTAATCGCAAGGCAGGCTAAACCCTGAGCATGGGTCACGCCCCCGCCTCGGCTGAACCTGCTGTGCTGATCGCGCAGATGACCGATATTCACATCGGGTTTGCCCCAGATGAAAAGCCCGAAGAACTCAACCTCACCCGTTTCCGCGCGACGCTGGCGCGGCTGATTGATGGCCCCAACCGGCCCCATATGCTGGTGTTGTCGGGCGACATCACCGATCACGGCGATGCCGAAAGCTTTGCCACCACGGTCGAATTGCTGCGCGATTGCCCGTTTCCGGTACTGCCGATGGTCGGCAACCACGATAGCCGCGCCGGCCTGCTCGGTGCATTCCCGCAGGTTCAAGCGACAGCCGGCGGGTTTCTGCAATATGTGATCGAGGCGCCGATGGGCTTGCGGATCATTTGCCTCGATACGCTGGAGGATGGCCGCCACGGCGGGGCGTTTTGCGAGGTCCGCGCGGATTGGCTGGCAGCGCGGCTGGCCGAGGCACCCGACGCGCCGACACTGATCTTCATGCACCACCCGCCAGTGGTGGCCGGGATCGACTGGATGGACCCTGCGCCCGATGAGCCGTGGATTATCCGCCTGCGCGATGTGCTGACTGGGCAAACCCAAGTGCAGGCGATCCATTGCGGACACCTGCACCGTCCCATCACTACACAGTTTGCGGGCATCCCGCTTGGCGTGACGCCATCAGTCGCGCCGCTGGTTGCGATGGACTTGTCTCCGATTGACCAGGACGTGCCCGATGATCGCGAGCTGATCACCGCTGAACCACCCACCTATGCGCTGCACCGCTGGGACGGCGCGAGCCTCGTTTCACACTACGAACGCGTCGGCGATTGGCAGGTGCTGGCGCGCTTCCACGCTGGCCTGCAACCGATGATCGCCGGGATGTTCGCCGAGCGGGAGTAGCCGTTACTTCCGCGCCTCAGCCCGCTGCCGCCCCTGCGGGGCAATCCCCACCCAGCGGTCCATGTCGACTGTATCCGTCACCTTCCACGGCACCCCGCTGCGGGTCATGAACAGGCGCTCCATCTCGGGCCGGGTAAAGGGCCGCGAGCCCAAGCGTCCGAACACCGCCATCTGCCCGCCGGTTTCGTCTACTGCGCGATCCCGGTCGAGGCCCTTCGACAGCGCAATCGCGGGCGACGGTGTTTTTGCCCACGCGATCATCTCGGGCACCGGCGCGGGGCTGAAACCGTAGAAATTGCGCTGGCTATCGGGGCTTGTGAGTTGCAGCACCTTCATTCCGTTGCGGCCATCCGCCACATAAGCGAACAGCGAGGCATTGGTGGTGGCGACGATCACATCCTCGGCATCGTTGAGGGTGCCACCAAGGCTTACCTTCTGGAAGACCTTGGGTGCGCGCGGGTTCTTCACGTCGAGGATCACCAGACCCTCACCCTTGGCGGCGACATAGGCATAGGTGCGCGCAATATACATCCGCCGCGCATCGGCCAGCGGCACGGTTGCTTCGGGCACGGCCTGCGGATCGCGCAGTGTCGTGACGTCGAACAGCTTCACCCCGTCGGCATCGGTCACCCAAAGGTACCGGAATTGCACCGCGCTCGCGCGGGCATCGCGCAATTCGCGCAACGCTGCCAGCTTCGGCATGTCGGGATCTGCCAGATCGACCACCACGAGGCCCTTGTCGGCGGTAATGTAAGCAACCGCGCCCGCCAGTGTGATGTGACGCGCCCCGTTGAGCACGCCGTCGGGGTTCCACGCTGTGGAGCCATCAGCAAAGGCCTTGCGGGTCAGCTTATTGTTGCGAAACTCGCCGTCCGCCAGCGTGTTGACGTTGACGAGGATCAGACCTTCGACCGCATCTGTCACCACCGCATAATTGTAGATCGGCAGGAACGCCTGTTCCTGATTCACTTCACGCAATTCGGGCGTGCTGCGCGTGGGGGCAATCGGCTGATTGGTGGGCAGCGCCATGCAGGTAGCATTCGCCGATTTCACATGCGTATCATGCCCCAAGGGGGAGAACGGGCCTTTGAGGATGCGTTCTGACGTCCCCTTGTTCGCAATCGAGGCGACATCATAGGCGCGGAAGCCACCGCTGCCGCTGGCGACAAACATATATTCGCCGCGCAGTTGCAGGCAGCCGACGCGGTCAGAAGTGCCTTCGTGGACGTTGACGAATTCCTCAATCGGGTGGGTTTCGCCGCTGAGCTTGTCGTCGAACGTCTTGCCCCGCACCCAGTTCTTCAGCTCGCGGCCATTATCGTTCACGTGCATCGCCCAATAATCCGGGTAGGCATAGCGGTGGAGATAGGAACCAATCACCGATTGCGGCTCGTCATATTCGGTCACGCGAGTGGCCTGAAAACCGCCTTCAAGGCCCGTCCATGCATTCAACCCGACGAAATTGACGTAGTTGGTGCCGAGCAGCAGCAGCTGCGCCATGATGGCGTTGTTATCGTCCTTGTCCGACAAGTGACAGTCGCTGCAGGTCTTGGTCTCGGTCTTGCGCACTGTGTGCGGGAAGTGCGGGGCGAAGGCTTGGCTGGAGAACCCGATTGAGCTGATCGGCGGCTGCTGCACATAGATCCGTTCGCGGTTGATGTTGGTCGATGACAGCACCAATGCCGAAGATGACCGCACCGGCGCGACCTGATTGCCCTTGGTCGTCTGGCTCTTGCCCAGCTGGAACATCTCATCACGCGCGACTTGCGGGTTATAAGTGGCGAAATTGCGCGTCTCGCCGCCTTCATAACGGTGCGATTTGGTCTTCCAGTTCGCCTCAATCGGCAAGTGGCACCCACCGCAACTGGTCGTCCACGAAAGGTGGCAGGTGTGGCACGCCATTTCCGGATCGCGGTGTGCGCGGTCATCCTTGCCGATGCCCGTGCCGAATTCGAAATTGCCGGTTTCCGCGCCGTAACGGCTGACGAGCTTGGCGCGCGCAGCCTTGGCGTTGAACACCGGCGTGGCGGGATCGACGCTGTCCTTGACCAAGCTCATCTCCCATTCCAGGCTTGGATCGACGATGGACCGTTGGATCAGTTTGCGCCTGCCATCGGCGCCCTCCATCCATTCAAACCGCCGCTTGCCATCCGGATTGCGCAGCAGGGCAAGGTTGTGGCCTTCAGGCGGAGCGGCCGGGCCGCTGGTGCGCAGCGTCGGGTAGGCATCGGGCGTGCCGTGGCAATCCTTGCATGTGATCTCGATTGCGTTGGCGACTTCGCCATAGATCAGCCCGTTGCCGTGGCTGTCCTGTTCGAAATGGCAATCGGCGCACTGCATCCCGATTTCGGCGTGGATGTCCATCAAGTGCACCGTCTTACCCGGATTGGTGCCGGGAGGGACGAACTTGCCCTCGCCTTCCTTGCGCCATTTCTCCGGATCATCGGGGTTGACGATGGCACCGTCTGCATCGAGCAGATTGCCTTCGCGGTCGCGCTTAAAGATTGCGCGGAAATTCCAGCCGTGGCCGTGATAATCGGCGAACTGCGTGTCTTTCAGCGTCGGGTTGAGATCATAGACGTTGCGCAGGAAATCGAGATCGGCCCATTTGCCCTTGGGCGCTGCGCCTTCGGGGTTGCGGTCGGTCACCGCGCGGACTTCTTCGGCGGTGGGGTATTTCTGCTTTTCCGGCCACATCGCGGGCGCATCGCTCTCGTAATCCCACATAGTGTAGCCGAGGAACGAATTCAGGAAGATATTGGGCTGATGCATGTGGCAATTCATGCACTGGCTGGTCGGGATCGCGCGAGTGAAGACGTGCTGGAGCGGGTGGCCCTTTTCCTTGAGCTGTCCGCCGACGGTGAGGCCATCATCGGCGCGCTTGCCGGCCCCGCTATCATCCGTGTGGTCGTCGTGGCCGGGTTCTTTAACCGCACCGTGGCCGCCCTTGATTTCCCCATAGCCTGCCGCGTGCTCGATCTTGCCCGCGATGGTCGGATCAGCGGTGATGGTCTGGCCGTCGCGACCATATTGCGCGTAGATCAGCGAATGGCGCGGTTCGCGATCATTGGCGTAGACCACGTGGCAGCTCGCGCAGCCCGAGTGGCGGTAATCACCCGGCTGATCATTCGTCCCCATGAACCAGGTGAACGGATCGTTGAGCCGGGTCTTGTGAATGTTGAGTGCCGGGATCGCCACGCGCAGGCCGGTTGCAGGGCCGCGATTGGATTGCTTCAGATCGGGCCGGCCCGGCTCCTCCAATCGCTGGATCGCGCCCGAGGGATTGGGCAGGCCGATTTCAGGGAACTGCGAATTGATCGTGCGCCCGCCGCGTTCAAACACGCGGAACACATCGCCCGGCGGGATCACGTGCCATGTGGGCAGCGGATACAGCTCGGCCAGCACGCCTCTCGCGGTCTGATCGTCTGAAAGCTTGCCATTCTCGCCAGCCCCCGGCGAGGTGATCTTCGCCGGCAGGCCGTCGCGCGTATAGGCTTCACCGAGCAGGTAATTCTTGAACGGCAATATCCCGTTATTGTAGCTGGCCCCGCCCCACAGCATCGCGCCGGTCGCCATGATGGATCGTTCCGCCGCCTCGATCGAGCCGATGTGGCACGCCCCGCATGCATCGCGCGCCACACGGTAGTCAGACGGATTCACGAACTTCACAAATTCGGGCGATTCCTTGTTCAGCAGCGAATAGGAACGTTTCGGGTTGGCGGACGAGGGGAAATGCCAGCTATCGGGATACTTCGGCAGCACGTGCGCCGTATCGCGCGCCGCAACGTAATCGGGGTGATCGTGGGCAAGCTCCGAATTGCCGCGCACGCTGGCATTGCCGCCATGGCAATCGGTGCAGCCCAGCCGCACGGCGGGTGAGAGGTGCATGGTCGGCGCATCGGACTTCATGTGGCAGGATGTGCAGCCATCCGATTTCGCCATCATCTCTGCCACCGATTGCCGCTGCGGCGCGGGCGGAGCGAAGACTGCGCTGTAATCACGCTTGACCGGCTTTTCCTTGTCTGCCGCCTGTGTGTCGCCAGCAAACATGAGGGCGGCAAGCACCACCGCCGCCAGCAACAACGCCAGGTGACGCATGAAGGGATGGGTCAGTGCGCGCATCAATAGGTCACAATCACATTGGCGAGGATTGAGTAGAACTTCTGCTCGCGCCCCAGATTGTCGAACAGGTCCTGAAACCCGTCGCCTGCGACCAACGCAGCGGCAGACAGGCGGAAGACGATGTTCTGCGTCGCCTTGGGCCGCCAGATGGCGGCGGCGGACAGGTCAAATCCGATTTCGCGCGGGATCGAACCCTCGTTGCGCAGCACCTCAAGGTTCGAGGTATTCTCGAACCACAGGTGGTTGGCATTGGCCGACAGGCGCAGCTGCGGGGTGAGGTCAAAATCCGCGCCTGCGCCCACCAGCATCAGGCCGGGGTTGTTGAAATTGCTTTGCCCCTGCTCCTTCGAGCTGCGCAGCGAATTGAGCAGTCCGTTGCGGCCATTGACCGCAATCGCCCGGCCCCCGCCCGCAAAGGGGATGGTCTGGCGGATCCAGTAGGAGGTGTCCGCGCCCGCAAACACCGGGTTTTCAAAGATCGCATCAAACCCGCCTTCGGTATCGTCGTAGGGGTCGCTGTCCCCGCTGGCATAGGCGGCCGACAGGCGGAAACGCATCCAGTCGCGATCATAGCTGGCTTCCACAGCGGCGAACTGCGCGTTGATATTGGCCGGGCGGTCTGTGAAGAAGCTGTTGCGATCCTCCCCAAGCGCCCAATAAAAACTGCCCGTCAGGTTGACCCGGCCAATGCGGCCATCGGCGTTGTAGCCCAGATAGACCACATCATACTCGCGCCCCCGCAGCGTGCCGAGCAGCGCCGGGCGCACCGGGAAGCCGTTGTCGTCAATCTCAACATCATCCGCCTCGCGGTTCATATTGTAGACCACGGTGAACTGGCTGGTGAGCGCCGGGATCAGGAAATCCTGCCGATACGCATTGGCGACGAACACGAAATCATCGCGCGGGCTTTGCACCACGGAATTGAGGCCAGAATTTGTGTCCTTCTCCAACCGCCAGAACGCGCCCAGATTGAACTGGAAGCGGTTGTTGTCGCGCGATCCGAACAGGCGCACGCCCAGCTGCTGATCATTAAACAGGAACCCGCGAAAATCCGACTGAAACGGCTGGATGCCCGCCCGGATCGAGATGAAATCGAACCGATCCGTGTCGAATTGGCTGAAGTGGTAATCGACGAAAGCTTCCTGCACCCCAAGGAAATGGTCGAGCCGTTCGCTATTCCGCGACGGTTCAACAAACAGCACGCGCCGTTCGGGCACATCGACGTAATTGACGTTGTAGGCCAGCGTGACGCGATACTCGATGCTCGGCGGGGCGAAGGTGGTTGAACCCTTCAGCAGCGCGAACCCGGCGATGAAGGTCTGGCTGAACACCTGGCTGAAGTCATTCCCGAACACGTCATTGCGGTCGGGGTCTTCGGTGGTCTGCACGCCGACAGGGATCGGGAAGGTGCGCGGTTCGTAAACGCTGTCCGAAATAAGGTTGGCGACGAAGAACCAGTCGTCGCCGGTGATCGGCAGCCACGGCACCTTGGCGCGGTTGATTGGACGGTCGCCCTTGTAGGTGTTCTGATTGTAGGGATCGAGAAGGCTTTCCTTTACCAGCCCCAGGCTCTCGATCAGCCGCCAGCGATCGGGGATCGGCACTTGATCGGTCGGGAAAGCCTGCGGCGGCGGGGCGCGGATGGCGCCTTCGTTGTTCTGTTCGATCCGTTCGGGCAGCGGGGCGGTGTAGCCGGGCCGTTCGCGCCCTTCGATGATCGCGGGATCGACGGGAGGCGTGTCCTGCTCCCAATCGGCGGGCGGTGGAGGTAGTGGCGCTTCCTCAGGCGGGGGCGCGGCCTGCACCATTAACGCGGCGGGGATGGTGAGCCAGACCGCCACTACAGCCCCTCACACACGTTTTGCGCGGATGTATCAAGGAACGGCGCGAAGGGGCAATTGACGTAGCGCAGCCGCACCTGCCGATTGCCGACCTGCACCACGATCCGATCCGCGCGCATTGCGGCAGGCGCGTTGCTCAATCCGCCGCCCGCACGTGCCGTGCCATTGTTGAGCCCGAGGAAACTGATCATGTCGTCCTGATCGATCCCGTCGCCCGACACACCAATCCCGCCGACCAATGCGCCATTGCGGTAAATCGGCACCGATCCCGGGAAGATCTGAATCCCGTTGTCGAGCCGCGTTGCCCCCGCCGTCACCTGCGGCAGGCCAGTGCAACTGCGCGGGGTATCGGTCACGCTCATCCCGGTCACAAAGCCGAGATGCTGGGCGAGATTGCCGACGATCAGTGCCGATTGCAGCCCGGTGGAGAACGGGTTGAACTGCGCAATCGGGCGCGACAGCGGTCCATTGGGCTGGCCCACTTCGCCATCGGGGAAATAGGGCCGCGACAGGTTGCCACCCGCGCGGTCGGAGAAGGCAAAGCCCCCGGTCAGCGCCTGCGGATCGCCAAGGAAGGTGCGGGTACGGGTGACGAATTGTGGCACCTCTCCGCCGGTCGCCAGCAATTCATTCGCGGCAAATGCGCCCGAGAAGAAATTGGCGGTCCGTGCCTTTTGCAGGCTCACATCGATGCCAAAGATCGGCGCATCCGGTGACCGGACGATACCGAGCACCCGCCCACGCGTATCGACCAGACTAATCGTCACCTGCGCCCTGCTGTCCAAGGGCTGACGGATCTGCGCGCGTGCGCGGCTCATCACGGTAAACGCTTCTTCGAGGATCACGCGCGCTTCGGCGGCGGTGATCGGCGCAGGCACATCACCCGCGTCTGTGCCGCCGCGCACCGGAAATCGGTTCGCGCCTGCGCCGTTCGAGAGCACAAAAGCATCGCGGTTGGCGAACTCAGCGACGGTCGCGGCACGCACGCCCGAAGCCTCGGAGCCATAGGCACTGCCCGCCAGCAGCCCCGCGCCGCTGTAATATCCTGTCACCGACACCAGCGCGCCCGCTGTGCCAGCAAAGCTCGCACCCGCCACCGCGCTCAACTGCGGGTATTCGATATCGGTGTAGCGCAGACTCGTGCCGTCAGCGGTTATGCGATCGGCGCGGATGCTCACCGGAGCCTCGAAGCCGACCGTGCCAGCGAGCGCAATCGCCTCGTCCACATCGGCATCACGGTCGAGCACGTTGGGATCGAAGCCGTAGACCCCGTCGGCAATCACCCCCACCCCGCCGACGACCACGCCGTTCTGATACAGCGGGAAGCCCCCGGCATCCGCCGACAGGCCGAGCGGCGAGCGCTTGGGCCCGATCAACCCGTCGCTCGCCCGCGCGGCGAGATCGCTGCACGGCAGTTGGCTGAACTGGACCCCGAACAATGGCCCGCTTTCCAGCCCCACAGTGGTCGGTGCAGGCGGGAAATGTTCCTGCACGATGAAGCTCGCCGTGCGGCTGGAAAAGGCGTTCCCGCCGCTTGAAAGATACGCGCCGGTGATCGCCTTGGCGATGGCGGCAGCGGCGCTGGGAACGGTGAGGCCTTGCGCATCGCGGATGGTGCCGTCCGGGGCCGAGGGGATGACCGCCGTCGCGCCTGCGCCCGGCATGGCAAACACGGCAAGGACATTGCCGACCCGGTCGGTCACCGCAATGGTCGCGGCAACATTGCGCGCGCGGGCTTCCGCCGCTGCCTGAGCGATGATCGAACCGACTTCGCCTGTGCTGAGGCTTTCGGCAGCAGGCACGTTGAACACCTGACCCACGGGCGGCGGTGTGGGCGTGGGCGTTGGCCCGCCGCCGGTGGCCCCGCCATTGCTAGGCGGGCCGCTACCCCCGCAGGACGCGAGCGCCAGCGCGCTAACCGCAAGCCAGAATGTCGCCCCCCTGCGCATTGCTATTGCAGCCTGCCAATCGCGCCCGCTGCCGATTTCAGCGCAATGCGGAAATCGGCGGGGCGGTAAGCATTGGGCTCGTCCACCGCTTTGTAGGCGCGCGCAATATCGGCGCGGATGCCCGCAGCGGCGCCTGTGGTCACGCGCCCTTCGCTGACCAGCGCGTTCAGCAGCGTGTCGATCGCCATCACCGCCTGCACCGATCCGGCATAGTCGGTAAAGCGCGGCGTGGTCGCCTCGCCCGCGATGATCGCGATCACCCGAAAGGCATCGGCATTGGCATAGGCGCGGCCAGACAGCGCATCGGCAAGTGCGCCTGCGCGGCCCGCCAGCGCCTGCGCGGCCGCGCGAGCCTCACCCGGCCCTTGCCCCATTGCCCGGTGGAAATCGCGGCTGGCGGCCTGAAACGCCGCCGCCTCACCCGGCACCAAGGCCCCTGCGACGGCAGAGAGCATGATGATGTTCTCATCATTGAAGGGTGGGTTGCCGAACGGTATGGGGCGGGAGGGATTGGTCTCGAACGTCAGCTTGCGCTGCGGGCCATCGGTGATCGTCCGGTGGCACGAATGGCAGTCGTAGAAGGTGAGCTGCGGAAACGCGCCTTCCATCGCGAACTTTGGCTGCGCGAACAGCGTGGTGGCGCGGCGCACCGCCTCGGCCTGACCCACCGCCCAGAACCGCACCGCGTTGGGCGCAGCCTTTCGCGCGGTGTAATCGCCGTCGATATTGTGGTGTTGCTGGAGCGCGCTGAACAGGTCGAGCTCGAACGAGATGCGCGGGTGGCCCGCCGCCATCATCGAATGGGTAAGGAACTGCCCCGGCTTGGACGATCCGTAATGGCAATCGAGGCATACATTCGCCCGCGTTTTCGCATTGTCGAGCGCGGTCAGCCCCGCTGCGATGTTCGAGGCATGGGTGGCGGGCAGAGCATAGTGTTCCGCCAACCAGCTGCCACCTGATGCGCCGTGGCAGCTTTCGCAGCCGACCCCATCGCCAAGCGCGAATTTTGCCCCGCGTTGTCCAGCGGGCGCATAGGTCGAATGGCAACCCAGACACGCCGGAGCCGCCTGCGCATTGCCAAGGCCAAGGCTCGCCGCGATCTGCTGCCCGCGCCGTCCGCCGAGCACGGCATAGGCGCGGCTATGCGCACCGCTGGGCGAGGACGGTTCCTGCCAGGTCGCGATTTCATCCTGCCGCACCACTGCGCCATTGCCTTCGGCGCGGCCGTGGCAGGTCGATCCGGCGCAGCTTGCCACGCCTTCGAAGGTCGGATTACCGATCGCGCCCGATGCCGGGTAGAGCGCCGCGAGACCGAGCACGGCGAAGACGCGGATCAGTTGCGGCCTGCGCATCAGGCCCGCGATCCAATTCGCCAGAACTCCCCTCATGCCATCCCCCCCGAGATGCTGTCCCGCCAGCAAGCGCCGAGCGTATACAGGCTAGCAAGCCTGCAATATCGGCGCTTGTAGAGCCGCGTCAGGAAAAGTCGTCCCGTCTGCCGACTCCCCCTAGGCTGCCCGCGCTCCTTGTCCCAAGCTTGGGTCGTGGATGCAACCGCTTATCCGCCCTAACCCCCCGCTTGGATTAGCCGCCGACCGCCTCGGCAGACGCTTCAAGGCTGGTGGCGAGCGATTCGAGCTGAACGCTGCACCCCTTGGCGATCAGCGCTTCCGCCAATGCGTCAGGCGCTTCGTAATCTTCGCCCAGCAGCACGAAGTTGATCTGCGCCGATGTCGATCCATCGGGCGCGGTGATCATGTAGGGTGCTCCCTCGGCAATTGGCAGGCGCGCAGGGTCGAGCGCCGCGACGGTGACCGTGTCGTCAAAGGTGACTTCGGCCTGCGCGTCGTTGCCATCGCCGCTGATGCGATAGGTCGAAGTCCCTGCCGTGCCCGGACGCCACAACCGCACAGTGGCAAGATCATAGAGGCAGATCGTGCCGGATCGCGTGACATCGACATACCACAGGCTGGGGTTAGTCACGGCATCATCTTCGGGCGCACGTACGGCCCCGGTGCGCACGCGGGTGGCGGCGCGTCTGCGGGTCAAAGAGGCGAAACGGTCAGAGGCAACCTGCGGCCGATCACCGACGCGGAACGTGCCCGCGCCCTTGATCACGCGGGTGCCTTCGGCGGTGAGCACGGTCACCACGTCGCCTGCCTTCAACGTGATTGTGGCAGCATCTTCCAGCTTGGTGCCAACCTTGTAGGTCGACGCTGATGGCCCGGTCGATTTGACCACAACCCCCGCGATGCCTGCCACCGGCAAAGCCAGCGCTGCGCCTGCCAATGCCAATCCGGCAAAGCGTGCTTTCAATCTATCCGAGAACATAGGTTCCTCCCTCGTCCGTAGCCTGCATGCGCCGGGCAAGATTGCCTAGCGCTGAATCATTTGGGTGGCGAGCCGCGACTACCTCAACCATCATGCGCGCGCTTTCGCGGTCATCTGTGGCAAGCGCGCAAGCTTCGGCCAGTTGCCTGCGGTCGTCTAACGGAAATTCGGGCGCGGGTTCAAACAGATCGACCGGCCTCGCTCGCCCGCGCAGCTGGACCCGGCCCATCGCCCGCCACCAATCGAGCCCAGAGGCTTCGGCAAATTCGCGGCTCGCCATCACGGCGGAATCGAGCGCTTTGTTCGCAGCCTCCAACCGCGCGGCGGTGTTCATCGAATCGCCGAGCGCGGTGTATTGGATCCGAGTCGCACCGCCGAAATTGCCGATCACCGCCTCGCCGTAATGCAGGCCGACGCGGGTCTTGCCGATGGGGGGCAGGTTCGGATCCATCGCCGCCACTTCGCGCCGGAAAGCCTCGCCGGCCTGCCAGATCGCATAGCCAGCCTTGGCAGCGCGCATCCCATCATCAGGCCGCGAAATCGGCGCGCCCCAAAACGCCACCACCGCATCGCCGACAAACTTGTCGATCACGCCGCCATGATCGAGCACCACTTGGCTCAGCATATCGAGATAGCGGTTGAGCAGCTTTGCCACCATTTCCGGCGCAATCGCGTGGCTCATCTTGGTGAAGCCCTCCAGATCGCTGAACAGCACAAAGATCGCGCGTTTTTCCCCCCCGAGGGAAAGCAATTCGGGCTTGTCGATAATCGCCTGGGCAATATCGCGCGGGATGTATTTGCCCAGCGCGCTGGCGGCAAAATTGCGCTGCACCGCGCCCGATGCGCGCGCGGCGGCAGTCACGGCGGCGAAGGCGATGATCCAGCCAACTAGCCAGCCGACTGCGGGCAGACCATAGGTATCGACGTTCCGCAATTGCAGCAGCAATGGGATACCGACAAAGCCCACGAACAGCAGCACCACCAGCGGCGCTAACCGCCGTGCCTGCCATTCGAGCAGCGCGGTCAGCGCGGCGCTCAGCACAACCAGCACCGCCATCGCCCACAGCGCCCATTGCGGGACAGGCTCAAGCACGCGGTTGTCGAGCATCTGCGCGATAATCTCGGCATGGACAGCCAGACCTGGGGGCACTTCGCCATTGATCGAGGTGAAGGTCGTTTCCACCCGGTCATAATCGACAATATCGCCGCCGATCAGCACATATTTGCCCGCAATCTGCTCGGCTAGAAACGGCAGCACTTCGGGATCGGAGTCGGCCAGCAGATCAATCTGGAGCGAGGCGAACAGCGGCGCGTCGACAAATTTGGGGCGCCGGTAATCGAGCGCGCCTTCGTATCCGTTAAAGCGAGGCGCCGCCACGCCTGCATCATCCAGCATCGCACGGCCCAACAGCGGCGGCAGGCCTTCCACGATACTTGGCCACACCCGCGTCGCGCCAAAGGTGTTGTCGAGCCGGATACTGGCAGGCCGGGCTTTGCTGCCTGCCAGTTGCGCCTGAAACTCCTCAAGATATTGCTGCTGTTCGTAGACCACATCGTCCTGATTGGTGGCAACATTGGCGTAAGCGACCGCCACCGGGGTCTTCATCCCGCGCAGGGCTGCGATCAGTTCGGGGTCTTCATCCTGCGGCTGATCGAACAGGATATCGATCCCGATCGCTTTGGCGCCCATCCCGTCCAGCGTGGTCAGCGTGCGTGCGAGTAGGCCCCGGTCGAGCGGGGAGCGTTTGCGCGCGGCGATCAGCGTCTGATCGGTATAAACCACCAGCACCACCCGGTCGTCCTGCTCGACCAGATCGGCGGCGTAATAGGCGCGCAGGTCATACAGCGCCCGCTCGGCCTCCCCGGTCAGCGGTGTGGGCACTTCGCCGTCGGGTAGCACCCAGCTGAACCGCGCGATGAACAGCGCCGCGCACAGCACCACCAGCGTCGCGGCGAGCTGCACTCCGCCCGCCTCGCGCACATTGCGCCAGCCGCGCGCGATCCAGCCGAGCCGCGATGGCGTGCGGTCTGGCGTTGCATTCATTACGCGCGCGCCTTCCCGTCAGCGGGTCAGGCGCGCGGCGCCATCACCCACCACCGCAAAGGCTGACCAGTAGAACGGATGCGAAGTCTCGGCATCGTCCATCAGCAACCGTTGCGACGATTGCAGCGCGCCTGCCGTGGCCTGGCCATTGGCAGCAAACAGTCCGCCGATCAGCCGCCCGGTCGCGTCGAAATCATCCGGCACCGGCCAATGGCTCGCCAGCACGGTGCGCCCGCCTGCACCAACGAACGCACGCACCAATCCGTCCAGCGCGAACTCTCCGCCGCCAGTGATACCGGCTTCGCGCGTTGCGCCCACAGTGGCGCTGCCGGCCGTATCGCAGGCCGACAAGATCACCAGATCGGCGTCGATCCGGAGCCCGAAAATCTCGGCAAAGCTGAGCAGGCCGTCAGACCCCTCACCCACATCGAAACTGGTCAGCAGCGCCGGGCGCGGCGGACATTCGGGCTGCGGCGCGGTGACGAGGCCGTGGGTGGCGAAGTGCAGGATGCGGTATTCACTCAGATCGTTCAGCCCCATGATCGCGCTGTCGGTGAAGTCCGCGCCCGTCAGCACCCGCCCGCCGCCGCCAAACCGCGACGCGGCTGACCGCAGTTCATCCGCCTTGATCGGATTGGCCCAGATATTGGGCGACCACTGGCACCGCTCCCCGCTTTCCAGCGCAGCCCGCGTGCGCGATGCACCCGCCGAACCATTGCCGACCGGCGCATTTTCACCGAGGCCGAGATAGGCGCGTGTCCCGTCCGAAGGTCGCGCGGCGCGCACATCGCGGAACGCCGATGCGGCGACCGATGTGCTGATCTGCGCACTGCGCCCCAGCCACGCTGTGCCGCGAAAATCATACTCATCCGCATCACGCCCCGCCATCCGAGCGTTGTAGGCGGAGACGCTGGCATCGTCGGTCACCAGCAAGTTAATCGGCAACTTGAGCAGCGCGCCATCGGGTTCAAACACAATGTGCTGCGCCTTGGGCAATCGGTCGGCCACTGGTGCGAACAGGCGGACATATAGTTCACGCGCGCGGGCGATATCGAACGGATAGGTCAGCACCTGCCCGCCTTCGACCACCGCAATGCTTTCGCGGATCTGGCCCACCAGACTGTCGAGCTGCGCGGGCGTTGCATCGGCGCGCCATGTCATCGCCTCGGTGCGGGTCGCGTAAACCACGTAGGCATCCCGGTCGAGCGTGACGAGCTTCACATAAGCCTCACCCTCGCCAAGGATCGCCTGCAATTCCGGCAGCGCAATCGCTTCGCCTGCGACCGCCCGATAGCGCGGATAGGTCGCCAGCTTTTGTAGCACTTCGGCCTGTTGCTGCTGCAATTGGTCGAGCCGCCCGCGCCGCTCGGCGATCTGCGCGGTTTGGCCACTGCTGGCTTCGGGCGCGGCTTCAAGTTCAAGCAGCGCCACCCGCAATTGCTCAATCGAACGCCCCAGATTGGTGGCGGTGCGGAACAGCTGCGACGCCTCGTCACTGCCGCCCGACAATTCGCGGGCGAGCGCTGCTTGCGTCTGCGCAAGTCCGGGGCGACTGAGCAATTGGCTCGCCGCAAACACATCAGTCGCGGCTGTAGCGCCACCAGCCGCATCGCCTTCGATCAACAGCGCGAAATAGGGCGTCATCAAGCCGCGCAGCGATGGCAGCGCGCGGCCCTTGGCCTCACTCACGATTGCGCGATAGATCGTCAACGCCTCGCCCTGCCGCCCGTTGCGGGCATACAGCCCGGCGAGCTGCGCCCGCGCGCTGTCGAATGCAGGTGATCCCGGATAGGACGAGGCCAGCAGCGCAATGCCCTGACTGTGCAGACCTTCTGCCTCAGCCACGCGCCCGCCGCGCTCGGCCACCTGCGCCAGCTCGCTCAGCACCTGCGCACGCAGCCATGCGACCGAGACCACACGCCCGCCGCGCACATCTGCGAAGGCAGCTTCGGCGGAGCGCAGCAGGCTCGCACCTTCATCGCCCCGGCCAAGCAGACGCAGGGCCGTTGCCTTGAGATAGGCGTGCTGACCATCAAGCAACTGCGCGCGTTCCAGCGGGGTCAAGCTCAGCGAATATTCGCTCGTGATCCGTCCGCTCTCGCTCGCCAATTGCCCGGCGAGCGCGGGGCCGATGGTTAGCGTGCGGATCGCATCTCCATCAGCAAATTCGATTGCCAGCGGGGTATCGAGGATCGCCAGAGCATCACCCGCCTTGCGCCGGTTGAGCGCGTCCATACCCTCAAAATTGCGCTGCAATCGGGCGAGCAGCGGACTGGTCGCGCTGGCCGCGCGGCTGGCAACCAACAGCCGGCGCGCTTCGTTGAAGTTTCCGAGGTTCGACTGCTGGAGCGCCTCGTTCAGCCGCGCTTCGGCAGCGCCAGTTCCCAACAACGCGCCGGAGGATACCGCAAAAAACTCCGCCGCTTCAGCGAAATTGCCTGCATTGCTGCGGCGGTACGCTTCGACCAGCGCCTGATCGGCGGCGATCGCTTCAGCCTGTTGGCGCGCAAAGGCGAGCGCATCGGTGGTGCTGGTGAGCGGGATTTCGACGTTGCCGGGCACGACTTCGTCACTGGCGAGCGAGGCAATGCCAAGCTCCAGCGCTTTGCCATAGGCAGACAGGCCGCTAGCTGCATAGGTGCGCCCGCCGCGGTTGCCGATCAGCAGATCGGTGCGCAGGATTGAATCCCCGCGCGAACATGACAAGCGCTGCGCCGCGGGGAGCCCGGGCAATTCACTGGCAGTCGCAGCGCCCGGCGTGCAGGTCGCATCCGCCCCGGCGAAGCGCGAAGGCGCGGCATCTTCGGGCTTGGCCTTGACCACCCATAGCGTGCCAACTGGCGCGGCGGCATCGCGGCAGATCACCGAATAACGCCGGTCGAACAGCCCTGCCCCCGGTTCCGGCACGAGGATTTGGGCTTCGCACAACCCGTTCGATCCGATGGGAAACGTGTCGCGCAGGCTAAGGCTGGTAACGGCCTTTGTCCGCGCTGCGCCGGGAACGGCGATAAGCATCGCCGCCAGCCCCAGCGCGGTGGCGGAGGACACAATCAGGCGGGCGGCGTTGCGGCGCAGCGTCATCTCACTTGCCTCCTACAGGCGGCGTCGCGCCCGTGCCATACACCGATGCATCGCCCCCGCTTGTGACAGGATCATCAAGCAGCGGGTCTTCGGTGATGAGCGGTGCTTCGGGTTGTTCGGGGAAGTCGATGCCAAAGCGATCCTCCTCGTCACCTTCGCCCGTCTGCGGGGTGCCGCCGATGTTAATCGGGCCATCGAACAACGTCGGATTGTTGATCTGCGGCGGCGCTTCAACCTCTGGCTCCGGCGGTTCGGGCGCCTGCGGACATACGCCGGTGTTGATCACGCAATCGTTGAAGGCGCTGGCATCAAGGTAAAGGCTGCTGCCGGGGCTGACGCGGTTGAAGTTCACCTCGTCAAAAAACGCCTCGCCAACGACAAAGGTGCCCGGCGCGGTTTGGCGGCGGCCATAGGCGAACACGTCAAGCTGCGGGCTTGATCCCGACTGACTGCCGCCAGACGAAACGATCGACAAGATACCTCCGCCGATCAGGATGCCCCCGCCCGCAAAGGCAGTCCCGGTGTTGCGCACGAGCAGGCTTTCCCGGACGTTGACGGTCACCCCGCCCGCGCGGACATTGCCAAGCGGATCGTTGCTGCCGGTTGCTGCCACCGCCAGTAGTGCATCGCGCCCGGCGAAGTTGCGGTTGCCCTGCAACTGCGTGATTGTCGCCGCATCCGCCACCCAGATATTGTCAGCGTTGAGCGCCAGATTGCCGCCCGGCGCACCATTGGCATCGGTGACTCGAATGCCGCCCGGCGTGACAATCTCGATCCGTCCCGCGTCGATTTCCAGCAGATCATCCGCGCCAGCATTGGCGTAGGTGAGCGTGCCTTCGAACCTGACAATGCCATCGGCGGCATCGCTGCCCGCGAAGATCTGCACCAGCGCAAAGCCATTGCTCCCGGTTCCCGTCAGCGACAGGTCGCGCACCAGCAGATCGGGCAGGTTGGGATCATTGCTGAAGTTCAGGTTCGGCACGGCGATACCCAGCTCGCGCGCGCTGATCCGGCTCAATTCATCGGAAGTCAGGGAGAAGCCGCTGCCTTCGGTGGTGCCGCCAAGAATGGCGGTCGCCGCTTGGTTGAGCGAGGTGATAAACACCCGGTTGGCCCCAATTCGCGCTCCAGCTGTAATATCGATCTCACGCGCAGCCAGATTGATCACATCGCCGCCAAGGCCCGCCACGGCGTTGTTGTCGCCCGCAATCTCTATCACGCCTTCCGATCTGATCTGGACATTGGTGGTTGTCGCTGCCGATCGCAGCGCGCCGATGATCCCGCCCTGTCCGGTCTGGATCGAAAGGTCGCCCTGCACCTCAGCGAACAGGCTCCCGGCCACATTGATATTGCCGCTGCGCGCGACAAGCCGCGACGGGCCAAAAACGTCGGAAACCGAACCCCCACGCGCCGAGGCGAACAGGTTGCCCGCATTGATATTGCCGCCAAGCACGTCGAGCACGAATTGGCCCGCCAAGTTGCCAAGCGGATCGTCGCTGCCCGAACCATCGGCAATCAGGCTCAACTCGCCAGCATTGATCACGGCCTGGCTGCCAACTGCAACGGTGAACGATGACAACCCGCCTTCAGCGACTCCCCCGGCCGAGGTGAAGGCGTTGCTGCCCACAGTTAGGAAACCTGTGACATTCAGCTGCGATGCGCCTGCGACCGTTACTTCGGCCAAGCTCGATATCGCCCTGCCGCCGCGCGCGCCGGACATGTTTGAAAACGCTGTGGACGCACCCTCAACCAACAGCTGACCGGTTTGGAGCGATGAATTGTCGATTGCCAATCGGGCCACGCTGGCCGTCGCGTTGCCGACCTGCATACCGCTTCCGGCGACGGCCAAGGATTGCACCGTCAATCGGGCATCCGCTGTCGTCCCCGGCGCAATCGTGACCGCACTGTTGTTGAGCGAAAGCGTGGCCCCGCCGCTCATCGCAGAACCGCCAATGCTACCTGGGCCGATGCCGCCATTGCCGGCTTCGGCATTGGCTGTGATCAGATTGTCGTCGACCAGATTGACCGTCGAATCCGTGATGGTGACAAAAACACCGCTGCCGGTTGCATTGCCGCCCTGGCCAGCGCCGCCGAACACATTGCCCCCCTGTGCCAGTGGAGTGATCCGCAGATAGCCGCCCAGAAGATCGGTATTGGTCAGCGTAAACGTGACTGGCTGCGCGAATGCATTGCCGCCCGCCGCCACTCCATCACCGCCACGGAATGTACCGCCCATGGTAATCCCCGCCAACCCGCTGGCATCAGGCGTCACAGTGATGGTCGAATCGGTGGCAACAAAGCTGACCCCGCCGCCTTCGCCACCGCCAAACGCATTGCCGCCATTAGCGCCATCGCCGCCGCGGTTCTGATCATTCAGGTCGAGCACGCCGATGATGTTCAGCGTGCCGCCGGTGAGTTCGACCTCCGTACGGCCGGAAAACACATCGCCGCCATTGCCAGTGCCCGATCCATCGCCGCCGCGCGTGCCCGTTGTGCCGCCGAGCAACGCCAAGGTCGCTTCGCCGCCATTGAGCACGCGGATCCGGCGCTGACCGCCAAAGGCATTGCCACCGGTGATGTTGCTGGTTGAAACGAGGCTAGACCCGCCTTGACCAAACACCGTGAAAATCGTGTCGCCCATGATGATCGTGCCGCCGTCAGCCTCGATCAAGCCGCCCCCGGCACGGCCAAAGCCGCCTGTGCCGCCTTCAACCGAAGACCCGCCGCCAATCCCGCGCGCGATCAACTGGATCGCGCCAACGCTATTGGGGTCGCCCAGTGGATCGGTAGGCAAGGCGATGCTGCCGCCACCTTGTGCCAGAATGCCGATCTGGCCACCTCTCCCGCCGCCGCCAATGCCGTTTCCGCCATTGGTAGCAGCGCCGATGCCGCTGGCATTCAACAGTGCGCCGTCGCCCGTTGCCGAGGCAAGGTCGGCCGGCACGTTGCGCTGAATGATGAGGCGGCTGCCAGTACCAAGGCTGCGCAATTCGGCGGTGCCGCCATTGCCCTGTCCACCTTGGTGAAGCGCCGCAGAACCGCCTTGGCCGATTGCAATCGCCTGCGCTGATCCCAGCGTAATGGTGCTGCTGCCTTGCGACTGGATATAGGCCATTCCGCCTTGACCATTGCCCGCAGCGAAATTCGTCAGGCTATCGCCGCCCTGGCCATTGGCGATGACGCGCGCATGGCCGGTGACCGTGATCGTGCCCGGCGTATTGGTGATGATCCCGATATAGGCCTCACCGCCATTGCCATTGCCGCCAGCCCCATCTTCCAGCGATCCGCCAAGCCCGCTGGCATCGGCTGTGACATTGCCATTGACGATGACAGTGATCCCGTCGCCTTCAATCGCGGCGGTTCCGCCCAAACCATCGCCCCCGCGCCCGGCATCGGAAAATCCACCAATTCCGCCAGCGAACAAATCGATCCCGGTTGCGGTGAAGCTGCCATTCTGGCCGCCCAATACTCCGGCAGTGCCGCCGCTGCCCATGCCGCCATCATTGCCCACGCCGCCAAGGCCGAGCGCGCTCAACTGCACCAGACCCGCCGTAACGTCGCCCGCGCGCACAGTGACGAGCGCGCCGCCGCCAACGCCATTGCCGCCAAGGCCGACGACGGCATCAATCTGGCCGTCAATCCCGCCATCACCGCCGCGGCCATTGGCGTCGACAAACAGATCGCCAAACGTGGCCGAACCGCCGCCAACTGTTCCCGGCCCGCCGAGCAAGGCGAGGCCCGCCTGCGCCAAGCCGCCAAAGCCATCGCCGCCGCGCCCGCCGGTCAAAGGCCCAGCCGCGCTGCCGCCAAAACCGCCAAAGCCGCTGGCATCGAGGGTCGCCGTGCCGGCGACGCTGATCGTGCCGTAGTCACCGCTCGCCAACAAAAAGGCACCGCTGGTGAAATTGGGGTCAGCCTGATTGGGAGTGCCGAAATCGCCGCCAAAACCATCGCCGCCGCGCCCGGCGGCAATCGCCGATCCATCGCTGCTGCCGCCGTCACCGCCGCTGCCGGTGGCAAACACTTCGGCATCGCCGCCAATCATCAAGGTGGCTTGCTGCGCCGCGGTGCCGTTGGCTTGGAAGAAGGCATTACCGCCCCGCCCGATCCCGCCATTACCGCCAAACCCGAACGCAGCACTGCCTCCGAAAGCAGAGGCATCGGCGGTGGCAAGTTGCTGCAAGTCAATGGTGCCATTGATCGCATTGGCCCCGGCAACCCCGCCAAAAGCATCGCCGCCGCTGGTGCCGTTACCGCCGCGCGCATCGGCCAAGGCCGAAAAATCTCCGACAACCGTGATCTGGCCGTTGCCATTCACTGTGATCGCCCGCGCCGCGCCGCCCAGCGCCTGACCGCCCTGCCCGCCCTGCCCGCCGCCATTGTCACCGGCGATGGCGGTGGCAACAAGATCGAGATCGCCGTCGATTGTGATGGTGCCCGATCCGTCAACCGAAACCGCCGCTTCGCCCGCGTCAGCCAGTGCACCACCGCTTGCCGCGTTAGCCCCGCGCGCAAAGGCGCTTGCGTTCAGCACAGCGTTACCACCAATATCGACCATGCCTGCGCCGGTAATCGATAGCAGCGCAGTGCCGCCAAACGAATCCGACCCGGTCGATGGGCTGAAAACATCGCTATCCGCACCCGAACCGATGGCCGTTATCAGCAAATCTTGGTCAAACGTCGCGCTGCCGCCGCCGCTGACCGTAACACGGGCCATGCCGCCACGCGCAGTCGCGCCGGTGCGGATAAAATCGAGATTGGTGCCGAATGCCGATGCCCGCACATTAGTAAGGCCGGTGATCGTTACGTCGCCGCCAGCCGCAACGATTTCAGCTGTCCCGCCCTCCGAACTGCCAGCAATGCCGCTGATATCCTCTGCACCGCCAAACGCCTCTGCGGTGACCAGCGCATTGCCGTTGATGCGCACGGTTGCGCCAGCTTCTGACAGGATTCGTGCCGTGCCGCCGGTGGCGTTGATTGCATCAAGTGTTTGCAGACTAGAGCTGACCACCCCGTAATCGCGCGCATCGATGAGGACATCGCCGGTGACTTCAAACAGATCGTCGCCAGTCGCTTCAACGGCTGCCACATCGCGGCCCACCAGCAGCAGGTTGCCCGCCACGCTGCTATTACCGCGCGCGATGGTCTGTCCGGTGCCGATCGCCAGCACGCTTGATCGGGCGGTAAAATCTTCAAGTGTAATGTCTGCGCGCACATCGCTGGTGGCGCTGGTGCCGCGGAACACAGCATCGATCCCTTGCGTGATCGAGCCGCTGTCCACGTTCCGCCCGGACACATTGTAATTGGCTGCCAGAATGATCTCGCCATTGACGATGCCGGCGCTCTGCGCCGGATCAAAGCCGAGATTGCCGCTGAATAGCATGCTGATTGGATCAGCCGAGGCGCGCGCCACGGCGTAGATGATGTGATTGTCGCCCACCCCGGTGCTCGAAGGGCCGCCGACATCACCGTTGAGCGTTACCACCTCTCCCGAAGCTGCCGTGCCTACCGGGATCGAGATGCTGAACAACCCGTTCGATAGCGACAGGTTGACCACCTCGCCCGCAACATAGGCGTGGCTGCCATTGATCCGCGCGGTGCCGAGCATTTCGACATCGGCGGCGACGACTGCGAAGAACGAATTTTCTGCCAGCGCGGAAATCTGCGCGCCGGGATCGATCTGAATCCGGGCGGTCGAACCAGGGGCAGCCGCAAGGTTGAGGTTGCCGCCATTGAAAAAGTTCGCAAAACTTTCCGGGGTCGTGTCGAGCGTGGTCAGCAGCAGGCTGCCGACATCAAACGTTGCCGTGCTGCCGATCAAGATGCCGGTGGGCGAATAAAACGCCACAGTTCCGCCAGTCATCGGGGCACCAGACACCTGCGTAATCTGCGAAATCACGTTGCCGTTGATCACGGCGATGTTGTTGTTGGTGGACGGCAGAATGCGATTGAGCACTGCAAAATTCGCCAGCTGCCCAGACTGGAATGTCACCGTATTGCCAGCGGGCAGGAACGTCAGCGCATCACCGTTCACATCTTCGAACGGCTGCCAGTCAATCACCGTGGTCGGAGTGACGACATCAATCGTTGTTTGGCCCGCGCCGGGATTGTCAAAAAAGGCCACACCGTCGATCACGTTGCCTTCGGCATTGATCGCCTGCGCTGCGGCCCGTTGCGGGGCGAAAGTCAGCGCCAAAGCCAGTGCGGCACTGCCGCAGCCAAGCAGCAATCGTGAACGGTTCCGGTTCGAACAGATCATCTCAGTATCTCCACGGGAACAGGCGGGCGGTCAGGGTAAACATGAAGCGGACATCGCCTTTGGTCGCAGCCAGATCAGGCCGTTCCAGCGGGACGGCAATCAGCACATCGCTTTGCAGGCCCGATCCCCACGCCATGCGCAAACCGCCGCCAGCCGACCACAACCGGTCGGGATTGCCGGGCTGGCGGCTGGGGTCTTCGTTCCAGACAAAGGCGACATCGGTGAAGACATAGGGCTGGAAAGCGAACCCGCTGATGGTTGCGGGCACCAGCGTGCCATACCGCAGTTCAAACGCGCTCAGGATGCCGCTATCGCCCAGAACCGCGCCCGGATCATACCCGCGCCCGACCGAGAAACTGCCCGCGGCGATTTCCTCGAACGCGGGCAACGCATCGCCCGTGACCTGCGCCTGCGTTTCAAGCGAGAACGCCAGCAGCGGGGTGGGCCGGTATTCGATATCGGCGTTGAGCCGGACGAGGAACGGCGTCGGATCAGCCTCGATCCGGCTGGGCGGGATCATGCCGCCGACCAGACAGGCGAGCAGGTTGGCGCGGCAATCGGGGCTGCCATCGAACACGTCTAGTCCATGGCGCGCCTCAACCCCATACCGCAGCCGCAGCTTTGGCTCGAACGGGCTATAGCCCCCGGCGCGCAGCACCGATTGCTGATCGGTCCATTCGCCCGCGACCCGCGCGAACAGCATCCGCACCCGATCTTCGGTCAGGCCGAAATTGTTGAGCTCGACTTCCTGATCGGCGTAGTCGAACCCGGCATCGGCGAACACACTGTGGCGGCGGGTGCGCACCAAGGGGTAGCTGGCAAAGATGCTGGCGAAGATCGTTTCCGCCTCGACATTGAAGCCGGGCAGCGCGGCCGAAGGATTGGCGGTGCTGTAAGTGAACTGCCCCCCCAAGCGCAGCCCTTCGCTCCCAACCCGGAAATCATGGCCGATTTGCAGCGTGTGCTGTTCACGGAATTCAAGCGTGCTGAACAATGCCACCGACGTGCGGTCACCCAGCCCGGTCAGATCATAAATCTCACCGCGCAGCACCCCGCCGAACCGGCCCAGTGCCTCAGATCCGAAATTCTGCACGTTGAGATCGATCATCCCGCGCGTCCGCAGCACTGCCACTTCGCCGACCAGATCGCCCGGCGCGCCGCCCGCTGCCGGACGCAGCGACAGGCGCACATCCATCCCCGGCAGATCGTCAGCCAGCAGCAAATAGCGTTCGGCGGTGTTGGTGTTGAACACGTCCGCCTGCGTCAGCTTTTCGAGATAGCCCGCAACGATCTTTTCCGAAGGCCCTGCATCGCCGCGCACCCGCACTGCTGTCAGCTTTCCGAACACCACGGTGAAATCGGGGATGCCGTCGGACAGGCTTTGTTCGGGGATTTCGACCGTGGCGAGATAGCCCTGCCGCCGCAGGATCGCGTTCGCTTCGGCGCGGATGTCGCACAGCACGGACACCGGCAGCTCGCGCCCGCGATAATCAGCCCAGGCCGCATCGAGCGACAGGCCCGGCACCCGGTCGAGCCCGTTGAACTGCGCTCCGGCCACGGTGAAGCGGATGTCAGCGAATTCCGGCCGGTCGAGCGCGCATGGCGCGCGCTCAAAGTCACCATCCACGGTCAGCGTGACACTGCGATCATCACGGCGCTGCGTGTCCGGCGGGATCAGGTCGCTTCTGGTCGGAGGAGTGATCGGCGCTTGCTGCGCATGGGCGGCCTGATCAAGCCCGACCAGACATGTGCCAAGCGCCAACGCCGATGCCAGGCCGCGCGCCATGGCCCGGAGTGACAGAAACTGCGTTGGCAGCAACAGGGCTGGTCGAACACGCGCCGCCGCGCTTTCACGCCGCACGCAATGCTGGCTGAGCTGAGTGTGCCGCAAATTTCCCCCCAAAACGTTTTTACCCGGGCACCGCAGTATGCGCAGCCCGTTGCAATCCGCTTGTATTCTAAGGCTTTGAGCTTCTGGCGCTTATGCGCCTATTCCCGTCTCAAAACCCACGACCCCTCGTAGTTAGAAAGCCTACTCGCCCCACCCTCAAAGACAAGCGCGCAAACGATTTTATGCCCCCATGCCGGGCACTTTGTCGCATTTGCACAAATATGGGCCAAGATTGGCTATGCGCATTGGCGGCGCGCGGGCGCAGCGTGGCTCAGCTTCCTGCGGCGAGCATCACCTTGGATGAAGCGGCGGACAGCGCACCTTGCTCCACTGCCAGCTTGGCCGGGCGAGTAGCGGCAGGGTAGGCCTGCTTCAATACGCCGAGCGCCTCAGCGATGCGAGAATGGAGCGCGGGATTTTCTGCCTTGATCGCCGCGCCGGACGTCGCAAACCCACTCGCTGCGACCTTAGCAAAGCCATATCCGTCGAGATAGGCTTCGTAGCGGTCATCCTTGGCGATGATACGGTACATCGCGCTCGCCCGTTCGATCTGATCGGCGATCACGCCTGCGGCCACCTTGGCATCGGTTGCGCCATTATCGGGCCCCTTGGCCGCCGCAGCGCGCAGTGCGGCGATGATCTTGTCATAGGCCTTGCCAACCTCGGCGACGCTTTTGCCTTCGGCAGCGGCGGTCGCGGCATCGGTCAGCAGCGGCTTGAAATCAGCAACGCCCAACTTGGCAAACACCGGGTCCATTTCCACCAGCACTTCAGAAGCGGGGTGCGCGAACATTTCCGCCGCCGCGTCCTTTTTGCCCGCCGCATAGGCATCGCGTGCGGCGACAACGTGGGCTTCGGTCACGGCCAGCGCGATCCCATAGGCGACAGGATCAGTGCCCGCATCGCCAACGGCAACTCCGCCTTCGCCTTCACCACCTGCTGCTTCGCCGCCGGCCCCTTCGCCGCCTGCGCCAGCTTCACCCTCGCCGCCCGCCGCGCCGCTTTCGCCTGAAGCGACCGCCTGCGTGCCAGCCCCTTCGCCGCCTTCTCCCCCGGATTCACCGCCACACGCAGCCAGCATCCCCCCGGCCAGCGCCGTGCCAAGGCCGAGCTGCGTCCAGAGCTTGAGGGTGCTGTTCATCGGCGATTGTCCTTTGTGTGATAAGTCAGATTGGCGTGCCTCATGGCGGAAATGATAATCATTCGCAAGAACCATTTGCGCGCGCCGTTGACCTGCGAGGAAAAGTCGTTCGTCGATCCGGCAAATTCCATCTTTTCAGAATGCAGCGAAGTGTCCTAACAGCCGCCATTCGCCCGCACCGGGCAAACATACTCCCGCCGCTTGCCCCGCTGGGCCTGCGGCGTCAGACCAAAGGGATTGCAGCCATGAAGAACTTCCTGCTCGCCGGGGCCAGCGCCCTGATGCTTTGCGCACCCGCCGCCGCCAGCGCCGATGAAGGCATGTGGCTGCCAAGCCAGACCGGCGCGATTGCCGATGCGATGAAGCAGGCAGGCCTCGAACTCGATCCGACCACGTTGGGCGACCTGCAACGCCCGCCGCTGACCGCGATTGCTTCGCTCGGTGGCTGTTCGGCCGCGTTCCTATCGCCGCAAGGCCTGGTGGCCACGAACCACCACTGCGTCGCCGGATCGCTGCAATACAATTCCTCGCCCGAAGCGGATTACCTGACCAACGGCTTCCTCGCCGCGACGCTTGGTGATGAATTGCCCGCCGCGCCCGGCAGCCGCATCTACGTGATCGAAGATCTGCGCGATGTATCCGCCGCGATGCTCAAGGGCGCCGACAAGCTGGAAGGCCGCGCGCGTTATGACCGGCTGCAAGCCAACCGCACCGCGCTGATCGAAGCATGCGAAAAGCAGGCCAACCGCCGCTGCGATGTGCGCGCCTATTTCGGTGGGCAGCAATATTGGTTGCAGCAGCAGCTTGAAATCAAGGACGTTCGGCTGGTCTATGCACCCGCCGGCGGGGTCGGGAATTTTGGCGGGGAAAAGGACAACTGGCAGTGGCCGCGCCACACCGGCGATTTCGCCTTCTACCGCGCCTATGTTGCGCCCGACGGTTCGTCGACTGCGTTCAGCAAGGATAACGTGCCGTTCAAGCCCAAGGCCTTCCTCCCCATCGCCAAGCAGGGCGTGAAGGACGGTGATTTCATCATGGTCGCAGGCTTCCCCGGCACCACCGAACGCCTGCGCACCGCCGAAGAAGCGCGGTTCTATTACGAAGAACTCTACCCCTATCAGCAAGCCATGTTGACCGAGTATGGCAACAATATCGACGCGCTGACTGCGGGCAAGCAGGCGGCGACCATCGCCTATGCAGCCACGTTGCAGGGCATTGAGAACTACGAAAAGAAGATCGCCGGGCAGATGGCCGGGGCCGATGCCATTTCGTTGATCGACAAGAAGGCCGCCGAAGAAGCGGCGTTCCGGGCATGGGTCGATGCCGATCCCAAGCGGCAGGCACAATATGGCCCGGCGCTGGCAGAGCTTGACCGCTTGGTGCTCGAAAGCAACGCTGTGTCGCTCGCCGATGCCAAGCGCGGGATGCTGACGCGCGGGCAGCTTTATGGGGCCGCCCGCCAACTGTATCGCTGGGCTAACGAACAGGCCAAGCCCGACAAGATGCGTGAGCCGGGTTATCAGGAGCGTGACCGCGCCTTCCTGACGCAGGGCATGCAGCGGATCGAGCGCCGCTATGTCGCCGATATCGACAAGGCATTGTGGGAAGACGGCATCGCGGAATACCGGACCCTTGATGCAGGCGACCGCAACAAAAGCTTCGATGCCTTCATGGAAGGCCGCGATCTGGCATCGTTCTATGCCGGCACCGAACTGGGCGACACGGCCAAACGGCTCGAATGGATGGGCAAATCGGTCGCCGATTTCAAGGCATCGAATGATCCGTTCATTCAGCTTGCGGTCGCCACGTTTGACGAAGCCATGACCGGGGAAGCCGAAGAAAAAGCTCGTTCGGGCGAAGTCCAAAAGGCCCGCTCCAAGGTCATGGAAGCGCGCCTCGCCTATGCCGCGTCACAGGGCAAGACCATGTACCCCGACGCCAATGGCTCGCTACGATTCACCTATGGCAAGGTGACCGGCAAGGCGGTTGATGGGCAGGCATGGACGCCGTTCACAACCGCCGAAGGCATCGTCGCCAAGCATACCGGCCGCGGCGAATTTGATGCGCCCGACAAGATGATCGAGCTCATCAAGGCCAAGGATTACGGCCGCTATGTCGCGCCCGAACTCGGCACGCTGCCGGTCGACTTCCTTTCGACGGTGGATATCACCAACGGCAACTCGGGTTCCTCGACACTCAACGCGCGCGGCGAATTTGTCGGTCTGGCGTTCGACGGCACAATCGAAGGCGTGGTGTCGGACTGGATGTATGATCCCAAAATCAACCGCACGATCCACGTCGACAGCCGCTTCATGCTGTGGACGATGGAAAAGGTCGATGGGGCTGACCGCCTGCTCAAGGAAATGGGCGTCACTGCCGAATAGGCCCCATCCCATTTGAATAAGTATGCGGCGCGTGGGATTTCCGCGCGCCGCCTGCTAACACCCTCGCCAACGTAGGCGGGGAGACGAATATGCGCGATCTGATGTCAGATCTGGTGGTGGTCGATATCGGCGGCACCCATGCCCGCTTTGCGATTGCGAGCATCGGCGTTGATGGCGCAATCAGCCTCGACGAACCCGAAACGCTCCACACCGCCGATCACGCCAGCTTTCAGACCGCGTGGGAGGCTTTCCGCGACCGAAAGGGCGGCACGCTTCCCCCCGCTGTCAGCATGGCGATTGCCGGGCCGGTCGGCAGCCCCGGCAACCTTGCCTCGGTGATCCGCTTTACCAATAACCCGTGGATCATCCGCCCGGCGCTCATCAATGAGAAGCTCGGGGTGGAGCGGTTCACCCTCGTCAATGATTTCGCCGCCGTGGCCCATGCAGTGGCGCGGGCTGACGATAGCCAGTTCCTGCATCTTGCCGGGCCGGACGCGCCGCTGGGCCGTGATGGCACGATCAGCGTAATCGGCCCCGGCACCGGGCTGGGCGTCGCACACCTATGGCGTTCCGGCACCCAATACCGCGTGCAGGCAACCGAGGGCGGGCATATCGATTTCGCCCCATTGGACACCATCGAAGACGCGATCCTCGCCCGTCTGCGCCGCCGCCACAACCGGGTGTCGGTGGAACGCGTGGTGGCAGGTCCCGGCATCGTCGATATCTATCAGGCGCTCGCCGCGATGGAACAGCGCACCGAGCCAGAGCGTGACGCGATCGAAATCTGGAACCTTGGCACTAGCGGCGAAGACAGTCTGGCGGCAGCGGCGGTTGACCGGTTCTGCCTATCGCTAGGGTCAGTCGCGGGCGACCTTGCCTTGGCGCAGGGCGGGTTTGCGGGCGTGGTGATCGCCGGGGGCCTCGGCTATCGCATCCGTGACAGCCTGCTCGCATCGGGATTCGCCGAACGGTTCAAGGCCAAGGGGCGATTTGAAACCCTGATGGCGAACATCCCGGTCAAGCTGATCGTTCACCCGCAGCCCGGCCTGTTTGGCGCGGCGGCGGCATTCGCGGCCGAACATGGGGACGCGGCATGAAGACCGTCGCCGATTGCGAAGCCCGGCTGGGCGAGCTCCATCAGCGCACCCGCGAAACCCCGCTGTTCAACCCGGTGTTCCAGCTGTCGCTCGACCTGTCCCGCGCGCTGGAAGGGGGCGATCTCAGCTTGGACGATCTGACCGGGCTGGTGACGGAACTAGAATGCGATGGGCTGAAGGCGCGGGCGAACAAGCTGCGCACCCTGCTAGCTCCGCCTGCCGTCTCAGCGCCGATGGTGGGTGACGAGGAGGATTTCGACACCTTCCGCGCGCGCTGGGAACGCCCGCAATTGCACGCTGTGTTCACCGCCCATCCGACATTCCTGCTCACACCAGCACAGGCCAAAGCGGTGGCCTCCGCAGCGTCGTCTAACGCAGACGTGGACGATGCCGCTTGCGCTGCCAGTGCCGAACGCTCCGCCGTCACGCTTGACCACGAACATCGCGCGGCGATGGACGCGATGGCGCAGGCGCAGGATGCGCGCGATGTGATTGTGGCGCGCTTGCTCGCCGAAGCGCAGGCCCGCTGGCCCGATGATTGGCGCAAGCTGCGCCCGCTGCCGTTCCGTTTTGCGAGCTGGGTCGGGTATGACATGGACGGGCGCACCGATATCGGCTGGCACACCTCGATCGGGTTCCGCTTGACCGAAAAAGCCGAGCGGTTGGCGCGCTATACCGCCAGCCTCGAAGTGATCGACCCCGCCCATCCGCTGCTCCGCACCCTGCAACCCGCTTGTGCCTTTGCCAAAGCGCGCGCCGAGGATTTCGCGGGCGATTTGTCGAGCGCCGAGGCACTGGCACGGGCCGCCAACCGGCTGACCACCCACAGCCCCGACAACCTGCTGACGCTTACCCCGCTGATCACCGCGCTGGAAACCGAGGCAGAAACCGCCGCGCCCGACCGGGCCATCCGCCTGCTTACGCTGGCCGCCGCGATGCGCGCCGATGGGCTGGGGATGGGCTGGATCCATTTCCGGGTGAACGCCAAACAGCTCCACAACGCGATCCGCCGCCGCTTGGCTGATGGCACTACGATCGAACTCGCCAGCAAAAGCGCACTCGCCACGCTGCGCGCAATGGTGGACGAGGCAAGGCCGCTGCGCACCAATTTTGCCGCGCTCGCCACCGAAAGCTCAACCGCGATCCGGCAGTTCATCGCGATGGCGCAGATCCTCAAACATATCGATTCCGATGCGCCGATCCGGATGCTGGTGGCAGAATGCGAACAGCCTGCCACCGTCCTCGCCGCGCTCTATTTCGCCAAGTTGTTCGGAGTGGAGGGCAAGGTCGATGTCTCGCCGCTGTTCGAGACCGAAGCGGCATTGGAGCACGGCGGTCGGTTCCTCGACGCGCTGCTGGCCGAGCCTGCCTACCGTGCCTATGCGCGGGTGCGCGGCAGGGTCGCGGTGCAGACGGGTTTCTCAGACGCCGGGCGTTTCGTCGGACAGATTCCCGCCAGTCTAGCGATTGAACGCCTGCAAGGCCGCTTGGCCGAAGCGATGGCAGCCAACGGGCTGGGCGATGTCGCCGCGCTCGTCTTCAACACCCACGGCGAAAGCATGGGGCGCGGCGCGCATCCGGCGAGCTTCAGCGACCGCCTGGAATGGCCGCTCTCCCCGTGGGCGAGGCGGCGGTTTGCGCGGGCGGGCATCCGGCTGGAGCCTGAGGTCAGCTTTCAGGGCGGCGATGGCTATCTGTTCTTTGCGACGCCCGAACTGGCGCTCGCCACGCTCTCGCGCATCGCAGAGTTGCGCCCGGCCGAAACCGATCTCGCCGCGCCCGCCGATCCGTTTTACCACCGCACCGACATCAGCCTGGATTTCTACCGCGCGATCAAGGAGCATCAGGGCGATCACCTCGCCAGCCGCACCTATGCCCGCGCGGTGACAGCCTTCGGGCTGGGCCTCTTGAACCCCACCGGCAGCCGCGTTTCGCGCCGCCAATCCGACATCAATGCCGACCGCGAGATGAGCCTGCGCCAGATCCGCGCGATCCCGCACAATGCGATCCTTCAGCAGCTCGGCTACCCAGTCAACGTCATCGCCGGGATCGGCAGCGCGGCAGACGCCAATCGCGAAGAAATCGCTGCGCTGCTGACCGATAGCGCACGCGGACGGCAGATTTTGCGGCTGTTGAAGGCTGCCAACGGCCTCGCCAGCATCAAAACCGTGGCGGCTTTCGGCGAGCTGTTCAATTCGGCCTATTGGGCGAGCCGCACCTATCGCGGAACCGAAGACCATCTGGCTGGGGCGTGCGCGGCGCTGGCCGAATATCTGGTCGGGGATGACCGCACCGGCGTGTTCCGCCGTCTGGCCTCACGCCTGCGGATCGATGCGCTGAAGCTGCACCGATTGACCGACCTGATCCCCGATGATGTGCCAGACCCCACACGCGAGCATGTCCGCCGCCGGATTGGCGTATTGCAGGCGTTGCGGCTGGCGTTGCTCCAGCACATGTTCCTCAAGATCGTATCCGTCCCCGCGTTCAGCCGCGCCAACGATATCAGCCGGGGCGACGTGATCGAAATGGTGCTGACCTTGCGAGTGGACGAGGCGCTGGCACTGCTGCGCCGCGCCTTCCCGGTGCGCATCCCCGGCCCGCGCGATTTCCCGCTGGATGAGGCGTCCGACTATCCTGACGGCGGCGAGGAAGGTTACGGCGCGATTGAGCGCGACTGCCTCACGCCCATCGCCCGCGCCCATGCGCTCTCGCTCAGGATCAGTACCGCAATTGCCAATGAGTTCGGCGCGCATGGGTGACGTGCGGGGTTAACCAGCCCGCAAAGTGCTATCCCGTACGATCAGCGACACTGGCACGCGCCGCCTCGCCATGGCATCGCTATCATCCAGCACCGCCTCAACCAGCGCCGCGCCAGCCTCAGCTGGATCGGGGGCTATCGTGGTCAGCGGCGGGCGGCTGAACCGGCCTGCGACCAGATCATCGAAGCCTATCACCCCCATATCGCGCGGCACGGTGACGTCTGCGGCGGCAAAGGCTTCGAGCGCGCCCAGCGCCATCGCATCGCAAGCGGCGAACACCGCATCGATGTCCTCCCCCCGCTCGATCAAGCGGCGCGCAGCGCGGCGGCCTTCTTCTTCGCGGGTGGCGGCGTTGACGGTGGGGGCAAGGCACGGCTCCAGTCCGGCAGCGCGCATCGCTTCAGCATAGCCTTCATACCGTTCGGTAAACTGCACCTGCGGGGTATTCAGCGCGCCGAGGAAGCACGGGCGGCGATAGCCGGCGGCCAGCAGGTGCTCGACCGCGAGCCTGCCCGCCGCGTGATTGTCTGACCGCACCCAGTCAAGCTCGTCATGCGGCGATCCCCAATAGGCGACTCTGCGCCCCTCGCTATCAAGCGCGCGGAAATGCTCCCAAGCGGGCGCGTTGGTGGTGGTGCCGATCACGACCAAGCCATCGGCGCGGCCCTGTTCCTGATAGTGGCCGAAGAAGGCTTCGGGGCTGGCCTGAAAGCTGACCAGCGTTTCAAACCCGCGTTCCGACGCCGCCACGCAGACGGAGCCGAGCAAAGCATAGGCGAACGGATTGATGCTGGCGGCGCTGTCGCCCTCGCGGCAGATCACCACAACCGCGAGCGTTCCGGTCGAACCCCGCCGCAGCCGCGCGGCACGTTCATCGACGAAGTATCCGAGCGCCTCGGCCGCCTCGATCACCTTGCGCCGGGTCGCCTCGGCAATCGCGGGGGAGCCGGACAGCGCACGGCTGACGGTCGGCTGGCTGACACCGGCCCGTTCCGCCACATCGAATGATGTCGGCCTTCTGCGTGATCCCCCGCTCATGGCTGAGGCTTCTAGGGCGGGTTGCCACCCCCGCGCAAGCCGCGCCTGCATTGCTATTCGCACTGGATTTGTGCGCGGGGGTCTTGCAAATCAGGCGGAGCGCGCGGATTGTGAACGTTCGCAGATATAAGCGCAACGGGGAGAGAGCGAAATGGCAATGGCACCGGGTGTGGGCGCGGCAGAGGGCATGGGCAGCGGCGCGAGCGACGCGCCGCAAGTCGATGCACCGGGGCTCAACTATTTCGTCTTCGCGCTATTCTTCATCTTCGGGGGAATCACCAGCCTCAACGATGTGATCATCCCCAAGCTCAAAGAGCTGTTCACGCTCAGTTTTTTCGAGGCGAGCTTGGTGCAGTTCTGGTTCTTCATCGCCTATGCCGTGGTCGGCATTCCCGGCGCGCGGTTGGTCAAGAAGCTCGGTTATATGCGCGGCGCGGTGGCGGGATTGCTGGCGATGATGGCTGGCTGCCTGCTGTTCATCCCAGCAAGCCAAACCGCGGCCTTCCCGATGTTCCTGCTGGCCTATTTCATCCTCGCCACTGGCGTGGTGCTGGTACAGATTGTCGCCAATCCGCTGATCAGCGTGCTGGGGCCCGTCAGCACCACGCATAGCCGCCTCACCTTCGCGCAAGCGTTCAATTCGCTCGGCACCACGATTTTTCCCTATTTTGGCGCGATCCTAATCCTTGGCGGGCTTGCCGGGGTGACCGCCGCCGAATTGTCGGGCGCTGAACTTACCGCCTATCGCACTGCCGAGAGTCAGGCGATTGTAAACGGCTATCTCGGCCTCGCAGCAGCATTGGCAGTGGTCGCAGGCGTCGTCTGGCTGTTCCGCAACCGGTTAAAAGGCGAAAAGCACGAACAGACCAGCCTTGCCGAAGGCCTCGCGCTACTGAAACGCCCCCGGTTCGGTTACGGGGCTGCGTGCATTTTTCTCTATGTCGGCGCGGAAGTCGCGATTGGCAGCTTTATCGTCAACTACCTGATGCAGGCCGAGGTGCTGAACCTGCCCGAACAGAGCGCGGGCAAGCTGATTTCGCTATATTGGGGCGGCGCGTTGATCGGGCGGTTCATTGGTTCGGCCGTGCTACGCATGGTCAGCCCCGGCCTGACGCTGGCAGCGGTTGCTGCTGGGGCGATTACGTTGATTGCCATCTCGGCAAATTCAACCGGCGCTGTCGCGGGCTATTCGCTGCTGGCGGTGGGTCTGATGAATGCGATCATGTTCCCGACGATCTTCAGTCTGGCCTGTGAGAAGCTCGGCCCGCGCGCCGCCGATGGATCGGGCATCATCAACGTCGCAATCTGCGGCGGGGCGATAATTCCGCCGATGTATGCGGCGCTCGCGGACGCCACCAGCCTCGCCTTTGCGCTGGTGCTGCCCGCGGCTTGCTATGCCATCATCGCCGGGTTCGGGATCTTCGCCAGAAAACCCGCGTGACCCGCTCGGCCTGACAGCTTCGCGCTTGAATAAGTATGCGCCGGGGTGGCAGGCTGGGGCGTGCGCGCGTAGGTAGAGCGCACGCCAAGAAGGGGCCACCTGCATGAGCTTCACCGCTGACCGCCTGCTGCTGTTCGGAGCCACCGGCGACCTTGCCCAGCGGATGCTGTTGCCGAGCCTGTTCGCGCTTGATGCGGACGGCTTGCTCGCGCCTGACCTCAAGATCATCGGCACTGCCCGCAGCAGCATGTCCGACAGCGAATACCGCAATTTCGCCCGTGCGGCGCTGGAGAAATATCTCCCCGCAGAACGGCGCGGACGGATGGCGGAATTCCTCAACCGGCTCGCCTACCAGACGCTGGATGCGACCACGCTCGAAGGTTACGCCGATCTCGCCGCCAAGGTCGGAGAGCCTTCGCGCGGCCTCGCCATCTTCCTCTCGACCGCGCCGAGCCTGTTTGAACCCACGATCAAGGGGCTGCAATCCGCTGGGCTGACGGGTGAGAATGTGCGGATGTGCCTTGAAAAGCCGCTCGGCACCGATCTCGCCTCCAGCTGCGAGATTAATGACGCGGTCGCGGGTGCCTTTCCAGAAAGCCGCATTTTCCGGATCGACCACTATCTCGGCAAGGAGACGGTGCAGAACCTGCTGGCGCTGCGGTTCGCCAACCTGATGTTCGAACCGCTGTGGAACGCAGCGCACATCGATCATGTGCAGATCACCGTGGCGGAAACCGTGGGCCTCGAAGGGCGCGTCGCGTTCTACGACGATGCCGGCGCGATCCGCGACATGGTGCAGAACCATATGCTGCAACTGCTCGCGCTGGTGGCGATGGAGCCGCCTGCGCATTTCGATGCGACTGCCGTGCGCGATGAGAAGGTGAAAGTGCTGCGCGCACTTCGTCCGGTCGCCGCTGGGGAGACCGTTACTGGTCAATACCGCGCGGGCGCAATCAATGGCGCAGCGGTGCCGGGCTATGATGAGGAGCTGGGCAAAGACAGCGACACCGAAACCTTCGTCGCGATCAAGGCCCATGTCGATAATTGGCGCTGGAAGGGCGTGCCGTTTTACCTGCGCACTGGCAAGCGCCTGCCCAAGCGCGTGACCGAAATCATCATCCAGTTCCGCTGCGTGCCGCACTCAATTTTTGCGGGAAAAGGCGCGACGATGCAGCCCAACCGGCTCGTCATCGGCATCCAGCCCGAAGAAAACATCACCCTGTCGCTGATGGCCAAGGTGCCGGGGCTTGACCGTGAAGGCATCCGGTTGCGGCAAGTGCCGCTCAATATCGCGATGCAGGATGCCTTCAGCGGCGCTGTGCGGCGGATCGCCTATGAACGCCTACTGCTCGATCTGGTCGAGGGCGATCAGACCCTGTTCGTGCGCCGAGACGAGGTCGAAGCGCAGTGGGACTGGATCGATGCGATCCGCGCCGGGTGGGAGACGGAGGGGCTAACCCCCAAGACCTACACCGCGGGCAGCTGGGGGCCGAGCACGGCGATTGCGCTGGCCGAACGAGACGGAGTGACGTGGCATGAATAGCCTGAACGACACACTGCACCGGGTGACGCAACGCGTCGTCGAAAACTCACGCGCCAGCCGCGCCGCCTATCTCGATCTCATCACCCGCGAAGGCGACAATATGGGCGAGCGCAGCGCGGTATCGTGCTCGAATCTCGCTCATGCCTATGCGGGCGCGGTGGAGGATCAAGCCGCATTGGTCACTGGCCGGGGCGCGAATATCGGGATTGTCACCAGTTACAACGACATGCTTTCGGCCCACCAGCCCTATGGCCGCTACCCTGATCGCCTGAAAATCTACGCCCGCGAAATCGGCGCCACTGCGCAGGTCGCTGGCGGCACGCCCGCAATGTGCGACGGGGTAACGCAGGGCGAGACAGGGATGGAGCTGTCGCTGTTCAGCCGCGATGTGATCGCGTTGTCGACGGCGGTGGCGCTCAGCCATGCGATGTATGATGGCGCGCTGATGCTCGGCATTTGCGACAAGATCGTCCCGGGGCTGCTGATGGGCGCCCTGCGGTTTGGCCACCTTCCGACCATCTTTGTGCCATCAGGCCCGATGCCCACCGGCATTCCCAACAAGGAAAAGCAGCGCATCCGCCAGCTTTATGCCGAGGGGAAGGCGACCCGCGCCGAATTGCTGGCGAGCGAGATGGCGAGTTACCATTCGCCCGGTACCTGCACCTTCTTCGGCACCGCCAATTCGAACCAGATGATGATGGAGATGATGGGGTTGCACATTCCGGGCAGCGCCTTCATCCAGCCCGGCACGCAGCTGCGTCAGGCGCTTGACCGCGAGGCGGTGCACCGCGTCGCTGCCATCGGACGCAAGAGCGATGACTACCGCCCGCTCGGCCTGTGCGTGGATGAAAAGGCGATTATCAACGCCGCGGTTGGCCTGCTGGCGACCGGCGGATCGACCAACCACGCGATCCACCTGCCCGCGATGGCACGAGCGGCGGGCGTGATCTTCGACTGGGACGACCTCTCGGAGCTCTCGCACGCCGTCCCGCTCATCGCGCAGGTCTATCCCAATGGCTCGGGCGATGTGAACCAGTTCCACAGCGCGGGCGGCATGGGCTATGTGATCGGCGAGCTGCTCGAAGCCGGGTTGGCCCATCCGGACATCCTCACCGTGGGGGGCGGGGATTTCAGCGATTACGCGCGCGAACCGGGGCTGGAAGGCGACACGCTGGTGTGGCGCGAGGTTGGCGCTGCGGGCGATCCCGAAATGCTCCGCCCGGTCAGCGATCCGTTCAAGCCCGATGGCGGCATGCGCCTGCTGACCGGCAATCTGGGCCGCGCGTGCTTCAAGACCTCGGCGGTCGATCACGAACGCTGGACGATCGAAGCGCCGTGCCGGGTGTTTGAGGATCAGGCCAGCGTCGCCGCCGCGTTCAAGGCGGGTGAGCTTGACCGCGACGTTGTCGTCGTCGTGCGCTTCCAGGGGCCACGCGCCAATGGGATGCCCGAACTCCACAAGCTGACCCCGCCGCTCGGCGTGTTGCAGGATCGCGGGTTCCGCGTTGCGCTGGTCACCGATGGCCGCATGTCGGGCGCGAGCGGCAAGGTGCCCGCAGCGATCCATTGCACCCCCGAAGCCCTCGGCGGAGGGCCGTTGGCGCGGTTGCGGGATGGCGATGTGATCAGGCTTTGCGCGGTTACGGGTGATCTCAACACCACTGCCGATCTCACAACGCGCGACCCCGCGCCTGATCCGCGACCAGACTTCGGCACGGGGCGCGAATTGTTCGGCATGTTCCGCCATCTGGCCGACGGAGCGGAACAGGGCGCCAGCGCAATGCTCGCCAGCGGAGGGATGTAAAAATGGCCACGATTGACGAATTGATGCGGACCGCCCCGGTGATCCCGGTGATCGTGATCGACGATGTCGCCCACGCTGTCCCGCTGGCCGAAGCGCTGGTGGCGGGCGGGTTGCGGGTGCTCGAAGTCACCTTGCGCACCCCGGCCGCGCTGGATGCGATCACCGCGATGAAGGCTGTCCCCGGCGCGATTGTCGGCGCGGGAACAGTCACCAACGCGCGCGAGCTGGACGCGGCACTGGCGGCGGGGAGCGAATTTATCGTCTCCCCCGGCCTGACAGAGCCACTGGGCAAGGCGGCGATTGCCAGCGGCGTGCCGTTCCTGCCCGGCATCGCCAATGCGGGCGACATCATGCGCGGGCTCGACATGGGGCTGGAACGGTTCAAGTTCTTCCCGGCGATGGCGGCAGGGGGATTGCCCGCATTGAAGGCGCTCGCTGCGCCGTTCGGGCAGTGCCGGTTCTGCCCCACTGGCGGGATCGGGCCGGATAATGCGGCGGAATGGCTCGCGTTCGATCCGGTGCTGTGCGTGGGCGGCAGCTGGGTTTCGCCCAAGGGTGCGCCTGACAAGGCAAACATCGAGGCGATGGCCCGCGCCGCCTGCGGTTTGCGCTAAGCCTTTTCGGCCAGCATCAGCGCACCGGTGATCCCGGCATTATCGCCCAGCCGTGGGCGGATGATCTTGTGGCGCGTCCCGCCCGGCAGGTAGCCGGCGTCGAGTTCGCGCGCCCTCGACGCGACCCGCTCAACCAGTCCGGGCGTGTTTGCCACTCCGCCGCCGATGACGATCTCGCCGACCGCGACGCTGGCAAATAGCATGTGGCAAGCCTGCGCGATGTAATCGGCGATGACTGCGTGGGCCGGGTGATCCGCAGGCAAATGTGAGAGCGATGCACCCCAATGCGCGATAATCGCTGGGCCGCTGGCAAGTCCTTCCAGGCAATCGCCGTGGTGCGGGCAAGTGCCAGGAAAGTCGCGGTCATCGGCATGGCGGCGCGGGTAGATGTGCCCCATCTCAGGGTGCGCGATGCCGTGGACGGGCTGGCCATCCAGCACCAATCCGCCGCCAATCCCGGTGCCGATGGTGAGGTAGGCAAGGCTGCCCACTGCCCCTCCCGATGCGGCAAATTCGGCCAAGGCGGCGGCGTTCACGTCGGTATCAAACCCCACCGGCACGCCCAGCCTGTCCATAAAAAACCCGGCAATGTCGCAGTCAGCCCAGCCCGGTTTTGGGGTATTGGTGATCCGGCCCCAGGTGACGGAGGCTGGGTCAAGATCAACCGGGCCAAAGCTGCCGATGCCCAATGCAGTGATCTGGCCTAGCCCTGCAAACCATGCGGCGGCCTCGGCCAAGGTAGTCTCCGGATCGCGGGTCGGGATCGTGTGGCGAGCGGTGATTTCGCGCGGCGAAGGCCCGGCGGCAAGCACGAATTTGGTGCCCCCTGCCTCAATCCCGCCAAGCATCAGCCCGCTTGCTCCGGTGCCAAGGCGCGCACGCTTGCTCGGTCGCCATCAAGCTCCAGTTGCAGCAGCGGCGCAGGCACCCCGCCAAACGTGCCATCTGGCAACATATCGACAAAACTGCACACGGTCAGGCTGGCATCCACGAACCAGCTATAGGTCTGCAAGGGCCGGTCTGCCGGGTTCGCCAGCACCAATCCGGTGCCGTTCAGCGGCCGCCATTCGCCGCGCAAGTGATCCGCCACCATCCCGTACAAGCCCCCCGGCGCATGCCGCAGATCGGGCGCGAAAGTGCCCGTCTGCGTTGACCAGAAAGCGTAGTAATGTTTCCCGTGAAACACCAGATGAGCGCGCTCTAATTCGTTGTTCACGCCCTCTGCATGCAGGCAAGGCGGGGCCAAGACCCACCCTAGCGGGCCTCTAACCGCCAATCCGAATGCGCCGTTGAAAGGCGAATCCGATCCGGCCAGTGATGCGGTAAAAGCGAGATATTCCGAGCCGTCAGCAGGATCGCGGAAATAGGCCGGATCGCGGAATGCCTTGATCCTGCCCGGCTCACCATCATGCGCGTCAGCGGGCATGTAATGCGGGGCGTAGCCATCAATCAGCGGAGCAGGAAACGACCACTCCTGCGGCAGCCCGTCCGGGCCGAGGGTCGCCTTGGCCTGCCACAATTCTTGCTGATAGCCGCCTGCCTTGGTGGACGTTCCGGCAGCGGTGAAGAACAGCGTCAGCACGCCGTAATCGAGCAGCGCTGACCCGGCCCATTCGCGTTCGTATGGCACGGCAAAATCGGGCAACACCGGACCAAGGTCGATCCAACCATCCGCGCGCCGCTCCAACAAATGGATTTTCGCTTCAAAATGCCGCAGCCCCGGATCGCCGCGATCCGGCGCAGTCAGCGCCATCCACAGCTCGCGCCCGGCAACAACGGCACGCGCACCGTGCGCATCCTGCACCGGCCACATATCCCAATAGAGCCGCCCCGGTTCCAACCGTGAACGATCAGGCGCGATGATCGGCGGAATAGTCGCCGCTGCTCCCGGTGCAATCCGGCGCACGTGATCCCCGGTCCAGGCGGTGGTCATGGCAGCTGTCTATCCCAATTCAGCAAATGAAAAACAGGCTGGCCGCCGGGGGGATGGCGGCCAGCCCTGATGCATTGGCGGGTTCTTAAAAGTCGAACCGCACCGATGCGAGTACCGTCCGGCCAGCGATCGAGCGCGCGCGCACAATGCCGTTGCCCGGGATCGAACCTTCTTCTGCCTCGGTAAAGCCCGACACGTTGAACAGGTTCTGCGCATTCAGTCCGACCTCAACCCGGTCAATCGGGCGGAAGGCGAGGAAGGCGTTGACCTGCGCAAAGGCGGGCAGTTCCAGCTGGTTGCTGTCCTGCGTGAAGCTGTCGGTGGTGCCGACGATGTTCGCGCCCAGTGTGAACTGGTCAGCTTCGTATTGCGCCGTTGCCTGATAGACAAAATCGGCCTGACGGCGCGGAGTGTTGCCAATGGTGGTAATATCCAGCGCATCGACGATTTCCGCATCGGTCCAGGTCACGCCCGCAGTCAGGCTGAACGGCCCGGTGCGATAGGCACCTTCGAGTTCGACGCCGTAAGCTTCGTATTCGGTGTCGAACAGTTCCAGCGGGGCGAGCTCGACGTTGGTTTCCGCCGTCTTGGCGAAGAACCCGGTGGCGAACAGCGACAGGCCATTGGCCTGATACTTCAGACCCGCTTCCAGCTGATCGACGGTTGCGACCACGCCCGCATCACCGCCCGGCAGACTGCCGTCGGTGGTGCTGACTGCAGGCGAGAACAGGCTGCGATCGGCGGTGTGACGGCCGCCCTGACTGTAACGTGCGAACACGCCCAGATCATCGGTCAGCAGGTAGTTCGCACCGAGCGAGAAGCTGAAGTAGTTGAAGTCGTAGTTCACCGGACGGGCATTGCCGAGCGGGAGGACTGCGGTCAGTTCTTCAGCCGGGCTGATGTTACCATCATTGTCGAAATCGAATTCCGAAATGCCGGTGCCAAACCCGCTGTCCGATCCGGTGATCGTGCCGCTGGCATCGCCGTAGTCATAACGGATCGAGGCATCGAGCGTCAGCTTGTCCAGCTCCAGCGAGAGCGAGGCGAATGGCGCGTAGGTGCTGTAATCGACGTTATAGTTCCGGCGGCAGCAATTGCCGAAGAAGCTGGCGCTGAAACCGACGGTGCCGTTCTGCGTGACAAGATCGCCTTCAGCATCGCGGATATCAACCAGCACGGCCTGCCCATCGCCCTGCACGGTCTGGACGTGGCTCGTCCACAGCCAATCGGTGTTGATCGACTGGCGCGACAGGTAGAAACCGGTGGTGAAATTGGCCGAACCGCCGCCGAAATCGAACTGCTTGTTCACGCGGAAATCGTTGGTGACATTGTCGAGGCTGTTCAAACGGACGTTGAACACCACGACATTGGCCAGCAAGCCATTGCCGCCGATATTGGCCGCATTGGCGACATCGCCGGTGTTCGGGCCGCTGGCGAATTCGATTGTCGAACCCGCGCCGCCAATGCCGTCGGCAATCGACTGGGCCGAGCCTGCACCCGCCGGGAAAGGCGACTGGAAGCTGCCCGAATTGTCGGCAAACCGGAACCGGTTGGTCAGCGTCCACCCGCCGCCTACGTCGATTTCGGCCTCCACGCCGAAGGCTTTGCTTTGCACCGACAACCCGTCGCGGAAATCAAAGCTGGTGGGGTTGTTGCCGCCATCGAGCGTGACCTGCGGGGTCAGGAACGGGCTGTAGAGCGAGTCCGTGCGCGGATCGAAGCCGGGAATGGCGTTGTAATCGGGGCTGGAATTGGTGCCGCCAACGAACACCGGCTGCGGCAGGATGGTCGGGGTCTTGTCGTCGAGATACTTGCCGGTGAAGCGGATGTAGCCGCCGTCAAATTCCTTGGTGATGTTGGCCTTGATCTGGCCGCCATCATAGCCGTTGTAGCCAATGTCGCGCGGGCCTTCACCGGTGCGGTAGAAACCGCCGACGTGGAAATAAAGATCGTCAGCCAGCGGCGCGCCGTAATCGAAATCGAGGCGGTAGCTTTCGAAATCGAGCCCGACGCTGCCTTGGATAGCGCCGCCTTCCTGCTCGCCCGTCTTGGAGATGAAGTTGATGACTGCGCCCGGCGCGTTCGATGCAAAGGTCGAGGCTGAACCACCGCGCACCGCTTCGACCCGAGCGACCGAACGGTCAGCACGCAGGAAGTTGTCGGCATTGCCGAAGATGATGTCGCCGAATTCGAGGATCGGCAGGCCATCTTCCTGCAACTGGATGTAACGCGCACCGCCGGTCGAGACCGGAATGCCGCGCACCGCGATGTTGGCGTTGCCTTCGCCGCCCGACGCTTCCGAACGGATGCCGGGAATCTGGCGAATAAGGTCAGCCGAGGACGGCGCAGCAAGGTTGGTGAGCGTTTCGGCACCGATGGTGCTGACCGAAACGGAGCTTTCGATCCGGTTCTGACCGCGCGCCACGGCGGTGACGATGATTTCATTGCCTTCGGTATCAACCGAATCGCCAGCGGCGTTATCCTGAGCAAAAGCTGGGGCGATAAAGCCGCACAGGGCGGCGCTTGCGCAAAGCGCGGTACGCAGTTTCATGGGTATTCTCCTCTCGAACTCGCGCTTCTCTGGCGACGACGACGCAAGGGGTAACGTTCTTGCAAACGTTTGCAATAGGAAAATTGCAAACGTTTGCAAATTACACTGAAACATGTCACCTCCAAGTCACAGCGCGGCAAAGACCAGCGCAAGGGACAGGATCGGAAAAGGCGCCACATGACGGAAAAGCCTCGGCTTTCGCTGCTGCGAATCATCGAAATGAACATCGGCTTCTTCGGCTTACAGTTCAGTTTCGGGCTGCAACAGGCCAATATGGGGCCGATCTACGGCTTCCTTGGCGCGGATGAGGCGACCATGCCGCTGTTATGGCTGGCAGGCCCGATGACCGGGCTGATCATCCAACCGATTGTCGGCGCGATGAGCGATCGGACGAACACCCGACTGGGGCGCCGCACGCCCTATTTCCTGATCGGCGCGGTGATTTGCACGCTCAGTCTGTTCGCAATGCCCTATTCGAGCACGCTGTTGATGGCCGCATCGCTGCTGTGGATCCTGGATGCGGGCAACAACATCACGATGGAGCCGTACCGCGCCTATGTGGCGGATCGGCTTGCGGCGAGCCAGCGGTCGGTCGGGTTCCTGACGCAGAGCGCCTTTACCGGCCTTGCGCAGACGCTGTCCTATCTCGCGCCGAGCCTGCTGACTGCGTTTGTGGCGCGCGATGTGCTCGATGCCAACGGCATTCCGGTGATTGTGCGGATCGCGTTCGTGATCGGGGCGATCCTGTCGATCTCGACCATTGTGTGGTCGGTATTCCGGGTGCCCGAACTGCCTTTGTCAGAGACCGAAAAGGCCGAACTGGAAGCCAAACCGCTCACCGTGCGCGCCACCTTTGCTGAAATCGGGAGCGCGATCCGCGATATGCCGCGCCCGATGAAGCAGTTGGCGGGTGCGATGCTGTGCCAATGGTATGCGATGTTCGCTTACTGGCAGTACATCACCTTCGCCGTCGGGCGCACGATGTACAATACCAGCGATCCGGCCAGCGCCGCCTTCCGTGAGGCGACGCTCACCACGCAGCAGGCGGGCGCGCTGTATAACTTCGTCGCGTTCCTCGGCGCGCTGGTGTTGATCCCGGTGGTGGCCCGGATCGGCGCGCGCCGGGTGCATGCCGTGTGCCTGACCGCATCAGGGATCGCCATGCTGCTTATCCCCGGCGCGAGCACGCCGGCGGCGCTATTCGTGCTTATGCTGGGTATCGGGATCGGCTGGGCCGGGATGATGGGCAACACCTATGTCATGCTCGCCGATTGCATCCCGCCTGCGCGCAACGGGATTTATATGGGCATCTTCAACCTGTTCATCGTCATCCCGATGCTGATCCAGACACTCACCATGCCGCTGATCTATCGCCCGCTGTTGGGCGGCGATCCCCGCAATGTGCTGATGCTGGGGGGCATCTTGATGCTGGCGGGCGCTGTGGCTACGCTGCTGGTCGATGCCGGGCACCGCGCCCCGCGCGAACAGGGACTGGTAACGGGCTAGGCATGAACGACGACAAGTCAACGCGCGGATCGGTGCGCACGATTACCGATCTGGCGCGGCTGGCGGGAGTCTCTCCCGGCACCGTGTCGCGCGCGCTGGCGGGCAAGAGCCTGGTCAACACCAAGACCCGCGAGAAGATCGAGGAACTCGCCCGCGAACACGGTTTCCGCCCCAACCAGATGGCGAGCGGACTGCGGCGCCAGAAAACCGGCGTGATCGGCGTGGTGATCCCGCTCGGCCACGATACGCGCCAGCAGATTTCCGACAGCTTCTTCATGACCTTGCTCGGCTTTCTGGCTGACGAGCTGACGCGGCAGGGATACGATCTGATGCTGCGCCGCGTGGTGCCGGAAAGCGACGCCGATTGGCTCGACCGCTTCATCGGATCGGGCATGATCGACGGGGTGATCGTGATCGGCCAGTCGGATCAGTTCGACCGGATCGAAGATGTAGCCGATGGTTACGGGCCGATGGTGGTGTGGGGCAACCACACCGAAGGCCAGCGGCATTGTGTGGTCGGCACCGACAATCGGCTCGGCGGACGGATGGCGGCCGAACGCCTGATCGCCGCCGGAGCAAAGCGGCTCGCGTTCCTTGGCGATACCACCGCGATTGAATTCGCCGCGCGGTTTGCTGGCGCGCGGGATGTGGCGCAGAAAATGGGCCTTGCTCCGATCATCGCCCTTCCCACGCACCTCTCGCCCGAGCGCGCAAGCGAGGAAATCGCCGGGCATCTGGCCGCCACCGATGGCCGGATCGATGGGATTTTCGCCGCCACCGACACGCTCGCCGCGCTGTGCCTCACCGCGCTGCGGGAACGCGGGGTGGCCGTGCCGGACGACATCAAGCTGGTCGGGTTCGATGATCTGCCCATCGCCCAGCAAACCGTCCCGCCGCTCACCACAGTGCGGCAGGATATCGCAGCGGGTGCGCGCGGGCTGGTCGATCTGTTGCTGCGACGGCTGGCGGGGGAGCAGACCGAAAGCCTTGTCCTGCCTCCGCAACTGGTGGTGCGGCAGACGGCGTGACGCTCGCCGCGAACCTGACCGGCGCACCAGACAGGCATTGTCCTTTAACCACTTTGCGTTAGATTCCGGCGCAGGCGCAATGCCGATGGGGCCGCACACGTGTTTCATGTCTTCAAGGCGATGGCTGGCGACACGCTCTCGGTCAGCTTTAACGCCAGCCGCGAATATCGGGTGTGGATCGTCGAGCGTCCCGGCGCGACGTTGGCAGACAGCGCGCTCGCGACCCTCAAACAGCAATGCGAAAGCGTGGTGCGCACCTGCCTTGGCGGTGCAATGCTCGATTATGGCCTGTTTGCCGATGACGGCGCGGCGTGGGATCGCAGCGTCATCACGCTGGTCACCCGCACGTCAGACGGCCAGCCGGTCGCTTTCAACGCCATGCCCTTGCTCGATGTGATCCAAGGGGGCGAGCGCGCGGCGGTGCTGCATCTCGGCCTCGTGATGGTCGATCCGGCGGAACGGAGCGGGGGGCTGAGCTGGATCCTCTATGGCCTCACCTGCTTTGCGCTGTTCCTGCGCCAGGGGATGCGTCCGCTGTGGATCAGCAGCGTCACGCAGGTGCCCGCCGTGGTGGGCATGGTGGCCGAGACGTTCAGCAACGTCTTCCCCGCGCAAGCGACGACACCGCAATCCTTCACCCACCGCCATCTGGCGCACCAGATCATGCGCCAGCACCGCGCGGCGTTCGGCGTGGGCGCGGATGCCGGCTATGATGCGGACAGGCAGGTGATCACCAACGCCTATACCGGCGGGTCGGACAATCTGAAGAAGACCTTCGATGTCGCCGCCAAACATCGGCGCGACGACTTCAATGCCTATTGCGAAGCGCAGCTCGATTACGCGCGCGGCGATGATGTGTTGCAAATCGGCGCGCTTGATCTGGCCGCAGGCGGCCGCTTCCTGTCGCGCAGCGTGCCTCGCAGCGCGCTGCCGCTGCTTGCCTTGCAAGGCGTGCTGCTCCTGACCGGCGCGCTGCTGGTGCCGTTGATCCAGTGGCTGGATTCCGCCCGTCCCTATGGCCGACTGAGGGCCAGAACGTGAGCACGACCATGACCCCATTCAGCTACACCGAAATGACCACCCGCAATCGCGGCTTTGTGACCGAGGCGGAGCAGGCCCGCCTGCGCGAGGCCTGCGTGTTCATCCCCGGCGTCGGCGGGATGGGGGGCGCGGCGTTTATGGCCTTGGTGCGCGCCGGCGTGGGCCGTTTCGTGATTGCGGATATCGACTTGTTCGAAGTATCGAATCTCAACCGCCAGCTGTTCTGCCGGGCCGACACCATCGGCGAACAAAAGGCCGAGGCCGCCGCGCGGCTGGCGCTGGAACTCAACCCTGAATTGCAGATCGAGGTGTTTGGCCGCGAGTGGACGAATCAGCTGCCGGACATCCTCCCGCGCGTCGATGTGGCGATCAACGGCACCGATGATGCGGCGGCAGGCGCGGAATATTACCGTCAATGCCGCACGCATGGCCGCACGCTGATCGATGCCTATGCCTCGCCCCTGCCCTCGGTCACGGTGGTGCGTCCGGGCGATCCCCGGCTGGAAGAACGGCTTGGCTATCCCACCATTGGCGTGCCGTGGCAGGACATTACCAAGGACATGGGCGTGGAATGCCTGATGCGCGAGATTGAATACGTCCTCGTCCATTCCTCCAGCCACAAATATGTCGATCTGGACGTCGCGGGCGAAGTTGCATCGGGCAAGCGGTCACGCTTCAGCTTTTCGACGATGGTGACGATGGCGGGCACGCTGATGGCGGAGGAAGCGATCCGGGTGATCCTCGCCCGGCCCGGCGGCGCGGATTATCGCGGCTATTTCTTCAATGCCCACGCGATGAAGGTGGAACGCCCGCTGCCCGCCCCGCTCGCTTTCGCCAAGCGGTTGCTGGTGCGGCGTTTTATGGAAAAGCTGCTGGCATGACCGCGATTGGCGCCCTGCTGACCGCCATTGGCCTGCTTGCCGCGCTGGTGGCGCGCGCGGGCGTGGCGGCGGCTGCGCGCGGCGGCGGGGTGGCAGGGCATTTGCAGCTGCTGCTGACGTTGATTGCGCTGCTGCTGGGCTTGCGCCTGGCGAACTTCGCCCTGCCCTCGCCATTCTTCGTCGCCTTTACGATGGTGGTTGCCGCGTGGCTGCCGCTCGCCACCTTGCGGCTGGCGGAGGAGCTGGTTCGCCGCCATGCCCCGCGCTGGCTCAAGCTGCTGGCGCTGTTCGGAGCCATCGGGTTTTCGGTGCTCGCCGTCACCTTTGGCATCGTGTGGACGGGCGCAGCGATCATCGCACTGGCGCTGTTTCAGGCGGCGGTGATGGCGGCGCTGCTAGTGCATCTCGTCAGCCAGCGCAGCGCGGTTTCCCTGGCGGAGCGGCGCGCGGTCGATATGCTTGCGCTGGCTTTTGCGCTGGCGGTACCGCTGCTGGCGACCGATTTCGCGCGATTGTTCCCCGACCTGCCGTTTCGCGGTGGGCCGTTTGCGGCGCTAGTGTTCGTGCTCGCCTGTTCGCGATTGGCGGGAGAGGCAAGCCGGCCGCTGCGATTGCTGGGCGACATTGTGATCATCGCTGGCGCTGGCGGGATCGTCGCACTGGGAGCCAAGCTGATGGGTGCCGCCGACCCGGTGACGCTGGCGCTGTCAGCGACGGCGGCGGGCGCGGCGGCGCTGGCGCTGCTGGTCGAACGCTTCGCCGATCCGGCCAGCCGCGCGGAAGGCCTGCTCCCCCCCATCGCCAAGGCAGGACACGAGGAAGCCGCGATCCTCGCCGCGCATCCCTTGCTTGCCAGCGGCGTGCCGGTGACCGCTGCGACACTGGCTGACCTGCCCGATGATCTGATCGCCGCGCTCGCCGCCAAGTCGGTGGTGTGTGCGGCTGAAGGCGGCGCGATCGACACCCTCACCGGCGCAGCGCGGGAATTGCTCAGCCGTTACGGGGCGAGCCACTTGCTTCGCCTCTCGCAGCACCCGCCGCGCTTCCTCGCCATATCGGGCGGCGCGCTCAATCAGGATCGCCTGACGAGCGAACTCACCATTGTCGCTCGGCTGCTGGAGCGTGCCCCATGACCCTGAGCCTACACGCCCTGACCTTGCATGAAGGCGACCCGAAGGCGTTCTTTGACGCGCCATTCAACGCCTATCCCGACAGCGTCGGCTATGTCTCGCCGTTGAAGGGTGACATCATGAAGATGCTCGACCCGGCCAAGAACCCGCTGTGGCTGGCGGGCAACCCCTATCGGTTCTGGACGGTGAATCGCGGCGGCAAGCCAGTGGGCCGGATCATCGCGCATATGCACCGCGCCTCGAACGAGCGGTGGGGCTGGAACCGCGCGCAATTCGGGTTCTTCGATTGCGCCGATGACGCTGAGGCCGGCCGGATGCTGCTCGAAGCAGCAGAAAGATTCGCGCGCGAGCAAGGGGCCGAGGAGCTGGTCGGCAACTTCAACCTCACCGCGATGCAGCAATGCGGGGTGATGACCGGCGGGTTTGGTGAGGCGGCCTACACCGACATGATCGTTGGCGCGCCGTGGTTGCCGGGTATGCTGGAGGCGGCGGGGTTCGCGCCATACTTCCCGATGACCACCTTTGAGGTCGACCTGACCAAAGCCAACGTCCCCGTGCCCCCGCTCGACCCGGCGCGGTTTGAATTCGCGCCGATCAAGCAATCGACCTTCCCCGAACGTATGGAAGAAGCGCGGCTGCTGCTGAATGACGGGTTTTACGACAACCCGATGTTCGTGCCGCTGACGCCCGACGAATTCCAGTTTCAGGCGGGGGAACTCAGCACGATCCTCGACCCGCGCCTGTCATCGGTGCTGAAACGCGATGGCGAGCCGGTGGGGGTGATCATTGCGATCCCTGACCTCAACGGGTTCCTGAAGGCGACCCGGTCGCGCTTCGGCATCACCACCCCGTGGCATTTTCTGCGATATCGCATGAACCGCAAGCGCGCGGTGCTGATCTTCTATTCAGTCGCGCGCGCGGCGCATAGTCAGGGGATCATGGGCGCGATGATCGCGCATACGCTCGGCCGGGTGAAGGCGGCGGGGTACGAGACGGTCGGCGGGACTTGGATCGCGGACGAGAACCCTGCGAGCTTGCGACAGGTCGAAAAGCTTGGCGGACGCAGTCTGCACAAGCTCCACCTGTTTCGCAAAGGCCTGAAATGAGCGGGGGCATGAGCGCGCTGCTCACTCGGCTGGTCGAAGCCGCGCTCGCCTCGCCCAGCGTCCACAACGTGCAGCCTGCGCGCTGGCGGATTGATGGCGATACGCTGGTGCTGCTGGAGGACCCGGCGCGGCGTCTGGCGGTCGGCGACCCGCGCGGGCATGACGCCGCGATCAGCCTTGGCGCGGCGACCGAAGGGCTGGCGATTGCCGCCTCGGGCGAAGGGCTGACGACGCAAGTGGAGCGATTGTCGGACACGCACGGCGCGCTGGATCAGATCGCCCGCCTGACCTTCACCCCCGGCGCATCGCCCGATCCGCTGCTACCGGTTCTGGCAAAGCGTGCGTCGTGGCGCGGTGCCTTCCTGCCGCCCTCGCCCGCCGACCGTACCGCCGCTGCTGCCCTCGCGGGCACAGATCGCACCGTCATCACCGATCCCGCCGCGATCACAGCCATCGCCGCCGCTTACGACCGGGCGAGCTATGCGATCATGCGCGGCAAAGGCTTTCGCGCTGAACTCACCCACTGGATGCGCCTGAAACCAAGCCACCCCGATTGGGCGCGCGATGGGCTGAACGCCGCCGCGATGCAGCTATCGTCGCTCGAAGCGACCGCCGCCGGCGCCGTGCTCGGCCCATTTTTCCGCCCGCTCGCTGCCATCGGCCTTGCGCCCGCACTGCTGGCTGAGGCCAAGGGCTTTGCCCACGCCGCCGGACTCGTGCTGTTCCACCGCGCTGCCGAGGAAGACCCGTTCGAAAGCGGGCGCGCGTTCCACCGCCTGTGGTTGGAGATCGACGCGGCCGGGATGGGCGGCAATGTCCTCGCCGCGCTGGCCGATCATCCCGAAACCGCCGTCGCCCTGTCCCGTGACCACAGCATCGGTGGCAATCGCCGCCTCGTCAGCGCATTCCGCATCGGGCGGCGCAGCGGCACAGGCTTTGCGCCCGCACGTCTTCCGCTTTCCGAACTGCTGGTAAGTTAGCCCTTATGCAGCAATATCGGCGGAACGATTGACCAACGCTGCCAGATCCGCCGCCGTCAATGGCCGTCCGACGAAATATCCCTGCGCATAGTCGCAGCCGATCGTCTTCAGGAACGCAAGGCAAGCAGCATCCTCAATCCCTTCGGCCACGACTTTGTAGCCCAATTCGTGGGCCAGCTGCACCGTCGAACGCACCAGCATCGCATCGCCCTTGTCGATATGCGCGTGCTGGACAAAGCTGCGGTCGATTTTCAGCTCGGTCAAAGGCAGCAGCTTGAGATAGTTGAGCGTCGACTGCCCAGTGCCATAATCATCCATCGAAATCTGGAGACCGGCGGCGCGGAACTGTTGGAGCATGGCGACCGCTTTGTCCGAATCTTCAAACTGTGCGCTCTCCGTCACTTCGAACGTCAGCCGGTTTGCCGGAACCCCGGAGCGCGCGATCAATGCCAGCGCCTTGGCGGCAAAGCTGTCAGACGCCAGCAATCCGGCCGAAATATTCACCGCAACCCCGATCACCAGCCCCTGAACGCACCACGCGCGCATCGCTCTGATCGATTGCGCCAGCACCTCCAGCGTCAGATCGTCGATCCGGCCGGCTTCCTCAATTACCGGAATAAAACAATCGGGCGGCAGCATCCCGCGCACCGGGTGGCGCCAGCGCACCAGCGCTTCAGCGGCGTCGATCCGTCCCGTGGCGAGGTTGATTTTGGGCTGATACAGCACCGTGATATTGCCTTCGCGCAGGGCATCATCAAGCTCACCCAGCAGCGAGAATTGCTGTGCCGCGGCCTCGCCCGCACCATCGGAATGCAGCCGCCATGGCTTGCCCGAACGGCGCGCGAGGCTGGCCGCGTGGGCCGCGTTGGACGCGGCCCCGACGCTTTCAGCAGCGGCGACCCCGAAGGTGAGCGACACGCCAAGCCTGCGCCCGGCCACTTCAAACGGGCTGCGCATGATCGCCCGCAGGCCCGACATCAGCGGTTCAACCTCACTGATTTCGAGCGGCGTGCTCCACACCAGCATACGATCTTCGATGCGGTAGATTGTGGTGGCAGACGCTGTCACCTGCAACCGTTCGACCAGCCGCCGCAGCAATTCGCCAACATATTGCGACCCCACCGCCAGTTTGAGCGCGTCGAAATCATCGATCTGGGCAGCGATGACATAGCGATCCTCGTTGGTGATCCGCCGCGCATCCAAAGCCAGCCGGTTGGGCAAGCCGCTTTCGGCGTCGATCCGCTTTTGTTGCACCGCGTAAAGGTGGGTCAGGATGGCCAGCCTAAGCAGCGCGGTCGCTCCCACCAATGCCAGCGCCGGGACGATCTCAAACCAGATTGCGCCGATCGTCTTGGCACCCAGCCATAGCAGAACGATGAGAGCCGCACTCGCGGCGGCACGCTGCACCACCGCCAGCCGACGCCGCGACGACGCTACCAACAGGGATAGCAGAATTGCACCCACCAGCGGCGCCGTCCAGCCGCCATATGTGGGCACCGCATCGCTCAGCGTTTCAGCCGCCATCACCTGCACGATCACGCCCGGGATAACGCCGTGACGCGGCACCGGATAACGATCGCCATTTTCGATGGCGGTCGCGCCGATAATGACGTCCTTGTCCTTGAGCGCGCCGGGCTGGAACATCCCACGTTCAATCGCGATAAAGCTGTGGCGCGGGATCGTGGTGGGATCGACTGCGAAATCAATCGGAAAACTCTCCCCCACCGTGCCCGCGCGCCCGGCGACAAAGGCCGCGATTGATGGGCGGGCCAAATTGCCGGTGACGGTGCCCATCTTCATCCGGCGCACAAAGCCATCGGGATCGGGCGCAACCGAGACCGAGGCGAGGTGTGCGGACTCGCGCAGCGGCGCGATGGGGAGCGAGTCCAGCTGGCGTCCGGCGCGAAAGCCTGCGTTCTGGGAAAATGTAGGGAGCGCTACCGGCGCGTTGGCCGCCGCAATCGCCGCGCCGAACTCCTGATCGCGCGCCGGATCCGAACTGCCCGAGAAATCGACGTCAAAGCTGATTGAACGGACGCCTGCGGCATCAAGCTGCTTAACCACCCGCGCATAGTGATCGCGCGGCCACGGCCAGCTCTGGATCGCGGCCATGCTGGCGGCGTCCATTTCGACCACGTGCACCTGCCCGCTGGCATCCCGTTCGAGCGCGGCGAAAGTCAGTTCGTCGAGCCGGTGTTCGATCGGGCGAAATGAACCAGTGACAGCAGCCAACGCCACCAGCACAGCCACGAACAGCGTCGCCGCGATCCGCAGCAAGAACGTATCTGGCACGTCCGGCAAAGATAACCGCAAAGGTGTCACGCGCGGGTGCTGGCTAAATCAGGGCTGGATCGACAGATCGCGGCCCGACGGATCGGCCATCGCATCGCGGGCCGAGAGCCCTGCCTCGATGCCATCCGCGCCAATGCCAACGCGGATATTCAGTCTGCCATCGTTGCCGCCACCATTGCCATTGTCGTTGCCGCCATCGTCGTTGCCGCTGCCCTCGTCACCGGTGCCGTTGCCGCCGCCATTGCCGTTGCCATTGCCGTTGTTGCCGTTGCCGTTGCCGTTTCCGCCGTCATCGTCGTCACCATTGCCGCCGTCATCGTCATCGCCGACGTCGTCATCACCGCCGGGGGGCTCCGGCAAATCGTCGGGCGGGCCTACGTCAATGGGAGGGCCGACATCAACGGGCGGACCCGGCACGCCATCAGGCGGGCCGGGAGCGTTGTCTGGCGGACCGGGGACATTGGCTGGCGGACCTGGAATGTCATCAGGCGGCCCTACGTCTGCTGGCGGACCTGCATCAACAGGAGGGCCAGGGACGTCCACTGGGGGCCCAGGCTCATCGACTGGCGGCGTTGGGCCATTGCCGTTGCCGTTGCCATTGCCATTGCCATTGCCCGGCTCCGCAGGCGGGGTGCCGCCGCCGTTGCCGTTGCCCGGCTCCGCAGGTGGGGTGCCATCGCCGTTGCCGTTGCCAATTCCGCCGCCATCGGTATTGAACGGCGGCGCGGCGCCGCGCACGCTGTTATCGGCGACGACCACCCCGGCCAGCACCGCTACCTCGCCCGAGGCAAAGCCGCCGGTGTAATTGCGCACATCGCTGGGGCTGCTGACCACCGCCGCATCAACCCGGTTTTCGCCCCGAACTGAGGCTGCGCCTGCGGCAGAGGAAGACACAGTAGGTGCCGGAGTGGCGGCGGGGCCGCTGGCAGGCCGCGCGGGCGAATCGATCACCTTGCGTCCCTCGCCCTCAATCACCAGCCGCATCGTATCGCCCGCTGCCACCATCGCGACTGCGCCGGGCAGGATCAGCTCACGCGCGCCGCCATCGGGCGTCGATGCTTCAACCGCGCCTTCGGTGACCTGCAAGGTCGCGCCGTCCGCGCCGACCGCAATGATAAAGGTCGTGCCCTTGACCACAGCCGCAAGATAGGGCGTTTCAACGCCGAAATGCGGATCGGCCTGCTTGCCGATTTTGAATAGCGCGCTGCCATAATCCTGAATGATCTGGATGATCGATTTTTCGGACGTGACTTGCGGAATGCGGATCTGGGCATTCTGACGCAGCGTCACGAATTCGCGCCCGCGCACCAGCACGGCGCTCGATTGCGCCTTGGTGCGCACGGTCGCGCCGGGCGTTATGGCAAGTCCAACGCTGGCCGCACGTTCGCCGCGGCTATCGATCACCAGCACTGAACCCTTGGCTTCACTGATCGTCCAGCCAGCAGTTTGCGCCAATGCAGGCGCACCGCTGAACAGCAGCAGTAAAAGCGGCAGAAGAAGGCGTGACAGGTTACGCATAAAAAGCTCCTTGCCTGCCTAATAGCTTAACGAGTCCGCAGACTGCGTTGACGGGCATGGTAAAGAAAACCTTCCACTGAGTTTTGCTTAACCATTTGACGCTAGGCCAATCTGCGATTCTCAGGGGAAAGCCACGTTTTGCGTTGGATTAAATTCATCGGGTTGGGGCCATTCCTGCTCGCCGGTCATGGACTGGCGGCGCAGGATGCGCTCGACCGGACGAATCCCGCGCAGCAGGCTGAGCGTGATCGTCCACTGGCCCCGGTGGACGAGGCAGTGCGGATCGAATTCCAACCGGTGCTGGATATGCCGGTCGCCCCGCAAGGGACAGCCGCTCTTAATGTCGGATCGATTGTGATCGACGGGCTGGAAACGCTCCCCCGCAGCGATTTTGCCGCTGTGATTGAACCCTATGCCGGGCGCAACCTTGACCGGGCGGATCTGCGCCGCTTGACCGACGCCGTGGCCGAGCATGCCCGTCAACGCGGCTTGATCCTCGCCACAGCATGGATTCCGCAGCAGGCGCTGGTCGGTGGCATGCTGCGGGTTGAGGTCGATGAAGGCCGGATTGATGCGGTGCGGGTCGAAGGGTCGGACGATCCGGCGATCCGCACGCAGTTGGAAACCCTGGTTGGCCAACGCCCCCTAACGGCCAGCGCCTTGCAGCGTGCAGTGCTGCTGGCCGATGACCTGCCGGGCGTGTGGGTTCGCTCCACCCGGTTCGAAGGCGACGGCAAGTCCCGCGTGCTCGTGGTAGATGCCCGGCGCGAGGATTTCAGCGGCTCGGTACTCATCTCCACCGACGGCACTCGCCCGGTCGGCCCCGTGCGCGCGCGGATTGATCTGGATGCCAACGGGCTAATCTCCCCGCGCGACCGGGTGGATCTCAGCTATTCGATGACACCGCTCGATCCTGATGAGCTGGCGTTTTTCAGTGCGCGTTACAGCGTCATCGTCAACGCCAGCGGCACGCAGGTCGGGCTGTATGGTTCCTATTCGCAAACCGAACCCGGCGCCTACCTTGCCGACCGCGAATTGCAGGGAGAAGCGTGGCAGGGTGGCATCCGCATGCGCCATCCGCTGCTGCGCACGCAGAAACGCAGCCTGTGGCTTGAAGCGAGCGGCGAGGTGCAGAACCTGCGGCAAGACAGCTTTGGCACGCTTGCGCGGGAAGACCGGATCGTCCTCGCACGGGTCGGCTTGTATGGCTTCGGCCCGCTGGCAGGCGGCACCTTGCAGGGGCGCGCGACTGTAAGCCAAGGCTTCGATATCCTAGGCGCAACCGCGCTTGCCGATCCGCTTGCGTCCCGCGACGATGCCCCGCCCGATTTCACCACTTTGTCATGGTGGCTCAATTGGCGGCGCGGGATTGCGCCGCGGGTTAGCGTGTCGTTGGCGGCAAACGGACAATTCTCTACGGCGCCGCTCCTGATCGGCGAAAGCTATGCGCTGGGCGGCAATGCCTTCCTGCGCGGGTATGACTTCGCCCAGCGCGTTGGCGATCAGGGTATCGCCGGGGTGGGCGAGCTGCGGTATGACTGGCCCGACGCGCTCGGCGCGGTGCGCAATGTGCAGCTTTATGCCTTTGCCGATGGCGGCACGGTGACCAACATTGGCGACGGGGTCGGCGGCGGCACTCTGGCGTCGAGCGGCGGGGGCTTTCGCGCTGATATTACCCGCAACCTCGATCTCGACCTTGAAGTGGCCGTGCCGCTTTCCGAGGAACGCTACGATACTGGCGACAATTCGCCGCGCGTCAATCTGCGGGTGGTCCAGTCGTTCTGACCCGGTTTGCAGACCTGCCCGCGCTGGCGTAAGGCGCGGTGATGGACATGGCTGATCTTCTCCAACGCTATTTCGGCACCCGCGATCTTGAAACGATTGCGCCCGCCGCGCTACCCGCCGGGGTTGAGCGGATGCGGGTCGATTTCGGGATGGAACACGAACGCGGTCCGCGCTTTGCATTATGGACTCTGCTGCTGGTGCTGGGAGATGCGCCCGATCTCGATGTTGCCTTCAAACACGAGGAAGACCGCGAGGCTGCCCGCAATCTCATGGACATGCTGGCCGCCGCCACCCCTGAATAGCACCCGCCTGCGCAAGGCTGAGCATTAAACGCAAGCCAAACCAGCCAAATGTGTGTATGGGTCGTGCTTCGACGCATTGGCGAACGGGCCACGCGCCCCTTCTTGCTCTGTCGATTTCACATTCCTTGGTCCGCCTGCACCGCAGCGCGCGCACCCGCCTGAAAGCCTTTTCCTATGCCATTTCCCGAACTGCCCGCTGGCCTCGCCGAGGCCCTGACCCAGCGTGGCTATGAAGCCCTTACCCCGGTGCAGGACGCCGTGCTGGAGCCCGCAGCCCATGGCCGCGATCTGGTGGTTTCGGCGCAGACCGGGTCGGGCAAAACGGTCGCCTTCGGGTTGGCCTTTGCCGCACAGGTGCTGGCCGATAACGGGCGCGTGCCGCCGCCGCGCGCGCCGCTGGCGCTGGTGATTGCGCCGACGCGCGAACTCGCCTTGCAGGTCAGCCGCGAGCTGGAATGGCTTTACAAGGCGGCAGGGGCACGCATCGCCACCTGTGTCGGCGGGATGAACCCACAGGAAGAACGCCGCGCGCTGTCCGCTGGTGCGACCATCGTGGTCGGCACGCCGGGACGCCTGCGCGATCATCTGGAACGCGGCGCGCTCGACCTGTCGGCGCTCGCCGTGGTGGTGCTCGATGAAGCCGACGAAATGCTCGACATGGGCTTCCGCGAAGAGCTCGAGGAAATCCTCGACGCGACCCCGCAGGAACGCCGGGTGCTGATGTTCTCGGCCACCATGCCGCGCCCGATCGAAGCATTGGCCCGCCGTTATCAGCGCGATGCACTGCGGATCCAGACCGGCGGCAGCGAGCGCGGGCACGGCGATATTGCCTATCAGGCAGTCACCGTTTCGCCTTCGGAAATTGAGAACGCGGTGGTCAACCTGCTGCGCTTCCACGAGGCGGAAACCGCGATCCTGTTCTGCGCCACGCGCGACAATGTCCGGCATCTGCACGCAACCTTGCAGGAACGCGGGTTTGGCGTGGTTGCGCTGTCGGGCGAACATTCGCAGTCCGAACGCAATCAGGCACTGCAAGCGCTGCGCGATCGCCGCGCGCGGGTGTGCGTAGCGACTGACGTTGCTGCGCGCGGGATCGATCTTCCCTCGCTCAGCCTCGTCGTGCACGTCGAAATTCCGCGTGATGCCGAAACGCTTCAGCACCGTTCGGGCCGCACCGGGCGCGCGGGCAAAAAGGGCATTGCGGTCATCATCGTCCCCTATCCGCGCCGCAAGCGGATTGAATCGATGCTGCACCACGCCAAGATCAAGGCCGAATGGATCACCGCGCCTGATCGTGATGCGATTATCGCGCAGGACCGGGTGCGATTGCTCGAGAAGCTGATGCAGCCGATCGAGGTTACCGATGGCGACCGCGAATTGGCCGATAAGCTGCTGGAAAGCCGCACTCCGCAGGAAATCGCGGCGATGCTGGTGCAGGCGCACCGTGCAACCATGCCGGAACCTGAAGAACTGCTCGCCCAATCGGTCGACGCGCAGCGCGCCGCACATCAGGACAAGCATCGCGCCGGGTTTGAAGACACGGTGTGGTTCAAGATGGAAATCGGCCGCCGCCAGAATGCCGATCCGCGCTGGATCATGCCGCTGATCTGCCGCCGCGGGCACATCACCCGCAACGAAATCGGCGCGATCCGCATCGGTCAGACCGAGACCTATTTCCAGATCCCGCGTGCGATTGCCGGCAAATTTGCCGAAGCGATCATCGCAACAGCGTCGAGCGAAGAGAACGGCGGCTATGTAGCAATGGCTCCCTCGGACGAGCCGCCGCGCATGGCTGCGCGTGAAAACGCCCGGCGTGGTAAGCCCAACGGCCCTGCGCCGGCGCGTCCTTTCAGGGCCAAACCGCATGACGGGGCCAAACCGCATGGTGGCCCCAAGCCATATGCCGGTGGCAAGCCGCATGGCGGGGCGAAGCCCTTTGCTCACGGAAAACCCAAGCCCAAGGGCCGTGGCTGATTGGGCGGCGCGTCTGGCATTTTCAGCCAGACGCTAGACCCGGCTAGGTGGGGGCTAGACCCCCTCTAGACCCGCCTTGCCCCTGCCTTGATCAATGTTTCATGTGAAACATTGGCAGCGATAACGCCTGCTTACCAACGCACCAGCGATGGTACAGTAGCCCGGCCAATTGCGCCCATCGCCAATACCACCGCGCTATGCCACACGCCAATGTGGACGATGTCGTTATCTGCGCAGGATAGCGAAAAGGCGAAAATGCCAAAGCTACCCGCCGCGATTCCGGCCACCAAACCGGCGCGATCCGGCGCGGTCGGCGCGCCCTTGCGCAGCCACCACACCAACAGCGCAAACACCGCCAGCGACGCTGCGCCGCCCTTGGCAAAGCAATCGATGCCATGCGCCAAACTGCTGGCAGCCAGCAAGTCACGACCACCCGACACGCCGACGATCAAGCCAGCAGCCGGCAACAGCGCAGCCATCGCCGCCGCCCAGGTCCAGCCGCTATGGTCGGAACCAACGCAAGGGCGGCTCATCACCACCACCGTAATGCTCGCAGCAATCGCAAGACCCAGATACAGCCCCGTCGAAATCAGGTGCACAGGATTGACCTGCCCGACCTGAAGATCGGCGCGCAGACCGAACCAGCTCACCGCCGCGACTATTGACGCGGCAGCCACAGCCAATGTCAGCCCCATCCCCTGCGCAAAGCGCAAAGGCTTGACCGGTTCCAGACTGCCGACCAGTTCTGCGATCAGAACATCGGAATTGCGCACCATAACTCAGGCTTTCTCAATCATATGGGCCAGTTTTTTCAGGCCCCGGTGGATGTTCACTTTAACAAGGGATTCGCTTTGTCCGGTCGCTTGCGACGCTTCGGCAACGCTCAGCCCTTCAATCTTTACCAGCGCAATTGCGCGCGCCTGCGCGTCGGGCAGCACACTGAACAAACGTTCGAGCGTGATCCGCGCCGCAATCGCAGGCTCATCATCATGGCCCGCGACATCGGTATCGAGCGCGGTTTCATCGGCCCGGTAAAGACGGCGCAGATGATCGACCCATCGATAACGCGCAATGGCCGCTAGCCACGGCAAAAACGGGCGGGTGGAATCCCACGAAGCACGCTTGGTATGCAGCGCCATCAGCGTTTCCTGCACCAGATCATCGAGCTGTGCGGGCGCTATTCGTCGGGCATAGTAACCGCGCAGCCAGCGCTGACACGCCTCCAGCAGCGCGCCATAAGCCTGCTTGTCGCCTTGCTGCGACATCGCCATCAAACGGGCGAGCGAGGCCTCGTCAGCTCTCACGCACGCCGTGCTTTCAACAACAGCGCATCAAGGCTTAGCAACCCGCTGCCGCGTACGATCAGGATCAGCGCCAACGCCGCCCAGATCATGTGCACGCTCCACCACGCTTCGGGATAAACGAAGATCTGGATCACCATCGTCATCACCAGCAGCGCGAGCGCCGAAAACCGCGTGAACAGGCCCAGCACCAGCAGAAGCGGGAACAGGTGTTCGGCATAGGTCGCCAGCGGCGCGGCAATATCGCTCGGCAGCGGGAGGCCAGCATATTCTTCTTCGAACAGGAAATAGGTCGTGTCACTGATCGACAGCCAACTGCCCTCGTCCACTTTGGTGCGGGCCGAACGCCAGAAGATGCCCGCAAACGCCACGCGCACGAACAACAGCGTAACGGCTTCCACAGCGCGGCCGCTTACAGCAGTTATCAGACTGTCATAGGCTCGAAAAATGGCTCTCACGCTGTGTCCCTTGCCCGGTCAACTAACGCGGATCAGCGCGCCAGCATTGATCAGCGCCACCAGCGCCTGCATTGCTGCATCGACCAGTTCCGCATCGTCCCCCTGCGGTTCGCTGCCTAGCGCAAGAAGGTTACCAATCGAGCGTGGATTTTCTGCGAGCGCAAAGACTTGGCCCATCAGATCGCTGGCGGGCGTAACAAGCACCTCGGCTTGCGGGCGAGTGATCAGGATTGCTTCGGCATCGCCCAGTCCTGGCACCTCCGCCCCGATCAGGTCGTGCACCAGCGGCGCGAACCGAGCGATCGCCGCTGCCGGGTGGCACGTCAGCACCTGTTCGAGCAAGGTTTCGGGCGCGAGCCCTGCCAATTCGGCAAGCAACAGCGGCTCTGCATCGGCGGCGTGATACGATTGCAGCCACAACCATTCGAACCGAGCGAGATCGGCCGCGCCATCATCTTCGCCGGCCGCAATCAGAAAAGCGTCAAACTCCGCGCCGATTGCGGCGAGCGGCTGCGAGGCCGCCCCCGGCTGATCAAGAAATAACCGCGAATGGGTATTGAAGCGATCATGCCCGATAGCTTCGCGGGTGCGCGGAAAAGTCTCTTCCAGCGCCACCAGCCGAGCGTGCGAAATGGTATTCGCGTGAACTTTCATGCCAGCCAGAACCCGCTCCGGCGACCCGATGAACAGGCCATCGGGCAGATGCGCAGGACCATGATCGAGCGCCGCCATCATCGCGCTTTGGCCCTTATCAAGCCACGGCATGCAGGCTCGCTCGCATTGTTTCGCGGCTGCGTGTTGCCCTGCGCAGGATCGCATCGGCAACCCCGGCCTCGGTCAGCAGCACCTCAAATTCGGGGACATTGGTGTCCCATTCGATCAGCACCGGACAGGGGCCTGCACGCTCGACAAAGCGTTCGAACAATTGCCATGTTTCGCCCGAAACCGCCGATCCATGATCGTCGATCAGGAGCGGCCCGTGGGCGTGGTCTTCGCGAGCGTGACCGGCCAGATGGACTTCACCGACCAAGGAGGGATCAATCGCGTCAATCATAGCATAGGCATCGAGGCCGAGATTGGTCGCCGACACTTCGATATTGTTGATGTCGAGCAGCAACCCGCAGCCGGTACGGGCGCACAGCGCGTGGAGGAACGCAGCTTCGTCCATAGTGTCCCCCGCAAAGGCGAGGTAGCGTGAGGGGTTCTCGATCAGCATGGTGCGGCCCAAGCGATCCTGCACCCGGCCTACTTGCGCGGCGAAATGATCGAGCGCCTCTCTCGTATAGGGCACTGGCAGAAGATCAGGATAGCGATTGCTGGAACTGCCGCTCCAGCTGAGATGATCAGACACCATCGCCGGAGCATAGCGATCACACAGGGCGGCGAGCTGTTCCAGCTCGGCCAGGTTCACCCCGTCGCTGCTGCCCAATGACAGCCCGACCGAATGGAAGCTGAGCGGGGCGACCTGCGCAAAAGCGGTCAGCCAGCGGTGCGGCGGGCCGCCAGCACCAAAGTAGTTTTGCGGATGCACCTCAAACCAGGTGGGCGCATGTGCGTGATCATCAGATGGGTCATCGATGCCGGCCGATACCATCTCAAGCGCGCGAGGATAATGTTGCGGCTTGAGCCCCACCCCAGTCCGAAGGGGGAGTGGGCAGGATGGGGCGGTATGGGCCAGCATCGCGGACGACCCGAGGGCTTCAGCCCTTCTGGGGAACAGGTTTTTTGTTGCCAGCCTTGGCAGCGAGCGAACCGCCCATCTTTTCGCATTCACCCTTGGCAACATACTTCCAGGCATTGCCTTGATAATCTGCGGTCGAAGTACCAGCGCAGCTGGTGCCGGGGCCGGCGGCGCAATCATTCTTGCCCTTGAGCGAGACGCCGTAGCACTTTTCCTTGGCGCCCTTGCTCTGCGCAACGGCAGGCGAAGTGGCGAGCAGCGATGCAGCGGCCAGCGAGGCCAATGAAGCGGCGGCGATTCCGAGGGTCGACTTCATGCTTGTATCCTTTTGCGAATTTCTGAGTGGCCGTAACGGCGCACATGATCGTGTTCGGGATGCTGCACGCAAAGGTTACAAAACAATTATCCCAGCCCAATGAACAAGGAAGACTGCCGCAACCCGTGGCAACATCGCCTCGTCATCGCTATGGCAAAGTGATCGGGCCGCCAAGGGGGCAACCTGATGGAGATCATCACCACGCCCATGCCGTTCCGCCACAATACCAACCTGCGCGCATTGCGTGGACCGCACCATGCCTGACGTGCCGCCCGCATTGTTGGCGCTGTTCGCGGGTCTGGTGGGCGCTGCGATTGGCAGCTTCATCGGCACGGTATTAGTCCGCTTGCCCGAAGATCGCACGATCCTGACTGGGCGATCAGCGTGCGACAGCTGCGGCACTGCGATCAGTCCGCGCGATCTGGTACCGCTGCTGTCGTGGGCGATGCTGCGCGGTCGGTGCCGGTCGTGCAGTGCACCAATCGGGGGGTGGCAGCCGGGTTGCGAGGCGGCGGCTGCGCTGATCGGAGCGGTATCGGTGCTGCTCGCGCCTGTGGGGCTGGCCGTTCCAGCCATGGCCTTTGGATGGCAGTTGCTGCTGCTCGGCATGATCGATGTACGCCATTTATGGTTGCCGCGCGGCCTGGTGGCGTTGCTGGCGGTCAGCGGCGCGGGGTTTGCGGCGTGGCGCAGCTGGCAGGTGGCGAGCCTCACACCGCTGTGGACTGCGCTGGCGGGCGGCGCGCTTGGCTTTGTGATGCTGTGGAGCGTCGCGCGCGGGTATCGGATGCTGCGCGGGCGTGACGGAATGGGCGGCGGCGATCCGCCGCTGCTCGGCGCGATCGGCCTGTGGATCGGGCCGATGGGAGCGATCGGCGCGGTGATTGGTGCAAGCTTGACCGGGATGGTGGCGGCGCTGGTCATGCTGCTGGCACGCCGTCCGGTCGCAAGCGATACCGCCCTGCCGCTTGGCACGCTGCTGGCTGCGGCCGCCTGGGTGATCTTTCTGGTCGGTGGGTTTGGCAAGAGCAATTGACGCCGTCCAATCTGTGGTTCAGGTTCGCGCCAAGCCGGGGGGTTGTTCGAACCAATGCACCAAGTCTTGTCTCGCCTGATGATGGCTGCTGCGCTCGCGGCAGGGGCAGGTGTGTCCGGCGCGGCCTCAGCGCAATCGCCAGCGTTGGCCGATTGGCAAGCCCCTGCGCAGTTTCTCCCTCCCTCGCTAGGCTCCGAAAGTCCCGCAGCCGCCATGCAATGCCTCGCGCTGGCGATCACTTACGAAGCCGGGTTCGAACCGCTCGCTGGACAGGAAGCGGTGGCGCAGGTGATCCTCAACCGGGTTCGCCATTCAGCCTATCCCGATACAGTGTGCGGCGTTGTTTGGCAGGGGTCGCAGCGGCGCACCGGGTGCCAATTCACCTTCACCTGCGATGGTTCGCTGCGGCGCCAGCGCAGTATTGCGGCGCTGATCGCAGCGCAGCAAGTGGCGGTGCGGGTATTGGCAGGCCAGACCGAGGATCATGTGCGCGGCGCGACCCACTACCACGCCAACTATGTTGCGCCGTATTGGGCGCCGAGCTTGACGCGGGTGCGCCAGATCGCGACGCATATTTTCTATCGCACGCCCGGCGCGGCCCTGCGCGGTGATGGCGCGCCAATCATCGTGACACTGGCGGCGAGCCAACCAAGCGCGGACGAGCGCGCCTCCCAGCCACCGCCCGCGCGTCCCGCCAACCCAGCGATCAAGAACGGTGAATTTGCGCCATGGGGCCTTAGCCTTGGGCAGACCCGTCGCTAATCGCGGCGCTTAGTCTCTGGTTAGTCTCTGGCCCTGACCACGTAGGGGCGCTGCGGATTTTCTGTCAGTTCGATTACCACATTGCGCCGCGCGGCTGAGCCATCAGCGCCGCGCGCCCGGACAATGATCCTGAGCGGCCGCCCGGTTACCCCGTCATCGACGCGCCCAGTATCTTCCGGGGCTAACCCACCCTCGCGCACGGCCACGCCGTTGACGGACTCTGCGAAAACCCGCTCGGTCATGACCCGCTGCGCCAGCGGGGTAGCGCGTTGCTCGGCAAAGCGCACGTTGCCGGTGGCAAACACAGTCACAAACGGATCCATCCGCGCCGCCAGCGCCGGACCGATTGCGGGGATTGCGGCAAGTTCACCATTGCTGCGCAATGGCCCATCGCGCGGCTGGATATTGTCGCGCGCATAACTGTCCCGCTCACGTCCACGCGGCTGCGGAAAGTCATCACGATCACGCCAATCGAGGAATGCGTCGCGGGCGGTTTCAAGCTCCGCGCCTTGCAATCCGAATTCGGCTAGCAGAGCCTCTGCCTGCTCCTCGCCAATCAGATTGAGTGGCACCTTGGCAAGCTCGTCTTCAATCCGGATTTCAAGCGTGGCGCCTGCAAATTCGACCTCGCGCAGCCGTCCATCGGGCTGCCACCGGCGCGCATTGCTTGCTTGGCTCAACCCCTGCACCGCCAGCACAATCCCGGCGTTCGCCGCCGCGCTCAGTCGCGCACGGTCAAGCTCGGCGCGGGCTGAACGGGTCGATCCGCGCGTCGCCTCAATCATCGTCAGCGCCAACAGCGCCAACACCGCGAGGCTCGCCACAGCGACCACCAGGGCAAAGCCATTCTGCCGACCGCCCCTGTCTTGAGGCGCGGGTGCGATCAGGGGATGTCCCCAGTGGTTGAAAACGGCTCAAGGGAGCGGATCTTGTTGCGCAATTCTTCAGTTACGGCGCGGGCATCATCGACCGTGCGGATCACCCGGGGTTTGAGCAGGATCACCAGTTCGATCTTGTCATTTTCCTCAACCTGCCGACCGAACAGCGCGCCGATGACCGGTATTTGCGAAAGGAACGGGATCCCGGTCTTGTCACGTGTCTGAACGTTGCGGATCAACCCGCCCAGCGCCAGCACTTCGCCATCCTGCACAGCCACGCTGGTGCTGACCTTGCGGGTAGAGATCACCGGGGAATCAATCCCAGATCCGGACGCGCGCGACGACAAGACGTCGCTGACCTCCTGCGAAATATCGAGCAGCACCAATCCGCTGCTGTTCACGCGCGGGGTGATGTTGAGGATCACGCCGGTATCGCGATATTCGATCCCATTGATCACCGGTGAGTTGTCGCCGATGGTCGCAGTTGAGCTCTGGGTGAGCACCGGCACCTGATTGCCAACCTGCAAATTCGCAGTCTGGTTGTTGATCACCAATAGTTTCGGCGCGGAGACGACATTGACCTTGGTCTTGCCTTCCAGCGCATTGAGCACGCCCGACAGGCTGCCCGTATTGCCGAACAGGAACGAAAAGCCCGGCACATCGCGGACCAGATTGGTGCCGGAGGTAGATTCCGTCAGCGCCGCGCTTTCATTGCCCTGCACGAAGTTCCATTGCAGCCCGTATCGCAGGTCATCGGTCAAACTGACTTCGGTGATCGCGGCTTCGATCAGAACCTGCAGCGGCGGCACGTCGAGCTTGCGCAGCGCCTCTTCAACCACCGCATATTCGCGCGGGGTGCCGAACACGAGGATGGCGTTGTTGGTATCATCGCTGGAGATTTGCACCCCGACATTGCCAAACCCGCCAGAGCCGCCGCTGTCGTCGCCCGTCTGATTGGAACCGGAACTGCTGCGGCTTTGCCCCTGTGCGGTGCTGCTACCGCCGCCGAGGCCATTGCCGCTGCCAAAGCTGCCACCGCCAAACCCGCTGCCTCGCTGCTGCCCAGATCCAGCTCGTCCTCCGGTCTGTGTGGCACCATCAGGCGCACCGGAATCGGCAAAGGCAGCCTGCTGCTGCTCTACTTGCTCGGTCTCGTTTCCGCCGCGCCCGAATGCGCGGTTCAGGGTGCGGGCAAGATCGCGTGAGCGGCTGTTCTGCACGCGGTAAACGAACAGGCGCGGCTCGTTGTTCTGGCCCTGCCGGTCGAGGATTTCGATCCAACGGTTCACATCATCAAGATATTGCCGCTGACGGCTGATCGCGAGAATGCCGTTGAGTTTGTCCATCGAGATAATGCGCACCAAATCGCGGGTCGGGGAATCGGGTGCGTTGATCAGCTTTTCAAGCTCGGGCACGATCACTCGCGCATCGGTCCGTTTGGGCACGATCAGCGCAAAGCTCATATTGCGCAGCCAGTTGACATCAAACTGCTGAAGCAGGTCGCGCGCGCTCGCCCGCTGGCCTGATGAGCCACGCAGCAGCAGGATATTGCGCGAAGGGTCGGAGACGGACACCACATTGGGCAGAATGGGTGATATCAGCGCGCGCATCTGATCGGCGTTGACGAACTGCAATTGCAGCAATTCCGTGCCGAAGCCGGGCGTATCGGGCGAAGCGATGCCGCTGCTCATGCCCTGCTGGATTGATTCGATCCTTGCGCGGCCGCCATCCAGCACGAGCGCAAACCCGCCAATGGCAAAGGCATCTTCCAGGAACGGCAGCACAGAATCCCGGCTGATCGGGCGGGCAGTGACTGCGCTGACCGGGCCTGAAACGCCCGTGGCCACGGTGTATTCCATATCGAGCAGATCGCCCAGCACCGCTTGGGCAACAACGCGCACATCGGCTTCTGGGAAATTGAGCGCAATATCCCCGCCTCGCACCAACACAGGAGTCGGTTGCGCAACCACTGGTGGGCGCTCTTCACCCTCGACAATGGTGGTATCCACCGTCTGCCCGGCCCGCGCCGGATCGTCGGGCACCGTCTGCGCCATGACCGGGGCGGCGCTCAACAACACCGCGCCAACGCACAAAGTGCGCTGCAAAACGTGCTGGCGAAGATGACTCATCATTGTTCGTCTGCCTGATTGGGCCGATACCCATTGTCGGGCCCACGCGGGTCATAGGGTATCGGCGCATATTCGGGATATGAAAAGCTGTCATTGGCGCCAAGGCCGAGCGTGACGCTCTCACCCCCGCGCCGGAAGCGCACATCGTCGCGGCCGATGCTGACCAGCCGCCAACCTTGCCACGATTGGCCGGGTCGCAGCGTCACGCTTTTGCCATCGGGCGTCTGCAGCACCAATCGGGCAGCGCCGCGTACCCGCACGATCCCGGCAGGGATCGCACCGTCGAGCGGGCCGCCCGGTGCCCCGACGCCAGCGGTGCCGGCAACGGCGATGCGGGTGGCTTGAAAGATCGAACGCCGCGCCAGCACCGGATCAGCGCTCACCGCGCCAATCTGCGCCGGGCCAGCGCGCAGCGCGGCGGGCGGCACATCGGGCACTGCGGGCCGGTCTTGTGGCAGCACAAATTGTACAACCACCAGCAGCGCCAGCAGCGCCACCAGCAGTGCTGCCAGCACCGTGCCTTCGGCGCGTTCAGGCCGGGGAATGCGAGGCTGCAACATCAAGCCGGATATCCAGATTGCGGGACGAAGGGGCGGAAGGCTCAGCACCGAGAGCGCCGGGGGCGGATACGGACAACGAGCGCATAATCAGCAGCGGCTCGGCATTCTGCAAGCGTTCGAGCAAGCGGGCGAGCTGCGCCCCGCCTACTCGTGCCTCGATCCTGAGTTCGATCCGGCCTTGGGCGGTCTCGACATCCTGCAAGGCGCGCACTTCACCGCCTGCCTCGCCGATGAGCGCCGAGACGCGGTCCTTGAGCTGTTCGGACGCGGCCTCAGGCGTGGGAGCGATCAGATGGAACCTTGTCCTGTTGGCTCTTTGTGCCTCCGCCGTTCGCCGCAAGCGCGCTACGTTGTCGATCAAGCGTTCATTGCTCGCCTGCACCAGCGCCAGCCGCTCACGCTCAGCCGCGCGAGTTTCAAATCCTGACAGGATCGGAGAGACGACGGCGAGCCACCCCAGCGCAATCAACGCGATCAGGATCAGGATTGCCACCAAGCGGCGTTCGCGGTCGGACAGGCTGGTCATTGCGGCCCGCCGTTCTTCGCGGTGGACCCAGCCAAGGCCGCCGTGACATCGAACGGCTGCCCGCCCCCGCCTTCGGCCGTGGGATCGGATACGCTGGTCTGGAGCGAAGCGAACTTGCCAGTGCGCCGCAGCGCCGCCTGAACATCGCTGCCAGGTGTCTTGTATCCAGTCAGCCGAAGCGTCTCGGGCGTCCAGGCATAACGCTGCACCCATGCGCCTTGCGGCAGCGCGCCGGTGGTCAGTGACAGCAGCTCAAGCGGATTATGCGCGGCCCGTTCGGTAACCAAGGCTTTGCGTAAACTCGCTTCGCTACCGATCCGCGCGGCAATCGTGCGCGCGGCGGTGCTGGCCGCCTGCTGCTCGGCCACTTCTTCGGCAAAGGCGTTGGTGGCGGCGACGTCGCGCCAGATCATCAGGCCAATGTTGACGATGAACAGCGCAGCGACCAGTCCCCACCAAAACGCGCGGCCATCACGGCGCGGAGCAATGTGGCCAGTGGCGACCAATGCCGGCAGCAAGTCAATCGTGGCGGCGCTGTCATCCAGGCTGCGCCAGGTCAGGCTGAGCGGCTCGACCCCGGCGGCACGCGCGGTTTCGACCAATGCCACGGCACGCGCCAACGGCATCCCGGCGACGAGCGTGGGCGCTTTGGTGTGTCCAGCACCGCCCGCATCCGGGATCACCCGCGCCGCCGCAATCGCGGTTCCGGCTGGGAATGGCAACAAGCGGTCAAGTTCCAGGGCGACCATTCGCGCCAGATCACGGCTGGCAAGACGCGGCAGCATCGCCGAGCGCGCCATCACCGCGCCGGTTGGTAGCAGCACGTGCATCAACCGGCGGCGAGTACTTTCAGCCACCGGCTCAAGCGGAGCACCGTCAAACCACAATTGCCCGGCATCATCAAATTCGGCCAACGGGCCAGACAACGCCTTTTCGCGTGCTTGCCAGCGTTCGGGCACCAACCGAGCCAATTCATCAGTCCACCAGTCCCACCCACTGCGCAGCGCACTACCGAGATCGGCCATATTCATATCGAGCAGAGTGCCGGTGCGGATCATGCCGCGTCCCCCGAACATTGCCCGGTGAACGGATCAAGGTTGCACGCCGCGTTCACTGTCGGCGCAGGCCGGATGATCAGATCGGGCCATTGCCGCCGGTCTCCTTCGAAAAAGGTCACCCGGATACGTACCAACTCGGGCGGGTTGCCGCGTTCAATCCAAGAACTGCGCCATTCGCGTCCGGCTTCCCCCGGCCGATTGCCGAAATAAGCGAGCTCAATCCGTTCAACATTGGTTAGCAGCACCTGCGGTGTCCAGCCCGCCTGCCCCGGCGCATAGGGATTAATCCCGGCTGTGGTGTCCCGCAGTGAATAGAGCACCAGTTCGCCAGCATTGCTGCGGATCAGGCGATAGCGCATCAGGCTGGCAGGTCGCTCTGCCGGAGGGGCCGGGGCGAAGAAGCTGACAATCGTGCCTTCACCGCGAACGTCCGCAATCGGGCGATCAAATTCGAACCGGGTGGCCGGCACCAGTGCTTCGATCCGGTCGCGCAAGACGGCTTGGCTGGTGATGATCGAAGCATTGCCGACCCCGCGCGTCCGAGCCTGTGCGGCGGTCTGAAAGCCCAGCTGCGCGCCCGCCAGCACCATGCCTGCCAGCACCGCGACAATTGCAAGGCTGACCAACAGCTCGATCAGGGTAAAGCCTGCCTCGGCAACAGGCCGTGCGGGGCGGCGTGGGCTCGCGCTCATGGTGTTCCCACCCGCAACGTGCTCAGTTCTATCAGCGGTTGGCCCGAAGGCCCCGTGCCAGCCGTTACGGTTATTTGATCGAGCGCTGGGCTAGAGAACCCGCCGCGATACGGCTCAATCCGCAATTGCCAGCCGATGGTGCCGCTGCGCCCTTCGCGCGTTGCAAAGCGTCCCGGTACCGCCACCTCGGCCACCGCCAGTTGAGATTGCGCCACGAGCAATGCGGCGCGGCGTTCTTCGTTGATTCGCGCAGCGCGAGCATTGTTCTGCACCACGTTGAGCGTTACCCCAAGCATGGCAGCGACAATGGCGGAGGCCACCAAAGCCTCGGGCAGAGTGAAACCCCGATCCCGCTTGCGCCGATGATGTTGCCCCCCCGCCTTGGTCACTGACCGGATTCCGCGATGTATCCCGTGCTGCCGAACACGGTGATGCGCCGTTCGCGCGCACTGTCGCTACCGGCTCCGCTGCCGCGTGAACCGATGCGATAGAGCGCAGGTTCTGCCGTTCCATCGGGGTAAAAGGATATTGGTACGTCCTGCCCTGCAGTCACAGTGACAGACTCCGGTAACGCGATTGGCGCACCGTTGCCGATCACCAGCGTGCGCCCTTCGAGCGCAAAGCGCACCGGTTCGCCTGTCCGGATCGCCTCGGCCCGGGCCGCGTGCAATGCTTCGGTCACCTGCCCTGCGCCCATGCGGAATTCCATAGCGGTCATGCTGTTCTGCACCCGCGGAAACGCGATCCCGGCAATCAACCCGGCCACCGCCAGCGTCACCAGCATCTCGATCAGCGTAAATCCTGTCATGCGCTGCCGGGGACTGCCTGAAGGACTGATAGGGCTACCAGTTCCCGACATCTTTTGCCTCGCCCGTGCCGCCAACGGCATTGTCCGAGCCGAACGAAAACACATCAATCTCGCCATGATCGCCCGGCGTCTTGAAGCGATAGGGATTGCCCCATGGATCAACCAGCCCGCTTGCTTGACCCATGTACGGCCCATTCCAGATCGGCACATCGGCCGGCTGCGCCATCAGCGCCTGCAAACCTTCATCTGGCGTCGGATAACGGCCCGCGTCCAGTCGGAACAGTTCCAGCCCGGCGGCAATGTTCTTGACCTGCACAGTGGCGGTCTGGGTTTTCGAGCTGCCGAGATACTTGATCACCTGCGGCCCGACGATCGCCGCCAGCAACCCGAGGATCGCCAGCACGACCAACAGTTCAAGCAGGGTGAACCCTGCCGATTTGCGCCGCTTCGCCAAAAGCTTCTGATTCATCATCATACCAGTGCCAGATCGTTGAAACCGAGAATTGCGGCCATGATAGCAGCAATAATCGTCGCAACCACCGCCCCCAAAATCACGGTGATTGCAGGAGTAAGCAAACCGACTAGCCGCTGCAATTGAATCTTGACGTCACGATCAAGCACATCGGCGAGCCGGATGAGCATCAGCCCCAGTTCCGAGGTTTCCTCTCCGGTGCGAAAGAAGCCGATCGCCTTCTTCGGGAAGATGTCGGCGGCGGCGAGGGGCGCGGTCAATCCGCCGCCTTCCTTCATGCCGCCGGCCACGTCCCGCACCGCGGCGGCCATGTGGGTGTTGCCGATGGAGCGGCCCGCCAGCAGCGTTGCCGAGGGCAGCGCCACACCGCCTTCCACTAAAACTCCAAGCGTCCTCGCAAAACGCGCGGTTTCAGCCGCCCGCACGAGCGATCCGATTTGCGGCACGCCCAGAATCCAGCGATCCCGCGCGGCGCGAGCCTGCGGCTGGCGCAGCATCTGGCGCACGCCCAGCCCTGCGGCAATCAGCACCAGCACAATCCACCAGCCATCTGAGCGTAGGGTCTGGCTCGCCTGCATAATAAAGCGCGAGGCGGCGGGCAGACGGTCAGCAGCGCCAGCAAACAGGCTTTCGAACTGTGGCACCACGAACAATAGCATCATCGCAATCACCGCCACCGACAGCACCACGAGGATGATCGGATAGATCATCGCGGTCACGATCAGGCTGCGCAGATCATCATC
>LNFM01000501.1_pt1 | contig 172799 bp, 165 predicted proteins | sample 596031 | NCBI WGS metagenome assembly LNFM01 (sample SAMN04254537, study PRJNA301005) | activated carbon metagenome | isolation source: dual media filters at the Ann Arbor, Michigan drinking water treatment plant | place: USA: Ann Arbor | reverse complement strand
CTGCTGGCCTCCTGCCCAGCCAGCAGCTTGAATCACAATCAATCCCGCTTGGGAATCCCCTATCGATTCAGTCTCATCAGGACAGACTCTAGGCGCTGTGGTGGAAGTTTGAATCGGCACCCCGTTTGTCCTGAGTAAGGGCTGAGCTTGTCGAAGACCTGTATCGAAGGACCTGCCCCGAACGCGCCCTTCGATATGGTGATCAGGTCGATTTGTCCCCCGGACAAATCTGAAACATGCGGGGCATGTTTCACCTGATCACTTCGACAAGCTCAATGGCTACTCAGGACAAACGGATTATATCATCAGCACGATGGTCCAAGCGCCGCTATTGCGCCGCCAGATATTTGTCGAACCAGCCGATCACCCGTTTTTGCAGATCAAGCGCATTGGCCGGGCTGCGGATGCCATGGCCTTCATCGGCATAGATCACCAGGCTGGTGGGAACGCCGAGTTCCTTCAGTGCGTGCCAATATTCGATCGACTGGGTGGGCGGCACTTCAATGTCGCGCTCCCCCACATAAATGAAGCTGGGGGTGCGCGCGGTCTTCATGAAATAGATTGCCGAGGGGGCCTTATAGGCATCGAAATCCTCATAAAGCGGCTTGCCGAAAAAGGGCAGCATCCAGGCATTGATGCCGTTGGTGCCGTAATAGCTGATCCAGTTGGACAGCCCCGCGCCTGCCACAATCGCTTTGAACCGATTGGTCTGGGTGTTGGCCCACATCGCCATGAAACCACCATAGCTGCCGCCCGTCAGCCCCAGCCGCGCATCATCGACCGGGGCGACTTTCTCCACCGCATCGATACCGGTGAGGATGTCGCGCAGATCGCCGCCGCCGAAATCGCGCTTGTTGGCGGCGGTGAAGGCCTCCCCCTGGCCATAGCTGCCGCGCGGATTGGGCAGGAAGACATAATAGCCCGCCCGGATCATCTCTGCCGTGCCGCCGCGATCGACAAAGCCGGGGATGCTCGCTGCCGCCGGGCCGCCATGGACGATCGTGATCATCGGCGCCTTTTTCGACGGATCGGCGGCGATTGGCGCGAGCAGCCAGCCCTGCACGTCAAACCCTTCATTCTGCCAGCGGATGCTGCGCGCCGTGACGATCGGCAGGACATCGTCATTGTCATGGGTAATCTGGCGCGGGCTGCCGAGCTTGCCGGCGATGATCGCCGGGGCGTGGGTGAAATCCTGCATGATCGTCGCGACATGATTGCCATCGGCGCTGAAAGACGCGCGCCCGTCGCCCGCCGCAAAGCTGGCCGGACGGCTGAACAAGGGCGCCGAAAAGCCGGTGCCGGGGGTAACGCTCGCCAATTGCGCCTGATCGCCTGCCAATAAGGTCGCGCGCAGGCCAGCCTTGGTCCAGTCGAGCGAGGTGGCGGTTGCCTTTGCGCCTGCGGTGATGTTGACGGGCGCGCCTCCGGCGAGCGGCACCGTCCAGACATCGCCACCAACCGAGCCGAAATCGCTCATCAACCCGCCAATATAGGCGACCGTCTGGCCATCGGGCGAAACGCGCGGGAAATTGAGCTGGGTGGCGGGCTTGGCGATTTGCCGCACCGCGCCGCTCTGCGCATTGACGGCGTCGAGTGTGGCCACCCACCAGTTCGCGTCGCCATTGCCGAGCGCTGAGGTGACGACCAACTCTGTGCCGTCGGGGGCCCAATCATATTCATAGATATAACGGCCCGATGGCGAGAGCGGCTTGACTGCGTCAGCGGCGACCGGGGCGCTGCCGAGCGCGAACACCGCGAGGCGCTGTTCGTCATTCTTCTCGCCAATCTCGCCAACTTGGCGGACGCCCGCCTGGGCCGCGCCGGCTTCCTTGGCGGCGCCAATCGTCACAAGCAGGGCGATGTGCTTGCCATCGGGCGAGAAGCGCGGCGTCTGCGCGATGCCCTTGATCGTGGCGATGGTTTGCAGCGGCGCATCGCCGCGCGCGACATGAAGCCTGACCACGCCCGCCGCACGGTCCCGCGCCAGAAAGGCAAGCGTACCGTCGGCCGCAAAGCTGAGCCCCGAATAGCTGCAGGTCGCGCAAGGATCGATCGTCGAGACGATGCGGCCATCCTTGGCGGTGCGCAGCGTGATGCTGGCGTGCCCGGCGGTAACGGTATCAACACTGGCGATGCTGCTGCCGGTGGCGTCGATCACCAGCCCGGCATATTGGCGCGGCGCGGCGAGCGCAGGCGTGGCAGCGGCAGTCAGGGTAACGGCTAGGGTAAAGGCAGCAGGGATCAGGGCGGCACGCATCAGGCTATTCTCTCCGGCACTATTTTCTCGATATTCAGCCGGGATAGCACAGCAAAGGGCCCCGGCAAGCGTGAAGCCTGCCGGGGCCAACTTGATCAGTGCGTTTTAACGCAATGGCCAGATCAACGGCAGCGGACGTCGTCCTGACCGTTTTTATCGATCGCCTGACCCGCCAGCGCACCGCCGCCCGCGCCGAGCACCGTGCCCAGCACCTTGGAGCCGCCCGGCGCGATCAGATTGCCGAGCAAGCCGCCAACCGCCGCGCCGATCACCAGCCCCGTGGTGCCATCGTTGCGGCGGCAATAATAACGCCCGTCCTGCCCGCGATAGACGCGATCATTCTGGCCGAGGCGCCGTTCCCGATAGCGGACATTATCTTCGCGATAATATTTGTCGGCATAGTAACCACCATATTGCGGATCTGGATTATTGTAATCGTAACGGCGATAGTCCGAGGCATAGCCTGGGCCGCCATTGCCATAGGTCTCGCAGCCCGCGAGCAGGGTTGATGCAGCCAACAGGCCAAGCGTGATCGTGCGCATGTCTTTTCTCCAGCAGGGGTGTTGGAGGCTCAATGCGCAGGGAGCGATTTCGTTGCGTCGGCGACGCGCTCAGGCCCGCGCAGCGACCAGTGAGCCAGCAGGCGTTGGCGCGATCAGATCGGCGGAGGGAATAGTGCCCGCGATCCAATCCGCCCAGCGCGCGCGCGGCAGCAGCACCACTTGCCGCGCATGATAGGGGGCGACATCAGGGCCGGGCGTGCCGGTGAGCATCGTGAACGCCTCCCCCACGCTTTCGTGCGTGCGCCACACCCCGGCGATGCACAGATAGTCCCCCGCCAGCGCCCCGCCCGGCGCAGGGGTGAAGATCCATTTGGTCTTGCGCTTTTGCCCCGGCTCGGGCGCGGTGAATTCATAAAAGCCATCGACCGGGATCAGGCAGCGGCCCCCGCTCGCCGAGTTGCCAAAGCGCCGCCCCTCGCTGCGCAGATTATAGAGCGGCTTCCCCGCCCCCGGCCCACTCGTCAGCGGCCAGCTCCAGCGGCGGGTGACGAGTTCCGCTGCCAGCGCATTGCCGGGCGCATCGCTGGCGGCGGCGCGGATGATGACGGTGGGATCGGTGATCCGGATGCTGTCGAGCGGCGCCATGTTGGGCAGCCCTTCCGGAAAGAGCAGCGGGATCTTGATCTGCGACCAGTCCTCACGGATCTGACCGAGCGAGATACGGCGAGCGGCTTCATTGCACATGGCCGGGCGGCCTATCGATTTTCCAAGGCAAAATCGAGGCTCAAGCCCGGCCCGGCCGGCGTCGCCCCAGCGACGACAGACGCGTTGCGGGTAAAGGATGCCCCGCATCCTTTAAGCCATGCCGGGGGCCTGGCCGACCCGCAACGGCCATTGCCGCGACGCTCAGCCGCCCCGCCCTGCCCAATTGACAACCCCAATTCCGTAGTTACATATTCCCAGGCGTGGAGATCAGCTTCGACCCCGCCAAGCGCCAGAAGACGCTGATCGAGCGTGGACTCGATTTCGCCGATGCGCCGAGGCTGTTTGCCGGACTGACCTATACGCGACCTGACGACCGCTATGATTATGCAGAAGCCCGGTTCCAGACCTTCGGCCTGCTCGACGAGCGATTGGTAATGGTGGTTTGGGCGGAGGTGGAGAATGGCCGCCGCATCATTTCGATGAGGAAGTGCAATGAGCGAGAACAAGGCTGGTTCGGCCAGCACCTGGGTTGATCCCGACGACGCGCCCGAATGGACGCAGGCGATGTTCGAGGGCGCCGAAGTGCGCGTGGGTGAACAGGTCATCCGCCCCGGCGCGTGGCGCACAGCGGGTCGTCCCCCGGTGCGCGGGGTGGCGAAGCAGCAGGTGACGCTGCGGATTGATCCTGATGTGATCGCGAAGTTTCGTGAGGACGGGCCGGGCTGGCAGGGGCGGATGAATGAGGCGCTGCGGAAGGCAGTGGGGCTTTGACCGCGCGGCCAAGGATTTAGCGCTGCTAAATCCGCGCGCTCAACCGCGGTCCGGCCGGCGTCGCCCAAGCGACGACCGACGCGTTCCGGGTAAAGGATGCCCCGCATCCTTTAGGCCATGCCGGGGGCATGGCCGACCCGCAACGGGCTTTGCCGCGGCGGGAATGTTCGGATTGAGCCAACAGAAAACTATTAGCCAACAACCAAAGTTGTAGCTACTATGCAGTGAATGCTTAAAGTAGCTACTTTAGCTAGACAACCGAGAATCGCCATGCCAGAACCAATCCTAGAAGTGTCCGCCAAGGACGTCGCCAACCGCTTCGGCTTCTACACTGATGAGGCGATGCAGCGACCCGTCGGCATCCAGCGGCACGGCACGACGCGCATCGTGATGATTTCGCTCAACGAGTATGAGCGACTGAAACGGCGCGACCGCGAAGTGATCAGGACGGAGGATCTGGATGGCGAAACGCTACAGGCCTTGATGAATGTCCAAGCCCCCCCGGAGTCCGTCGCGCTCAACTACCTCATGGACGAAACCGAAACCGGCTAACGTCCTGTCCTATTCGTACCTGTGGGCGCATGAGGCGGCGCGGGGCGAGGAGGATGGCCGCAAACAACGCCCCGTCGTCGTCGTGATCGCGCGCGAGGAGGTGGACGGCAACACCGAGCTGCTCGTCGTGCCCGTGACGACCCAACCGCCCGCCCAACCCGGCGACGCCTTCGAAATCCCGGCGCGGGTGAAGGCCCATCTTGGCCTTGATGCCGAACGCTGCTGGATCATGGTTACCGAACTCAACCGCTTCCGCTGGCCGGGCCCGGACATCCGCCCAATCGAGCGCGGATAGGACCGCACACCGTTCTATGGGTTCATTCCGCAGCCGCTATTCGAAGCGGTGTTGGCGGCGGTGGTCGCGCGCGCGGAGGGGAAGCGGGTGAAGGTGACGCGACGGAGCGACTGATTTTATATTTAGTGCACTGTCACCGTAATCTGTAATCTGCAACTTTAGACTTGGACTTAATTAAAACATACAGCGCATTTCGGTCTAATTGACCGGAAGCTTTTTTAATTCGTCAATAATTTTATTAATAAGGGAAAGCATAGTCGGGTTGTCTGCAAAGATTCCTTTAAAGTATTCTGAGTTTTTAAGAGCCCACTGGGCAATTTTGTAATTACCCGCGATCGCACCCAACGTTGCACCTGCCGCAGCACCGACGCCAGATCCCATGCCCAAAACAGATCCAACAGCAAGCCCTGCGCTTATCGCGGCCGAAGATACACTAATGGCTCCCCCCCCCCAAATAACGTTCTTCATGTTTGCGGAAAGTATCGATGCTATCTTACGGCCGAAGTTTCTAACGGTTTCTGTTAGTTGTCGGGAAAGTCTATTATTTGAATCGGGCACCGTAGGCGCGACCGAAGCTGCGCCATCAATAATATCGTTAGCACTTGAGGTAATAATGTCTTCTTCAATTGCACTTCGAGCAACGTCTCTGGCCTGAGCGACACTAATTTGATATTTAATAGCGTCGGGGCCAAATATTGCATCATCTCGTCGCGATAGCTCTGGATCTAAACCCACCAAAATATTGTGAGCTGTTACTAAACTCTTTAGTGCTAAAATCGCAGTATCAGGGATAGGCGGAAGATTACTGTCGGGATCGCCCCGCATCCGCAAAATTAACTCTTGCCTTAAGGATTCTCCCCTTTGAATTATCTGTCCGGGCTTTAACTCTTCGATTCTTTGGCCAAGTGCTTCACTATATCTAATAACATCGAAACGAGTGGCTGCCGCTGAGTTGCCAGAGCAAGCAGATAGCGCACGCTCGGTAGCGGACACAGCTTCGGCATGTCGATCCCGAGCCTCCTCATCAGCTTGTATCGATTGGACGCCTGCCTGCGCATCTAAATCAATTCTTCCATCAGCATCAGTTCTAAACAATGGTGCCAACGGGTTTTGTGGTTCAGCATGGCTAATCGAATCTTTTACAGCTTCACCCAGCCATCCGTATATATCGTGAAGTATCAAGTCATAATTTCGATCCCAAAATTTGTCGTCCTGTGATACCATTTTTAGGCCAACGCCTCTATCTTCATCGATAGGCAAGCCAAATGATGACTCCGAACCTGCTTGTCGTCTTTCTAACCAATCTATCCAAATCTTTGCTTTTGGCTCATTTAAAAAATTTTCTTTCTTTGCATCTTCTAGCCAATCAGGAGTGGAAACGTTCCACAGCGGCAGATCAATCAAGTCAACGGTCGCAAAGGTCTTCATTTTTTGCCGTTCCAAAAAATCGATATCAAATTGCACTTCGTCGATATACTGATTGAATAACTCTTCTTCGCTAAATTTACTGTTTACGGTGGCGTGGAATTCACCATCTCTCAATAACGCGTTAAATGAATTAATAGTATTTTCTGTAGCCATCGCCGGAGTATTTTTTGAATGTATTATTGCAGCCGACGCATGGAATAACACGTGGTCAGTAAATGCCTTAGCTGTCCGGCGCTGGAATATCCGTCGTGAGTAATTTTTGGATTTCGGAGGAGCCCATTTATCGGTAAACCATATTGAGAATATGCCAGCAAACGCATCTAGCTGATCCGCTGTCGATTGATCAAAGACCAATGGGAAGGCCCTAATAGCGCAACGAACAGATATCGTGCGAGCCCATCGCACTGATTTACCGCGCAACCAAACCTTAACATCATACGCCGAATGAACACGCTTTGCCATTGGTCTTCATTGCCTCTAAGGTTCACCATCGTAAATCGGAAGGGCGTAAAATCTAGTATTTCAGAAAAAAACTGCCGAATAATTAGGATGAACAATTGTGGATCAATGTAATCGACTCATTATGCGATATCTGTTATAGTTTCGTTTAGCTATCGACTAGCACTTTTGCTCTCGCTATCCTTTGGGGAATCATCTCTATCCAAAAATTCTTCCCAATACGAGTTAAATTGACGCCTGTACACGGGATCTAACTTCTGCCTGCTCTAGGCCAAACACTTGTGATTGGCTCCGACTAGGAGCGAGCGTGTCTATCGGAGCTTAGCAAACCGCGCGTCAAAATAAAGCCCTTGCAAAGATACAGGCTTCCGCACCCAATTACGCTCAAGACAGACTGCCCCCCGACGTCTTCCCCAACAACGGCTTCAAATACCGCCCCGTAAAGCTCCCCGCCACCTTGGCCACCTTCTCCGGTGTCCCCTCCGCGACCACCTCCCCGCCGTTGACCTGCGGTCGCCTTCGGCCCACGCCGCCCTCTGGCCCCAGATCGAGCACCCAATCGGCGGTCTTGATTACGTCCAGATTATGTTCGATCACCACCACTGTGTTGCCCTGTTCCACCAGCGCGTGGAGCACTTCCAACAGTTTGCGCACATCCTCAAAATGCAGCCCGGTGGTGGGTTCATCGAGGATGTACAGCGTTTGCCCCGTCGCGCGGCGGCTGAGTTCCTTGGCGCGTTTTACCCGCTGCGCTTCGCCGCCCTCACCACGTACCGCCAGCATCCTCAATCGCTTTGAGCAACGCCTGCTTGCTCGTCGTGCGACGGTTGCCGCTGTTGCGGGGGAGATCGGGCAGGCCGAGCGCGGCCTTTCGTTCGGCGATACGCGCGCCAAATTCGGCCATGTCGATCACTGGTCGATCGGCCTCGGCCTCGGGCGGATCAGTCCTTGATGGCGTCGAGCCCATAGTCACCGGCGCTTTCCTCGCGAATTCGCTTCTCCAGATAGTCGAAATCGGCGTCGGGATGAAGCGCAAGCAGCAATCGGGCCTGATCGATCCGGTCGCGGGCGGTGCCCGATGCATATTGGCCCATGCGATCTGCGATCAGATCTTCGACTGAGATCACCCGGAACAACGCGGTTTCGCCGATCGGCTGGACCAGTCGGATGCGGGCATGGTCGATTGTGCCGCCCATCGGGACAGCCGCGACCACCTCGAACCCCAGCGCGAGATCGGGGTGGATCCAGCCGCGCGTTGCCATGCCGGGGCCAACCGGCTTGACGAAGCCGAGCCCCTGCAATTCCTCCTCCAGTTCGGCCTGGCGCGGCGTGCACAGATCGAAGTCACCGGTCGTGACCCCGCTGGTCGAATAGAATTCCGCTGCCGCGCCGCCGACCAGCACCGGGCGCGGCAATCCCCGCGCAACCATCGCCTCGCTTGCCTGTGCGAGGAGCCGGAGCGCGGCTTCGAATTCGGGGCGATAGCTCATTGGCGGCGCCTTTCGTGCCGCCAGGACACGTTCCCGTGTTCTCGCGAGGGCGGGAATATGGCCTGGGCTCCTGCCTTCGCAGGAGCACGAGGGCGGTGATGGTTCATCCGGTGGCGGCTTTGTCGGGGCGCTTGGCCAGCAGGGGCCGGAGATAATGGCCGGTGAAGCTGCCTTTCACCGCCGCCACCTTTTCCGGTGTGCCTTCCGCGACAATCTCCCCGCCCTTGACGCCGCCCTCTGGCCCCAGGTCGAGCACCCAATCCGCGGTCTTGATGACGTCGAGGTTATGCTCGATCACCACCACGGTATTCCCCTGCTCCACCAGCGCGTGGAGCACCTCCAGCAGTTTGCGGACATCCTCGAAATGCAGCCCCGTGGTCGGCTCATCGAGGATGTAGAGCGTGTTGCCGGTCGCCCGGCGCGACAGTTCCTTGGCGAGCTTGACGCGCTGCGCTTCGCCGCCGCTGAGCGTCGTCGCTTGCTGGCCGACCTTGACATAGCCGAGGCCGACTTCCTGCAGCATCGCCATCTTGTCGCGGATCGGGGGGACGGCCTTGAAGAACTCCACCGCGTCCTCGACCGTCATGTTGAGCACATCGGCGATGGAGAGGCCTTTGAACTTCACCTCCAATGTCTCACGATTGTAGCGCGCGCCGTGGCAAACGTCGCAAGTGACATAGACGTCGGGCAGGAAGTGCATTTCGATCTTGAGCAGGCCGTCGCCCTGGCACGCCTCACACCGGCCGCCCTTGACGTTGAAGCTGAAGCGACCGGGCTTGTAGCCGCGCGCCTGGCTTTCGGGGAGGCCAGCGAACCAGTCGCGGATCTGGGTGAAGGCGCCGGTATAGGTGGCGGGGTTGCTGCGCGGGGTGCGGCCGATCGGCGATTGATCGATGTCGATCACCTTGTCGAGATATTGCAGGCCGGTGACCTTGTCATGCTTGCCGGCCAGCATCCGTGCGCCGTTAAGCGCGCGGGCCGAGGCGGCGTAGAGCGTGTCGATCGTGAAGCTCGACTTGCCCGATCCCGACACGCCCGTGACGCAGGTGAAGGTGCCAAGCGGGATGCTGGCGGTGACGCCGCGCAGATTATTGGCGGTGGCGTTGTGGACGGTGAGCTTCTTGCCATTGCCCTTGCGCCGGGTGGCGGGGACGGCGACTGCGCGGCGGCCCGAGAGATAATCGGCGGTGATGCTGTTGGTGTTGGCGAGCACTTCCGCAAAAGTGCCCTGCGCGACGACCGCGCCGCCATGGACGCCGGCGCCGGGGCCCATGTCGATGACATAGTCGGCGGTGCGGATCGCGTCTTCGTCATGCTCCACGACGAGCACGGTATTGCCGAGATCGCGGAGGCGGCGCAGCGTTTTGAGCAGCATGTCGTTGTCGCGCTGGTGCAGGCCGATGCTGGGTTCGTCGAGCACATAGAGCACGCCCGACAGGCCGCTGCCGATCTGGCTGGCGAGGCGGATGCGCTGGCTCTCCCCGCCGCTGAGGGTGCCGCTGGTGCGATCGAGGTTGAGATAATCGAGCCCGACATTGTTGAGGAAGCCGAGGCGTTCGAGGATTTCCTTGAGGATACGTTCGGCGATTTCCTTTTGCTGGCCAGTGAGCGCGTCCGGGATCGCCTCGAACCAGGCGAGTGCATCGACCACCGAGAGGCGGGTGACGCTGGAAATGTCACGCATGCCGATCTTGACCGCGAGCGCTTCGGGTTTGAGGCGGGCGCCGCCGCAGGTCTCGCAGGGGGCGCTGCTTTGGTATTTGCTCAGCTCCTCGCGCATCCATGCGCTCTCAGTGCTGAGCATGCGGCGGTTGAGATTGCCGATCACGCCCTCGAACGGCTTTTTGACGTCGTAGGACTTCTTGCCGTCAATGAAGGTCAAGGTGACGGGCTTGCCGCCGGTGCCGTGGAGGATGATGAGTTTGACTTCGCCGGACAGCTCTTCCCAGGGCGTATCGAGCGAAAAGCCGAATTCGCGCGCGAGGCTGCCGAGCACCTGCATGTAATAGGGGCTGGGCGGCTGGGATTTGGCCCAGGGCACGACCGCACCCTTTTTGATGCTGAGCGCGTGGTTGGGGACGACAAGGTCTTCGTCGAACAGCAGTTTTTCGCCCAAGCCATCGCACGCCGGGCATGCGCCTTGCGGGGCGTTGAAGGAGAAAAGCCGCGGTTCGATCTCGGCAATGGTGAAGCCCGACACGGGGCAAGCGAATTTTTCGCTGAAGACGATGCGGTTGGGCGGGATGCCCGCGCCTTTCATCGCGCCGCCGGGACTCCCCTCCCGCTCGCGGGAGGGGTTGGGGGTGGGCATTTCCGCACCAAACGACTGTGGCATTTCTCGGACGGACCCACCCCCGGCCCCTCCCGCAGGCGGGAGGGGAGAAGCAAGCTCCGCCACCGTGCCATCCACCAAATCGACATAGGCCAGCCCTTCGGCGAGCTTCAGCGCGGTTTCGAAGCTTTCGGCGAGGCGCGTGCTCAGGTCAGGCCCGACCACCAGCCGGTCAACCACCACTTCAATGTCATGCTTGTACTTCTTGTCGATTGCCGGGGCCTCATCGACCTCGTAGATTTCGCCATCGATGCGGACGCGGGTAAAGCCCGCTTTCTGCCATTCGAGCAGCTCTTTCTTATATTCGCCCTTGCGGCCGCGCACGACGGGCGCGAGCAAATAGAGCCGCGTGCCTTCTGGCAGCGCCAAGACGCGATCGACCATCTGGCTGACGGTTTGCGCGGCAATCGGCAGGCCCGTCGCCGGGCTGTACGGGATGCCGACGCGCGCCCAGAGCAGGCGCATATAATCATAGATTTCGGTGACGGTGGCGACGGTGGAGCGCGGGTTACGGCTCGTCGTCTTCTGCTCGATCGAAATCGCGGGGGAAAGCCCCTCGATATGATCGACATCGGGCTTTTGCATCATCTCCAGAAACTGGCGCGCATAGGCGGAGAGCGACTCCACATAACGGCGCTGCCCCTCGGCATAGATGGTGTCGAACGCCAGGCTCGATTTGCCGCTGCCCGACAGACCGGTGATGACAGTGAGCGTGTCGCGCGGAATATCCACCGAGACATTTTTGAGGTTATGCTCGCGAGCACCGCGAACGGAGATATGAGTCAGCATGACAGCGTTCTACTTCTGTTCTTGAGCAATTGGAAGCTCACTGATTATGGGTATCTGCCCCGCCAATCGCCACCCGGGATTTAAGCCATAGCTAGCATTGGCGCGACCTGTGTCGGCTAGCTGGCGGGTCGCATGACGACCGGGAGTAATATTACAGATCACCGTTATGGAAGTGATTGTTTTCCCGCCGCAGGTGATAAAAACATTGCACCGTGTCAATAAATATGCACGATCAGCATGTTCTTGGAGGCTATCGTGACAGTACCAATACATATCGGACTTGGTGGATTCGATAAGGGGCAGCGCAGCATTTGTGCAATATTTGAGGGCGGCGGCGCGCGTGGCATCACCCATATTGGCGCGATCAAGGCAGCGGAAGACGAGAGACTGAGCGTCATCAGCGTTGCAGGCAGTTCTGCCGGTGCCATCATCGCGGCATTGGTCGCCGTTGGCTATACTTCAGAAGAACTTTATCGCAGCCAAGGCGATCATCTTCTTCGCGACTTGGGGATGACGCCCATCGATCTGCTCGGGAGCAAAGATTGGCAACGATTTGTCGAGATAAAGCGGCTCGGCGTCCAATTGACCGCCCTGATGAATCAGTCCGGCGTGCTGCGTTATGCATCGTTGGTATGGCATCTGCCGCTGATCTGGCGACTGGTGCAGCTGACCAAGGAGCCAATCGCGGCGCGGGGCCTGTTCAACACGCGACCGATCGCCAATTTCATCAACGATCTGCTGCTGCGCAAAATCAACGCGCATCGCATCAATCTTGAACAAGCGCCTTTGCCGAGAAACCACAAAGTGCGGTTCAGCGACATCGATTCAACCATCGTCCCGCAATGCGCCAGCCTGCACATCACGGTTTCCAATGCGCGATCCGGCGAATTGAAAATATTCAACGACTCAACCCCCAATGTGGTGATTGCCGATGCCGTAGCGGCATCGGCGGCTATTCCTGGTTTCTTCGTGCCGCCAACGATTGAGGGGGCCAATGTCAACGAAACGCCGATCTGGGTTGATGGCGGATTGATCGCCAATCTGCCGAGCTGGGCAGTGCGGCAGGACAAACGCAGCTATGAACGCTGGGTGGGGCTTACCTCCATGCCGGTTGTCGCCTTTGTTTTGGACGGGGATGGCGAACCGAGCTCGTCGGAAAGCGAAGATCAATCATTGCTGAGCTTTATCGGCAACGTGGCGCGAGCCGGCATTTTTGGCAGCCAGAAAGTGGTTTCGCAATTCGTCCCCGATCTGGTTGTCGCGCGGCTGCCGAGCCCGTTGGGGTCGCTGGCATTCGATTGCACCGAAGCGGAAGCTGAGAAGGCTTACAAGGCCGGGCTGGAGCATGCCACGGCCTGCCTGCGCCAGCTGCGCGTCGTTGCCGATCTGACGACAGCGACGCTGAAGGAAATTTTGAATGAAGTGGCTCTCATGGTCAGCGATTTTCGCACTGAGAATGACGCTGAGGACGACCGTCCGGCACCGGTGTTGCGGCTGTCGCTGATTGATCCCGTTGAGGATGGCAAGGGCGACATGCGCGTCGTGGCCAGTGCGGGGATGGAAGACCATGCCGATGACAAGCTGGACCTTGATCGCGCCAACGACATCGCCCCCGCAGCATTTCAGGACAATGTTATGGTTTTCGGCGTTGTCGGTTCGCGGTCGGCGAGCGATTTGAAGATGACCAAATATGAGCGCGCGCTGCTCAAACCCGATATCGAAACGGTCATCTGTGTGCCGGTCGCCTCGACGAAGGTCAATCGCGCGCCGCCGGTGCGGGTGCTGTGCTTGGACAGCAACGACTCGCTTGAGGAAGAATTTAACAACCCGGGCTTTATGCAGAAGCTGAAGGCGCTTAGCGTTGCCGTCTTGCCCAGCTTGATTGAAGCGCAAGCCCGGACCATATTAGCTGTTCCCCAGGAGTGATATCATGGCTGAAGTTGCTACATTTTCGAGCGATCTGGATGCCCGATTGACGGCGGCACGCGTCAAGACCTTCGACCGTGGCGAAAAGGCATCGCTAAAGCAAAACGGGCATGAGGAGGGCAAATCGATTTCGTTAAAGACAGAAATTACCTTTGATGCCGACGATGCGCTTCTCCATGCCGAAGAACGCCTTGCGCGGTTGTCGAATGAGCTGTTCGGCAGCAAGCCGGGCGCGTAGGCCCACTTAGCGACCCTGGCGGGCGATACCCCTTATCCCGCCCCTTGCAATCCCTAGTGTATTGCATAGATAATACGCACTGCCGCTAATCATAGGGGCAGAGTGCAGATCGGCGACACAGTCATGGCGAAGAAAAAAGGCAAAAAGGCCAAACCGGGCAAATTGCCCAGGGAGATTGGGGGCATCAAAATCCCCAAGGACCTGCGCAAGAGCGGTGAGGCGCTGATCGCCACCGCCAATTCGCCGGTTGGGCGCGAACTGATCATGACCGGGGTTGCGGCGATGATCGGCGCTGCCGCCACGCGGATGCGCAGCACGATGGCGACGCCCGCTGCGCCCCGTGCCCCCCATTCCCCCCAGCCTGAACCGATCATTACCGCCTTTGGTGACGATCCCCACGCGGCTGGCGCGCAGGCGGCGCGTCAGATCATCGATGCCATTGGCACAATCACGCGCGCGGCCACCCGCCCACCGAGCGAAGACAACACAACGCACTAAGCCCTTCGCCCACCCCGGTCGTGTTGGGTTGGCTGATCGACCTAGCGCCATGCCGGGCGGGCCGGGTGGCCCGGCTGGCGGGCGCTCGCCCAGGCGCTGGCCCAGGCGCTGGCCCTGCCGATAGTGGCAATTTGCCGCGATGCATCCTAAATGCACGCTACGCGCAACGTTATGGTATCCCCCCGGCGCGCGCGGCGGCAAGGACAGGCATGGCAACCACGGACGATCTTCACGATCCAGACCCGCAGATCCTGGCGCTGATCGATCGCAGCCCGATCGCATCGGTGATCAGCGACCCGCGCCATCCTGACAACCCGATTATCGCTTGCAACGATGCCTTTTGCACGCTGACGGGCTATCCACGTGACGAAGTAGTCGGCCGCAATTGCCGGTTTCTGTCGGGGCCCGGCACTGAACCCTGGCTTTCCGAACAAATCCGCAAAGGCGTGCGCGAGCACAAGCCGGTGCTGGTCGAGATATTGAACTATAAGCGCGACGGGACGCCGTTTCGCAACGCCGTATTGGTCGCGCCGATCTATGACGATGGCGACCAGAATCTGGCCTATTTTCTCGGCTCGCAAGTCGAGATTGACGACGACGCGCCGGCGCCGACCAGCCTGCGCCGGATCCGCGCCGCTGAAATGGTGAAGGCGCTGTCGCAGCGGCAATGGCAGGTGCTGAAACTCGCCTCTAATGGCCTGCTCAATAAACAGATCGCCGCCGAACTGGGCCTGTCCGAAAAGACCGTGAAGATGCACCGGGCAATCTTGATGGACCGGCTGGGCACCGCCACCACCGCCGACATGATCCGCGTCGCGGTGGGCTGAGCGAAGTCGAAGCACAGGGCGCACCGCTTGGCCTTCGACTTCGCTCAGGCCGAACGGAGGTGGTGCAGATTTAACGCACGTTGCTGTAGGCCGCCGCCGGGTCGTGACTCCCTGGCCTCCAGGCATTGGACCAGCATGGTCCATTGGCCGTATCGCGGAAAATTATCGTTCAGCCTAACCGGACTGCGGGCGTCACGGCTGTTGCGCGCTTCACCGGGTCCAGCCCATTCGGTGAAAGCAGCGCGCGGCGTTTCCCTCTGCCGTGTTCAGGCCGTGGCGTCCAACCATCAATAGTGAAAAAATGTTCGCGCGGTTGCTGGCGAATTTCAATATTAATTTCTGACCCCAATCAAAAATAGGTTTCATTGAATTTTTATTGGCGTATGACTGCTGCCAACATGATTTAATTATTGTGTGGGGGGCGCAATGCGCAATATTTTCACTTTGACGATAGCATTGTTGGTTGGCGGATGCGCAGAGGGCATTACCGTCTACCATAATCGAGCAGTTGATCCGGCCAAGCCCCGCGTCATTACTGTTGACGCAAAACAACGTAGCCTGATCATGACGCCCGAGGCAGCAACAGATAAGCCGCAATGGCGCGTTTGTGCCGAGGCTGCGCCCGATGTCTTTAGCGCGCTGAGCGCCAGCGCGTCGCTGGAAGCAGATGTCGCCTCAAAAAGCGGCAAGGCCGCCGCCGCCATTGCCGAATCCGCCGCGACAATCGAACGGACACAGACCATCAACCTGTTGCGCGAATCAATGTATCGCACCTGTGAGCGCTATTTGTCGGGGGCGTTGGACAAGACCACATTCATTACTCAGGCGGCGCGCGACCAGCGCTCAATGGTCGCCGTCCTGGCAATCGAGCAGCTAACGGGCGCCTTTCGCCGACCATCGACAATTCTGGTCGCCCCCAGCACTTCGGCAACGACGACCAACGGAGCGAAGGCCGCAGAGCTGATCGAACAATTTTCAAAGCAAAAGCAGGACGCTATTGCCGCCAAGAAAACCGAAAATGGCAAGTACAACGACGCTCTAGTGAAAGGCAAATGCGACAAAATCACCACCGCGCCTGCAGACGAGACCTCCAGTCCCAAATTGAGTGAATGGACAAGCTGCGTCGCCGCCAAGGCCAGGAGCGATGCCGCCGATGCGGAAGCAAAAGCGGCCACCGAGCGTCTCGACAAGGTTATCGATGCCACCATGGTACTGGCCTCGACGACGACGACCTCAACCGGAACCGAGCAGTCGCAGAATGGCGCGGCAACGACGTCACCGTCGGATGGCGCCAGCTTACAGAAAGTCGCCGAAATCGTTGGTCAAATTGCGCAAGCGCCCGGTCTAGATGAACCATTGATGTTCTGCATAGGGTATTTGCAGTCAATGCCGGTGCTAAAAGATAATCCTGTTATCAATACTTGCACTGATATTTTAACGCATCGGGCGCAGCAAGATCAATTTATTAGAGAAAAAAACTTTGCACTTATTTCACCAACGTCCGTAGAAATATTGGATCAGATCCCGATTGTGCAACAATACGACCTGCTTCGCGATAGGTTTGCAGAATTTGTACAACTCACTCCAACATCTGATTTAAAACGTAAATTTAATAATTTTGAAAAGTCGATCGCCGGTAAGAAGAAAAATGTCTCTACATTGTGCGATAAATCTGCAGACTGCGCCGATCTCATAATAGGCAATATATATAAGACAAATTACAATGAAGGACCCGAAGAATTTGAGAAAGCAATTGCTGCTTGGCGCTCGAATTAGAGCTTTGGAGAACAACGATGTCCGCACCGAATATCACCCAAATTTTAGGGTTTAGAACTGCCGCGGAATTGAGAGCGGCTGCTGCCAACTTCCAGCTTGATGGCTATGCGACGGTCCAGATAGGACCGACAGGACGGGTGCTCGTTGAACCAGGAGACCCTGCGCTTTGGCCCCATATTCCCGGCGAGCAATGGTTTGTAATGATTGCTACGAAAGACACGATCACCGATCCAGCGAGTGCGCTTCTCAATATGCCAGAGTAATCTGGATCAGTCAGATTTTTTAATAGAGGCGGACGTGCGGATCTTCACATTCCGGGCATGTCGGAACGCAGCGACGAACGCACCGTTTAGCGGTTGATTCAAATATGAATCGCCTTCCCCGTGACCCCCATCGCCGCTTCCTTGAACGCTTCGGCATGGGTGGGGTGGGCGTGGCAGGTGTAGGCGATGTCTTCGGATGTCGCGCCGAATTCCATTGCTTGCGCGGCCTGGGCGATCATCGAACCGGCGACTGAAGCGATCATCCAGACGCCGAGGACGCGGTCGGTCTTGGCGTCGGCGATCACTTTCACGAAGCCATCGGGCTCGTGGTTGGTCTTGGCGCGGCTGTTGGCGAGCATCGGGAATTTGCCGACCTTCACCTCGCCCCGCTCCTTCGCTTGCTCCTCAGTCAGGCCGACGCCAGCGATTTCGGGCCAAGTATAGACGACCGAAGGGATGACGTCGTGATTCACGATCCCCGTCAGCCCGGCGATATTCTCCGCCACCGCGATCCCCTCGTCCTCGGCCTTGTGCGCGAGCATTGGGCCCGGTACGACATCGCCAATCGCCCAGATGCCGGGGACACCGGTTTTGAAGCTGTGGTCGATCTCGATCTGGCCGCGCTTGTTGGGGGTGATACCCGCAGCTTCCAGGTTGAGCCCCTCGGTATTCGGGCGACGGCCGATTGAGACGAGCACACAGTCTGCTTCGATTGTTTCGGCCGGGCCACCAGCGGCTGGCTCGACGGTGATCGTCGCTTTGTCACCAGTGACGGCAACGCCGGTGACCTTGGTCGACAGCTTGAATTCGATGCCCTGCTTTTTGAAGATCTTGTTCGATTCCTTGCGGACCTCGCCATCGAAGCCGGGCAGGATCTGATCGAGATATTCGACGCAGGTCACTTTCGCGCCGAGCCGCTTCCACACCGATCCAAGCTCGAGCCCGATCACCCCGCCGCCGATCACGACGAGATGTTCAGGCACCTTGGCGAGTTCAAGCGCGCCGGTTGAATCGACAATGATCTGCTTGTCATTATCGACCACGACGCCCGGTAAGGGCGTGACGCTGGAACCGGTGGCGATGACGATATTCTTCGCGCGGTAGCTGGTTCCCGCGACATCGACGGTGTCGGTGCCGGTGAACTTGGCATGGCCCTTCAGCCATTCGACCTTGTTCTTCTTGAACAGGAAGGCGATGCCGCCGGTGAGCTGTTTGACGGCGTCCTTCCGTTGCGCATGGAGCGCGTCCATGTCGAGCTCGACCGAACCAAGCTTGATGCCGAGCTTGGCCATCATGCCGTTCGATGCATCGTTGAAGAATTCGGAGGCGTGGAGCATCGCCTTGGACGGGATGCAGCCGACATTGAGGCACGTGCCGCCGAGCGTCTCGCGCGCCTCGACGCACGCGGTTTTCAAGCCGAGCTGGGCCGCGCGGATGGCGGCGACATAGCCGCCAGGGCCGGAGCCGATGATCAGGACGTCGAAATCATAGTCAGCCATGCGAGGCTCCGTTCTCTCAGGTAATTAGGGCGAAGGCGTGTGATCGATCGGCTGCGGCTTTAGCGACGAATTCTCTGAGGCGAGTAATGTCTTCCATCAAGAACACTCGCGCCTCGTCTCCCTCGCTCGCCAGCGCATCGGCGATGTAGACATCTTCACGCACCATCGCGGCGGCATCGAACCTTGCGGAGAGATCGGCGTCCGACAGTGCCGACAGCGCTGCATCGAACTTGGCAATGAAATCGCTCGGGACAAGCCATGCCGGGCCGTAGCCATTGTCCGGTCCAACTTGTTCAAAATGACCGATAATTAGGCTCAGCGGATCATTTGTCGCGTCCGCAGATCCCGTCAGCATGAAATGGACCGCGTGCCATTGCTTATCGAGATCAAGAATCCTGCCAGATTGGTAGGCCTCATCGGAATTGACGAAGTCATAGATAGCTGAAGGATCGGCACGGAGCGCCACAACCTGTTCACTGGTCGCAGTGGCCATGACCCATACCATTCCCATCGTTCGCGCTCCACGTTGGCTTAAAGGTCAATCAAAATCCGAGTCGGATCCTCGATCGCGTTCTTGAGCGCCACCAGGAACGTCACCGCCTCGCGCCCATCGATCAGGCGGTGGTCGTAGCTGAGTGCGAGGTACATCATCGGGCGGATCACGATCTGGCCATTCACCACCACCGCGCGGTCCTCGATGCGGTGGAGGCCGAGCACCGCCGACTGCGGGGGGTTGATGATCGGGGTCGACATCAGCGAGCCGAACACGCCGCCATTGCTGATCGTGAAGGTGCCGCCCTGCATCTCGTCGATCTTGAGCGTGCCGTCCTTAGCGCGCTTGCCGAAATCGCCGATCGTGCGCTCGATCTGCGCGACCGACATGGTGTCGGCATTACGCACCACCGGCACGACGAGCCCGCCGGGTGAGGACACCGCGACCGAGATATCGGCGTAATCGTGATAGACGATTTCGTCACCCTCGATCGAGGCATTGACGCTCGGCACGTCCTTCAGCGCCAGGCACGCAGCCTTGGCGAAGAAGCCCATGAAGCCCAGCCGGACGCCGTGCTTCTTTTCGAACAGATCCTTATACTTGTTACGCGCCTCAATCACCGCCGTCATGTCGACGTCGTTGAAGGTGGTGAGCATCGCGGCGCTATTCTGCGCTTCCTTCAGCCGCTTGGCGATGGTCTGGCGCAGGCGCGTCATGCGGACGCGCTCCTCCTTGCGCGTGCCGGTCGTCGTGGCGACGGGCAGCGCGGGCGCAGCGGGGGTTGCTGCCACGGCAGGGGCGGGCGCTGCGGGCGTGCTGGCGGCAGCAAGGACATCGTCCTTGGTCAGGCGGCCATCCTTGCCGGTGCCGGTGACGGTCGACGGATCAACACCGGTTTCAAGCACCGCCCTGCGGACCGAGGGCGACAGCGCGGCGGGCGCGGCTTCGCTGGCGGGCTCCGCCGAGGCGGGCGCAGCAGCAACCGGAGCCGCTGCAGCCGCAACGCCAGCATCAATCGTCGCGATCATCGCGCCGACAAGCACGACATCGCCGACCTGCACCGCATGCTGGCCCATCACGCCAGCGACCGGCGCGCCGACCTCCACCGAAACCTTATCGGTTTCCAGGCTGGCGACGGGCTCGTCGAGCGCGACCGGATCGCCTGGCTGCTTCAGCCATTCGCCAAGCGTGGCTTCGGTGATCGATTCGCCGAGTACGGGGACTTTGACTTCGGTTGCCATCTGAGCAGTCCTTGCTTCTTTTGTTCGTCACCCCAGCGGAAGCGGGGGTCTTTATGGGGTTGCCATCCCATGGCCGCTCGAGACCCCAGCTTTCGCCGGAGTAACGTGGCGGCGGGGTGGGTTAACTCTTGCGATTGCGCCTGATTTCCTCGCGCACATTATGGCCAAGCGCATCAGCGATCAGCGCGGCTTGTTCCATCTGGTGGCGCTTCATCAGCCCGGTGGCGGGCGACGCCGCCGCCGCGCGGCCAGCATAACGCGCGCGGGCGACGTTACGACCAGCACCGGCGAGGCATTCCTCGATGAACGGTTCGACGAAGAACCAAGCGCCGTTGTTTTTCGGCTCTTCCTGCGCCCAGACCACGGTTTCCAGATTGGTCTTCCGCGCCAGCCGGATCGTCAACGCGTCGCTGGGGAAGGGATAAAGCTGTTCGATACGGACGATCGCGGTATTCGTGTCGCCCGCTGTGTTGCGTGCCTCCATCAGATCATAGGCGACCTTGCCGGTGCACAGCACCAGCCGCTTCACGTCTTCGTCCTTGGGCGCCCAGGGATCGGACAGGATCCGCATGAAATGGCTTTCGCCCTGGAAATCAGCTGCCGCTGACACGGCAAGCTTGTGGCGCAGCAGCGATTTGGGCGTGAAGACGATCAACGGCTTACGGAATGGCCGGTGCATCTGCCGCCGCAACAGATGGAAATAATTGGCCGGCGTGGTGCAGTTGGCGACCTGCATATTATCGCCCGCGCAGAGCTGCAGGAAACGTTCGGGCCGCGCCGAGCTATGCTCTGGCCCCTGCCCCTCATAGCCATGCGGCAGCAGCATGACGAGGCCATTGGCGCGCAGCCATTTGGATTCGCCCGAGGCAATGAACTGATCGATCATGATCTGCGCGCCGTTCATGAAATCGCCGAACTGTGCTTCCCACAGCACCAGCGTTTTCGGGTCAGCGAGCGCATAGCCATATTCGAAACCGAGCACGCCATATTCGGAGAGCGGGCTGTCGAGCACTTCAAAACTGCCATGCTCAATCGTCCAGAGCGGCACATATTTATGCTCGTCGGTCTGATCGACCCACACGGCGTGGCGCTGGCTGAAGGTACCGCGTCCCGAATCCTGGCCCGACAAGCGCACGCCATAGCCTTCCGACAACAGCGAGCCAAAGGCGAGCGCTTCGCCGGTTGCCCAATCGAAATTCGCACCCGTTTTGAACATCTCGCGCTTGGCGTCGATCACGCGGGCGAGCGTCTTGTGGATCTTGATGCTGTTCGGCACCGTCGTCAGCGTTCGGCCGATGCTGTCGAACAATTTGCCCTCAATCCCCGTCGGGATATTGCGGCGTGCGGTCTCTGGATCAGCGGGCGCATGCAGGCCCGACCAGCGGCCAGCGAACCAGTCCGCCTTGTTGGGCTTGTAATTGGCGCCAGCCTCAAACTCGCCTTCGAGCAATGTCGTGAACTGGCTGATCGTGTCATCGACCCAGGCCTGATCAATCACGCCCTCTGCCATCAGCTTCTTGCCATAAATCTCGCTGACCGGCGGGTGCTGGCGGATGCGATCATACATGAGTGGCTGGGTGAAGCTCGGCTCGTCGCCTTCGTTATGGCCGAAGCGGCGATAGCACCACATGTCGATGACGATGTCGCGCTTGAAGGTTTGGCGGAATTCAATCGCCATCTTGCACGCAAAGGTCACTGCCTCAGGATCGTCGCCATTGACGTGGAAGATCGGTGCCTGAACGCCCTTGGCCACGTCCGATGGATAGGGCGAGGAGCGCGCATATTGCGGGCTGGTGGTGAAGCCGATCTGGTTGTTGATGATGAAATGCAGGCAGCCACCAGTATTGTATCCGCGAATCCCCGAAAAGCCGAGGCACTCCCAGACGATGCCCTGCCCCGCAAAGGCCGCGTCGCCATGGATCAGCACGGGCAGCGAGCCGCTGTGATTTTCCAGGTCCCCGGCGATCGTCTGGATCGCGCGGGTCTTGCCGAGCACGACCGGATCGGCCGCTTCGAGATGCGAGGGGTTTGCGACCAGCGACATATGCACATTGACGCCGTCAAATTCGCGGTCGGTGCTGGTGCCGAGATGGTATTTCACATCGCCTGACCCCGCCACGTCATCGGGATTGTCCGAACCACCGCCAAATTCGTGGAAGATCACGCGGTAGGCCTTGGCCATCACATTGGCGAGCACGTTCAACCGGCCGCGATGCGCCATGCCATAGACGATTTCGCGGATGCCGAATTGCCCGCCATATTTGATCACGCTTTCCAGCGCGGGGATCATGCTTTCGCCGCCATCGAGCCCGAAGCGCTTGGTGCCGACATATTTGCGGCCGAGGAATTTCTCCCACTGTTCGGCCTCGATCACCTTGTTGAGGATCGCCTTCTTGCCCATCGGCGAGAATTCAATCGCCTTGTCCTGGCCTTCCATCCGATCCTGCAGGAAACGGCGTTCCTCGACATCGGCGATGTGCATATATTCAAGGCCGACCGACCCGCAGTAATTCTTCTGCAGGGTCGCAACGATTTCACGCACCGTGGCCCATTGCCGGCCAAGCGCGCCGCCCAGATAAACCGGCTTGTCGAGATCGCCCCCGGAGAACCCATGATATTCCGGGGTCAGATCAGCGGGCAATTCCTGCTTGGCGATGCCGAGCGGATCAAGCTTGGCAGCGAGATGCCCACGCACCCGGTAGGTGCGGATCAGCATCATCGCGCGGATCGAATCTGCAGCGGCCGATGTCACATCAGTCGTCGGCGCGGCCGGTGCTGCTGCGGGTTTGGGCGCGCCACGCACTGGCTTTGGCGCTGGCTCCATCTGGCTGGGATCAAGTGCGGCAGTGAGATCATCGGTGGTGGTCGCGGGCCAATTCGCCTGCTGCCAGCTTGGGCCAGGATGGCTGCCCTCCAGCCCTTCGAAAAAGCCGCGCCAGCCCGGCTCGACACTGTCGGGCGACGCCTTGTAGCGCGCATACAGCGTGTCGATAAAGGCCGGGCTAACCGAGCCTGCGAGCGTTTCGAAATCCTGGCCTTCATAGCCCATTATGATCGTCCTTCTCTTCCCTCTCCGTTGAGGGAGTTCGGGGTAGGCCATGCCCCCGGCATGGCCTAAACAATCCGGGGATTGTTTACCCCGAACTGGGTGCGCAGACTTGGCTCCGCTCCTTCAGCGGGACCTAGTCGTAACTAGGTGAAGGTGACAGGCGCTCGATAATCGCACGCTGCCGCCCCTCATCCAACCTCAGCTAAGCAAGGAGTTGCCAAGCTTTCGTATCCTTCTCCCCACCGGGGAGAAGGTTTAGCTCACCCGTTCAACACCGCGAGCAAAGTGGTGCCGAGTTCGCTCGGGCTGTCCGCCATCCGGATGCCGGCGGCTTCCATTGCAGCGATCTTGTCTTCGGCACCGCCCTGACCACCCGACACGATCGCCCCGGCGTGACCCATGCGACGCCCCGGCGGGGCAGTGCGACCGGCGATAAAACCGGCCATCGGCTTTTTGCGGCCTTTGCGCGCTTCGTCTTTCAAAAACTGGGCAGCTTCTTCTTCGGCCGAACCGCCGATTTCGCCGATCATGATGATCGAATGCGTTTCATCATCGGCCAGGAACAATTCCAGCATATCGATGAAATTGGTGCCGTTGACGGGATCGCCGCCAATGCCGACCGCGGTCGTCTGACCGAGCCCGGCGTTCGAGGTCTGGAACACGGCTTCATAGGTGAGCGTGCCCGAGCGCGAGACGACGCCGACCGAGCCTTTCTTGAAGATGCTGCCGGGCATGATGCCGATCTTGCATTCGCCGGGCGTCAGCACGCCGGGGCAGTTCGGGCCGATCAGCCGCGACTTGGAGCCGCTGAGTGAGCGCTTGACCTTGACCATGTCGAGCACCGGAATGCCTTCGGTGATGCACACGATCAGCGGCACCTGGGCATCGATCGCCTCCAGAATCGAATCCGCCGCAAAGGGGGGCGGCACATAGACGACCGATGCCGTCGCGCCGGTCTTCGCAACGGCCTCATGCACCGTGTTGAAAACCGGCAGCCCGATATGCTCGGTCCCGCCCTTGCCCGGCGTAACCCCGCCGACCATCTGCGTGCCGTAAGCCAGCGCCGCCTGGGTGTGGAAGCTGCCGGTTTCGCCGGTCATCCCTTGCGTGATGACCTTGGTGTGTTTGTCGACGAGAATGCTCATGGGGCGGGTGCGCTCCGTTTTGGATGGGTCAGTTCGGCCAGGGCCGGTCGGGATCGAGATCGTGGAGCCGGGTCATGATGTCGTCCCAGCTATAGGGGCAGGATTCGGGCAAACGGTGCGCGGGGATCGTCGTGGCCTGCTCCACCAGCGCGGGGACAACGAAATATGCGTCGTCTATCGCCTCTGCGATGCGCGCCTTGAAGCTTGGATTTTCCTTGAGAAGCCGGCTTACCATCCGCCGCTGCGTCACAATTGTCACGCGCCAGCTACGGCCTTGCCGCTCGGGCTGATAATCCCATTTCATCATGTGCAGGATAATGAGTTCGACAGCACTAACGAATGCGCGAAATTCACTCCTGCCCACGCTTTCAACCTCTTCCACCAAATTTGCGATGTCCAGTTCGTCGAAACGATGCGCGCGCAGCAAGGCCGCCTGTGACTGAACCCAGGCAGCAAAATCCTCGTCATACGCCGGGTAATTGCGGCGTGCGGGAGAAGGGGGATCGTGCTCAGCCATTCAATCTAGTTATCATATTCCTGACAGGCCTGTAATCACGCAGACCGAAAGCTGTCGATTTCGCCGGTCATTACCGACGTTATGTCTACGGTGTTCTTGTCGACGAGGATGATCATGATTGATTATCGTCCCTATTCCGTCATGCCATCAGCCGCTGGCATCGCGTCTCGCATGAGACTCCGGCATTCGCCGGAGTGACAACCGATCAGTTCAGGCTGCCATCAATCGCCTTGCACGCCACCAGCAGTTCCTTGACCGCATCGACTGAGACGGTGAGGTTCGCCTTGGCTTCGTCATCCAGCGCAATCTCGACGATCTGCTCGACACCGCCTGCACCAATCACCACCGGCACGCCGACATAGAGATTGTCGACTCCGTACTGGCCGGTCAGGTGGGCCGCTGCGGGCAGCACGCGCTTCTGATCGTAAAGATAGGCCTCTGCCATCGCGATGCCGCTCGTCGCTGGCGCATAATAGGCCGAGCCGGTCTTCAAGAGCGCGACGATCTCGCCGCCGCCCGAGCGAGTGCGCGCGACGATCGCATCGATACGCTCCTTGGTGGAGCGCCCCATGGCGATCAGATCGGGGATCGGAATGCCCGATACGGTCGAGTACTGAATCACCGGCACCATCGTGTCGCCATGGCCGCCGAGCACGAAGCTGGTGACGTCCTTGACCGAGACGTTGAACTCATCGGCCAGGAAATGGCTGAAGCGCGCCGAATCGAGCACGCCAGCCATGCCGACCACTTTATTGTGTGGCAGGCCGGAGAATTCACGCAGCGCCCACACCATCGCATCAAGCGGGTTGGTGATGCAGATCACGAACGCGTCGGGCGCGTTGGCGGCGATGCCTTCGCCGACCGCCTTCATCACCTTCAGGTTGATGCCGAGCAGATCATCACGGCTCATGCCTGGCTTGCGCGCGACACCCGCGGTGACGATGATGACATCAGCGCCCGCGATATCCTTGTAATCATTGCTGCCAGTGATCGTGGCGTCGAAACCCTCAACTGGGCCGCACTGCGACAGATCGAGCGCCTTGCCCTGCGGTACGCCGTCAACAACGTCGAACAGGACGACATCGCCCAGCCCCTTCAAAGCGGCGAGATGGGCGAGCGTGCCACCGATATTGCCTGCACCGATCAACGCGATTTTCTTGCGAGCCATCTTCATCCTCCGGCGATGGGGCGGGAACAGGATGGCCCCGCAAAGCGATCGCGGCTTAGGCGGTTTGGGGCCCCGTCGCAACACAGGAAATTGCGCTAAACTGTCGTTATTGCTATTGCTTCGCAACTGCGGTGCCACATCATCTCAAACCGCGCCATGCCCCTTTGCAAGATAGCGATCAGATTGCATCTCTTCGAGCCGCGAGGCGGTGCGTTCAAATTCAAATGCGCCATCGCCCTTTGTATAAAGCTGATCAGGTGACGCATCCGCAGCGGCGATCAATTTGACGTTATTCTCGTAAAGCGCATCGACCAGGGTGACGAACCGTGCCGCTTCATTGCGGTTTTCCGGCCCGAGCCGGGGAATGCCGACGATGATGACAGTGTGGAAACGCCGCGCAATCGCCAGATAGTCGGCCGCACCGCGCGGTTCGCCACAGAGTCGCTTGAACGAAAATACCGATACGCCTTTGAGGCTTTTGGGCACGTGCAGCGTGCGGGCGCCCTGCACCGGGATATCCTCCGTCGGGACATGCGCGCGATCCTCGGGCGGATAATCAGTGAGCCGGAAAAAGGCAGAGGACAGCGCCTTGGTTGCAGCCGGCCCGTTGGGGACCAGCCACATATCCATCTGACCGAGCCGATCGCGGCGATAATCGACCGGCCCGTTGAGCGGCACAACCGTCATCTTTTCACCGATCAGATCGATAAAGGGCAGGAACAGCCCGCGATTAAGCCCATCCTTATAGAGATCATGCGGGGGACGATTGGAGGTGGCGACCACCGTCAGCCCGCGCGCCCACATCGCAGTGAAGAGTCGCGAAAGGATCGCGGCATCGGCGGTGTTGTTGACGACCATCTCATCAAACGCGATCAGCCGCGCCTCGCCGACCATCGCGGCAGCAACCGGGGCGATCGGATCGCCGGCCTCTTTCTTGCGCTCCTCGGCAAGCCGCTGATGCACTTCGAGCATGAATTCGTGAAAATGCACGCGGCGCTTGCGGCGGATATCGACGCAGCTGAAGAACAAATCCATCAGCATCGATTTGCCGCGCCCGACCCCGCCCCACAGATAGACGCCCTTGGGCGGCTCTGGCGGGCGACCAAGCGCGCGCCACAGCACTGAGCCGCGCTTGGGGGTCGCCTCCAGATCGGTCGCGAGTGCCGCCAGCGCCAAAACGGCGGCCTGCTGTTCGCGATCAGGCCGTAATTCGCCCGCCCGCAACAATTGATTATAGCGATCAAGCACGAAGGTCATGGGATGGCACTTGGTATCGGACTGGGCTTCGGGCTGGGCTTGCGGATCGTTCCCGCAAAGGCGGCGATCCGTTCGTCGCTATCCGCCTGAACGATCAGCCCGCGCAGAAACAGTAATCGCCCGGTTTCCTTGAGCAATTCGACCTGCGCTTCAAGCGGCGATTCGGCAGAGCCTGCGCCGATAAACTGAGTCGACAGATCAAGCGTCACCGCTGTCCCCGCCTCGATCAGTCCGAACCCGCGCGAAGCGGCGAACAGCGCAATATCGATAAAGCCGAGCAGCGCACCGCCATGGATCCGGCCCGACAAATTGGTGTGGACATGCGCTGGCTGCATCCGGACACGCGCCATATGCCCTTCCACCTTGAGCAGGAACGGCCCGAACAGGCTGTTGAAGCGTGTCGGGTCGTTGAGTTCCCACGTCATCCAGCCGGGGTGATCGGGCGATTCATGATAGATGAAATGGGGTGAAGCGCTCAACAACCAGTCCCTCAATCCGCCGCGTCAACGATGCTCATCGGCTAGTGGCGACTAAAGGCGAAAAAAGGGCAAGCGTTCGGCGGGAACGGGCCCCGCCAACAAACGGGCTCCCAGATCACCAGTCGCCGCGCGTCACACCACGCGTTCGACTTCCATCTTCTTGATCTCGGCAATCGCCTTGGCCGGGTTCAGGCCCTTGGGGCAGACATTGGCGCAATTCATGATGGTGTGGCAGCGATAGAGCCGGAACGGATCCTCAAGCTCGTCGAGCCGCTCACCGGTCATCTCGTCGCGGCTGTCGGCGAGCCAGCGATAGGCCTGGAGCAGGATGGCGGGCCCCAAGAACTTGTCGGCATTCCACCAATAGCTCGGGCAGCTGGTCGAGCAGCAGGCGCACAGGATGCACTCATAGAGCCCGTCGAGCTTGGCGCGATCCGCCGGCGACTGGAGCCGTTCCTTACCCGAAGGCGGCGGCGTAACGGTCTGCAACCACGGCTTGATCGAGGCATATTGCGCGTAGAAATGCGTGAAATCGGGGACGAGATCCTTGATCACGCTCATCGCAGGGAGCGGCGTGATCTGGACATCGCCCTTCACATCCTCAATCGCCTTGGTGCAGGCGAGCGTGTTGCTGCCATCGATGTTCATCGAACACGACCCGCAAATCCCCTCACGGCACGAGCGGCGGAAGGTAAGCGAGCTGTCCTGCTCGGCCTTCATCTTGATCAGCGCGTCGAGCACCATTGGGCCGCAGGAGTCGAGATCAACCTCGAACGTATCGAAATGCGGGTTCTGGCCGCTATCGGGATCATAGCGATAGATTTTGAATTTCTTGATCCGCGTGGCGCCTGACGCTGCCTTGTGGACCTTGCCCTGCGGCTTGACCTTGCTGTTCGCGGGAAGAAAAAATTCGGCCATTGTGTAACGCGTCCCATTGCTGGCGAGGGGCATCACCGGCCCCCGCCGATAGCCGATACATGAGGGCGCGCGGGGTCGCAAACATTTGTGGGCAACAATCGGGAATGTTTATTGCCGCGAAGTTTTCCTCAGCCGCCACCGATTGATCCATCGTCCCGCCGCCCCATCTCTCCTCGCGACGCCGACGGTCAGCCCGATCGTTCCCGGCGCGGAGGGACGAAGATCATGAGCAAGAAACTGGACGGCAAAAAGGCACTGGTTACGGGCGGATCGCGCGGCATTGGCGCGGCGATCGCAAAACGGCTGGCCGAAGACGGGGCCGATGTCGTCATCACCTATGCAGGCAATCAGACAGCGGCCAATCAGACGGTTGCCGCGATCACCGCCAGCGGCCGAAAAGGGCTGGCGATCCAGGCCGATGCGGCTGACGGGGCCGCGACGGCAGCGGCGGTGCAAGAGGCTGCAACTGCGCTGGGCGGGCTCGACATTCTGGTCCACAATGCTGGCATCGCCAATTTCGCGCCGATCAGCGCCGACACGCAGGACAATTTCGACAAGACTTTTGCGATCAATGTTGATGGGGTGTTCGCTGGCACCAAGGCAGCGGTGCCCTTGCTGAGCGATGGCGGGCGTATCTTGATCATCGGCAGCATCAACGCCCATTCGATGCCGGTCGCCGGTGGTGCCGTCTATGGCGCGACCAAAGCGGCGGTTGCTGGCCTTGCACGCGGTTGGGCACGCGATCTTGGCCCGCGCGGCATATTGGTCAACGTCATTCAGCCGGGTCCGATCGATACCGATCTGAACCCCGCCGATGGGCCGTTCGCGTCGGTCCTGACACCGCATGTCGCGCTGGGCCGTTATGGCAAGGTCGAAGAAGTGGCAGCGCTCGCCGCTTTCCTTGCCAGCGATGAGGCAAGCTATATCACCGGTGCCGCAATCGACGTCGATGGCGGCTTCACGATCTGAAGCCTTGCCCTTGCTGGTCGAGCCGCCTAGCCAGCGGCAATGCGGCTCGACCAGTGCCATAATGTGGATGATTTCCGGCGGCTGGCCAAAGCGCGGCTGCCGGGGCCGGTGTTTCATTACATCGACGGCGCGGCGGACGACGAGGTAACGCGACGGCGCAATACCGCCGCTTTCGACGATTGCGACCTGGTACCCAATGTGCTCGCCGGCGTGCAGGACATCGACACCAGGGTGACCGTGATGGGCAAGCGCATCGCGATGCCGCTGTTCCTGTCCCCCACCGCGCTGCAACGGCTGTTCCACTGGCGCGGCGAGCGGGCGGTGGCGGCAGCGGCGGAGAAATTCGATACCTGGTTCGGAATCTCCTCGCTCGCCACAGTGAGCATTGAAGAGATTGGGCGGACGTTTGCCTCACCCAAATTATTCCAGCTCTATGTCCACAAAGACAAGGGGCTGAACGCGGCGATGATCGCCGCGTGCAAGGCGGCGAAGTTCGATGCGATCGCGCTCACCGTTGATACGATCGTCGGCGGCAACCGTGAGCGGTGCCTGCGGACGGGCTTCACCTCACCGCCGCGCATCACGCCGTCGTCAGCGCTCAGCTTTGCGATGCACCCGCGCTGGACGCTGGATTATCTGCTGCGTGAGCCATTCGAACTTTCCAACCTGAAAGATCATCTCGACGAGGGGTCGCGCAAATCGATGTCGGTCGGCGAGTATTTCACCAAGATGCTCGATCAGTCGCTTGACTGGAAGACCGCCGAAGCGATCCGCGCCGATTGGGGTGGGGAATTCTGCCTGAAGGGGATCATGTCGGTGGGCGATGCGCAGCGCGCGGTCGATATCGGCGCGACGGCGATCATGGTCTCCAACCATGGCGGGCGGCAATTGGACGGATCGCGCGCACCCTTCGATCAACTGGCGGAGATCGTCGATGCGGTGGGCGACAAGATCGATGTAATTTGCGACGGCGGCATTACGCGCGGCAGCCACGTCCTGAAGGCGCTGAGCGTTGGCGCCAAGGCGTGTTCGGGCGGGCGGCTCTATCTTTATGCGCTGGCGGCGGCGGGCCAGGCCGGGGTGGAACGGACGCTCGGCAATCTTCAGGCAGAGATTGTCCGCGATATGAAGTTGATGGGCGCTAAATCAGTGGCCGATCTGAGCCGGGCCAATCTGCGCTGGCGTTAGAGCGTGATGACGTTAGGTCGCTTCAACCTCATACCCGTTCGGCCCCGGATCAGGTCCGGGGGAAGTCTAAGCCCACGCGCTTCGCATGCCCTTCGACTTCGCTCAGGGCGAACGGGGTTTGGGTTGGTCCAATCCAAAGTCATCAGACTCTAGCGCTGGTCGAGCAGCACCGTCGCCGGACGGCCGACCGATGCCGTCGTCGCCGCAGGGGTCCGCCGGTCTAGCTGTGCCAGCCACGCGGTCGCCCGGTCGCCAATCAGCACTTGCGGCAGCGATGGTTTGAGCCGCCCCTGCTGCTCCCACTGGCCGACCAGCGCCACAGCCTCCGCACTGGCGGCGGCTAACGGCTGGGCTTTGCGCAGCGCATGGTTGATCAGCGCGTCGCCATAGAAGGTCCAGTCATTATCGGACTGGCAGCCGAATGACGTTCGATCGCCGGCGGAGGCGGTAAGGATCGCGGTATCGGCATTGGCCAGGGCGGGGACAAAGCTGCCCGAATAACAGGCGCTGACAATGACGAGCCGCCGATCAACCCCAAGCGCGCCGAGCACCGCCGCCAGCCGATTGGGCGAGATAGCGCCATAGCCCTGATCGGCATCGTTATAGATGATCCCAATCGGCGCGCCGTGGCTGGTGGTGTAGAGCACCAACCCATCCTCGCTCTTGTCGATGAGTTCGGCGATGCGGGCGAGGGCCAGCGCAAGATGGCCGGGCGACCCGCGCGGCAAATCGCTGGGACCGGTGCCGTCGCTGCCCGCCAGCACAATCGTGCGGCCAGCCGCGTCATAGCGCCGCGCGAGCACCTTCGCCGCCTCACGCGCTTCGCGCCCGAACACCGGATCGCTATCAAGCGCGATCGACACCACATAGGCATCAACCATGCCCTTGCGCTGGGGCAACAAGCCATCGAGCGCGCTGACCAGGCGACGATGCTCAGCCAGCTCGTCATCAGGCGCACGATCCCGCTCAATCTGCATGCCGCCATTGGCAAAGGCGACAAAGTCTTCAGGCGTCGCGCCAACCGGCAGTGGCGCGCGGGTATGCTGCGGGGCGCGATAGGTGGGGCGCTGCGCGGTGGAGGCACCCGCAAGCGCGGCAAGCAACACCGTCAAGATCAACCGTATCGTTGACAGTGTTCGCAAGCCCTGCCCCTAATCGTGACGCGGCATTTCAGTGTTTCACACCCGCAATGTCAACGAGTATTCCCGCCCCTAGCAATCTGCGGCAGCTTGCCGCGCGTCGCGTTCTTCGATGCATTTTTTCATGATCGCCCGGCGGCGTTCGAGCTCCACCGGGCCGTAGATGTTTTGATTCTCGAACTTGGCCTGCTCTTGGGCAATGTCGCTGGCGATGATCTGGGCGCGACGGGCACCTCCAACAATCAGCCCTGTCAACGTCGACATGAGCAGGGCGATCAACGCCCATGGAATGACCGGCCGCCAAATGCGTAAGGTTTCCTTGCCGAACAACCACGTCAGCAGCGACGACACGATACCCAATATTGCCGTCAAGATACCGCCGACGATTGCCTCCATCGACGCACCTGCAATGACGCCGGCCACACTTCCGATCATGGCAAAAGCAGTCACGAAAGGAACACTTTGCGCCAAGCCGACACGCGGACGTATAAATGCTAAAGCGAACGCGATCGACCCGACAATGACTATCGTACAAGCCAATGTTGGCAGCCCGAGAACCAGGATACCGTATTTGAAGCTTAACCAATAGTTTGCAACTTGCGCATCAAATGCTGCGGTTTCGTTTAGCAACTGCATCTATTTTACTGGCCCTTCGACTGTTCGATCGCGCGACGATAAACCTCTATTCCCGAGCGGTATCCTTTCAGCTCCTCTTTATACTTAATCGTCACATTTTCGTCAGCCGATAGCTGCCAAGCCTCAAGTCTCTCCCTGTAGGCTTCGAGTGCCAAGCGGAAATTTTCAGGATTGCTGAATTCTCCGCGTGTTGGCCGAAATCGTGGTCCAATCGGCGAAGGCGTATTGGGCTTGGGATTAATTATAATTGGGCCTGACGACGGTGTGTTTCGCGAATCGCCTCGCGCGGCAGCAAGTGATCCCGCCGCAAGTAAAGTCGCTGCAACTAGAATCATCATCACGCAAACCCTCCCCGACATCATCATCGAACAAGGCAGGGCCGCCCGTCAAGTGGACCCTGGCGTTTAACTAGCGATCAAATTATTGAACGGGCGTCAATACACCCGCTTCTTCGGCTTGATATACTCGATGTCATCGGTGAGCGTGTAATCGTGCACCGGGCGATAATCGATCGCGACCGCGCCGCCCTTGCCGCCCCAGCCATCGAACGTCGCGATGGTGTGCTTCATCCAGTTGGCGTCGTCGCGGTTGGGGAAGTCTTCGTTGACATGCGCGCCGCGTGATTCCTGGCGGTTGGCGGCGGAGTTCACCGTTACCACCGCCTGGGCGAGCAGATTATCGAGTTCGAGCGTTTCGACCAGATCGGTGTTCCAGATCAGCGAGCGATCGACGATGCCGACATCGGCCATCGATGCGTAGATCTCGCCCATCTTTTGCTTGCCCTCAGCCAGCAGCGCGTTGTCGCGGAAAACGGCGCAGTTCTTCTGCATCGTGCGCTGCATCTCGCCGCGGATTTGGGCGGTTGGCTTGCTGCCCTTGGCATTGCGGAAATGATCGAGCCGGCCGAGCGACAATTCTTCCGAGCCCTTGGGCAGCGGATTGTGTGCGCCTTGTGGGCGAGTGATCTCCGCAATGCGCTTGCCGGTCGCACGGCCGAACACCACCAGATCGATCAGCGAGTTGGAGCCCAAACGGTTGGCGCCGTGGACCGAAACGCACGCCGCCTCGCCCACCGCGAACAGGCCGGGGACGACGCTGTCGGGGTTGCCGTCCTTCAGGTTCACGACCTCGCCGTGGAAGTTACAGGGGATGCCGCCCATGTTGTAATGCACCGTCGGTGCCACCGGCAAAGGCTGGCGCGTCAGATCGACGCCCGCGAAGATCTTGCCCGTCTCGGTGATACCGGGGAGCCGCTCAGCCAGCACCTTGGGGTCGATATGGTCGAGATGGAGATAGATATGGTCCTTCTCCTTGCCGACGCCGCGCCCCTCGCGGATTTCCATCGCCATCGATCGTGAAACCACGTCGCGCGAGGCAAGATCTTTGGCGCTCGGGGCATAGCGCTCCATGAAGCGCTCGCCTTCGCTATTGGTGAGGTATCCGCCCTCGCCGCGCGCGCCTTCGGTGATCAGCACGCCAGCGCCGTAAATCCCCGTCGGGTGGAACTGGACGAACTCCATGTCCTGCAGCGGCAGCCCCGCGCGCAGCACCATGCCGCCGCCGTCGCCGGTGCAGGTATGTGCCGACGTCGCCGAGAAATAGCAGCGGCCATAGCCGCCCGTCGCCAGAACGGTCTGGTGGCTGCGGAAACGGTGGATCGATCCGTCATCCATGCACAAGGCGATCACGCCCCGGCACACGCCGTTCTCCATGATCAGGTCGAGCGCGAAATATTCGATAAAGAAGTCAGCGTCATATTTCAGGCTCTGCTGGTAGAGCGCGTGGAGCATCGCATGGCCGGTGCGGTCAGCGGCAGCGCACGTGCGCTGCGCGGGTGGCCCCTCGCCCATATTCTGCATCATGCCGCCGAACGGGCGCTGATAGATCTTGCCCTCTTCAGTGCGGCTGAACGGCACGCCGGCATGTTCCAGCTCGTAGACGGCGGCAGGCGCCTCGCGGCAGAGATATTCGATCGCGTCCTGATCACCGAGCCAGTCGGAGCCCTTGACGGTATCATACATGTGCCAGGTCCAGTGGTCCGGGCCCATATTGCCGAGCGACGCAGCGATTCCCCCCTGCGCCGCCACCGTGTGGCTGCGGGTCGGGAACACCTTGGTGATGCACGCCGTTTTCAGGCCGCTTTCGGCGATGCCCATCGTCGCGCGCAGGCCCGAGCCGCCCGCGCCAACAACAACCGCGTCATAGGTGTGATCGATGATCTTGTAGGCAGCGGTCATGCGAGCGGTGCTCCGGCGACGAAAGCGATTTTCAGGATCGAGAAGATGGCAATGGTTGCAGCACCAAGCGTGAAGAAGGTCAGCAGCACCATCAGCGCAACGCGCATCGCGCCGTGCTGATAATCCTCAATCAGCACCTGCAACCCCATACGGAAATGATAGAAAGTGCTGGCGACCAGCAGGATCATCGGAATGGCGGCGAGCGGGCTGGATAGCCAAAGCTTCAGCGTTGCATAATCATGCTGGGGGAGCAGCGCCATTGAGGCGAAGAACCACAGCATCAACACCAGATTGCCACCGGCGGTCAGCCGCTGATGCCACCAATGATGCGCGCCTTCGTTCGACGAGCCTAGGCCGCGCACGCGGCCGAGTTCGGTTCCGCTACCCATGATTATTTCCCCGCCAGCAAATAGGCCCAATAAGCGACCGTTAGCACCACCGATACGATCATCGTCGATTGTGCCCAGAGCTTGTTGGTCTTCAATTCAAACCCGGCACCGGTATCAAGCAGCAAGTGGCGAATGCCGCTGGCCATATGCTGGAAAAAAGCAAAGGTGAGGCCAATGCCGAACACATAGCCGATCCCGTTGAGCGCGCCCGATTGGACGGTAAAAATGTCCAGAAACTGCGCATAAGCCGCCTCGCCACCGGCAAGGGCGGCCAGCCACCAGACGAACAACACGGTACCTATTGTTGCCATCCCATCCCCGGTCGCCCGGTGCAGGATGGAGACCAGCATATGCGGCCCCCATTTCCAGATGGTGAGGTGCGGCGAGCGCGGGCGTGTCGCAGAAGGGGGAGCGACGGATGGTTGGGTGGCCAAGACGGAATCCTTGCTTGCTGTGCCGCCGTATTAGCCGTGAGCCGTGGCGATGCAACCCGGCACAAGGGCTGGTTTGAAATCATCTGCATTATCAATGCGGCGATTGCCGAAAAACGGCCAGCCAAGCCCGCTTCCTAACCAGCCCTTAACCAAATCGGGATAGTCCCGGCTTTGAGTTTGTGACTCGCCGCGTTCCCTGGCGCGTCAACATGGAGGTATTTCCTTGAATAGCCATGCTTTGCCCGCGATTGGCACCGTTGCCGCTGCAATCGATTTGTCTGCGCGATTGCGGGTGTTTGATTTCGACGGATCGCTGGCCGCCGCCAGCAGGGACGTCTGGGCATCGCTGGAAGCAGAGATCACCGTCGTTTCCGAAGCGTATTGGCAGCAGTGGCTGCGCTGCTTTGCCGATGAACGCACCTGGGCCCCCCATGAAACCGCCAAAATGATCGATCTTGGCGTTACTTTTCTGCGCAACCGTTTCCTGAATACCAGCGGACGAGACTGGGTCGAATCGATCGAGCGATCGGTGGCCTCTGCCTATGTCGGCGGGGTGACGCCGATGGCTCTGTTATCGATGATCAATGCCAGCGACCGCGCCGCGCTCGACATTTTGATGCGCCGGATCGACCGCGCCGACCCCAAATTGCCGGCCTTGATCGATACGCTGATGCGGCTGTCCGCGCTGGAAGGCGAGATCACCGTGGCGATTTATAACGCCTATCGCGACCACAGCGCTGGCGTGGCCCGCGACCGACTGGCCGGCGAATTTCGCGATGGCATTGCCAAAATGGTCGAAAGCGTCAGCCATGAAGGCGGTGCACTGCGCGCCCAGGCGAGCCGTACCTCCAGTTCAACCCGCGGTATGCTGGGCAAGACATCCGAGGTTGCCGCCGCTGCCGAACAATCGGCGGTCGCGATGCGCGAAGCGGCACAAACCGCCGCCGGGCTGATCCGCGCCATCGAAGATGCGCGGAGCGAGGTTGAAGCCGCCGCCGACATCGCCACCCGCGCCAGCGGTCAGGCGGGGGCAGCCGTGGGCATGTCCGAAACGCTGAGTGACCACGCCAAATCGATCGAATCGATCCTTGGACTGATCCGCGACATTGCCGGGCAGACCAATTTGCTGGCGCTGAATGCTACCATCGAGGCAGCACGGGCGGGCGATGCCGGGCGCGGCTTTGCTGTCGTCGCGCAGGAAGTGAAAAGCCTCGCCAATCAGACCGCGCGCGCAACCGATGACATTGCCGGCAAAATCGCCGCAATTCAGTCGGCGACACGCTCCACTGTTGAAACCAATGCGTCAATTCGATCGACCGTTGCCGAAGTACAGGCATCGGCCGAAAAAATCCGCCGCGCCATGGAAATGCAGGCGCAGACCGTAACGGCGATCACTGCCAGCGTCGATGAAACCGCCCTGGCCGCCGATTCAATGTCGCACACGATCGCAGCGATCCGTGCGGATACCGAAACTGTCGCCAGCGATATCGACCGGGTCGGTCTGGGCTTTGATGCCTTTGACGTCCAGCTCGGCACCCTGAAGACGACTGCTAGCGACTTCATTTCGAAAGTGGCGGCGTAAAGAAGAGGATTATTTCGGCATGGCAGACCTGCACCGGACGGCGTTAGGGGGGTGGAGCGGTACTGCACGATCGGCCGCGCAATGTGTTGGCGATTATGACTGGGATGGGGCGATTGGCGCGGGCGCGGCAGAAATCTCGCGCCTGGTCGCCGGATCGGAAGAAGATATCGCCGGGGCGTTTTGGCAGCATTATCTGTCGCTCGACGTCACGGCCCATATCCGCAGCCTGCTGAGCGATGATATTGTGGCGCTGCGCGTCCAGAAGAGCGCGCAATATACGCGGTTGAAATATGCCGATCCCTTTGGCGACAAATGGATGCGCAAGGCCTTCAACCATGCCAGCGAAACCCATGAAGGCAAGATTCCGCTGCCGGCGCTGCTGTCCTCGCTCAGCCTGGCGCATAGCCGGACGCTGGCGATCATTGCTGCCAAGCTGGGCGGCGATACGCAGCGCATTCAGCACCTTGCCGATATCGTCCAGCGGCTCGCGCTGGTCGAGGCCGATGTGATGACCACCTATCTTGGCATGCGCGATGCCCAGCTCGCCCGTGAGGAGCGCGGCAGCCGATCAGCGCAGTTTCGCGAGAGCATTGCCACGTCGATCGAAGGCACGGCGGCGCTGGGCAACCGGATTCGCGTGCAAGCGCAAAAAGCATCACGTTCGGCGCGTGGCATCCTGGGCAAAACCTCTGAAGTCGCCAATGCTGCGGAAGAATCGGCGCTCGCGATGCGCGAGGCAGCACAAACGGCGGCCGGGCTGATCCACGCGATTGAAGATGTCCGCCAAGAAGTCGAAGCGGCGGCCGATATCGCCACCCGTGCGAGCGGCCAGGCAGGGGCCGCGGTCGGCATGTCGGAGGCGCTGAGCGACCACGCCAAATCGATCGAATCGATCCTGGGGTTGATCCGCGACATTGCCGGGCAGACCAATTTGCTGGCGCTCAACGCGACGATTGAAGCCGCACGCGCTGGCGATGCCGGGCGCGGCTTTGCAGTGGTGGCGCAGGAAGTGAAAAGCCTGGCCAACCAGACCGCGCGCGCGACCGATGATATCGCCAGCAAAATCGCCGCGATTCAGGCCGCCACGCGATCAAGCGTCGAGACGACCAGTTCGATCCGATCGACCGTCGCCGAGGTGCAAGCGTCTGCCGACAAGATTCGCCGCGCGATGGAAACCCAGGCGCAGACGGTGACCGCAATTACCGCCAGCGTCGACGAAACCGCGCTTACCGCCGATTCAATGTCGCATACCATCGCCACAATCCGCGCGGACACCGAGGCCGTCGCCAGCGATTTCGATTCGCTCGAACGCGCCTTTGGTGAAGTCGATGATCGGCTCGGCGGGTTGAAGGGCGCCGCCGATACGTTTTCGGCCAGCGTTGCGGCTTAACGGCACCGCCAATTCGGTTGCGCCGGCACACTCGAAACGCACGCCGGGGTGACGAACCGGCGGGGAACCGCTAAACTGTTTGAATGAAAAATATTCTCCTGACAGGCTCGTCACGCGGCATCGGTGCGGCGATTGCAAGCGCGCTCGATTTGCCTGAAGTCACGCTGATCGGCCACGGCACGACGAGCGGAATCGCTGCCGATTTCAGCAGTCCCGGTGCCCCGGCGGCGCTGTGGCAAGCAGCGCTTGATCAGTTGGGCGGCACGATCGACGTGCTGATCAACAATGCCGGGATTTTCGACGATAACCCGATCGATCAGGATGATGCCGCCTGGGTCGCCAATTGGGAACGGACGATGCGCGTCAACCTGACCGCCTCGGCCGAACTCTGCCGCTTGGCGGTGCGCCACTGGCAGCAGCGCGGATCAGGCGGGCGGATCGTCAATATCGCCAGCCGCGCCGCCTATCGCGGCGACAGCCCGGCGCACTGGCATTATGCCGCCTCCAAAGCCGGGATGGTGGCAATGACCAAAACGATCGCGCGGGGCTATGCGCGCGACGGCATTTTGGCATTCGCAATCTGCCCCGGCTTTACGATGACCGGCATGGCCGAGGACTATCTGGCAAGCAGAGGGGGCGACAAATTGCTCGCCGACATTCCGCTTGGCCGAGTCGCCATGCCCGATGAAGTGGCCACCGCTGCCCGTTTTCTGGCGATTGATGCGCCGCCGTCGATGACCGGCAGCGTGATCGACGTCAACGGCGCCAGCTATGTCCGATAGCTGGAAGGTTACTCTGCCCTGCACCCGTGCCGAGGCTGAGGCGATCGATGCGAGCGACGATCTGGGCCTGGATCCGCCCCCGGTGCTGATGACCTGCGAGCTAACACCCGACGATGCCAGTGATTGGCAGCTTGAAGCCTATTTTGAGGGCAAGCCGAGCGCCGCCACGCTCAAGACGATCCGCGCGCTTGTGCCCAGCGCGGTGCAGCACAAGGCGCGACCCGAACGGATTGTCGATGCCGATTGGGTGACAATGAGCCAGGCCGGGCTGGCACCGGTGACGGCGGGCCGCTTTTTCGTCCACACGGCGTCCAATGCGACGAAGACGCCGCCCGGCATGCGCGCCTTCCAGATCGAAGCGAGCCGCGCCTTTGGCACCGGTCATCACGACACGACCAGCGGCTGTCTCACGATGCTGGACGAATTGAGGCGCAGCGGCGTGCAGGTGCGCAACCTGATTGATATCGGCACTGGGACCGGCTTGCTTGGCTTTGCCGCGATGCATCTTTGGCCCAATGCCTATGCAACGGCGTCCGACATTGATCCGGCATCGATTGCGGTGACGGCGGAAAATGCAGCGATCAACGGCGTCGCCCTTGGCAAACATCGCGGGCAAATCGCCCTCGCCACCGCACCGGGGTTGCAGCACCCCCTGCTGATCGCGCGCGCGCCCTATGATCTGGTGATTGCCAATATCCTGGCCGGTCCATTAATCGCACTCGCCCCCAGCATTGGCATGGCGGTCGCCCCAGGCGGCATATTGGTGCTGGCCGGGCTGCTGACCAGTCAGGCCGCCAATGTTGTGGCGGCGTATCGGCGGCAGGGGTTGGTGCCGGTCGGCCGGATAACGATGGGCGATTGGCCCACACTGATGTTGCGCAAAAGGCGGCGCTATGGTCAGGATCGCGTATCGCGCCAGGGCCCGCCGATGCCCGATACCCCCAATTTCGGCAGCTGGTGAGGATCACACCAGCGCGCGCAGATGCTCCAGATCTTCGGGCGTATCGATATCGATCAGCTCTTCGGGGCTGGCGACGACATGCTGGCCAGCGCGGATCAGCGCGCGACCGCCTTCGTCGCCCTCAGCGCGCAACAAGGCATCAAAACAGCCGGCAGCGAACAGCGCGGGCGGGCTTGGGTGGCGACCATCGCTTGACGCGATGACGGCATCGGCGCTGTCGGCGGCATCGAGCAGGCGGCGGAAATGCGCCGCCGTCACGCGCGGCATATCCGCGAGCGCGATCAGCACCGCCGATGCCCCGAGCGCCTGTGCCGCAGCAATGCCGAGCCTTACCGAGACCGACAATCCCGTCTCCGGCGCCGGATTAACGATCTCGCCATAGCCATGGCTGGCAAAATCAATCCGGGTGCCCGAGACAATCGCCACCCGTTGCAGAAACGGTACCCCGGCGAGTGCTGTGACGACGTGCAACGCGAGCGGCTGGCCAAGGAAATCAACCGCCAGCTTGTCAGCATGGCCAAAGCGCCGCGATTGCCCGGCGGCGAGCAGCACCAGCAAGGTCCGCTCGGCGGCGATCATCGCGCGGTGGCGTGGAAAGCAGCGACCATCGCGGCGGCGACCGACAGCGCGATCTCAGCCGGACCGATGGCGCCGATATCCAGGCCGACGGGGGCATCGATCCGGTCGAGATCAGCCTCGCTAACGCCAGCGGCTGCCAGTCGTTCGCGCCGCGCGGCATGGCTGCGACGCGAACCAAGCGCGCCGACATAGCCTGTGGGGGCCGCCAGCGCCGCGATCAGCGCGGGATCGTCAATCTTGGTATCGTGGCTGAGGGTCACCACCGCCGTCACGGGACCGGGCGCATAGGCCGCAACCGCTTCATCCGGCCAGCGATCATCAAGCGTCACGCCGGGAAAACGCGCTTCGGTAAGGAAGCGAGCGCGGGGATCGATAACGATCGTTTGGATGCCAAGTTCACGGGCGAGTCCCGCCAGCGCCTGCGCAATCTGGACCGCGCCGATGATCAGCAACCGACGGGGGGGCTCGTATCGATTAATGAAGGCGGCACCCTCGATCGTGCGCAGCGAACTTTGGCCTGAAGACAGATCAGTCGTGACGCTCAGCGCACTCCCTGCCTCGCGTGCTTCGGTGATCCGATCGAACAATTCGGGGTCGAACCCTTCCGCTGACACCGGCTGGACCAGCACCTCGATCTCGCCGCCGCAGGGCAGGCCGACTTCCCAGGCGGCAGCATCCGCCACGCCGTACCGTTTCAGCTGGAATGGCGACCCAGCGATGACTTCGGCGGCGGCGGCCATGATATCGCTTTCAACGCACCCGCCCGACACCGATCCTTCGAACCGGCCATCCTGGTGGACGAGCATATGGCTGCCGCGCGGACGCGGGGCAGAGCCCCAGGTCGAGACGACGGTGGCAATCGCCATCGGTGCGCCTTTCCAGGCGGCGGCGGCGGTAAGGACGGAATCGTTATCGGCCATAAAAACCTTCTTCTATTCCTACCCTTTCCCCTCCGGGGAGAGGTGGCCGCCCATCGGGCGGTCGGAGAGGGGCTGCCACAAGCGATACCGCCTGTGGCAGCCCCTCTCCCTACCCTCTCCCCAGAGTGGAGAGGGTTTTGCGAATCAAACCGCCGGCAACCCCGGCAAAATCTGGTCGAGCGTCATCGGCCAGTCGCGGACGCGCACCCCGGTCGCGTTGTAGATCGCGTTGGTGACCGCTGCACCCGCGCCCGAAATGCCCAGCTCGCCGATCCCCTTCGCCCCGACCGGGCTGGCGTGGTTGTCGATCTCCTCGACAAAATAAGCCTCAATCTGCGGGACATCGGCGTTCACCGGGATGTGATATTCGCCGAGATCGCGGTTGACGTACGATCCGCTGCGCTGATCAAGCACCGCATCTTCATGCAGCGCATAGCCAATCCCCCAGATCATCCCGCCCAGCGCCTGGCTGCGCGCGGTCTTGGCATTCAGGATACGCCCGCAATCGAACACGCCGAGCATCCGCCGAACGCGGACTTCACCGGTCACCGCATTGACCGCGACCTCAGCAAATTGCGCGCCGTGCGTCGCCTGGCTGAAGGTGCGGCTATTGGTGCCGGGGCGCAGGCTGCCCATCGCCTCGATCGGCGCATCACCGATCAGCGCGCTGATCGGCACGCGCTTGTTGCCGGCGATGGCGTGGCCGTCCTTCAGCGTCATGTCTTCGGGCTTCGCATCCATCCGGCGCGCGAGTTCGGCGACGATATCGTCGCAGGCCAGCTGGACCGACGATCCGCTGGATGCCGCGCCAAAGGAGCCCCCCGATCCAGCGGCAACGGGGTAATTCGAATCGCCCAGCTTCACCGTCACCTTGTCAATCGGCAGCCCAAGCATCTCGCCCGCAATCTGCGCCAGGATCGTATAGGTGCCGGTGCCGATATCGGTCATGTCGGTTTCGATTTCGGCCACGCCATCTGGCGTCAGGCGAACCCGCGCGTCGCTGTTGGCGAGGAAATTGACGCGGGCGGCAGTCGCCATGCCCATGCCAATCAGCCATTCGCCCTCACGCACCGACCCCGGTGTCGCGACGCGCTTATCCCAGCCAAAGCGCTTTGCGCCCTCATCAAGGCAATCATTGAGACGGCGCGTGGAGAAGGGCACGCCACGCATCGGATCGACATCGGGCTCGTTCAATTTGCGAAACGCGATCGGGTCGAGCCCCAATTGCTCGGCCATCTCATCCATCGCTGTTTCGAGCGCCATCATGCCGACCGCTTCGCCCGGCGCACGCACGGCGCCAGCGCGGGTGACGTTCAATTTGACGATCTTCGTCGTGAACTGCCGCGCCGGAGACGCATAAAGTGACAATGCACCAAGCGCGACGGGCTCGAAGAAGCTCACGCCGACTTTTTGGCTAACGACGCTGTCCTGCGCCATCCCCGTCAACTTGCCGTCTGCCGTCGCGGCGAGGCGGATGCGCTGGTGCGTATCCGACCGACCGAAAATCGAATGGAACAGCTGCTGGCGCGTCATCGCCACCCGCACCGGGCGACCAACGGCTTGCGCGGCGATCGAGGCGAGCACCATCTCCGGGCCGCCAATCTTTCCGCCGAACCCGCCGCCGATATAGGGTGAGAGCATCCGGATACGGGCGATATCGATGCCCAGTGACTTGGCAAGCAAGGGCCGCGCGGCGCGGAAAATCTGGATCGAGCCATAGAGCGTCAGATCATCGCCATCCCATTCGGCGACGGCGGCGTGTGGCTCCATCGCGGCATGGACCTGATAGGGCGTTGAATAGGTGACATCGACGGTAACGTCTGCAGCCGCCATCGCCGCGTCGACATCGCCCTTGATCGCATCGGGCAGCATGGATCCTTCGTGCGGCGGCTTGGCGCTGTCGATATTGGCCATCGTATCGAACTTGCCCTTTTGCGGGGCGTAATCGACCGTCACCGCCATCGCGGCGGCGCGGGCCTGCTCAAAGCTTTCGGCGACGACGAGCGCGACGATCTGGCCATAGCTTTCCACAACACCGTCGAAGCGCGGGGCCATGTCTGCGCCAATATTGGGGGATTCGCTGGGCAGGCGGGGGTCGTCGGTGATGATAGTGATCACGCCGGGCATCAACGCCGCCTCGATGATATCGACCGATTTGACCGTGCCGACCGCGATTGTCGCGGTGACGGCATAGCCATAGGCCAGCTTGCCCTTGGGGCGCTGATCAGCGGCATAGCGCGCCGCGCCAGTTACCTTGGCGAACCCGTCGGTCCGGTCGACACCCTTGCCGAGCAGCCCCTGCACGCCACGATCTAGCGCCGACGCGCCATAATCGGCATCCATCTTATGGTCGGTCATGCCGCCTCTCCGGTCAGTTCTCTCAGGGTGGCGATCAGCACGCGCCTTGCAAGCGGTATCTTGAAGTCATTGGTCCCCTGCCCGCGGGCGTCGGCCAGCAAGGCATCCGCAGCAGCGTCGAACACGGCGGTCGAGGGCACCTGCCCGATCAACGCGGCCTCAACCGCCGGGTCACGCCATGGCACCGTGCCGATTCCGCCAAATGCCAGCGCGGCGCTGGCGATCTTGCCGTCCTTAACCGCGACGATCGCAGCGACCGACAGCAGCGCAAAGGCGTAGGACGCCCGGTCGCGAACCTTGCGATAGACTTGCTTGCCCTGCGGCGCGGGGGGCAGCTCGACATGGGTGATCAGTTCGCCGGGCTGGAGGGCGTTTTCGATCTGCGGCGTGTCGCCAGGCAGCTGGTAGAAGTCGCCCAGCGCAATCCGTCGCCGGTCGCCGCCGGGTTGCAGCGTCACCACCACCGCATCCAGCGCGCGCATGGCCACTGCCATGTCGCTTGGGTGCGTGGCGATACAGTCCTCGCTGGTGCCGAGCACCGCCATGATCCGGTTAAAGCCCCCTTGCGCGGCGCAGCCGATGCCGGGTTCACGCTTGTTGCAGGCGCGAGCCATGTCATAGAAATAATAGCAGCGGGTACGCTGGAGCAGATTGCCGCCCGTCGTCGCCTTGTTGCGCAGTTGCGGCGAGGCACCGGCGAGCAGCGCGCGGGCGAGCACCGGGTAGCGCGCCCGAATCCGTGCGTCCTGCGCGAGATCACTATTGGTGACGAGCGCCCCGATCGACAGGCCGCCTTCCGCCGTTTCGGTGATCGTCGCGAGATCGAGGCGAGAGATATCGACGAGCTTGCCTGGGGTTTCGATCTGCAATTTCATCAGATCGAGCAGGTTGGTGCCGCCTGCGATGAAATGCGTGCCCGCACCCCCAGCGGCGACGGCGGCTTCGGGGTTGTCCGCCTTCACATAGTCAAAATGCTTCATGCCCCGGCTACCTCGCGGATCGCATCGACGATATTGGGATAGGCCGAGCACCGGCAGAGATTGCCGCTCATCCGCTCCGAAATCTCATCGTCATTGAGCGTGATATCGTCGAGCGATCCGCTGACATGGCTTGCCCAGCCGGCCTTGACCTCGTCAAGCATCGCGACCGCCGAGCAGATCTGGCCCGGCGTGCAGAAGCCGCATTGAAAGCCGTCATGCGTGATAAAGGCGGCCTGCATCGGGTGGAGCGCATCGCCAGAAGCGAGCCCTTCGATCGTCACAATCTCATCATCCTGATGCATTACAGCCAGCGTCAGGCAGCTGTTGATCCGCCTGCCGTTGACCAGCACCGTACAGGCACCGCATTGACCATGATCACAGCCCTTTTTGGTGCCGGGCAGTCCGGCATGATCGCGCAGCACATCGAGCAGCGAGGTGCGAATATCCGGCTCAGCCTCGTGTCGGTTGCCGTTGATGGTGAAGTGCATGGGTGCCCCTCCTGAAGGGATGCTGTAACGCGCGGTTGCTATCTGGGGTTCGGCGAGAAGGATTGCCATATGAAACGGATTTGGGTCAGCTTAGGCAAGTGGAATCGCATCGGCCTGACGATCGCGGTGCTGGTATCCGTGCCAGCAAGCGGGCAGACTGTCGCCATGGCTCCTGTCAAATCGCTTTCGTCCCCGATCGTCATCGCCCATCGCGGCGCGAGCGGGCTGCGCCCCGAACATACGCTTGCCTCCTATACACTGGCGATCGAGCAGGGTGCCGATTTCATTGAACCCGATCTGGTCTTCACCAAGGATGATATCTTCGTCGCGCGACACGAAAATGACATCACTGGCACCACCGATGTCGCCACGCATCCCGAATTCGCGGATCGGAAAGCGACCAAGGTGATCGACGGTGAATCGCACACTGGCTGGTTCACCGAGGATTTCACGCTCGCCGAGCTGAAGACATTGCGTGCAAAAGAGCGCCTGCCGCAACTGCGCCCCGACAGCGCTAAATATGACGGCCAATTCGAGGTGCCCACGCTTGCCGAGATCATCGCGCTGGCCAAGGCGCAGACGAAGAAGACTGGGCGCACGATCGGCATTTATCCCGAAACCAAGCACCCCAGCTATTTCGCGTCGATCGGCATGCCGATGGAGGCGCGGTTGGTCGCGCAGCTGAAGGCGGTGGGGTGGGACAGCGCCGATGCGCCGGTGTTTATCCAGTCGTTCGAAGTGAATAATCTGAAGGCGCTGCACAAGCTGACCAAGATCCGGCTGATCCAGCTGATGGACGCAAGCGGCGGCCCTGCGGACAAAGCGGCGCCAAGCTATGCCGCGATGGCCATGCCCGAAGGGCTGAAGGCGATCGCCCGCTATGCCTATGGCATTGGTCCCAACAAGAATATGATCTGGAACGGCGTCGCTCCCCCGACCAGCCTGGTTGCGGATGCGCACGCCGTCGGCCTCCGGCTGCATCCCTGGACCTTCCGCGCCGAGAATGCCTTTCTGCCCGCGCTGTTTCGCGACGGCACCAATCCGGCGACGCATGGCCAGCTAAGCGCTGAAATCACTGCCTATTTGAAGCTTGGCGTTGACGGGGTGTTTACTGATTATCCGCAAATCGGTGCTACAACGGTCGCTGCCTTCAAATAAGGGCGGGAGCCTGACGGATGCGGATGATTGCTGTCTTCACCTTGGCGATTGCACCGATTGCGCTCGGCGGCTGCCTGGCGACAACGGCGGTGGGGATCGTCACCGCGCCGGTCAAGATCGCCAGCCAGACCGCCGACTGGGCAACCACCAGCCAGGACGAGGCCGATCGCAAGGCGGGGCGCAAAGCCCGCAAAGCCGAAGCGCGCGAAGATCGCGAACGCCGCGCCGCTGAGCGCCGCTGTCGGCATGACCGCGATGCGTGCGACGATGGCTATCCCGACGGCGCATATTGAGCCGATTCTGGCGGGCTGAAAGCACCGTCCTTCGCGTTACAATATGCCGATGTCATGCAGCCACTGCTTGACGTGTCCCGGCCATGCCGTGGTGACCGGATCAGCGGTCGGCCGCATCCCAAAGGCATGGCCCCCCTTTGCATAGAGACGCATATCGACCGGCACGCCCGCATCATTCAGCGCCAGCGCATAGGCCATTGGCTCACGGACATCGTCCACAGGGTCGTTCATGGCATGAATGATCAGCGTTGGCGGGGCCTTGGGACTTATCGTGACCCATGGCTTGAGTTCGAGACTGTTCCTGCCCTTGCTGTCGTCCAGCATGCGGGCGGTGTAAGCGACGATCGCGAAGTCGGGACGGGGCGATTGTCGGTCAGCCGCGTCGGCAAGCGGATAGGTGCGTTCTTCGGTATTGCTCATATTCGCCACAAGATAGGCACCCGCTGAAAAGCCGATCACGCCAATCTTGTGTGGATCGATGCCATAGGTGGCGGCGCTTTGGCGCAACAATCCCATCGCGCGCTGGGCATCTTCCAAACCGAGCAGCAGCTTTGGCCGCTGCTGCCGCCCATTCTCCCGCGGCCACACTTGCGGCGTCCGGTATTTCAGCATGACGCAGGTCATGCCCTGCAGGACCACCCAATCGCAGATTTCGGTGCCTTCAAGATCGGTCGCCACGGCGTAAAATCCACCGCCGGGCAAGACCAGCATTGTCGCTCCCGTGTTCCGCCCTTTTGGCCGGTAGATCGTCATGGTCGGGCGCGTGATATAGCTCGCCCAATGCCATTTGCGCCCCCCGACAAGCGGTGAGCCATTGCCGGTCGCCTCAGGATGATCGCCTGAGTCAGGTTTGACGAGCACCACGTTTGCCGGCCAGAGCGCCACCTGTGTGCCGCCAGCCGTTGGCTGCCAAATGCCCGCGCGCTCCACCTTCGGAACCTCCACTTTGGCAGGTGCGCTGTCAGCCTTGATTGCCTGACCGCATGCCGATGCAGCGAGGCCAATTGCAACGAGAAACGAAGGGGCAATAGCGCCTTTCCACGACAAATCCGTCTCTCCCGTTTCGAAGAGCGAAGGGACGATCAGTCGATGCCCCTGCGCTAAGCTGTATGCAGGGCAGCAGGATTACCGGCATGAGCCATGTCGAGCAACTGCGGTCATCCAAAGGGGCGAGGTTACCGCCCGCCGCCCCCCGTCACCCCTTGGGCGCGTCGTCCGTCCACACCGTTGTCGGCATCATCCCATCGCCCAGCCCGGTGATCAGCCGCGCGCCGCGATCGAAGGTGATGTAGCTCCACAACCATTGTGTCCCAACGGTGATCCGGCTGCGGAAATCGGACAGGTAGAAAAGATGCGCGGTTGACCAGACGAACCAGGCCGAAAAGCCGCTGAGCTTGGTGCGCCCGAAATCAGCGACGGCGCGCTTGCGGCCAATCGTCGCCAGATTACCGTAATCCTTGTACTTGAAGCGCCGGGGCGGTCGGCGGCGGCGGATGGTGGCGCGGATGACGCGGGCGACAAACTGGCCCTGCTGCTTGGCTGCGGGGGCAACGCCCGGCACTGGTCGCCCCCCTGCCCCTTCGACCGAAGATGTATCACCGATCACGAAGATATCGGGATGGCCCGGCACGCTCATATTGGGTTTGACGATAACGCGCCCGGCCCGGTCTGCCTCCGCGCCCAGCCAGGCGGCTGCCGGTGAGGCCTTTACCCCCGCCGCCCAGACAATCACCGCCGCGCTCAACCGTTCGTCGCCAATCATCACCGAATCAGCCGTGATGTTGGTGACCCGATTGCCAAGTCTGACCTCAACGCCGAGATGCTCGAGCGATGCTTTCGCCTTTTCCGCAAGATCGGCCGGAAACGCGGCCAATAGTCGGGGGGCCGACTGGACCAACATCACGCGCACGCAGCTGGGCGATAGATGCCGGAAATCCAGGTCAGCGGCATGGCGCGTCAGCTCAGCAATCGCGCCCGCCATCTCGACCCCGGTCGGGCCGCCGCCGATCACAATGAAAGTCAAATGCTGCGACCGGGTCACTGGATTTTCCTGCCGATCGGTCTCGGCGCGCTCCATTGCGACGAGAATCTTGGAGCGCACCTTGATCGCGTCGTCGATCGTCTTGATGCCCGGCGCGTCTCCGGCCCAATCTTCGCGCCCGAAATAGCTGTGGCGCGCACCCGTCGCGATCACCAACGCGTCATAGGGCAGCGATGTGCCGCTTTCGAGCTGGACAAGGCGCGCTTCACGATCGACCGAAACGACGCTGTCGAGCAGCACGCGGGTGTTGCGATAGCGGCGAACGATGGCGCGGATCGGCGCGGCAATATCGGCAGGCGACAGCGCCGCCGTCGCGACTTGGTACAGCAAGGGCTGGAAGAGATGATGGTTCTGCCGATCAATCAGCGTGACATTGGCCTTGGCCCCGCGCAGCCCGCGCGCCACCGCCAGCCCGCCGAACCCGGCTCCGATGATGACGATTTCGGGCGTGCGTCGTGCTTTTTTGTCCATTGTCGGTATTTAGCCCATAATGGTGCGGCGGAATCCAGATTTTGGTGCGCTCAACACTCAGAACCAGCCCATCACGGTCACTGAAAAGGGCGTCCACACCCCAATCCGCACCCCGGCATGGCGCAGCGCGTCCCCCGTCCAGGCATTGCACGTCCGAATCGCGTCATAGCGCCCCCGGCCCTGATAAAAGACATCATGGCGATCATAGCCGAAACGATGCGCCGGGTGGGCACCGTCCATACTGGCGCGGATGAAAGTGGCGAGGCGGCGATATTCGGCTGGGCGCAACACGACCACGCGCTGATCCTCGCCAGGCGCTGGCCAGGACACATGCTCGATATGCACCAATGTCTCATCGCTGCCGGTCGCCGCATGCAGGGTGGTGGATAGACGAATGTCGGTCCAGCGCGGGGTGCCGAGATAAAAGGCGCGCTCACCCCAGCCAATCGCCAGATAGCCGCGCGCCGCCAATCGGGGATCGGCAATATCGGCTGGCTGGGCGATATCGCGCCAATCAACACCGACCGCCGTCATCGGTACGATGATGCCGGTGTGAATGCCGTTGGTTTCAACGACGATCGGCACACCATGGGCCGGGGCCTGCCAGCCGACATTGGCGGGCAGGACGCCACCGATCATCCCCGCCGCGCCATAACCAAGCAAGACGACCGCGATTGCACCGATCACCAGTTCCACAAACGCCCATAATCGCGCCACAGCGGGATCCCCCTCTTTTCCAGACCCGGTTAGTTTGTGATATGACAAGGCAATGGAAGATCAAACGCATGTTCTCGATCGCCCGCCACCGGGTGCCGCTGCCGACTGGACCGTGCCGCAAGATTGGGCGCGCTTCACGCCGGCGGAGCATTTGGTGTGGGACACGCTCTACGCGCGGCAGGTGAAACTCCTGCCCGGTCGGGCTTCAACCGCGTTTTTGCGCGGACTGGACGCGCTGCAGCTATCGAAATCGGGCATTCCCAATTTCGAGGAGCTTTCCGAACGGCTGATGAAACTGACCGGGTGGCAGGTGGTGGCGGTGCACGGCCTGGTGCCCGATGATGTGTTTTTCGATCACATGGCCAATCGCCGCTTCGTCGCGGGCAATTTCATCCGTGGCGCCGATCAGCTCGATTATCTGCAGGAACCCGATGTTTTTCACGATGTGTTCGGCCATGTGCCGATGCTCGCTGATCCGGTCTTTGCCGATTACTGTGTTGCTTACGGCAAAGGGGGCCAGCGTGCGTTGGGGCTGGGCGGGCTTGGCTATCTCAGTCGGCTCTACTGGTACACGGTCGAATTCGGGCTGATCGCTGACCCCGAAGGCTTGCGTATTTATGGGGCGGGCATTGTCTCCAGCGCGTCGGAAAGTCGCTTTGCGCTTGATGACCCCAGCCCCAACCGGATCGGCTTCGATCTGCAGCGGGTGATGCGCACCGATTACCGGATCGACGATTTTCAGCAGAATTACTTCGTGATCCCCAGCTATGAAGAATTGCTGCGCGTCACGGTGGAAACCGATTTCGCGCCGCTTTATGAGGCGATCAAGCCACTGCCCGATATCGCCATTGCCGATATCCTACCGGACGATGTGGTGATCACGCGCGGGACGCAGGCATATGCGCGGGAACGGGATAAGGACCGGGGATAGCGCCCAGCTGGCGCTTGCCTATTCGTGGCGCAGCGCGTCGATCGGGTTGAGGCCGGCGGCGCGGCGCGCGGGAAAATAGCCGAAAATCACCCCGATCATCGCCGAAATTGCAAAGGCGATGATGTTGATCTGCGGATCAAACAACCAGCTGACCTTCAGCACCGGCACCAGCAGCAATATCACCCCTTGTGCGACGACCAGGCCTATCAACCCACCCAGGCACGATAGCGCAATCGCCTCGATCAGAAACTGCATCAGCACCTCGCGCGCAACCGCGCCGATGGCGAGGCGGATACCGATTTCGCGAGTCCGTTCGGTCACCGACACCAGCATGATGTTCATGATGCCGATCCCGCCGACGATCAGGCTGATAGAGGCCACCGCCGTGACGATGCCCGTCAACAGCCCGGTGGTTGTCGCCACGGTATCGTTGATCTGTTTGGTATCGAACACGAAGAAATCATCGTCTTTGCCGGGCGTAATCCCGCGTCGTTCCTTGAGCAATTCAGTTACCGCCGATTGCACACGCGTGGTCGAATAGGCCTGATCGACGCCGACCAGCATCAGCCGGACGTCGCGGTTCCCGGTCAATCGACGTTGCACCATTTTCAGCGGCATCAGCACAATATCATCCTGATCGCCGCCAAAGCCCGCCTGGCCACGCGCTGACAACACGCCGATGACATCGCAGCTGACGCCCGCAATTCGCATCCGCGTGCCAAGCGGATCAGCGTCACGGTACAGGTTTTTTTTGACCGTATTCCCCAGCAAGCAAACCGATTTGCCCGCCTGTTCCTCCTGGGTCGTAAAGGTGCGGCCAGCGACCAGCGGCCAGGGCTGGACCCGGAAATAACTATTGTCGGTGCCATTGATCGTGGTCGACCAATTGGCGCCTTCATAGATGGCGGTGCCGCTCGATTGGGCCTGGGCCGCGACTGCCGTTACGCCCGCGATCTGCTGGCGGATCGCGATGACGTCGCCTGCTTTGAAATCGGGTGGGCGCGGGCCACCGCCGCCGCGTCCAAAGCCCTGTCCGGGACGAATCTGCAGAATATTGGTGCCAAGCGAGGCGATCGAGGCCTGCACGGCCGCCGTCGTCGCCCGGCCAAGCGTGACCATCGTCACCACCGCCGCAACACCGATGATGATGCCCAGCGTCGTCAGGAACGAACGCAATTTGTGGCGTGCGATCGAGCGTAGGGCGAGCAGGATGGTGGTGAAGAACATCAGGCCGTTACCGCCGTGCGCTTGCCGGTTTCGATCCGTTCGACCAGCCCGTCTTTGAAATGAATGATCGTGTTAGCATAGGCCGCCATCTCGCCTTCATGCGTGACCATCAGCACGGTAATGCCAAGGGTACGATTGAGCGTGGTGAGCAGGTCCATGATTTCCAGCGATCGTTCGGAATCGAGATTACCCGTCGGCTCATCAGCGAGCAGCACATCGGGATTGGTAACAAGCGCACGGGCAATCGCCACGCGCTGCTGTTGACCGCCGGACAGTTCCGCAGGCGTATGGTCCCACCACGGCGCGAGCCCAACCTTATCGAGGGCCGCCATCGCCGCATCATGGCGTTCCTTGCGCGCGTCGCCGCGATAAAGCAGCGGCAGCTCGACATTTTCGAGCGCTGTCGTCCGCGCGAGCAGGTTGAACCCCTGAAAAACGAAACCCAGATATTTGCGGCGCAGCAGCGCGCGATCATCGCGGTCTAGCGTTTCGACATGGTGGCCCTTGAACAGGAAAGTGCCTGCGGTGGGCACGTCGAGACAGCCCAGAATATTCATCGTCGTCGATTTGCCCGATCCTGACGGGCCCATCACCGCAACAAAATCGCCCTCAACAATATCCAGGTCGACGCCCTTCAGCGCCTGAAACGCCGTCGGGCCCGTGCCATATTCCTTGGTGACCCCGCGCAGCGAGATCAGCGGCGGGCGACCGGCCGAAGACATTGGCGCAGGGGCGTTACTGGCCACCGCCCGCCCCGCTACGTTGCCGCGCACCAGCGCCACCGCTGGCCGCCGCACCCGCCGCCAACTGACCGGTCACCACCTTCATCCCCGGCTTTAGCGGGCCGCTCGTGACCTCAGTCATTGATCCATTGGTGTTCCCGGTGACGATGCTGGTTTCCTTCAGGCTGCCATCGGCCTGTTGGACATAAATGGTCTGGGTCGACCCACGACCAATAGTTGCGGTCCGTTCGCCACTCCGCCGCAGGCGTGGCGGGCCAAAGGCACTGGCGATGCCACCGCCCTGTGCCCCCGCAGCGCCCTCACCCGGCCGAAAACGCAGCGCCGCATTGGGGATCAGCAGGACATTTTCTTTGCGGGTGGTGGTGATATCGGCCGTCGCCGTCATGCCGGGCCGGAGCTTGATGTCGGGATTGGAGACCGCCAGCGTGGCGCTATAGCTCACGACCTGGTTGGTCGTCGTGGTGGTTGTCGTCGCTGATTGCGCAGACAGATTGGACCCCAGATCAACGCGCGTGATCGTGGCGGGGAAGGTCGCACCGGGAAAGGCATCGACGGTAAAGTCGGCTTGCTGCCCGGCCATGACTTCGCCGACATCGGCTTCGTCAATCGCTACCTCCAGCTTCATCCGGGTGAGATCTTCAGCGATCACGAACAAAGTCGGCGTATTGAACGAGGCCGCCACCGTTTGCCCAGGTTCAACCTGACGCGCGAGGATGACGCCATTGACCGGTGATCGGATCACCGCGCGGACAAGATTATACTGATTGGACGACAGCGTGGCGCGCGCGGCGCTGACATTGGCCTGAGCCGCGCGGACATTGGCGACAGCCCGGTCGCGATCGGCAATGGCCTGCTCCATTTCGGTCTTGGCCGGCACCCGCCCTTGCGACAAGCGACTGACTTCCTGCAACCGCGCCAGCTGCGCGCTCGACTGGGCAAGCGTCGCCTGCGCTTGTGCTACGGAAGCAATGCTTGAATTGAGCTGGGCGCTGCTCTGGTTGACCGAATCCTGAAAACGCTGCGGATCAATGATCGCGATCGGCTGCCCCTTGGTCACCCGATCATTGACGTCGACAAGCACTTTCGAAACCAACCCCGACACTTCCGAGCCGACATCGACCTGATTGGTCGGCGCGAGCTTGCCCGTCGCCGCAACCGAGACGACCAACACGCCCTTTTGCGCGGTTTCGGTGGCGTAACTGGGTTTAGCCGCCGGAGCGAACAGCCGCATCGCCAACAAAATCAGCAGAATGACGCCGATCGCGACCAACACCCATTTACCGATCCGGCGCCAGGCGGGCACTTCCCGCTTGCCGAGAAAATCGTTCAGATCGGGTGCGCTTGCTTTGGCCATTGCGATTCCTGGGCGAGTCCTGGGGCTATTGGGCGGGGAGTTCGGGCGGGACAGCACTGTCCCATCCGCCGCCAAGGGCGAGATATAGTTGAACGAGCGCCTGAGCCTGATCAGCGCGCGCGGTGTTCAAGCCGCTTTGCGCCGAGAGCAGACTGGATTCGCTGTTGTTGAGCGTCGTGATATCGGTGAGGCCAGCACGATATTGGCTACGTGCCAGGATTGCGGCGTTGGTCGATGCATCGACCGCAATCGCGAAATCGCGCTGGCGGGCCTGCGCGGTCGCCAATGCCGTCAGCGCGTTTTCGACATCTTCCAGCGCGGTCAACACGGTGCTTTGATAGGCCGCCAGCGATTCTTCAGCAGCGGCACGGCGTGATCGAACGATCGACCGGTTACGCCCGGCATCGAAGATGGTTTGGGCAAGGCTGCCGATGATCCGTCCGGTGACAATATCAGCCAGCGTGCTGATCGTGCCGGCATTGGTGCTGATGCTCGCGCCGATATTCAGCGCGGGATAGAGATCGGCCTGGGCAACGCCGATCCGCGCCGTCGCCGCCGCCAGATTACGCTCTGCTGCGCGGACATCAGGCCGCAGCCGAATGATATCGGCCGGCACGCCAACCGGGATCGCGCCAGGCCCTTCCGGGATGGGCTTGTTTGCGGTCAATTCGGCCTTCAGCGCGCCGGGGGCTTGCCCAGTCAACACGCCAAGGCGATTGGCGGCCTGCTGGAAATTCTGTTCAAAGCTGGGGATCTGCGTTGCCGTCTGCGCGCGCTGGGCGCGGGACTGTTCGGCATCGAGCGACGACACCAAACCGGCCTGGACCCGGAAGCCTGCAATATCGAGATTATCGTCCTGAATGGCCAGACTGCCGCGCGCGATCGCCGCGCTGGCCTGGGCCGATCGCGCCAGAATATAGTTGCGCGCGACTTCGGCAGCGATCGAATTCTGGACATCAGCAAGCGTGAACTGGCTGGCCTGCACCGCGCCGCGCTGTGCCTCTACCCCGCGACGGACCCCACCAAAAATGTCCAGCTGATAATTGGCATCGGCACTGATCGAGTAATTTTCGTTGACGATGCCGGCATTGGTGATGTTGCCAAAGCTCCGCCCGCGTATGTTGATGTTGCGCGAATAGCCAAGCGAGGCGCTGACATTTGGGAGCAAGCTGGCGCGCGACTGGATCAGCCCTTCCCGCGCCTGGCGTAAGCGCGCAACGGCCTGGGCAATATCGAGATTTCGTTCCAGCGCTTGGTCGATAATGCTCGTCAGCTGTGGGTCGTTGAAACTCGTCCACCAGCGCCGTCCATCCCCCACCGGCCCCGGCACAGCAGCCGTACTATAGGCATCGGGAACCGCCAGCTTGCCAAGCGATGGCGGGGCATAGTTTGGGCCAACCGCACAAGCACCGAGCGGCACGATGACAAGGGCGGACAAAGCAAGACGCAAGCGCAGCATGCCGGTGACCTATCCGGCTATAGCAAGGGCGTCCAACGGATTATTGTCGCAAAATGTCACAATGCGGGGAACTTTAATCAATCTCCAGAATCACCGCATCCACCGCCAGACTATCGCCCGGCGCGGCGCTGACTGATTTGACCGTACCGGCCTTTTCGGCGCGCAGGATGTTCTCCATTTTCATGGCCTCGACGACGGCCAAGGGCTGGCCCAGTTCCACCTTATCGCCCGCCGCGACATCAAGCCGCATCAACAGCCCTGGCATCGGGCAAAGCAGGAAGCGCGACAGATCGGGCGGGACCTTTTCGATCAAGTGACGCGCATAAGGCGCGACATGCGCGGGCAGGGTGCGCACGACATGGCTTGCCCCGCGCGTGGTGAGCTTGAAGCCGGTGCGGGTGCGGGCGATCTTGACGATCAGCGGGGCGCCATCAACCTCCGCTTCGACCACCCGGTCGCCCGGCGTGTATTCCATTGCCAGATCAAGCGGGGTGCCATCGACGGTGATCTCGTCCTCGTCGAGTTCGATATTATGATCGACGCCGTCGATTCGGACGGTCCAGTCAGCGGGAGGCTGGAGCCGATCGCCGAGCTGCCCGTCGCTGCGGCGCGCGCGGTCCGCCTCCGCCGTCGCGGCAAAGGCAGCAATTGCCGAGAGCGAGCGAAGCAGATCGGGTGATGCAGGCGCACCGTGGAAGCCTTGCGGATATTCCTCGGCAATGAACCCTGTCGTGATGTTGCCCGAGCGGAAGCGCGGATGCTGCATCAGCGCCGACAGGAAATCGATATTATTGCCCGGCCCTTCGATCTCGAACGCATCGAGCGCGGCGATCTGCGCATCGATCGCGCCCAAGCGTGTGGGCGCCCAGGTAATTAGCTTGGCGATCATCGGATCGTAGAAGATGCTGACTTCGCCGCCCTCCTGCACGCCGTCATCAACGCGGGTATAGGGTTGCGCGTGCCCTTCGACTTCGCTCAGGGCGAACGGCGATTGGGACCCAGTTTGGCTATTCAATCCGTTTGTGCTGAGCGAAGTCGAAGCACCTCTCCGCACGTCTCCATAAGGCGTACCCTCGCTCTCAGGCGGGCTGTACCGCACCAGCCGCCCGGTGCTGGGCAAAAACCCGCGATAAGGATCCTCGGCATAGACCCGGTTTTCGATTGCCCAGCCATTGATGCCAATATCGTCCTGCCCGAACGCCAGCTTTTCGCCCGAAGCCACGCGGATCATCTGTTCGACGAGATCGATGCCGGTGATCGCCTCGGTCACCGGATGCTCGACCTGGAGCCGGGTGTTCATTTCGAGGAAGTAGAACCCCTCCCCGCTCGTATCCGCACCCGACACGATCAACTCGACCGTCCCGGCGGAATAATAGCCGACCGCACGCGCCAGCGCGACGGCCTGTTCGCCCATGGCTTTGCGCATCTTGGGCGTCACGAAGGGCGACGGGGCTTCCTCGACCACCTTCTGATGACGGCGCTGGATGCTGCATTCGCGCTCGTTGAGGTAGAGGATATTGCCGTGCTGATCGCCGAGCAGCTGGATTTCGATGTGGCGCGGGCTTTCGATGAACTTTTCGATGAACACGCGGTCATCGCCGAACGACGCCAGCCCCTCGCGCTTGGTCGCTTCGAAGCCCTCGCGCACATCTTGCTCGCTATACGCCAGCCGCATCCCCTTGCCGCCACCGCCCGCCGACGCCTTCATCATCACGGGAAACCCGATATCCTTGGCGATTGTCACCGCCTCCTCGGTATCGGCAATTTCGCCCAGATACCCCGGGACGACATTGACCCCCGCCGCCTTGGCGAGCTTCTTCGATTCGATCTTGTCTCCCATCGCAGCGATCGCCCCCGGCGGCGGGCCGACAAAGGCGATGCCCGCCTCGGCGCAAGCGCGCGCGAAACTCTCGCGTTCGGACAGGAAGCCATAACCGGGGTGGATGCAATCCGCGCCGGTCGCCTGGGCAGCGGCGAGGATGAGATCGGCCTTGAGATAGGATTCCGCCGCTGGTGCCGGCCCGAGGCGTATGGCTTCGTCCGCCATCAGGACGTGGGGGGAGCGCGCGTCGGCGTCGGAATAGACCGCGACGGTCGCGAGGCCCATGCGCTTGGCCGTGCGGAACACGCGACACGCGATTTCACCACGATTGGCGACAAGGATTTTTTTGAGCATTATTTTTCCAACATTCTCGTGCGATAAAAATATGCAGCCATCGCCAAAAAGCCGACTCCCAGTCCAATTTTGACTAAAGTCAGCGACGTCAAATCGCAAATTTCAACGCTATCGGGTGTGAAACCGCAGGTGCGTATCGCCGTCACAAAGACTGCCGCAGCCGAAAAGATACCGTAGGCGAAAGCCCAAAAAACGAAACTCAAAAGGAGCTTGATGGCGGGTTTCACGCCACCTCCAGATTTTCGTCACTCCGGACTTGTTCCGGGGCCCACCGCGCAACAAGCGACGGCGTAGCGGGTGGAGAAGTGGACCCCGGAACAAGTCCGGGGTGACGGTTAGGACTTTGGGTGGTCACGCCGTTTTGATCGCAGGCGCACCGCGCAGCAGGCCCTCGGTGCTCAAATCCTCGTCGATCTCCGGCCAGTGGATGCCATAGCCCGCGCCCGCCTTTTGCCAATGCCCGCGCTGCGCTGCCGTCGCGTGCAACAGGCGCGGGTACCAGGCGAGCGGCACCGAAATCGTCCGCCCATCCATCAAGTCGACAATCAGGCTCGCATCATCGAAGCGCACATCGAGCACGCGTTCATCGGCGATCTTAGCCGAAATATTCATGCCATGCCTCCAACAGCAACGCCCGGTTCGCTTCGACCATAGCGACAATGCCACCGATCTCGTGCGCGCGAAAGCCACGACTCTTGGCGACCTCCACCGGATCGAGCCACACCTTGATCGTTGCATCGCCGTGATCGATGTGAATGTGCGGCGGCTCGTTCGGTTCGTGGCTGTAGAAGTAGAAGCGGAAAGCCCCGATGCGCAGGACCGTGGGCATTTACACCACCCTCGCCACACCCGCATGCACAAAGTCCTCGCCCTTGAACAGCAACGGCTCGCCGCGCTCCATCGCCAGCGCATAGGCGAAGCAATCGCCGAAATTGAGCCGCGCCCGATGCCCGCTGCCCTTGCCGAAGTCCCGATAGGCCTGCCGGGCGATGCGTACCTGCGATTCCGTTACCGGCGCAATGCCAATGCCCAGACTATCGAGCAAGGCATCAAGCCCGGCACTCAACACCGGATCGCGATCGCGATCGATGACGATGGCCGCTTCAAGATAGTTTCCGGCGGACATTTCAGGTCGTGATTGCTGTGCAAGTACTGTCGAGAAGCGCGCCGCCTCGGCTTCCTCTCGCACGATGGCGACGATGACGGAACTGTCGACAATCATTTCGGCAAACCATTCTCGTCGTAGAGGAAATCATCAATGTCCAACGCGAGCGTTTCCGGGCTCATCCGCGCGCGCATGTCGCGGGCGATCGCCATGACACGCTCGAGCCTCTCATCTTTCGTCAGTTCGCGCTGCCGCGCCCTGAGCGCCTCCAGCACCACTTGCGTCAGCGTCTCGCCCGTGCGGCCCGCGATTTCGGTCGCCAGCGCATAGGCTTCATCACTCTTGATGTTCATCTGCGCGCCCATGGCTCTACCATTCTTTGCGACTTGGGTAGAATAGCATAAGGGGACCGTCCGGCAAGCCTTTAAGCCGCCGCCACCCGCATCGGTTCCTCGCCCGCCATCGGCCGCAACCCCAGCTTTTCGAACATCGCGCCGTCCGCGCTGTCGCCGCGATTGCCCGTCGTCAGCAGCTTGTCGCCGGTGAAGATCGAGTTCGCGCCCGCCATGAAGCACAAAGCCTGCGTCGCCTCGCTCATGCTCTCGCGGCCTGCTGACAACCGCACCATGCTCAGCGGCATGGTGATCCGCGCGACCGCCACCGTCCGCACAAATTCGATATCGTCGATCTTCGCCATCGGCGTGTCGGCGAGCATGTCGCCCAGCACCGTGCCCTTCACCGGCACCAGCGCATTCACCGGCACGCTTTCCGGGTGACGCGGCAAGGTGGCGAGCGCGTGGACGAAGCCGACGCGATCCGACCGCGTTTCCCCCATGCCGACGATCCCGCCGCAGCACACATTGATCCCCGCTGCACGGACATGCTCGAGCGTGTCGAGCCGGTCCTCAAAAGTGCGCGTGGTGATGACGTTGCCGTAATTTTCCGGCGAAGTGTCGATATTGTGGTTGTAATAATCGAGCCCCGCCACGGCCAATTGCTGTGCCTGATGCGGTTCCAGCATGCCAAGCGTCATGCACGTCTCCAGCCCCATCGCCTTCACGCCTGCGACCATCTGCACGACCGCGTCCATGTCGCGGTCCTTGGGGTTGCGCCACGCGGCGCCCATGCAGAAACGCTGCGATCCGCTTGCCTTGGCTTCCGCGGCGGCGGCGAGGACGGCCTCCACTTCCATCAGCTTGTCGGCCTTTAGCCCGGAGTCGGCGGAGACGCTTTGCGAGCAATAACCGCAATCCTCGGGGCAGCCGCCGGTTTTGATCGACAGCAGCGTGCAAAGCTGCACTTCGCCCGCGGCGTGATGCGCGCGGTGGACGGCCTGCGCGCGCCACATTAGCTCGTCAAACGGCAGATCGAACAGCGAGGCGATCTCGGCGCGGGTCCAGTCGGTGCGTAAGCTCATAGCATTTCCTTGATCCAGATGACGAGGAAGCCGCCGACGCCGATGCCGAGGAACATCATGGCAAGCTGGCTGTTGGTCCAAGCGCCCCGACCGACCGGCTGATCACGCTGGCGCGCCCGCAAGATGCTGGCGCTGCAACTGAGCGAACACAAGCCCGAGAGCGCCAAGCAGGCGAGCATCATCGCCACGACCAGGCCAGGAATTCTTTGGCCTTGCGCCGACTGCGCCAGCGACACGATCCCGCCCAGGCCGAACAGCGCGAGCGACAGCAGATGCTTCGAATAGTCATAGAGCAGGAATATCTTGTCCTGCGAAGGATCGGGCTCAACCGCAACGGCTAGGTCGCTCATTCTGCGGCCTCACTCTCGGGCGGCATGTTGTGACCCAACAGCTTCAGCACTTCGGCCGCCGCGTTGATCAGGTTGGTGCCGGGGCCGAAAATCGCCTGTACCCCCGCCTCGCGCAGGAAATCATAGTCTTGCGCGGGGATGACGCCGCCTGCGATGACCTTGATATCGGCGCGGCCAGCATCCTTAAGCAAACCGATCAGCTCGGGGATCAGCGTTTTGTGCCCGGCTGCCAGCGACGACGCGCCGACGACATCGACGTCATGCTCGATGGCAAGGGAGGCTGCCTCGCGCGGGGTCTGGAACAATGGCCCCGGCACGATCTCGAACCCCAGATCACCGAACATGCTGCTCACTAGATTGGCACCGCGATCATGCCCGTCCTGCCCCATCTTGGCGACAAGCATGCGCGGTTTGCGGCCCAGCCGCCGCTCGGTGGCATCAACGCCCGAGCGCAGCTGCGCCCAGCGTGCGTCGTCACCATAGGCACCGCCATAGATGCCGCTGACCGGCGTCGGGCTGGTGGCATAGCGGCCGAACGCGTCCTCCATCGCCGAAGAAATCTCGCCCAACGTCGCGCGGGCACGGGCACAATCGATCGCGAGGGCGAGCAGGTTGTTCTCCAATCCTCCCCGGGACGGGGAGGTGGCAGCCGCAGGCTGACGGAGGGGGGTATCCTCAAGCGAGGCAGGCGTCTGGGGCACGCCCCCTCCACCATGCTGCGCATGGTCCCCCTCCCCATTCTGGGGAGGATTTTTTGCCCCCGCACGCAACGCGTCCAGCGCCGTGCGGCACGCATCCTCATCCCGCCCTGCCTTCACCCGCTCGATCCGCGCGATCTGCCCTGCGCGCACCGCGACGTTATCGACGTCGAGAATGTCGATCGCGTCCTGCTCGGCAAGCGCATATTTGTTGACGCCGACGATCACGTCCTCGCCGCGATCGACCCGTGCCTGACGCGCAGCGGCGGCTTCCTCGATCATCGCTTTGGGCCAGCCCGCCGCGACGGCCTTGGCCATACCGCCTTCGCCATCGACGCGCTGGATAATCGCCCAGGCCTTATCGACCAGCTCGGCCGTCAGCGCCTCGACATAATAACTGCCGCCAAGTGGATCGACGACCTTGGTGATGCCGGTTTCCTCCTGCAGCACGATTTGCGTGTTGCGGGCAATGCGCGCGGAAAAGTCGGTGGGCAGCGCGATCGCCTCGTCAAGCGCGTTGGTGTGGAGCGACTGCGTGCCGCCAAGCGCCGCCGCCATCGCCTCCACCGTCGTGCGGATCACGTTGTTATAGGGATCCTGCTCGGTCAGCGAGACGCCCGATGTCTGGCAGTGCGTGCGCAGCATCTTGCTCCGCTCGTCCTTCGCGCCAAGCTCGGTCATCACCCGGTGCCACAACGTGCGCGCGGCGCGCAGTTTGGCGACCTCCATGAAGAAGTTCATGCCGATCGCAAAGAAGAAGCTCAGCCGCCCGGCGAACGCGTCGATATCGAGCCCCGCCGCCATTGCCGCCTTCGCATATTCGCGCCCGTCGGCGATGGTGAAGGCAAGCTCCTGCACCTGCGTCGCGCCCGCTTCCTGCATGTGATAGCCGCTGATCGAAATGCTGTTGAACTTCGGCATGTTGGCCGAGGTGTAGGCAATGATGTCCGCGATGATCCGCATCGATGGCTCGGGCGGATAGATGTACGTGTTGCGGACCATGAACTCCTTCAGAATGTCGTTCTGGATGGTCCCGTCGAGCAGCGCCTGCGGCACGCCCTGTTCCTCACCCGCCACGATGAAGAAGGCGAGGATCGGGATCACCGCGCCGTTCATCGTCATGCTGACGCTCATCTTGTCGAGCGGGATGCCGTCGAACAGGATCTTCATGTCGTCGATCGTGTCGATCGCGACGCCCGCCTTGCCGACATCGCCCGTCACGCGGGGGTGATCGCTGTCGTATCCCCGGTGCGTGGCGAGATCGAACGCGACGCTCAGGCCCTTTTGCCCGGCGGCCAGGTTGCGCCGGTAAAAAGCGTTCGATTCCTCGGCGGTGCTGAACCCGGCATATTGGCGGATCGTCCAGGCGCGCCCGGCATACATGCTGGCGCGCACCCCGCGCGTGAACGGCGCGAACCCAGGCAGGCCGGGGTCGATGCCCACGACATCTTCCGCTGTATAGAGCGGCTTGACGGAGATCCCCTCGGGCGTGTGCCAGGTGAGATCGGCGCCTTTCACTTCCTTGGCGGCAAGGGCCTGCCAGTCGGCAAGGGTGGGTTCGGGCGATGAAGCTGGCTGATCCGTCATCTTGTTACTCTAACCCCGTCCGTTCATCCTGAGTAGCCATTGAGCTTGTCGAAATGGCATATCGAAGGAAATGCGCAGCGCATCGTACTTCGATAAGCAGTCAGGTGAAACATGCCCCGCATGTTTCAGGATCGTCCGGGGGACGATCCGACCTGCTGCTCCTCGACAAGCTCAGCCCCTACTCAGTACAAACGGTTGAGATCTATTGCCCCTTGAACACTGCTTTGCGCTTTTGCAGGAAGCTGATCGCGCCTTCAACTGCGTCTGCTGACTGCCCGGCGATCGACTGACGGTCTGCTTCACCCGCCATTGCGGTTGCATAATCGCTCTCCAGCGCTGCCGCGAGGCCCTGCCGCATCAGCCCCAACGCCAGCGTAGGCCCGGCGGCAAGCCGCGTCGCCAGCGTCATCGCCTCTTCGCGCAACACGGCATCGGGCACGCATTTATAGATCAGGCCCCATGCCGCCGCCTTCGGCCCGTGGATGCGCTCGCCGAGCAGCATCATCTCCGTGGCGCGCGCCTTACCCACTAACCGCGCGAGCATCCATGACGCGCCGCCATCGGGCACCAGCCCGATATTGACGAACGCCTGCAGGAAATAGCCGCTCTCACCCGCAATGCAGAAATCGGCCGCGAGCGCGAGGCTGCAGCCAATGCCGGCTGCCGGGCCATTTACCGCGCTGACGATCGGCACCGATGCCTTTGCGATCTTGAGCATCGTGGGATTATAGCTGTTGGTCAGCGATTGCTTGGCGCGATCAGCAGGCGACGCCTGCGCCGTATCGCGCCCCGCGAGATCAGCACCCGAACAAAAAGCGCGCCCTTCGCCCGTGATCAACACCGCGCGCGCGCCATCCAGATGGTCAAGCGCATGGGCGATTTCCTCGAACATCGCGGGCGGCGCTGCATTCAACCGCTCGGGCCGGTTGAGGGTGAGGACAAGGACGTCGCCCTCTCGCTCTGTACGGATCATTTCATAGCGCATCTGACATCCCCTCGGCAGCATATTCTGATTAGGAGAATGCAATGATCCCCCCGAAATTGCAATCACCCGGATTGATTTCGAATAAAGGGTATGCTCCCCCTCGGCGCTGCCGCTACGGCGCCGCAACGTTCAGTGGGCGGCTTTGGGCGTTTCCATAATCTCGGTCAGCACGCCACCCATATCCTTGGGGTGGACGAAAAAGATCAGCGTCCCGTGCGCGCCGATTCGCGGCTCGCCGAGCACCTTAGCGCCCTTCCCCTCAAACCAGGCCTTGGCTTCGTGGATATTGGGCACTTCGTAGCAAACATGATGCTGCCCGCCCGCCGGGTTCTTGGCGAGAAAGCCGTGGATGGGGGACGCCTCCCCCAGCGGCTCGATCAACTCGATCTGCGTGTTGGGCGTATCGACGAAGCACACCTTCACGCCCTGCGCAGGCAGATCGAAGGGATCGTGGATTTTAGTCGCGCCGAGGATGTCGCGATACAGCGCGATGCTCGCCTCGATCGAGGGCGTCGCAACGCCGATATGGTTGAGGCGACCGAGTTTCATTCTTCGATCCTCCGCTGGCGGCTTGCCATTGCCGCGCCTTCAATAATGCCTTCCATACGAGAAACGCGGTCACGCAGCATGCCCATCGCTTCGGTCAAACCGTCCATATCGCTCGCCATCGTGGCCATCCGCTTATCGAGCTGATCGAGACGGGATTGCATCAAGATCACCGATTTCAGCGCGGTAAAGGCGTCGCCAAAGGCACTCATTTACGGACGCCGGTATCGCGCAGAAACGCATCGACGCGACTGTGAGTCGCATCGAGCCGCTCTATAATCCTTTCAATGGATGCGTTCATTTTTGGAATAGCTTCGTTGACCTGCTGAACCAGCGCTGCAAGTTCGGTTTCCTCGTCCGGCGTCGGCTGCCCAATATACTGGCTCGTCGCCTCCCGCACGACATGGCCAACCGACTGTCCATTGCGCGCCGCAAAGGCATCTAGCGCAGCTTTGTGATCGGGGGTGGTGAGGAAGGTCACACGTTCGGTCTGCATGGCATGCTCCTTGGCATTACAATGTCATTGTAATGTTTGCCGGCATGGTGTGCAATAGCTGGGCGTCGCAACGCCAATATGGTTGAGGCGACCGAGCTTCACTTAGCGGTCGGTTTTACGGGTTGCGGGACGACGCCAAGTTCATAACCACATGCTGCCAGCACATCCTTGATGCCGGTGCCCGTCCCTGGCCCGACAAAGGTTGCCGACACGGTTTGCTCGCCATCCTTGGTGGAAACAGTGATCGACATGGCCTTGCTCATCGCCTCGGTCAGCTTGGTAACGGCAACGGTGCCGCGGTTCATCGTCGCTGACCCAGGAAACTCCCAAGGCAGGTCAATTGGCGCAGCACCGTCGACACGAACCGAGACGAGATGATCGCCGCTCGCCGCGAGACCGGCCCGGGTGCGCATCTGAATCGAAACAACAGGCTCGCCGACCCGGTCGCACCGGACAACCAGCCGGGCATTGCGATCAGCACTATAGGCCAGCGCCGATGTCGATGTCGCACCGGTAGTCGCGTCAGTGCGCGTCACCGCGGTCCAGGGTGGCGCCGGGGGTGGGGGCGGCGCTGTTAGAGCGGTGGACTGAAGCAGCGCAAACAGGATGGAAATCATTACCGGCTCCTACAAGGGAATATTGTCGTGCTTCTTCCAAGGATTTTCGAGGCTCTTGTTCCGCAGCTTGCGCAGGCCAAGCGCCACGCGGCGCCGCGTCGAGTGCGGCTGGATCACCTCGTCGATAAAGCCCTTCGACGCTGCCACGAATGGGTTGGCAAACCGCGCCTCATATTCCGCTGTATGCTCGGCGATCTCCTCGGGCGTCTTGCCGCGAAAGATGATCTCAACCGCGCCCTTCGCGCCCATCACGGCGATTTCCGCCGTCGGCCAGGCGTAATTCAGGTCACCGCGCAGATGCTTGGATGCCATCACGTCATAGGCGCCGCCATAGGCTTTGCGCGTGATGACGGTTATCTTCGGCACGGTCGCCTCGGCATAAGCGAAGAGCAGTTTCGCGCCGTGCTTGATGATGCCGTTCAGTTCCTGCGCGGTGCCCGGCAGGAAACCAGGCACGTCGACGAACGTAATAATCGGAATTTCAAACGCATCGCAGAAGCGCACGAAGCGCGCCGCCTTTTTCGATGAGTTGATGTCGAGGCAGCCAGCCAGCACCATTGGCTGGTTGGCGACGACGCCCACGGTGCGCCCCTCGATCCGCCCGAAACCGACGATGATGTTGCCCGCATGCGCCGGCTGCACTTCGAAGAAATCGCCCTCGTCCACCGTTTTGCGGATCACTTCGTGCATGTCATAGGGCTGGTTGGCGTTCGCCGGGATCAGCAGGTCCAGGCTGTCCTCCAGCCGGTCCCACGGGTCTGCCGTCGGGCGTTCGGGCGCTGCGTCGCGGTTGGATGCGGGCAAGAAGTCCACGAAGTCGCGGGCCGCGAGCAGCGCTTCGATATCATCATCGAACGCAACATCGGCGACCCCCGACTTCGTGGTATGCGTCACGGCACCCCCGAGTTCCTCCTGCGAGACCACTTCGTTAGTGACGGTCTTCACGACATCGGGGCCGGTGACGAACATGTAAGAGCTATCCTTCACCATGAAGATGAAGTCGGTCATGGCGGGGCTGTATACGGCGCCGCCAGCGCATGGCCCCATGATCAGGCTGAGCTGCGGCACGACGCCGCTGGCAAGCACGTTGCGCTGGAACACTTCGGCATAGCCGCCCAGCGAGGCAACGCCTTCCTGGATGCGCGCGCCACCCGAATCGTTGATGCCGATGACGGGCGCGCCGACCTTCATCGCCATGTCCATGATCTTGCAGATTTTCTGCGCGTGCCGTTCGGACAGCGATCCGCCGAACACGGTGAAATCCTGGCTGAACACGAACACCAACCGGCCGTTGATCGTGCCCGAACCGGTGACCACGCCATCGCCGGGAATGATCTGATCCGCCATGCCGAAATCGACGCAATTATGCTCGACATACATGTCGAGTTCCTCGAACGATCCCTGGTCGAGCAGCACGTTCAGCCGCTCGCGCGCGGTCAGCTTGCCCTTGGCGTGCTGCGCCGCGATCCGCTTCTCGCCCCCACCCAATCGTGCCGCTGCACGCTTTGCTTCCAGGCGATCGACGATCGTTTCCATAGGGCTCCCCAGACGACGGTTAGCCCCCTTTCCAAGGATTCGCGCGAAACGCAACCGTGATGCAGTTCAGACCTTCACCACACCCATATCGATCAGGCTGCGCGCGCTGTCTGCGATCGTGTCGGCAGCCGGACGCGGCACCCAGCCGAGCACATCCCGGGCGTGATCGGATGGGGTGATCCGTTGTTTGCCGAGTTCGCCCGTCACCATCCGGATCGTGGGGTCGAACAGGGCGCTCAACTGCAGCAGGAAATCGGGCAGGCCCCGCGTCGGCACCTTGCGCGCCTCATTCCCCAGCCGGTCGCGGAGCACGGCGGCGACGTCCTTCATCATCATGAACGGGCCAGAGGCAATGAAGCGTTCGCCATCGATGCCCTCGGCGGTAAGCGCGCGGACATGGAGATCGGCGACATCGCGCACATCGACCACGCCAAAGCCGAAATTGGGCAGACCGGGCAGCGATCCGGAGAGCAGCCGCGTGATGATCTGCACCGAGCTCGAAAAATCGGCGCTGAGCACGGGGCCGAGGACCGCGGCGGGATTGACCGAGACATACTCCATCGCACCGCCTTCCGCCGCCATCCAATCGCGCGCGGCGCGCTCGGCGATCGTTTTCGACTTGGCATAAGCATGGACCTGCGGGCCGTTCACATCGGTCCACACCGCCTCAATATAGGTGCCGATCTTCTTGCCATGGCCATAAGCGATGGCAGCGACTGACGAGGTCATCACCACGCGCTTCACCCTTGCCGCCCTGGCAAAGCGCAGCGCGCGCAGCGCGCCTTCACGCGCTGGTACGATCAGATCGTCTTCATGTTTCACCGCCCCATTCGGCAGCGGCGACGCGACGTGGACGACATGGCTGCACCCGGCAACCGCCTCTGCCCATCCCGCATCGCTCAGCAGATCGGCGGCGAAGAAATTGAGCTTGTCGGCGGGCACCGCCAGCGCTTTACGCACCTCGGCCTCTCTGGCCAGCGAGCGGATCGTGGTGTTGACGGTCCAGCCTTCCGCCACCAGCTGCCGGATCACAAAGCCGCCAATATAGCCGCTGCCGCCGGTTACCAGAACCTGTCCGCTCATTGCCATTCTCCCGATCGTCTACAGAACAGTTTTATATCGAAACTGAAATGAAGCCAAGCGGTTTGGCTTGGCCTAAGCCACGCGCTGCGCCACTATTGCGGGTGCAGGAGATCAGGATGACCGAAACGCTCTATCCCGTGCCCGACGCCTGGGCGAAGTCCGCGCGACTCGATGCGGCGGGCTATGACCGGCTTTATGGCCGCTCGATCGCCGATCCCGGCAGCTTCTGGCTCGAACAGGCGCGACGGCTCGATTGGATCAAGCGGCCCGAGATTGCGGGGGATTGGTCGTTCGACGAGAAGGATTTCCACATCCAATGGTTTGCCGACGGCAAGCTGAACGTCGCCGCCAATTGCATTGACCGGCATCTGGCCAAGCGCGGGGATCAGATCGCGCTGATCTGGGAACCGGACATGCCCGGAGAAGAGCCGCGCCGCTTCACCTACCGCCAACTTCATGCCGAGGTCTGCCGCTTCGCTAATGTCCTTAAAGGCCAGGGCGCGACCAAGGGCGACCGCGTCACAATCTATATGCCGATGATCCCCGAAGCCGCCTTCGCCATACTGGCCTGCGCGCGGATTGGTGCGATCCATTCGGTGGTGTTTGGCGGCTTTTCACCCGAAGCTTTGGCCGGGCGGATCACCGATTGCGACAGCGCCTTTGTCGTCACGGCCGATGAAGGCCGGCGGGGCGGCAAGAAAATCCCGCTCAAAGCCAATGTCGATGCCGCCGCAGCGCGCGCGCAGGCGCTGCAAAAGGTGATCGTGGTGCGCGCCACCGGCGGCGACGTGACGATGCACCCCGGCCGCGACATCTGGTATCACGACGCCGCCGCCATCGCCTCGACCGATTGCCCGGCGGAAGTGATGAGCGCGGAAGATCCGCTCTTCATCCTCTACACCAGCGGATCGACGGGCCAGCCCAAGGGTGTGCTGCATACATCCGGCGGCTATCTGCTCTGGGCGAGCCTGACGCACGAACTGTGCTTTGATTACCGACCGGGCAATGTCTGGTGGTGCGCCGCCGATATCGGCTGGGTCACCGGGCACAGCTACATCCTCTACGGCCCGCTCGCCAATGGCGCGACGACGTTGATGTATGAAGGGCTACCCAATTGGCCCGATGCCAGCCGCATCTGGCAGATCGTCGACCGGCACAAGGTCCACACCATCTTCACCGCCCCGACGGCACTACGCGCGCTGATGAAGGATGGCGACAGCTACGTCACCGCCACCAGCCGCGCGTCATTGAAACTGCTCGGCACCGTCGGCGAGCCGATCAATCCTGAGGCGTGGCGCTGGTATCATGAGGTGGTGGGCGACAGCCGCTGCCCGATTATCGATACCTGGTGGCAGACCGAAACCGGCGGCGCGATGATCGCCCCCCTGCCCGGCGCCACCGCACTGAAACCCGGCAGCGCGACCCAGCCCCTGCCCGGCGTCGATCCACAATTGGTCGATACCGAGGGACAAGTGTTGACCGGTACGAGCGAGGGCAATCTCGTTATCGCGCGTAGCTGGCCGGGGCAGATGCGGACGGTGTGGAATGATCATAACCGCTTCTTCCAGACCTATTTCACCACCTATCCCGGCAAATATTTCACCGGCGATGGCTGCCGCCGCGACGCCGATGGCTATTACTGGATCACCGGGCGCGTCGATGATGTGATCAATGTCAGCGGCCACCGGATGGGCACGGCAGAGGTCGAATCGGCGCTGGTGCTCCACCCCAAGGTCGCCGAAGCTGCGGTGGTCGGCATGCCGCACGACATCAAGGGCCAGGGCATCTACGCCTATGTCACGCTCAACGCCGGGGAGACCGGGGACGACGCGCTGCGCACCGAGCTGCGCAACTGGGTGCGCACCGAAATCGGCCCGATCGCGACGCCCGACGCTTTGCAGTTCGCGCCGGGCCTGCCCAAAACCCGTTCGGGCAAGATCATGCGGCGCATATTGCGCAAGATTGCCGAGGGGGACGTAACGGCGCTGGGCGATACCAGCACACTGGCCGATCCGGCGGTGGTGGACGATTTGGTGGCGAACCGGGTGATGTAAGGGACGTCTTACATTTTTCGCTTGCGGGTGCCGACTCTCACCGCTATATCCGAGCAATACACTATAAGAGAGGTCCTCATGCAGCTTCATCGTTATGCCCGCCTAGCGGCGGCCACTGCCATCATCGCTCTGGCCATGCCGGCTTTGTCGAAAGATGCGCCCACCGCACCGCGCTATGGCAGCTTCGGCGTCGATCTGTCGGCCAAGGACGCCGCCGTTAAGGCCGGTGACGATTTCTGGACCTTCGCCAATGGTGGCTGGGACAAGCGCACCGAAATTCCGGCCGATAAGGGCGCGGTTGGCTATGGCAACGTCCTGACCGACGAAGCCGAAGCCAATGTGCGGAAGATCCTGGACGATATGGCTGCCAACCCCGCAAAATATGGCGCGACTGGCAAGCAGGTCGGCGATTTCTACGGCACCTGGATGGACGAGGCAGCGATCGAGGCCAAGGGGGGCGAGCCGCTAAAGCCCTATCTCGCCAAGATTGCGGCGGTGAAGGACCTGACCGATCTGCAGACGCTGTTCGCGACCGTTGGCTATCAATCCCCGGTCGGCATCGGCATCATCCCCGACCTCGCCGATCCGACACGCTACACCGCCGCCACCGGCCAGGGTGGGCTGGGCATGCCCCGCGATTATTACCTGCTCGAAGGCGAAAAGTATGACGGCTATCGCAAGGCCTATCGTGCTTATATCCAGAAAATGCAGGAACTGGCCGGCATCGCCAATGCCAGCGCCAAAGCCGATGCGATCATGGCGCTCGAAACCGCGCTCGCCAAAGAACATTGGACGCCCGAGCAGAGCCGCAACATCATGGCACTGAACGATCCGCAGGATCTGGCCGGGCTCGAGAAAAAGGCCCCCGAATGGGATTGGGCCTTGATGCTGAAGGTTTCGGGGCTCGACAGCGCGCCGAAGATCCTGTTCGCGAACAACACCGCGATCACGGCGATGGGCAAGATTCTGGTCGCGACCCCGCTGCAGACCTGGAAGGATTACATGGCCTTCCATTTTGTGAGCAGCAACGCGGGCTATCTGTCAAAGACGTTCGATACTGCCCGGTTTGATTTCTATTCGAAGACGCTGTCGGGCGTGCAAACCCAGCGTGACCGGTGGAAGCGTGGCGTTCAGCTTGCCAATGGCGCCTTGGGTGAAGCCGTTGGCCAGCTTTATGTCGACCGGTATTTCCCGCAAACGGCCAAGGCCAAGATGACCGAGCTGATCGAGAATCTGCGCGGTTCCTATCAGGATCGCATCAGCAAGTCTGCATGGATGGACGAGCCAACCCGCAAGGCGGCGCTCGTCAAGCTTGCCGCGTTCGAACCCCGGATCGGCCACCCCGACAAATATATCGATTATTCGAGCTTCAAGGTTGTTCGCGGCGACATGCTGGGCAACGTCATGCGATCGGGTGAGTTCGAGCATGCGCTTGAGCTTGAACGCTTCAAGAAGCCCGTCGATCGCACCCTGTGGGGCATGACGCCGCAGACGGTGAACGCTTATTATAATCCACTGGCCAACCAGATCACCTTCCCGGCGGCGATCCTGCAGCCGCCCTATTTCGATCCCAATGCCGATCCGGCGGTGAACTATGGCGCGATCGGCGCAATCATCGGCCATGAAATGGGCCATGGCTTCGACGATCAGGGCAGCCAGTTCGGCCCGACCGGCAAGTTCGAAAATTGGTGGACGCCTGAAGCCAAAAAGGCGTTTGCCGAACGGACCGCAGCGCTGGCTGCGCAATATGACGCCTATGAAGGCCTGCCCGGCACCAAGGTCAACGGCAAGCTGACACTGGGCGAAAATATCGGCGATCTCGGTGGGGTTGAGGCCGCCTATGGCGCATACCAGCGCTATCAGGCGAAGAACGGCAAGGCCCCGGTGATCGACGGGCTGACCGGCGATCAGCGCTTCTTCCTGGCCTATGCGCAGGCGTGGCAGTCCAAGCTTCGCGAAGGCGCGGCACGGGCGCGCCTGCTGACCGATCCGCACAGCCCGCCTTACTTCCGCGTCAACGGCATCGTCCGCAATGTCGATGCCTGGTATGCTGCGTTCGACATCAAGCCCGACAACAAACTGTACCTGCCGCCCGAAAAGCGCGTCCACATCTGGTAAAGACACCCGCATTCGCCCATGCTGCGCTCCATAAGAAATGGAGAGGCAGCATGGGCGAAATGCAAATCAAGCCGCTGGCCGCGCAGTGCGGCGCGGAAGTCACTGGCGTCGATGTGCGGGCGATCAGCGACAACGACCTCGCGGCAATCCGCCAGGCGCTCGCCGACACTGGCGTCGTTATGTTGCGCGACCAGCAGCTAACCCCTGAAGATCACATCGCCTTTGCGCGCCGCTGGGGTGAGATCGACGTCAACAACTATTTCCCCGCGAACGGCGGCTATCCCGAGATCGCCGAAGTGCGCAAAGCCGAGACGCAATTCGTCAATATTGGCGGCGGCTGGCACACCGACCATAGCTATGATCCTGTCCCTGCGATGGGATCAATCCTTGTCGCCCGCGAACTGCCGCCGACGGGGGGCGATACGCTGTTTACAAGCCTGGGTGCTGCCTATGACGCGCTGTCAGATGGGCTGAAGGCGACGCTGGCTGGCCTGCGCGCCGTGCACAGTGCCGATCACATCTATGGCCATGACGGCATCTACGCCAAGACCGACCAGGCCGCCGACCTGAAGGGCCACGACATCCGCGCCAACGCGGTCCACCCCGCGGTGATCCGCCACCCGGTGAGCGGTCGCAAGATCCTCTACGTCAATCCGGCCTTCACGCTCCATTTCGAAGGCTGGACCCGCGAGGAAAGCCAGCCGCTGCTGCAATATCTCTACTCGGTCGCGATGCGCGAGGAATTCCAGTGCCGCCTGCACTGGCAGCCGGGTTCGGTGGCGGTGTGGGACAATCGATCGACCTGGCATTTCGCGGTGAATGATTACCACGGCCACAAAAGGCTAATGCACCGGATTACGATTTCAGGGGTGGCGTTGCGGTAATGCCAATTTTCTCCAAATAGAAATTATTTGCTACCTGGATTACATCTGTTTTCAAGACGCACTTAAAATTGAGGGCCTAGGGTTTTTGCCAAATCTGTTGCGGATGAATCGGTCCTGTGAGTGATTTCGAGCAACTACAAAATGCCGTGCGCCTTCAACATTTGACGTATTAACAACTCTAACGAGTTCGGTTGGCTTCATTCGATAAATCTCATTAAGCGTTTTTTCCTGCCATGCAGATACAAAGATATTTCGTGGTGAAATAGGAATGGCAAAATGCCCTCCATCATTCATCAGGCCATTTGTACGAATTATTGGATCATCGGACAGTAAAAAATCAGGTGCGCATCCCGGAAGAGAAAATATTCGCGTATGCATGTTATTGAGGAATTGGCCAATCCTTGAATTCACTATAAGATCAGGAATTATTGCCAAGGCGGAACGTCGCATATCCAATATAGTCAAACTATTTTTGTATTCGTCGAATGTCTCAGGGTCGCCCGGACCGCGCAGTTCAGCATATCGTTCGCGGCTGGATTCGACAGTTTCTTCGTAAATTTCGGCAGTGCTCGCAATCGTTCCACGGAGGTTCTCCGGTGTTCTGTGAAACAAGGAACGCAAAAAGACGGTCCAAGCTGATCGTTCTGCAGCATTGATGTCGCGTGGAGGATCGGACGCCAGCTTTTGTAGGACAGGTGCCGCCCGACTATCGATAACTTGAAAGATGTCAATTTCAAGCCATTGCGGATCTCTGGTTCCTTCTGGCGAGATATACAGGTCCTTCATCCAACCAGTTTCACTAGGGTACGAACGTCGGACCATTATCTTCGACGGCACTGGCCTATTGTATCGCTCGAACCTGCCGTCGCCGCCAACCCAGTGCCGTAGGTAAAACTCCGGGATGTAGTGATGTTTCATCGGGATAGTTTGGTTATGCGGGTAATTTAGAGCAATCCCCTACTTCATCAGGTGGTGTCGGCAATGGCCTGACCCTCGCGGATCACAACAGGGGTCAATTGCACCCGGTTGGTGATGTCGCCCACCGCATAGATGCTGGGCATGCTCGACTGGTTGTCATCGTTTACCTTGGTCATGCCCTCACCCGCGCACGGTCCGCGGGCGCTTGCTCCAGCCGGGCGGTGGCGCTTGGTGCAACCGGGCTTCGGGGATCGCTGCACGGATCTTCGCGGCGAAACTGCGCAGGCACACTTCACTCCGCCCGATCGGGCCAACGGTGAAGCTTTTCGACGCCATGCCGGCCTGCACGCGGGTGATCAGCCAGGTGTCTTCGGCGTTCACGTGCCGGTTGATCCGATCATTGGCATAGCGGACCAGCTTCATTTCGCGGCGGTCATCGGGCAGCGCAAAGGCCATCATCCGCAGCACCGATTGCGTCGGGCTGATCGGCAGCCACTGCATGAAATCGACTTGATCGGGATAGATATCAAATGCGATATTGGGCCATAGCTTATAATAGAGCCATAGCCGCTGATTGGCCTCGGGCAGATGATCAGCATGCGGCAAATGAGTCTGGTAGAAGCGTTCCCATGGATCAACCGAGGGCTTGTCGACCAGATACCCCGACATCTTGTCGACATAGGGTTCAGCGGCGATCGCATAGCTTTTGCCGAACAGCCGGGTCAGCCCCGGATGCGCAACCGGGATGTGGAGATTGTCCGAATAATTATCGCCGATATTCTTCCAGTTAACCGCGCGCGGCCGCGTATAGGCGGGCGTGATCGTGCGCAAATCCGCGAAGCGATACGGTTCGATCTCCTGCTCATAGGGCGCCATCATTGCCGCCACGGATGGTCCGTCATCATCGTCCAGCCGGACAAAGACAAAGCCGCGCCAGATTTCTAGGCCGACCGGGATGAGCCCCTGGCTGGCCTTGTCGAGCATCGGATAATCGCGGCTTTCAGGGACGCCGGTCAGCCGCCCGTCAAGCTCATAAGCCCAGGCATGATAGCGGCAGATGATCTTCTTGGCGCAGCCGCCCGTCCCATCCAGCAGCCGCATCGCACGGTGGCGGCAGACATTGGTAAAGCCGCGCACAACGCCGTCTTCGCCGCGCACGACGATGACGCTTTCGCCAACATAATCGATCGATCGCCAGTCTCCCGTGCGGGCCAGATCGCTTTCGTGGCAGACGATCTGCCAGGACGGGCGAATGACGGCGGCCATTTCCGCATCGAAGAAATCGGGGTCGTTATAGGTCCAGCCGGGCAAGCCCCAATCGGCATCGGGATCGCTGGCGACAAGGCCTGCGGCGGATGGCATCTGATCGTGCATCGGGCTGCTCCGGTGGCAAGTTGCAGGCAGGGGCGCGTGCAGGGGCGCGGGAATGCGCGTAACGCTACCAGCTTGGCTTGCCCGGTCAATCGGCGCGGAGCCCGCCGCGCCCGGAATTTCAGGGACGCCAGCGGGCGAGGAAACATCCCCGCCCGCTGGCCCGTGGGTTAGAACTTGGCCGAAACCTGGAAGCCATAGAAACGCGGCTCGCCCGGAATGAAAGTCGGAATACCAAAGGCGCCGCCCGTGTTGCCCGCATCGAGCAGATAGCGCTCATTGCTGGCATTGCGGACGAAGCCGGCAATCTCAAAACGATTATTGTCAAAACTGACGCCGGCGCGGGCATTATAGAGCGTGACGCCCGCCTGCGAAATCAGCGGGTTGTTGGGCAATTCGAAGAAGATCTGGCTGCGATAGGTCATGGTCGGGGTAGCAAAGACCCGAATACCGCCCCCCAACGGTGCATCAATGGTGAAGCCAGCGGCCGTCTGGATTTCCGGCTGCAGGCGGAAACGCGCACCGGCAAAGGCCGGCGAAAAGGCGCTGTCGCGGCTGATCCCGCCATTGATATAGCCAATATTGCCGAAGATGTTCAGCCAGGGCGCAACGCGCCAATTGGCTTCTGCCTCCACGCCAAAGTTATTCGCATTGCCTGCGCTCTGCGTCAGCGTGGTACCGTTGGGCTGGACCACACTCACCTGGAAATCGGTGTAGTTTTGATAATAGACGCCGAGCGATCCGGAGACGGGGCCAATCTTACCCTTGATGCCGCCTTCATAATTCCAGACATTTTCTTCAGCTACGGGCGTGAACGCGGCCACTGGCCCGGTTGCGGTTGCTCGCGCGCCAAGCTGGACCGTCGGTGAGCGGCGGCCTTTGGAGATCGTGGCGAACACATTGATGTTATCGCTGACCCGGTACAGCGCATTGAAGCGGGGCAGCACGGCCGAAAAGCTGTCCTGTACGAAAAAAGTCTGGCCAGCAGTATCGACCTGACCAGGGATCAGCGAGGCGAGCGCCGGGTTCAATCGCGAACGCGGCACCGTGGCGAAAAAGCCTGATCTGCGCTGTTCGATCAATACACGGGCACCCGCCGTCAGTTCCAATCGCGGTGTTGCCAGCCAGGTAACATCGCCGAACAGCGAATAGGTGTCGTTCTTGCCGATATTGCCGAACACCGATTGGTACAGCGTCAGCGGTCCGGCTTCAGCGGGAACGGTGCCATTGGGCAAAACGCAATTGGGCCGCGTCGCCGCAACCGCACAGGTGAAATAGGTCGCCTCGTTGCTGGAGAACGGCACCACCTGCTGGCTGTCTTCACGGAAGAAATTCCCGCCAAATGCTGCGCGGAAATGATCGTCCTTATAGGCAAAGCGCGATTCGTGATTGAACTGATAGCCGAACGCATTTTCGGCGAATTCCAGGAAGAAGGCACGCGAACCGTCTGCGTCGAAAATCTCCAGACTGTCGAAGCGGCGATAGCCATTGACGGTCGTGAAGGTCCAGCCAGGCGCGAAATCATAGGCAACAGTCAGATTCGCGTCATAGACGTCACGCGTCAGGCCCAGATTCGGCGCGCCGAGCACGGCGGCGGAAACCGGCGACCCGGAAAGATTGGCCGCCCCAAAGGGATTGGCCCGGCCAGCCTCGGTCGGGAGAGTACCCGAGATGAAGGGCGTGCCGCCATTACGCTGGCGATCATAGGTGCCGATCAAATCGACGGTCAGCGCATCGACAGGCGTGTAGCGCAGCGAGGCGCGCAGCCCGAGCTGATCCTGCGAATAGAGCCGGTTCGGCTGCCGAGCCGACAGATTGGTCACATAGCCGTCACGATTCTTATATTCACCCGCCAGGCGGAGCGCGATCGTGTCGTTGCCGGCATTGACGAAACCCGAAACGAGATACGCGTCAAAATTGCCATAGCCGCCAGTCAACTGACCCGAAAAACCGGGCTTCGGCCGCGCTGAAACGATGCTGATCGCACCAACCGCAGAGGCGGTGCCGAACAATGTTGCCTGCGGACCCTTGATCACTTCGATCCGGTCGACGTCATAAATCGCCTGATAGGACCCGCGCGAGCGCGAGATATCGACACCGTTATAGTAGAGCGTCACGCGGGGGGCTTGCTGGGCTGAGCCGCTGTCTGACGTGATGCCGCGAATGACGATGCCGGGATTGTTCGCGCTTTGCTCCTGGATGTTCAGGCCGGGCACGAAATTTGAAAGCTCGTCCAGATCAGAAACGCCAAGTTCGCGCAGCCGCGCACCGCTATTGACCGAGATGGTGATCGGCACGTCAACCGCGCGCTGTTCGATCTTCTGGGCAGTGACGAGGATGTCGGGATCGCTTGCTCCGGCTTCGTTCGTCGTCAGTTCCTGCGACTCGGTTGATTGCGCATGGGCGGCAGTGGCGGCGAAGGAAGTGGACAGGAGCAGCGCTGCGGTAAGCGAACGATAGGATGTCATGAAATGTCCCCGTGGTGGAGCCAAACCCCTGGAGGAGGACTGTGAATGCTGCACTGCAATATGAGGGCAGATGCATGACGATGCGGGGTCAGTTTTAATCGAAAGCAATGCTGGGCGCGCCGCCCGACGCGCTAAGCGACTTGTCTCAAACGCTTCATCTGATTATCAAAGCCGTGCGTCAGGTTCCCCGAGAGGGGAATAATAGGGAACGCGGAAGCAGGGAATCGCCCTGTATGCCGCGGCTGTCCCCGCAACTGTGACCGGTGAGCGGTCGCCCTGAAATGCCACTGGATATGCACATATCCGGGAAGGCGGGGCGATTGCGATGACCCGGGAGCCAGGAGACCTGCCTGTCGCAGTCGGTCCTTTGCGCGGACGGGGTGTTCAGCGTGATCGAGGGTCTTTCCTCGCGTGACGACATCGAACGGGGTGGCGCGCGCAGGTGACAACCGGCGACGATGCTGTCGTGCCATTGGCGCGTGCGACCCCTTTTTTGTTGAGAAAAGGGGATACCATGCATCTATCATTTACGAAATCCACGTTATTTTTTGCCACCGCCACATTCGGGCTGAGTGACCAGGCCCATGCGCAACAGGCTGCCGGGAATGCAGCCAGCGAACCCGTCATCGTCGTTACCGCCAATCGATCGCCGCAGCCGATCGATCGTATCGGCCAGTCTGTGACAGTGGTCGATTCGGCCGAACTTGAGCGTCGCCAGACAGTGACGGTCAGCGATGTGCTACGAACCGTGCCTGGGGTGACGGTTGCCCGCAACGGCGGTGTCGGCAGCGTGACATCGGTGTTCATTCGTGGCGCGGAGAGCGAACAAACCGTAGCACTGATCGACGGCGTGAAACTCAACGATCCGTCATCGCCCGGCGGCGGGTTCTTCTTCGGCAATTTGCTGATCGGCAATATCGAGCGGATCGAAGTACTGCGGGGGCCCTCTTCGGTGCTCTGGGGCAGCCAGGCGATCGGCGGCGTCGTCAACATGATCACGCGTGCGCCGACCGAGCAATTGACCGTCAATTTGCGCGGCGAATATGGTTTTCGCGATACTGGGCAAATCGTGGGCAACATCGCCGGCAAGGCCGGTCCGTTGTCGCTGAGCGCCGGCGGTGGCTGGTTTCGATCAAGCGGCATCTCGTCTTTCAGCGAAGCGCGCGGTGCACGGGAACGCGACGGCTATGAAAATTTCGGCGCCAACGCCAATCTCAACCTGGCGCTGACCGACTGGCTGTCGATTGATGCCCGCGGCTGGTTTTCCAACGGGCGCGTCAATATCGACGGCTTCCCACCGCCGACTTTTGCGCTGGGCGATGTCAACGAGGAATCCCGCACGCGGGAGATTGTCGCCTATACCGGCCTCAACGTCGTGCTTTTCGATGGCCGGTTCCGCAACCGCGCGGGCTTTGCTTACACCGATACGCGCCGCCGGAGCGTCAACCTCACCGGCGCGCCAGTCGAAACCTTTGCCGGAACGGGGCGTAACGAGCGGTTCGAATATCAGGGTGTTTTCGACATTACCGATGGCTGGCAGGCGACGGCCGGGCTCGAGCGCGAGACGTCACGGTCCACCACGAGCAGTTCGGGCGGCCCGGTCGCCCGGTCGCGCGCGCGGATCGACAGCATTTATGGCCAGCTTTTGCTGACGCCACTTGCCGGGTTGTCGGTAACGGGCGGGGTGCGGCATGATGATCACAACCGCTTCGGCGGCGCGACAACTTTCGCCGCGAGCGGGGTATGGACATCGGACGCGACGGGTACGGCAATCCGCGCGAGCTATGCCGAGGGGTTCAAGGCACCGTCGCTTTTCCAGCTGCAGAGCAACTTCGGCAACCAACTGTTGCAGCCCGAGCGATCGTATGGCTGGGATGCGGGGGTGACCCAAAAACTGATCGGCAGCACCCTGACCGCCAGCGCGACCTATTTTCGGCGCGATTCGACCGATCTGATCGCCTTCGTCTCCTGCCCCCTGCCAAGGACCGGCATTTGTACGAACCGGCCTTTCGGTACCTTTGACAATGTTGCCCGGGCGCGTGCCGAAGGCGTTGAATTCGGCTTGACGATCCAACCCGTGCAGGCGCTGCAGGTGCAGGCGAATTATACCTACACCAATGCGACCAACCGATCCCCACGTAACGCCAATTTCGGCAGACAGCTCGCCCGGCGTCCCCAGCACAGCGTGACAACGTTGGTCGATTACCGCTGGTCGTTCGGGCTCGAGACGGGCGTGACACTGACTCATGTCGGCCAGAGCTTCGAGAATGCCAGCAACAGCACCCGGCTGGAAGGATATGTGCTGGCTGATCTGCGCGCTTCTTTTCCAGTCACGTCGCGGGTCGATCTCTACGGCCGGATCGAAAATCTGTTCGATGAAGGATACGAGACCGCGTTCGGGTTCGGATCGATCGGTCGCGCAGCCTATGCCGGTATTCGGCTGCGCTATTGATGCGGGCAGGAGTGATCCTGGCGGTGTTGGGGACGGCGCTGGCGGCAACCGCCAGCGCCGGGCGGCTGCCGCGTCTTCCCCGGCCCCAACTGCCGCGCATCGTATCGATCAACCCGTGTGTCGATGCGGTGCTGGTGCGGGTCGCCGATCCCGCGCAGATCGCCGCTATCAGCCATTATTCGCAAGATCGGCGATCGACATCGATCCCGTTGTCGATCGCGGCGCGCTTCACGGCAACATCGGGCACCGCCGAAGAGGTGGTGGCGCTGTCCCCCGATATCGTCATCGCCGGTGGCCATGTCGCGCCGCCGACGATCGCTGCGCTGGCGCGCCTGCACATCCGGCTGGTGCAACTGCCGGTGCCCGCCAGTATCGCTGAAAGCAACGACCAGATCCGCGCTATCGCCCGCGTCACTGGCCATGCCGATCGCGGCGAACGGCTGGTCGCCCAAGTGAACGCCGCGGTGCGGGCGGCGGGCAATCCCGGTCACGCCCCTATCCCGGCGCTGATCTGGCAGGGCGGCGGGTTGGTGCCGGGCAGTGGCACGCTTGCCGATGAACTGCTGCGCGTCGCTGGCTATCGCAACCTCAGCGCCAGCTATGGCCTGCAGCAATGGGATGTGCTGCCGCTCGAATATCTCGTCGCGCGCCCGCCACGCGTGTTGCTGGCGGTGGGCGATCGCGACGCGAAACAGGCTGATCGAATGCTCGGCCATCCCGTCCTCAATCGCTTGAAGCCGAGCGTTGCGGTGCGTGATTTTGGCGAACGGCTGCTGCATTGCGGCGGGCCGACGATCATCGATGCGGTCACACGCCTGGCCGATGTGCGGCGATCGCTATGAGCCGCACGCACCGGTTCAATGCGCTGCTCGCCAGTGCGATCGTCGCGGCGATGCTGGTGTCGCTGGTGGCGGGCAAGATTTGGGTACCGCCCAGCGCCTGGGGCAGCGCCGATCCACGCTGGTTGATCGTCATGGAATTGCGGCTGCCGCGCACCGTGCTCGCCGCTGTCGTTGGCGCTGGGTTGGGGCTGTCGGGGGCCGCAATGCAGGGCTATCTGCGCAATCCGCTGGCCGATCCCGGCCTGTTCGGCGTTTCGGCCAGCGCGGCGTTGGGCGCGGTGATTTCGCTGTTCTTTGGCTATAGCGCGTCGGCATGGCTGCTGCCGATCTTCGCGCTGACGGGCGCTGGCGTCGCCATGGCGTTGCTGGCGCTGATCGTCGGGCGATCGGCGAGCCTGATCGTCTTCACGTTGGCCGGGGTGATCCTGTCCAGCGTCGCCGGATCGATGACGGCATTGGCGATCAGCCTGGCCCCCACCCCGTTTGTTACCTCCCAGATCGTCACTTGGCTGATGGGCGCGCTGACCGATCGCAGCTGGAATGACGTGGCATTGGCGCTGCCGATCACCGCGCTGGGCATGGCGCTGCTGGCCATGACGGGGCGGGCGCTCGATGCGCTGACGCTGGGCGAGACGACGGCACGGACAATGGGGGTCGATCCGCTACGGCTGCAAATACTGATCGTACTTGGGGTCGGCCTGTGCGTTGGCGCGTCTGTGGCCGCCGCTGGGGTGATCGGCTTTGTCGGGTTGATCGTACCGCATCTTGTCCGCCCCTTTGCTGGACACCGGCCATCGGCGGTGCTGCTGCCCTCGGCGCTGGGCGGCGCGCTGCTGCTGCTGGTGGCTGACAGCGCGGTGCGTGCCTTGCCGACGGTGAGCGAATTGCGGCTGGGCATTGCTATGTCGATGCTCGGCGGGCCGTTTTTCCTGATGCTGTTGCTGCGGATGCGGCGGATGCTGGCATGACGATGCTTGCCGCCGACAACCTGTCACTGACGCTGGATGGCGCGACGATCCTCGATAAGGTGAGCGCTAGCTTCGCCCCCGGCACGGTGACCGTTGTGCTCGGGCCCAACGGTGCGGGCAAATCGACGCTGCTCGCTTGCCTCGCTGGATTGCGCGCGGCGGATTCGGGCGTCGTCCGGCTGGGCGGGGTGGCGCGAACGACGATTGACCGGCGCGACCTCGCCCGGCGGATCGGCTTTTTGCCGCAAACCGGCGACGTTCATTGGGATATCGATGTTGCCACGCTGATTGGGCTGGGGCGCTTTGCCTATCGCGGGCGCTGGGGGGAGAGCGCGGCGGATCGCGCGGCGATTACGGCTGCAATGGCGGCTACCGATGTCACTCAATTTGCCACCCGCGTCGTCAACAGCCTGTCGGGCGGTGAACGCGCACGCGTGCTGCTGGCGCGGGTGCTGGCGGGGACGCCCGAATGGCTGCTCGCCGACGAACCGCTCGCCAATCTTGATCCAGCGCACCAGCTCGACGGTCTCGATTGCCTGCGCCGGGTCGCGCGTGCTGGCGCCGGGGTGGTGGTGGTGCTCCACGATCTCAATCATGCCGCACGGATTGCCGATCAGATCATCCTGATGCGCGCCGGGCGGATAATCGCCCAGGGCACCCCCGATCACGTGCTGACCCCGACGCTGATCGCCGACACCTATGGCGTCACCACCTATGTCGGCATGACACCGCAGGGCCAGCGCTTCATCATCCTGGTCGATCGGGAGAGCGCAGGCTTGCCCGGCACGATGATCGTGGTTTGATGTCGAGGCGCATGCCGAACGGCGGCGGCGGCAGTTCATCAGCTTTGGGTTGCCGCCACCCACCGCAATATCCCCGTCTTATCCATTGCGCCCGCTTGCCGAGCGACTTCGCGGCCGCCCTTGAACAGGATCAGCGTCGGGATTGATTGGATCGCGTAGCGCGCCGCGAGGCTCTGCTCGACTTCGGTATCGACCTTTAGCAGCCGGACGCCGGGATCAAGATCGGCCGCAGCGGCCGCGAAGGCGGGGGCCATCATGCGGCAGGGGCCGCACCAACTCGCCCAGAAATCGACCAGCACCGGCCCGCTGCTTTTCGCTACCATTTTGTCGAACAGCGCCTGATCGGCGTCGATCGGGGCGGCGGTGGTGAGCGGGCGGTGACATTTGCCGCACTTAGGTTGGTCGCCCAGCCGGGCCGCAGCCACGCGGTTGAGCCCCTGGCAATGCGGGCAGACAAGAATATCGGTGCTCATGCGCTGTCCTTTCGTGATCCCAAAAGCTCAACGCCCGCCGCTGACCAGATGCACCCGCGCGGGCAGCCGCACGGCATCATTTTCCCAATGCGCCGCGAACCGATCGGCCAGCAGGTCCACCGCGCGCGCCACCAGCGCCGGGCCCTTGTCGGCCAGCACTTGGGCGACGGACATGCCGTCTATCGCGAATTGCGCCGCCGCGCGCGGCGCAAGCCCGCCGCCAATCGCCAGATCGCCGCGCCAATCCTGCACCGTTACATCGCCAAAGCCAGCATCGGCGAGCAGGCGCAGCAGCACGCTCACCTCGCCATAGCGCATCGGCCCGGGCGCATCGGCTGGCACCACCGGCAGATCGACGAGTTCGCCCACCGTCTCGCGGATGATCCCCATCCAGTAATTGTCAGCGAGCGGCCCCCACACCGCAAAGGCGAAACGGCCGCCGGGCGCGAGCAACTGCGCGATATTGGCAAAGGCGCGCGCGGGTTCGGGAAAGAACATCGTGCCGAAGCGCGAGATGATGCGATCAAAGCGATCGTCGACCTGCAGGGTTGCACTGTCCCCCACCGCAAAAACCGGTGCCGTACCCGGCTGGTCTGCCCCCTGCCCTGCCGCGCGTTGCTGGGCAAAGGAGACCAAGGCCGGCGAAATATCATAGCCGAAAATCGCCGCATCCGGATCAGCGGCCTTTGCCACCGCCAGTGTCGTCCCGCCGCCGCCACAGGCAAGATCGGCGACCCGCCGCGCGCCCTTTAACGCAAGTTGATCGATCAGCGGCTGGTCGGCTGGTGCCAGCATCGCCTCCATCTGGCCAAGCTGCGCCAGCCATTTCTCGCCACGTGCGCCGGCCCAATCGTTGATGCTGGGGTTTTCGGGGGCGGTCATGCGGGCGCTCCTTGAATGTGGGTCGGGGTCTGCTGGCCTGTCGCTTTCACCCTTTTGGTAGGCATGTCCACAGGGTGCGGTATCAGGCGACGATCTTGGTAATATCGACGCGGCGATCCGCCAGCGCGAGCGGTGCAGGACGATGCGACACCAGGATCAGCCCAGTGCCGCTGGTGGTGAGCCATTGATCGAGCCGGGCGATGAGATCGGCCTCAGTCCCCGCATCCAGCCCCTCGCTTGGCTCGTCCAGGATCAGCCAGGGCCGCCCGGCGAGCAGCGCGCGGGCAAGCGACAACCGCTTGCGCTCGCCCCCCGACAGCGTACCGCCATCCTCACCAATCTGCGTCTCAAGGCCGTCCGGCATCGCCGCGATACGATCGGCGAGGCAGACGGTGATGAGCGCGGCGTGCATGTCGTCAGCGGTCACGCGCGGACGGGCGAGGCGGAGATTGTCGGCAATCGTGCCAGCAATCAATGTGGCGTCCTGCGGCGACAGCGCCAGCTGCCCGCGCAGCCGATCGGCCGGGCAGTCAGCGATCGGTACCCCGTCCAGGGCGATCACGTGGATCGCCGGCCGCAGCCCGGCCAGCGCCTCAACCAGTCGCGTCTTCCCCGATCCAGAAATGCCGGTGATGGCAACGCGCGATCCCGGTGCCAGGTCATACGCACCGAGCGTGATTGTCGCAGGGGTTAGCGTAAGCGTCGGCGATGGGGCCAGTTGGCTGGGCAGGCCAGTCAATACCGCCAGCCGGGCCAGCGATTCATCAACGCTCGCCTGGCGCAGCGCGGTGCGGGCAAAGGCAGCCATCGCCTCAACCGATGCCGTCGCGGCGAGCAAGGCCAGCGCGATCTCGGCAGCCGGGCCGCGAGCAAGCGCCAGCACCAGCGCGGCGCTCAGCGCGCCATAGGCCAGCATCAGCGCCGCAATTGCTCCCTCCCCGCGAAACAGCTTTGCCCGGGCTGAATCGAGCCGCGCGGCGGGAAAATCGAGATCGGCGGTCACCCGATCACCAAGGCCATAAGCGATAATCTCCGGCCGGGCGGCGGCGAGATCGACGAAGCGGGTCCGCAACTCGCCCAGCGCATCGGCGGCGTCATGCGCCGGGGACGCGGTCAATCGCTTGGCAGCAAGCGCGAGCAGCAGCGGCAGTGCCGCCAGCATCGCCACGAGCGCCAGCGCCGCTGCCCAACCAGCGAACAGCGTCAGGCCCACCGCAAAAGTGGCGGCGATCAGGCTCGCTGGCCGGGTTGGACGTCGGACGACCAGATCTTCAAGCGCGGCGATGTCGCCGATCAATCGCGCGCTGGCATCGCCGCCGGAAAGGTCATCGGCCAGGCGACTGTCCTGCACGGCCAGCTTGCCGAACAGATCAGCGCGCAGCTTTGCCATGCCGAGCAACGCTGCTCGGTGCGCCAGCAGGCGCTCACCATAACGGCTGCCGGTCCGGATGATCGCCAGCGCCCGGATCGCCGCGCTGGGCAGCAGATAATTAAACGCCAGCACCGCCCCGCCCCCCGCTGCCCCGGCCAAGGCGGCGGCGGTCAGGAACCAGCCCGACAGCGCCAGCAACAGGATCGACGAGACCCCGGCCAGCACCGCGCAGATCAACGCCCAGCGCAGCGTGCCGCGTTCGCCCAGCCCCAAATCGGCGGGTGGCTTTGGCTGGCTCATAGCTGCACCGCTGCATCGGCGCGGTCGATCAGCCGCCCATCATGGGTGGCGACGATGACGGCCTGATGGCGGGCAATATCGTGGAGCAGCGCGATAATGGCCTCGGCACTTTCGGCATCAAGATCGGCAGTCGGCTCATCGCAAAGCAGCAGCGGCCGGCCGGAGAGCAAAGCGCGGGCAAGCCCGATCCGGCGGCGCTCACCGCCCGACAGGCCCGATCCGCGATGATCAAGCGAAAGGTCCAGCCCCTCCGCCCGGCCAGTGATCAACGGCATCAGCCCGACACGTTCCGCAACCGCGATAATCGCCGCGTCATCCACGCCGGGCCGGGCCAGCGCCAGCGTGTCGCGCAAGCTGCCGGGCAGGATCAGCGGGCGCTGCGCCGCCCAGGCGATGTCGCCGGGCGCGATGGCGGTTACCGATCCGCTGCTGGGGATGATGTGCCCGGCAATGGCGGCGAGCATGCTGGTCTTGCCGCTGCCCGTGGGCCCAGTAATGGCGATCATGCCGGTGGCGCCGATCGACAGATTGACGGGGCCGATCCGTCGCCCTGGCCAGTCAATCGTCAAGCCTTGCGCCGCGACGCCGGCATAACGCGCCTGTGGCGGCGGGGCGATTGCAGTGTCGAGGATTGGGCGGAGTTCAGCCATCGCCGCTTCGCCAAGCTGCTTTTCATGATAGGCCGCCGCCATCCGGCGCATCGGCAGATAGAATTCGGGGGCCATGGCGAGTGCGAAAAAGGCTTCGCGCAGCGTTAGCGCCTCGGGGGCGGGAAAGGGCAGCAGCCCAAGCAGGCTAAACCCGCAATAAACCGCGACTAGGGCAACCGACAGCGCGGCGAAAAACTCCATGGTCGCGCTGGAGAGAAAGGCTGCGCGCAGCACGGTGATTGTGCGATCGGCGACATCGCGCGTCGCCGCCTCAACCTGACGGGCGATTCGCTCCTCGGCGCCGAAATGGCGAATGATCGGCAGGGTGCGGACGCGATCGACGAATAGCCCAGACAACTGGCCAAGCGCCGCCAGCTGCCGCTCAGACGCGCCGCGTGCCAGCGAGCCGGTCAGGATCATGCCAAGGGCAAAGGGAATCAGCGTGGCAAACAGGATCCCGGCGGCGACCAGGCTGGCAAAGGCAATGGTTACCAGGACAAGCATTGGTGCGGCGCTCGCCGCCAGCCGGGCAGGCACGAAGCGGGCTTCATAATTTTCGATTGTCTGGGGATGATCGATCGCCAGCACAGCCGCCTGGCCAATCAGCGGCGCGACCGGCAAAGGGGCGGAGAGCAGCCGGGCGACCATCGCCTGCCGCACGCCCGCCGCTGTGCGTTGCGCCCCCGCGATCGCCAATCTGTGCACCAGCATCACCGATGCCGCGCGGATCAGCCCCCCCATAACCATGGCGACTGGCGCCGCTATCGGCAGCGCACCGCCGCCCGCTAGCACGCTGATTGCCGCTGCGATGCCCCAGGCAAACAGCGCTGCCCCGGCGACATCGATCAGCCAAGCCCAGCCAGCAAGTTTCTGTTTACGCATGATGCGGTGGTGAGGAATTAATAGCCATGAGAGGGCAATTGCCTTTGTCGCGCTAAAGCGTGTTTCGCGCTAACAGGCGCACATTGGCGAATCGCATCGAGGAATATCCAATGGACATGGCTGTCGTCGAACTGTCGAGGCTCCAGTTTGCGCTGACCGCCATGTATCATTTCCTGTTCGTGCCGTTGACGCTGGGCCTGTCGTTCATTCTGGTCATCATGGAAACCGTTTATGTGATGACCGATCGCCCAATCTGGCGCGATGTGACGCGGTTCTGGGCGAAATTGTTCGGCATTAATTTCGTGCTCGGCGTCGCCACCGGGCTGACGATGGAATTCGAATTCGGCACCAATTGGTCTTATTTTTCGCATTATGTCGGCGACATTTTCGGCGCGCCGCTCGCGATCGAGGGGCTGATGGCCTTCTTCCTTGAAGCGACCTTTGTCGGGTTGATGTTTTTTGGGTGGGACCGGCTGAGCAAGCGCCAGCACCTCGCCACCACCTTCATGGTCGCGCTGGGCTCCAATTTGTCGGCGTTGTGGATATTGATCGCCAATGGCTGGATGCAAAATCCAGTCGGTTCGGTCTTCAACCCAATGACGATGCGCATGGAAGTCACCGATTTCAGCGCGATGTTGTTCAATCCCGTCGCCCAGGCCAAGTTCGTCCATACGGTGAGCGCTGGCTATGTGACGGCATCGGTGTTCGTGCTTGGCGTTTCGGCCTATTATCTGCTCAAAGGTCGCCATCTTGAGCTTGCCAAGCGCAGCTTCGCGGTCGCCGCCGCTTTCGGCCTAGCGTCCGCCTTGTCGGTCGTAGTGCTGGGCGATGAAAGCGGCTATGCGCTGACCGACAACCAGAAGATGAAGCTCGCGTCGATCGAAGCCGAATGGCACACCGAACCGGCACCCGCCGGGATTACGGTGTTCGGCATGCCCTCTAACCAGGGCCGCGAGACGCTGTATCAGGTCAAGATCCCCTATGTGCTGGGCTTGATCGGCACGCGCAGCCTGACCGGCGTTGTCGAGGGCATTTATCCGCTCGTCGCTGATGCGCGCGATCACATCGTCAACGGCTTGCCCGCTTATGATGCGCTGGAACGGCTAAAGGCCAATCCCAAGGACATCAGCGCGCGCGCGGCGTTTGAACGCAGCAAGCACGATCTTGGCTATGCCTTGCTGCTGAAACGCTATGTCGCCGATCCGCGCACGGCAGATGCCGCGACGATCGACAAGGCGGCGTGGTCGACCGTGCCCAACGTGCCCGCCTTATTCTGGCTGTTCCGGGCCATGGCCGGTCTGGGCTTTTTCTTCATCGCCTTTTTCGGGGTGGCGCTCTATTTCGCGAACACCCGCCGCTTCGATCGCAAATGGTTTTTGCGCGCGGCCGTGTTGATCATCCCGCTGCCCTGGCTGGCGGCGGAGATTGGCTGGCTGGTCGCGGAAATCGGTCGCCAGCCTTGGGCAGTCGATGGGGTCCTGCCGACTTTCCTGGGCGCATCGAGCCTGAGCATTTCGGCGATTTGGACGACGATTATCGGCTTCACCCTGCTTTATGGGACGCTAGCCGTGATAGAGGTGCGGCTGATGGTGGCGATGATCAAGAAGGGCCCGGAAACCTATACGCCGTGGCAACCACGCCATGATGCCGTGCCGCCTGCCCCAGAACCAAGCCCGGCTTTTGCCGTTCCTGCTGAATAATCGACCGGGAGACCCAAAATGGCTGTGCCGCTGGATTATGAAACGCTGCGGATCATCTGGTGGGCGTTGATGGGCGTGTTGCTGATCGGCTTTGCGCTTACCGACGGTTTCGATCTTGGCGCTGCCGCCTTGCTCCCCTTTGTCGCGCGCAGCGATGAAGAGCGGCGACTGGTCATCAACACCATCGGCGCGACCTGGGAGGGCAACCAAGTGTGGTTCATTCTGGGCGGCGGCGCGATTTTTGCCGCCTGGCCGCTGGTCTATGCCGTCAGCTTTTCAGGCTTTTACCTTGCGATGTTCCTGGTGCTGGCCGCGCTGATCCTGCGGCCGGTGGGCTTCAAATATCGCTCCAAACATCATGATCCGAAATGGCGAAGCCGCTGGGATTGGGCATTGTTCATCGGCGGCTTTGTGCCCGCCCTGGTGTTCGGCGTTGCTGTCGGCAATGTGCTGCTCGGGGCACCGTTTCGGCTCGATAGCGATTTACGCTCCTTTTATGAAGGCGGCCTGCTTGGCTTGTTCACGCCCTTCAGCCTGCTGACCGGTCTGCTGTCAGTGGCGATGTTGGTGCTGCACGGCGCTGGCTGGCTGAGCTTGAAACTTGAACCCGGCCCAGTGCTGAACCGCGCCCGACTTTATGGCCGGATCGCTGCACCGATCGCGATCCTATTGTTCCTGGGCGGCGGTGCCTTTGTCGCCTGGGGCAGCCTGGGCTTCCGCCTGGAAGGGCTGATCGATCCGGCCGGCCCGTCCAACCCGCATCTGATCAAGGCCGTTGCCGCGCCCGGGGCCTGGCTCGATAATTTCACCGCGCATCCCTGGATGATGGCAGCACCAGTGCTGGGGCTGATCGGGCCACTGATCGCCATGCTGGGAATTACCGTACGGCGCGATCTGCTGGTATTTGCCGGCTCATCATTGGCCAATATCGGCATCATCGCCACCGTTGGCCTGTCGATGTTTCCCTTCATCCTGCCTAGCTCGATCGACCCGGCATCAAGCCTGACCGCCTGGAATGCCTCATCAAGCCAGCCGACGCTGTTCTTGATGCTGATCGTCACGATCATCTTCTTGCCTTTGGTGCTGGCCTATACCGCCTGGGCCTATCGCGTGATGTTCGGTCGCATCACGACCGAACAGGTCCGGTTCAACCCCGATTATTATTGATTGCCGCGAAAGGATTGATCTGATGTGGTATTTCACCTGGATATTGGGCCTTGGCCTAGCCGTCGGTGTCGCGGTGCTGAACGGCGTGTGGCACGAATTCCATAGTGACCCCGCCAGCGACAAGACGATCGTCGACTAAGGTAACGGAGCCAGCAAAAACCTCCCCATGGCCAAGCTGCAAAACCCAGTGATGCTTGATCATCACCGGATGCGGAAGGATTGGGTGTTGGTGGACAGGGCTGGAATAGCCCAAATAAATGAAATCAAATACTTAGAAAGGCTAACAGGTACTTTGTCCCTACGGTTTTCCGTGGCTGGCAAGGTGCCTATGGCTACCCTTTCCGAACCGCCGGACAAAAGAAAAGCGCCCGATCTGGCGGCAACCGGATCGAGCGCACACCTAAACGCGGGAGCGAATTGGCACGGCACCAATACCAATGGCTTGAGGGCATCGCAATGACGATCGTTGCCCAGCCTTCCACTTATTCAGCGCGCCACGATGCAGCAATCCGCGTGCACGTACCCTACACCGAACCCGAACCTATCCTTGCATATCGGCGGCGTCTGTTGACCGCGCGCGATTTGGCAGCGGCTGCGCTCAGTAATAGCCATCGCCACACTGAGGAGGCATTGTGGCTTGCTCGCATAACCAACACGGTTGCGGCCTCCTTTTGCTATCGATCTGCCCCGGCTGATAAATTGAAGGATGCTGCGGACCTCTGCGCGCGGTTGCTGCAATGCGCCGCAGCCCTAAAGAGCCTTGGCGAGTCGGTCGAGTGAACAGTACGGCCGCAATCGATCTGGCGATGATCGACCCCGGTGTGTGGGCCGATATGGAGCCGCCTGATCGGCAATGGGCGCTGGCGGATTGGATTCCCGATCGGCAAGCTACCTATCTGACGGGCGCGGGCAGCACCGGCAAGTCGCTGTTGTCGCAACAACTCGCGACATGCCTTGCTCTTGGTCGCAACTTCCTTGGCGTGCCGATCGACCAGCGCAACGCGATTTACATCACGTGCGAGGACGATGGCGACGAGCTGCACCGTCGCCAGAAGGCGATCAACGGAATGATGCGCGCGCCGGTCGCCTTGCTTTCAGGCAGGCTTCACCTGTTGTCCAGGGCAGGTGAGCCGAACAATGAGCTTTGCCGAATTGGCGATGATGGCACGGTACGACCAACCGCCCTATTCGAAGCGATCGAGGCGGCGGCGAAGGAAACCAGCTCGCGTTTTGTGGTGCTCGATAATGTGGCCCACCTGTTCGCAGGCAACGAGAATATCCGGCATGACGTCGCGGCTTTCGTGGCGTTGCTCAACCGATTAGCGATGCGGATCAATGGTGCCGTGCTGCTGATCGGCCATCCGAACAAAGCTGGCGATAGCTTTTCCGGATCGACGGCTTGGGAGAACCAGGTTCGATCGCGGCTATTCCTCGAACAGCCGCGCGATGATGATGGGGATACTGTCGATCCCGATATGCGCGAGCTATCCCGCGCCAAGGCCAACTATGCCCGCACTGGCGACGTGATCGCCTTCCGATGGCACCAATGGGCCTTTGTGCGCGATAGTGACCTGCCCGCCAATGTTCATGCCGAAATCGAGGCGCTGGCGCGAGAGAACCGGGCGGACGATTGCTTCGTACAATGCCTCACCAAGGCGACCGAGGAAAAGCGGGCAACATCTCCGAGCAAGTCGGCAACCAATTACGCGCCACGGCTATTCGCATTAATGCCTAGCAGTAAGGGGATCGGAGAAAAGAGCCTTGAAGCTGCCATGCAGAGGCTGCTTCACCAAGGCAAAATCATCAACGGGCAGAGGGTGTATCAGCGCGACAATCGGGCATGGGTAACGGGCTTGGGATTTGCACCAACCCTTGCACCAACCCTTGCACCAAGCCTTGCACCAAGCCGCACCGACCAGCCCGCAAACCCGCATGAAAGCTGCACCAACCTGCACGCACTCACCCCCCTTTATACTACGTATAAAGGACAAGCGGACGCGGACTTGTCGTCCGCGACTTTGTTTGATGCTGACTACCGTGATTGGGAGGGCAGCTTATGACGCCAGCTACCCGCCTCGCTGCCATCACACACCGCGTCTCACGGCTGCGGCCTGATTGGCGCGATCACGAACGCTACTTCGAAGAACGCAGCGAGATTGAACGCGAACTGCGGCTGATCGTGAACGAACTGAAGCGAGGTGAGCGCCATGGCTGACTGGCCATACAACACCCCCACATGGAAGCGACTACGGCGCGCTCATTTGGATATGTCGCCGGTCTGCATCGGCTGCCAGAGCATGGGCAGGATAACCGCAGCCAACACGGTAGATCACGTTTTGCCGATCAGTGATGGTGGGCCACCCTTTCCTAGCCACGATGGTCTCGCCAGCTACTGCACGCCTTGCCATGGCGCAAAGACAGCGCGGGGCAGCGAGGCCGGTGCAGTGCGAACAGCAAAGCCGCGCCGCGGCTGCAATCGCGACGGAAGCCCGCTCGATCCGGCGCATCCGTGGCATGGAAAATCGCTCAGAGCTGACGATGTAAGACCGTTGTCCCCCCTTCATTCTCAATTAGTTTCAATAGGTAAGCGGGATGGGTAAGCGCGGACCAGGTGCGGGACGGTTGCGCGACGCGGCGATTGGCGCGCCGCCAGAGCCCACCAGCTTTGCCGGATCGCTTTTCGAACAACTGGAGCCTGTCCGCCAGCCCATGGCCGTGTCGCACCCGTGGGAAAAGGACGGGATGCCACCCGCCGAGAAGGTGCTGGCATTCATGGCCACCCTGCCAATCGTGTCGGGCCTAAAGGCCGGTGAACAGATGGAGGTTCTCGACTTCCAAGAGCAATTCATCCGCAGTGTTTACGGGGAAACGGACGGCGAACGACGGGTGCGATTGGCTGGGCTGTCAGTCGCGCGCGGCAACGGCAAATCCGGGCTGCTGGCGGGCCTTTCGCTTGCACACCTGCTGGGGCCGATGGCCGAGCCCTATGGCGAGTGCTACGCGGCGGCACTCGATCGCGAACAAGCTGGCGTTCTCTACCGGATGACGCGGGCCTATATCGAGTCCGTACCATGGATGGCAGCGCGGGTGAATATCCGTGATTGGCACAAAGAAATCGTTGATGAGCGGACCAACTCGATATGGCGGGCGCTTACGTCCGATGCGCGAAAAGCGCATGGGCTTGCGCCTTCATTTTGGGTTGCCGACGAAGTGGCGCAATGGCGTTCTCGCGAGCTTTGGGATAACCTGAAAACCGGCATGGCGAAGCGGCGGAGCGCGCTTGGCGTAACGATCAGCACCCAAGCGGCGGACGATATGCACTTTTGGTCCGAGATGCTGGACGCCCCCCCGGCGCCAAGCTTTTACGTCCAATTGCACACCGCGCCTAACGGGTGCGCGCTTGATGACCGCGCGGCCTGGGCAGCCGCGAATCCGGCGCTTGGCCATTTCCTCAACGAAGCCGAATTTTCCGACGCAGCAGCTCTGGCGATGCGGTCGCCTTCATTCGCATCATCCTTCCGCCTGTTGAACCTAAACCAGCGTATATCAGCGGAGAGCCGTTTCATCACGCAAGCCGATTGGCAGGCCAATGGCGCGCCGTTCGATCCGATCGAGCTGGAAGGGCAGCGCTGCTATGGTGGCCTCGATCTTTCCAGCACGCGCGACTTGACGGCGCTGGCGCTGTGGTTTCCCGACGTCGGCAAGCTGCTGTGCTGGCATTTCGTGCCCGCCGATACGATCGAAGAACGGGTGGTGCGCGACCGGGTACCCTATGACGCTTGGGCAGCGGATGGCTGGATCGAGACCACCGTTGGGCGCTCCACCGATCGCGTTGCTATCGCCCGCGCGCTGGCGGACATCCGGCAACGCTATGACGTCCAGGGCATAGCTTTTGATCGCTGGCGATTCGAGGATCTTGCGAAGCTGCTATCGGATGAAGGGATCGAGCTGCCGCTTGTCGAGTTCGTGCCGGGCTTCAAGAGCTATGCCAGCGCCGTGGACGCTTTCGAGCGGGCGGTGCTTGATTGCCGCATGGGGCATGGCGGATCGCCGATCCTCGCATGGCAGGCGGGCAACGTGATCGTGGAAACCGATCCCGCCGGCAACCGCAAACCAACCAAAGCAAAGTCGCTCGATCGGATCGACGGGATCGTGTCGGCAATCATGGCGTGCGGATTGGCGACGCGGGACGAGGGGCCGAACGAGTATCGCGGCGCGGGGCCAATGTGGATTTAAAGCGTTCGCACGCTGACGCTGACGCCGGTCTGATCGTTGGTCACTTCGACCTCTGCACGGGCGTCTAGTAGGTGTTCGACGGCCAAGACGAGGTGGCGAGATTCGTGACGGCTCGGCATTCGCAACCTGATCGTCTCGCCGACGCGAGGGACAACCCTCATCCGCGTGTCATGGATTATGATCTCATCCTCAAACGGCCCTTCGAAAATACGAACGAAAACCGTCCCGGCGGCGGCTTCCTTCAGCCGTTGGCGATGAAGCGCTTGGCGCTCTGCGTTGCTTAAAACCATGCTCGTTAGTAACGCGTTGACAGTCACTGCGCAAGGGCGTTAGTAACGAGCGAGCCGGACGGAAGCTACCAACGACCGCCCGGCTCTAACCGCAACCGATCACGGAAGGATCGATCATGGCTCACCTCCCTCTACGGGCGGACTCCGCCCGCGACAACGTCATTGCCTTTCCACCCGCCCGCCCACGTGCGCGCGCCGATATCCCGGCCTTCGACCCGTCGAACCCTGCCCATCAAGCCGCATGGGCCGCAATTTGGGACTTGGGCCAGCACGAGCTGCGCTTGAGCAAGTCGCGCACCGTTGAAGCTATGATCGACGTTTTCGACCTAACGGACAGCGACGCCGATCTGGAGCCGGACGGCGATGAAGCTGACGGGTGCCAATCTGCCGAAGATGAATTCATGATGCACGGGCACGACGGGCCAGGTTGCCCTCTCGCGGACCCAGACACTGCCGTTGACGACGTGGCAATTGACGATGACGCCTTTGATGGGTGCTAGTACATCGGAGCGATACGCAATTGAAACTTGCTCCAGCCGTTCATATGCGTTATGCGCAAATGATAATGGAGCGGTGACGATGGCCCTGTTGAGCGAATTGGTTTCGGTGTTTGCCGATCGGGGGGTTGATAGCCTGCCCACGTTGACCTTGTTCGCTCGCCGCTTGCGTGAGGCTGGACGCCTCACGCAGGCAGGGCGCGGGCGAGGCGCTGCTCACATGACCTTCATGGACGCCGCACGATTTGCCATAGCCTGCTTGGCGACCGACCACCCTGAGCGCGCTGCCGATGCAGAGATTTTCTTCAGTAACCTTGCCTTCTCAAACTCCCGCGCCCTTGGCGGCTCGACCGTTTCACATTCTCCCGGCGAAACGTTTGAATCAGGCTTTGCGAGCCTATTGAGACAGGCTGCACACGGCCAACTAAATCAACCGTTGTCAGCAATTGTCGAACGCGGCACTCCGATCGCCCGAATTAGAGCTGGCGACATCGAGGCAAGCTTCGCATTCACTCCCGCGATTGATGCCCCGACTTGGGGCGCGGCGGATAATCTGCATGGTGACCTTGCCGCGCATGAGGCCTGGGCAGTTGACGCATATGCTCCTGCCCAGCGCTTTCGCACGGCCAAAAACCTAGTCGCAATTTTCGAAGATGATTTGATCCGTGCCCTCGCCAAATTGGTTGCTGGCGAGAACGCGGCATGAATTCCGCCCCTTCCCTTGAGGCCGATGCCGTGCGGCCAAAAGCGACAAGCCGGATGCCCCGGGGCGGAGCGCCAATGTTCGCGCATGGAGAAGGGCACAATCCGGCAACACGGCACCCTTTTGGCCAACGTCGAGAGACAGTGGGCAATCACCGAGCCGGGGGCAACGTGCCCCCGGCCAGCATGAAGGACGAACGATGAAAACGAGTGACTTGATCGAACAGCGGGCGGCGATCGTCACCCGCATGACGGAAGCCCACGCTTCCGATAACGGCGAAGCCTTCACGGCAGCCGAAACCGAGTTGCGCGGCCTCGATACCAAGCTCGATCGCCAGCGCACGATCGATGCGCTGGATCGTGCCGAGCCGGGCCATGTCATCACTGGCGACGGCAAGCTGGAAACCGAGCTGCGCTCGCGCTTCTCGATCGTCCGGGCCATGGCGATGCAGGCCGGTATCGGCGGCCATGACTTCGGCTTCGAACGCGAAGTGCAACCCGACCTTGTGAAACGCGCGGGCCGCGTTGCCGAGGGCGTGCTGGTGCCAACCGAGATTTTCCTTGAAAAGCGGGTGCTCACCACGGCGGCACCGAGCGGCGGGCCGGGTGGCAACCTGATCGCGACTGAGCTGCACGGTGAAATGTATTTTGACCGGCTGCGCGCTGCCCTCAAGGTTGGCTCGCTGGGGGCCACGGTGCTGAACGGCCTGGTTGGCAACATCGACATCCCCGGCCTCAAGACCAGCATGACGGCGGGCTGGGTTGCTGAAAACACCGCGCTTTCGAGTTCGGATGCTGAGTTTCGCAAAGTCAGCATGACGCCAAAGCACGCGGGCGGCATCACCGAAATGAGCCGAAACATGCTACAGCAAACCAGCCGCGATATTGAACAGCTCGTGCGCAATGACTTCGCGCAAGTGCTGGCGGGCATTGTCGATATCGCTGCCATCGCTGGCACCGGATCGAGCAACCAGCCGCGCGGCATCCTGAGCACGTCGGGCATTGGCACTGTGGCAATGGGCACGAATGGCCTGGCCTTCACGCCAAACGCGGCACGCGACCTGATCGGCAGGGTTGATATCGCCGACGGCCCGATGACTTCGCGGGCCTTCCTCACGAACACCAAGGTCAAGGTGGCGACTTCCAAGATCGTGGATGGGCAGGGCAACTATATGGGCTATGGCCCCGAAGGCGTCTTTGCTGGCGAGCGTGTCGAGTTCTCGAATAACGTGCCGAGCAACTTGACCAAGGGCAGCGGCACCAACCTTAGCGCCGTGCTCTACGGCGATTGGTCGCAACTGCTGATCGGATACTGGAGCGCGTTCGACCTTCTGGTGAACCCCTACGAATCGACCGCCTATGCCAAGGGCAACGTATCGGTTCGGGCAATGCTCACCTGCGATACTGCGGTGCGCTATGCCGAGGCATTCGCGGCTTGCACGGACGCGGTGGCATGATGGGCGGCGGGGGCGATCTGGAACGGCGGGCCTTTACTGAGCTTCGCACGTCGGGGCGGCGTATCGAAGGGTATGCCGCCACTTTTCACAGCGAGGCGCGCATGGGCCGCTATGTCGAAACGATCGCCCCCGGTGCCTTTACCGATGCGCTGGGCAGCGATGTTATCGCGTTACTCGATCACGATCCGGGCAAGGTACTCGGTCGCACGCGATCGGGCACGTTGCGGTTGACGCAGGACAGCCGGGGCCTCGCATTCTCGCTCGACGTCGCGGACACACAGGCCGGACGCGACGTGCTCGCGCTCGCGGAGCGCGGCGATCTAGGCGGCATGTCATTCGGCTTCCAGGTGCCGAAGGGCGGCGAAAGCTGGACGGGTGAGCGCCGCACGCTCACCCGAATCGGCTTGAAGGAAATCAGCGTTGTGTCGGCATGGCCTGCCTATCCCGACACGTCATTGGCGCTAAGGGCGCGCGGCAATGCCGCAGAAAGCCGCCAGCGTCGCCTTGTGATGGCGGAGTTCGGCGTATGGGCATGATCGACACAATCGCTCGCATGGCAGGCTATGAGCGCCGCGACGACACCCGTCTAAGTTGGGACGCGCTAGCTCCTTCCATCGGTTATTATGCTGGCGTAAGCGCCCGCGCCGCTGAGAACCTATCGGCGGTGCTGGCCTGCACCAATGTGATTGCCGACAGCCTCGCATCGATCCCCGCGATCGTTTACCGCCGCGATGGTGACAGCCGGGTTGAGGTTGCAGACCACCCACTCAAGCGGTTGACCATGCTTGGTGTCAGCCAAGGCATGACGTGGCCTGAGTTCCTTGCGCATCTGGTCGCTTCAACGCTTTTGACCGGCAACGGCTTGGCCGAGATTGTGCGGGCCGGAAACGGGCAACTGGCGGGGCTGGAATACATCCCATGGGGCCGGGTGACGGTATCGCAGCTTATGAGCGGACGCCTTGCCTATGCCGTCACCGACACGCGCGGGCAGACGCGGCGATTGTTGCAAGGCGAGGTAATCCACCTTCGCGATCGCACCGATGACGGCCTTATTGGGCGCTCGCGCCTTAGTCGCGCGGCAGACGTGGTGACGGGCGTTGACCTTGCCAATCGCCACGCACGCAACTTCCTTGGCAACGGCGCGTCACCTAGCGGCATTGTCGAGGTGCCGGGGACAATGAAGCCAGACCAGCGCGCATCGCTGCGCACGGCTTTTCAGGACCGCCACGGCGGCGCTGATAATGCGGGATCGACGCTTGTTCTTGACGGTGGCATGACGTGGAAAGCTTCGCAAATCAGCCCGGAAGATGCCGAGCTGCTGGAAACGCGGAAATTCGGGACCGAAGAAATTTGTCGGCTCTTCCAGGTGCCGCCCCCATTGGTGCAGGATTACAGTCACAACACCTTCACCAATTCCGAAACGGCGGGCCGATGGTTCGCGATGTTCACGCTGGCACCGTGGGCGCGCAAAATCGAAGCCGAGTTCGCGCGGAGCGTATTCCCGACAAGCGGTAACTTTGAGCTTGAACTGGACTTGTCCGGCTTCCTTCGCGGTGATCCGAAAACGCGCTGGGATGCGCACAAGATTGCTCTTGATACAGGCGTGCTCGATCCCGATGAAGTGCGCCAGCTTGAAGGCTGGAATCCGCGCGGCGCGGGCACAACCCCGGTAGGCGAAGCGGAGGGCACGGCATGACAGATATCGTCGACCTGGCGGAGGCCAAGGCTTTCATTCGCGTGATTTCCGATGATGAGGACGACACTATCGCCTTGCTGATCGCATCGGCGACCGAATCGGTGCTAGATTTGGCAGACACATGGGACAGGACTGGCGCCCCCCCGGCACGGCTCAAATTGGCCGTGCTGACGCGCGTTGCCATCGCCTTCGACAACCGCGAAAGCGTGAAGGCTGGCGACGGCGAAAGCGCGCTGCTTACCCCGCTAAGAACGTTGGACGTATGAGCCGCGCCGCTCGCTTCAAACAGGCCGACGCCACCCGCGCCCTTCGCGCGGCGGTGGCGGCTGGCATGAAGCCGAGCGGGTATAAGATCGACGCCATGGGGGCGATCCATGTGACGTTCGGAGACGGGGTGCCCACCAACGCCGCGAATCCTTGGGACGAAGTGCTAAGCAAATGAAGCGCCTCCTGCCCCGCTTTGTGTCCGAGTTCGAAGATCGTCACGGGAAATGGCGCTTGCGCTTCCGGCGCAAGGGACAGGCAACCTATTACTTTAAGGCCGGGCATCCCTCGAATGCCTTTTGGGCCGAGTATAGCGCCTGCCTGAGTGGTGAAGCAGCGCCACACACCGACCCCGGCGCTGATCGCATCGCGCATGGCTCGATCGACGATCTGGTTTCTCGTTTCTATCGATCACCGACTTGGCAGGGCATGGCGGCGGAAAGCTCGCGTCGCACCTATCGGGGCATCATTGAGCGTTTCCGGGAGCGCCGCACTGCCAACGGACATAGGCTGGGCACCCTGCCGGTCACTGGCGTCCGCACCGAACACCTGGACGCGATATTGGGTACCATGAGCGCGACGCCATCCGCTGCCAATAACTTGCTCAAGGTGCTGCGTCGGCTGTTCGCCTACGCGGTCAAGATCGGCATGAGGGGCGACAACCCGGCGCTTCACGCCGATGGCTACCGAGGCTCAAGCAAGGGCTTCCACACTTGGACCGAGGACGAGATTGCGCAATTCGAAGCGTGTCACCCGGTTGGCAGCAAGGCACGGTTGGCAATGGGGCTGATGTTGTGGACCGGGCAGCGCCGATCTGACGCAATCCGCATGGGCCGCCAGCATGTCAAAGATGGTCGCATCCGGGTAGTACAGAAAAAGACCGACGCGCCCTTGTGGCTGCCGATCGCGCCGCAACTCAAGCAATCGCTCGACTTGGTACCAGCCGGGCAAATGACGTTCCTGCTGACTGAGTTCGGCAAGCCCTTCACCGGGCCGGGCTTTGGCAACAAGTTCCGCCAGTGGTGTGACGAGGCGGGCTTGCCGCAATGCTCTGCCCATGGCCTGCGTAAGGCGATGAGTCGGCGGCTGGCGGAGGGTGGCGCGACGCATTCGCAGGGCAAAGCAATCACCGGGCACAAGAAGGATGCCGAGTTTTCCCGCTATGCCGCAGAGGCGGATCAAGCCGCTCTTGCCGATCAAGCGATGGCTAACCTTGCAAATAGGTTAGCCCCTAAATCCCGCAAGCCATTGAAAAAGGGTGCTTAAGTAATGGGGATGGTGGACAGGGCTGGATTCGAACCAGCGTACGCTTGCACGGGCAGATTTACAGTCTGCTGCCTTTAACCACTCGGCCACCTGTCCATAGGCGCCTAAAAGCGAGGGGTGCCCATGCCTATCCGCTCGGGTGCTGTCAACGGGTAGCAACACCGTTGCGCGCATCACGCGCCGCTTTTGCACGCGTGGCTTGCGCCCGCGCCGCGCGACGCATAACCGGGGATGACTGTTTTCATGACTTTTCAGCCCGGGGGTTTCATGCGTCGTTCGTTCCTAGTTGCCGCCGCATTCATTGCATTGCCGCATGTTGCCCCTGCCCTTGCCCAAAGCGTCGACCGCACCACCGTTGCGCGGATCATCGATGCGGGGACCAATCACAGCGAAGTCATGGTCACGGCCGAATATCTGTCCGATGTGATCGGCGCACGGCTGACCAATTCGCCAGCGATGCGCAAGGCAGAGGATTGGACACAGGCCAAGTTCAGGGACTGGGGCCTTACCAACGTCCACAAAGAAGGCTTTGACTTCGGCCGCGGCTGGTCGATCGAACGTTCAAGCGTGCGCATGATCACGCCGCGCGTGATCCAGCTGACCGCCATCCCGATCGCCTGGACACCCTCCACCCCCGGCCCGGTCTCCGCCGAGCTGATCGTCGCACCGATCAGCAAGGAACGCGATTTCGACAAATGGAAGGGCAAGCTGAAGGGCAAGATCGTCATGCTTACGCGGCCCAATACCGGTTCTGAACCCGGCACGGCGCCGTTCCGCCGCTATACCGGCGAAGATCTCGCCAAGTTCGATAGTTTCCAGCAGCCGGTCTATGATCCAGAAACCGCTGATCGGCGGCTGAAGCGGCTGGATTTCGCGAAAAAGCTCGATGCCTTTCTGAAGGCCGAAGGCGCGGTTGCCTATGCCAATCAGGCGCGGCTCGACGGCAAGCTGGTCCATGGCGAAGGCTATTTGTTCGGTGTCGGCGAGACACCGACTGTGCCCGGCGTTGAAATCGCCGCCGAGGATTATCGCCGCCTCGCCCGTTTGCTGAAGGCGGGCATGAAGCCGACGCTCGAGATCGATACCAAGGTCGCCTATGACGATAGTGATACCAAGGCGTATAACATCATCGCCGAAATCCCCGGCAGCGATCCCAAGGCGGGCTATGTCATGGCCGGCGCGCATCTGGACAGCTGGGTCGCGGCGGACGGTGCTGCTGATAATGGCGCGGGCGTCGCCATGATCATGGAAGCCGCACGCATCCTGAAAACCACGGGCATGCAGCCCAAGCGCACGATCCGCTTCGCGCTATGGGTGGGCGAGGAACAGGGCATTCTGGGCAGCCTGGCCTATGTCGAACAGCATCTGGCGACACGCGGCAGCCCCAATGACCCGCCGCAGACGGGGCTTGCCCGCTTTTATGGCTGGGCGAACCGCTGGCCGATCACGACCAAGCCCGGCTACAATGATCTCGCCGCCTATTTCAATCTCGACAATGGATCGGGCAAGATTCGCGGCATCTTCGCTGAAAACAATCCAGCGGCGGTGCCGATCTTCCGCGATTGGCTCGCCCCCTTTTCGGCGATGGGGGCCACCAATGTGGTGTTCCAGAAAACCGGCGGCACTGATCACGTGTTTCTGCAAGCGGTGGGGTTGCAGGGGTTCCAGTTCATTCAGGACCCGCTCGATTATTTTCCGCGCACCCACCACACCAGCCTCGACACCTTTGATCATTTGAAGGCAGACGATATGCGCCAGGCATCAACGATCCTTGCCTCGTTCCTGCTCAACGCCGCCAATGCCGACAAGGCCCTTCCCAAGCCGCCACTGCCGACCAAGCCGGTGGTGACCGACCCCTATGCCTATCCAGCGGATGATGACGACTAATGGCCAAACGTGGACATCGCCCCTCACAAGCCCCTGCCGGTCGCCCGCGCTTCTGGGGGCGTCACGCGGTAACAGCGGCGCTCGCCAATCCTGAACGCGTCGTCCGCAAATTATGGGCAACGCGTGAGGCACTGGCGAGCCTGGATATCCCGCCCGTCATCCCGATCACCTTTGCTGAGGTGACCGATCTGGCCCGGCTGGTACCAAGCGACGCGCCGCATCAGGGATTGGTGGCGGAGGTCGATCCGCTCGAGGATATCTGGCTGGGCGATCTGCTGGAACAGGGCGCGGACGATCAGCGGCCGCTGCTCGTGCTCGATCAGGTAACCGATCCGCACAATGTCGGCGCGATCCTGCGATCGGCAGCGGCGTTTGATGCGCTCGGCATCATCACCCAGGATCGCCACGCGCCACCAGAATCGGGCACGGTCGCGCGATCGGCATCGGGTGCGCTTGAGCTGGTGCCCTGGGTCCGCGTCGTCAATCTGTCGCGCGCGCTGGATGAAATTGCAGAGGCGCAGTTCTGGCGAATCGGGCTGACCGGTGAAGCGCCAATGTCATTGGGCGAGGCCATTACCGGCGGCGGCCGCATCTGCCTGGTGTTGGGTGCCGAGGGCGAAGGCATGCGCCGCAACACCGAGGAGCATTGCGACGTGCTCGCCCGGCTGCCGATTTCGCCGCGGGTAGAAAGCCTGAACGTATCGAACGCGGCGGCGATTGCGCTTTATGCGGTGGCGACGCGGGGGTAAGCTGTTCCCCGGAACATCTGGGGGATGATAGATGCTGTTCGCTCGCCTCGCTGCCCTGTTGCTGCTGCCGCTTGCGCTTGCCAGCTGCGTGCTGTCGCCCGGCAAGTTCACCTCGACGCTGACCATCGACGCCGATCGGCACTTTGCCTTCAGCTATGCGGGCGAGGTGATTAATGCCGAAGCCGATAACGGTGCCACGACAAATGATGGCGACGACCCCAAGCAAGCCGCGCGCGAAAAGGCCCGCAAAAAGGCTGAGGCCGATGTAAAGAACCGCGCGCTTGCCGCGGCGCTTTCCAAGGAAGCGGGCTATCGCAAGGTCGCCTATCTCGGCGACGGCGTGTTCATGATCGATTATGCGATCAGCGGTACCCTCGACCATAGCTTTGTCTGGCCGTTCAACATCGATGCCGAGGTCATCCTGCCCTTTGTCGCCATCGAGCTGCGCCAGGATGGCATCGTGCGCGTGAAGGCCCCCGCCTTTGGCGACGAAGGATCAAAGGGCGCGCCGGCCATGTCGGGCATGCCCGGCGGCGAGATGATGAAGGGGCCAAACAGGCTCGATGGCACCTTCATTCTCGATACCAATGCGACGATCATCAGCCAGAATGAAGAAGCTGGCGTGCAGTCCGCAGGCGGGCGCAACATCATCGTCTGGCACGCGACGCCAGCGCTCAAAAGCGCGCCAACGGCGGTGCTGCGGCTCGGGTCTTAGGGCGTGATGACGTTAGGTCGCTTCAACCGCACACCCGTTCGGGCTGAGCGAAGTCGAAGCCCACGCGCTTCGCATGCCCTTCGACTTCGCTCAGGGCGAACGGGGTTTGAATTGCTCCAATCCAAAGTCATCAGACTCTAATCCTCCGCCGCCACCGTCACCCGCAGACCGTCAAGCGCGTCGCTGAACGGAATCTGGCACGACAGCCGCGAATTGGCGTCGCGATCAGATGTGCTGTCGAGCAGATCATCTTCATCCGGGCCCATTTTTGGCAGTTTGGCCGCAAATTCCGGGTCGACATGGACATGGCAGGTCGCGCAGCTGCAGCAGCCGCCGCACAGCGCCAGGATTTCATCGATGCCCGCATCGCGGATCACTTCCATCACGGACAGACCGGCCTCACCCTCGATGGTCCGTTCTTCCCCATTGCGCATGACGACGGTAAGCTGCGGCATTCGATCCTCCAAACGGCGTGTTCCGCGCTGCCTTGCCGCCTTGGGCGCGCGATTTCAAGGAAACACTCGATGGGCCTGAGTGCTGATCAACTGAAAGCGGCGCTAGACGCCCTTGCCGCCCGCGAACCGGGCTTTGCCGCGGGGCTTGCGCGCGTCGGCTACCCCCCGCCCCGCATTCGGGATCGCGGTTATGCCACCTTGCTGCGGACAATTATCGGCCAGCAAGTCAGCACCAAGGCGGCGGCGAGCGTGTGGGCAAAGCTGGAGGGGCTGGTCGGCAGCCTCGACGATCCCGGCAACATCACCCGCGCCAGCGACGAAACGCTGCGTGAGGCCGGACTTTCCCGCCAAAAGGCAAGCTATGCCCGCAGCCTGGCCGATGAAGTGACGAGCGGTCGGCTCGACCTGGCAAACCTGCCTGCCGACGATGAGGAAGCGATTGCCGCGCTCGTCCGGATCAAGGGCATTGGGCGCTGGTCAGCCGAAATCTATCTGTTGTTCGCCGAAGGCCGCACCGACATCTGGCCGGCGGGCGATCTGGCGGTGCAGATCGAGATTGGCCGCTTGCTAGGGCATGATGCCCGGCCAAGCGAGAAACTCTGCCGCGACCTTGCCGAAGCCTGGCGCCCGCACCGGGGGGCAGCGGCGATCTTTGCCTGGCATCATTATGGAACGGACATGGTGGTGGTTTGACGCGGGAAAGCCGGGGTGAAGTGGGGGTCTTCGCCTCTCGCTCCGCCCCCTTCCGCTCACCCCGCCGCCCTCGCCAGCCGGACCTCGCGCGGGCTTTTCCCGGTCCAGCGTTTGAAGGCGCGGGAAAAGGCGGCGGGTTCGGAGAAACCGACCAGATAGGCAGTCTCGTTGACAGAGACTCTGCCGCCAGAAAGGTAACGCAGCGCCATGCGGTGGCGTAGCGCATCGAGCACCTGTTCATAGCTGGCATCTTCTGACTTCAGCTTGCGGAACAGGGTCTGGCGGCTGAATCCGAGTGCGCGGGCGACGCCGTCGGCGCTTGCCTCGCCGGTATGCAGCAGCGGCAGCAGCACGGCCTCAACCCGGCCGCTAAGGGTCTTCTGGTCCTCAAGCGCCTGCAACAGGCCATCCGCCCGCTGGGTGAGGACGTCGAAAACATAGCGCGGCTGCAACGCGACTGGCCAGGTGGCAATTTGCGGATCGAGCCGCATGGCGTTCCAATCGCTGGAAAAGGTGACCGGGCATTGGAAAATGCGATCATATTCAGCCCGATAGGCGGGTGCCGGGTGGGTGACCTGAACCGCCAGCACATGCGGCCGGGGCAGGAAGCGGCGGGGGCCGCAAACCAACCGGGCGAAGGCGCCTTCGGTGAGCTCTGGAAACGCGTTCGGATTGGTGCGCGTGTCGACCATCCACAACTGGCCATCGCGCATGCTGGTCTGAAAGCGCGGCCCGTCACTCAGTCCCTCGGTCTCCAGCGTCAGCCGTCCGAGCCGCTGCATCTGGGCGAGGGCATCGGCCATCGTGGCGGAGGCGTTCATGATCAGCCCGACGATCGACAGTTCAGCCAGATCAACCGCCTCACCGAAATGCAGCGCCAGCGCCGGGTCATCACACATGTCCTGCGCCGAACGCATCAGCGCCATATAGGTGTCGAACGGCAGGCGGTGGTCAGCATCCTCGATGTCGGCTGGCAGCACGCCAGCGCTGGCCATCAGATCCGCGCGATCTGCTCCCCGCTCGACAGCGAATGCGATCAGGCCAGCGGCCACCCCGGCCGATATGGTCAGATTGGACATCGAAAGGGCCCTAAATGTTACAAATGATCATGCGCGCGATACGCACGGCCATGGCACCTGACCCGCGTATCGACAAATAGGGTTTCATGACATTCAGAATTGCCATTTCATCCGTCTTTTTCGCCATCGGCGTCGCCTTGCTGCCGTCAATCGCGCTGGCGGACACCTTAGAGGCCAGGCCTGGGGATCCTGGCTGGATGCATCTGGGTGCCAGTGCTTTGCTATGGGCGCATATCGCCGGCGGGGCGATCGGGATGATCACCGGCGTTGTCGCGCTGGCCGCGCGCAAGGGCCAGCGGGTCCACCGCGCGGCAGGATCGGTCTTTTTTATGGCGATGTTCATGGCCTATGCCATCGGCGCGGGCGTGGCACCGTTCCTTGAAACCGGGCAACGGCCAAACTTCATCGCTGGAATCATGGCGCTGTACCTGCTGGTCAGCGGCACGGTGGCGGCGCGACGGCGCGATGCGAAGGCCGGTGCTTGGGAGGTCATCGGCCTGATCGTCGCCTTGTCGATCACCGCCGCCGGGGTAATTTTGATGCGGATGGGCGCGGCCAGCCCCAGCGGGACAGTGGACGGTTCGCCGCCACAGGCTTTCTTCCTGTTTACGATCGCGGGCACCTTCGCCGCCGTAGGCGAACTCAACTTCCTGGTGCGCCGCCAGCTGTCCAACGTCGCGCGGATTGCACGGCACCTTTGGCGCATGTGCTTCTCGCTGTTCATCGCCTCAGGGTCATTCTTCCTTGGGCAACAGCAGGTGTTTCCCAAGACCCTGCAAGACTCAGTTCTGCTGTTGGTGCTCGCGCTGGCGCCCTTGCCGGTGATGCTGTTCTGGCTGGGCAAGATTCGGTTCGACGCGTGGCGGCGGCGAACCAAAGTGGCAGAAACGTCGATGACGATAAGCAATTGAGTTGAACGGCGGCTTCTGAAACCAGCCAACATTCCGCGCCGAACGACGGGTAACCGAGATCAGGGGCACACCTGCCGCCACTGCCTTGGGCGATCGATGGCCAGTTATGCGAGGCCTTCCAGCACAAAACAGACCGTCGCTACCCCCAACCATCAGCCGTCTTCCACTCCCTATTTTACTGGCTTCCAAAGCTGGGTCTGGCAGAAGAACGCGATGCAGCCCTTCACTTGCAGGGTCCCGTCGGCCTGGCGTTTCACATAGGATCGATACTCCCTGCCCGCTTCCGGACTGTAAATCGTGCCGCGCCAGCTATCGCCACTGTCCGTGAAATTGGCAAGGATCTGCAGGCCTTCGATCGGGCGATTATGCTTGGTGGGATCGGGATTGCGGAAATCGGTGGTTGGGCCTTTGGGATTGGGCTTGAGCACCTTGGTCACTCGCCCGCAAACGCCCTTGCCGCATTCCGATATCGTCACAATCGCCTTTTCCCCAACAGTCAGCCATTGCCCCGTGATCGGGGTGGCGGCATGAGCGGCGACGGGTGCCGCAAGGGCAAATAAGGCAAGCGCGAATCGCATCAGAGCAAATCCTTTGAGATGATGGCAGCGCGATATCGCATGAAGGGCAGACGATGAACGGAAAATGGACGATCGGTATCATCGGGGGAACCGGCCTGTATGCGATAGACGCCTTGGAGAACCCTGAATGGCGGACGGTGGAGAGCCCGTTTGGCGCGCCGTCGGACGATTTGCTGTTCGGGTCGATCGGCGATGTGAACCTGGTCTTCTTGCCGCGTCACGGTCGCGGTCACCGGATTTCGCCAAGCGAGCTCAATGCCCGCGCCAATATCGATGCCCTGAAACGCAGCGGCTGCACTGACATTCTGGCCATCTCTTCCATCGGCAGCTTGCGCGAGGAACTGGAGCCAGGTCGGTTCGTGGTGGTCGATCAGTTCATTGATCGCACCGTGGCCCGCCCCTCCAGCTTTTTCACCACCGGGCTGGTCGGCCATGTGTCGATGGCAGAGCCGGTTTGCCCGCGCCTGTCCGCGCTGGCGGCAGACGCCGTGGTAACGGCTGGCGGCAAGGTGACCAAAGGCGCCACCTATGTCGCGATGGAGGGCCCGCAATTTTCCAGCCGCGCCGAAAGCCTGCTCTACCGGCAATGGGGTGCTGATGTGATCGGCATGACGGCGATGCCCGAAGCCAAGCTCGCACGCGAAGCAGAGCTGCCCTATGCGCTGATCGGCATGGTCACCGATTATGATTGCTGGCGCGAAAGCGAAGCACATGTCGATGTCGCCGAAGTGATCGCGCAGATGCACAAAAATGGCGATACCGCGCGGCGAACTGTGTCGGCACTGATCGCGTCGCTGCCCGCCAAGCGGACGCCCTCGCCCATCGATACCGTGCTCGATTTCGCGCTGATGACTGATCCGGCGGTGCGCGATCCAGCGCTCTTGGCGAAACTGGATGCAATATTGGCACGCGTCAGCCAGGCGTGAGACGAGGTGGGCGCTGACGTCTGCGTCCGGGTCGCCTTGTCTTGCTTCGCAATATTGGAATTGATGAAAAAAGCGGTCGATCATCTTTAACTGCTCCGCACTTTTCATCCAAAATTGTATCTAGTATTTTTCCCTTAGCGTCGCCTATAGTGTCGATGTCGTTCATCGACTAAACGGGGGACAAGCCATGGCGAAGAAATTGGCAATCGTGCTCAGTGGCGGCGGAGCCAAGGGCGCGTTCCAGGTCGGCGTGCTCGACGCGCTGATCACGACGCATGGCGTGAAGCCCGCCATTGCCGTCGGTACCTCTACGGGCGCGATCCAGGCGCTTGGCGTCGCGCAGGATGACATCGCCGGGCTGCTCAAGGTGTGGACCGGCATTAAGGGCAACAGCGATATCTATACCGATCGCTCCGGGCTGTTGGGGACCGTTATCTTTGGCGGCAAGGGACTGCACAACACCGCCCCGTTGCGCAAATTGCTCAAAAATTTCGCTAACCCGGCGAAGCTGGCGGCATCCAGTGTCAATCTGCAGCTGGGTGTGGTCAACCTACAGTCGGGCGAATTCCGGACCATCGATAAGAGCGCTCCCTATATCCACGATTGGGTCTACGCCAGCTGCGCGATGCCGGTGTTTTTCGATCCGCTCGAAACCACCGACAAACAGCAATGGGTCGATGGCGGCGTGAAGGAAGTCACCCCGCTCGGCGCAGCGATGGAGCTTAACCCAAGCAACATCCTGGTCATCCGCGCGTCGCCGGTCTCCAAGCTGGCGACGGCCAAAAAATATGGCGGGCTAATCCCGATCGGGCTGCGGTCGGTCAATATTCTGCAAGCCGAAGTGTCGCGCAACGATCTCGCCAATACCGGGTTGATCAATGATCTGATCGCCGCGCGCAAAGCCATGCTCGCCCAGCTGCTGGCCACGGGAATGTCAGGCGCGGCGGCGAGCAAGCTGTTGCTGCCACTGGATACCCAGATTGCGAAATATCGTTTCGTGCCCGTCAAAGTGATCGAACCGACCGAGGATTTTTCTGACACGCTGGAATTTGATCCCGCCAAGATTGCGCGCGCGGTCAACGCCGGGCGGGCGATGGTGAACGACAATTGGGCGGAGATTGAGGCGTTTATTGGCTAACGGCGATGGCGCAGGGCAATAGGCCCCGCCACTGTTTGCAGAGCACGTTGCGATCGCACCAACGCCGGATGGCATCCCCCGCCCCCAGCGGCTACAGGCGGACGCATGCTCCGCCTGACCGAACTGACCCTGCCGCTCCACCACCCCGACGAAGCGATCCCCGCCGCGATCTGCAAACGGCTGAAGATCACCCCGCGCGAGCTGATCAAATATGTCATCGCCCGGCGCGCGCATGATGCCCGCAACAAGGCCGCGATCGAGCTGGTCTATACGGTCGACGTCAATGTGAAGAATGAAGACACGGTGCTGGCGCGGTGCCGCCGCGACAAACGCGTCCAGCGCACGCCAGACACGCGCTACAGCTTCGTCGGGAAGGCGCCCGAGGGTAGCACGGCGCTTCGCCCCGTCGTCATCGGTACGGGGCCGTGCGGGCTGTTCGCGGGCCTTATCCTCGCGCAAATGGGCTATCGGCCGATCATCCTTGATCGCGGCAAGGTGGTGCGCGAACGGACCAAGGATACCTGGGGCCTGTGGCGGCGCAGCGTGCTCAACCCCGAATCGAACGCGCAGTTTGGCGAGGGCGGCGCGGGGACTTTCTCCGACGGCAAGCTCTACAGCCGGATCAAGGACACCCGCCACCTTGACCGCAAGGTGCTGACCGAATTTGTGAAGGCAGGGGCCCCTGCCGAAATCCTCACCGAAGCGCACCCGCATATCGGCACCTTCCGGCTGGTGACGATGGTCGAGAGCATCCGCGAAACGATCGAAGGGTTGGGCGGCGAATATCGTTTCCAGACCCGCGTCGATGGCATCGACATCGCGACCGATTCAACCGGCGAGCGGCGCGTGCGCGGGCTGCATCTTCATACTGGCGACTATCTGGAGGCCGACCGGGTCGTGCTCGCCATCGGCCATAGCGCGCGCGATACCTTTGCGATGCTGCACGCAGCCGGCGTGTTCGTTGAGGCCAAGCCCTTTTCGATCGGGGTGCGCATCGAACACCCGCAAAGCTGGATCGACCGCGCGCGCTTCGGCGTGCATGCCGGGCATGAGATATTGGGCGCGGCGGAATATCACATCTCGCACCACTGCTCGAACGGGCGGACGGTCTACAGCTTTTGCATGTGCCCAGGCGGCACGGTGGTGGCAGCAACGTCGGAGGAGGGACGCGTCGCGACCAATGGCATGAGCCAATATTCGCGCAATGAACGCAACGCCAATTCGGGCTTTGTCGTCGCGATCGATCCGGCGCGTGATTATCCCGGCGATCCATTGGCAGGGCTGGCGTTCCAGCGGCACTGGGAATCGAAAGCCTATGTTGCCGGGGGATCGAACTACAAAGCACCGGCGCAGAAGCTGGGCGATTTCCTAGCCGGTAAACCGTCAGAAGCGCTGGGATCGATCGTCCCCTCCTACCGTCCGGGGGTGACGCCGACCGATCTCGCCGAGTGCCTGCCCGATTACGCGGTAGCGGCGATGCGTGAAGCAATCCCGGTTTTTGGCCGCCAAATCCCCGGCTATGACCATCCAGACGTCGTCATGACGGGGGTGGAAACGCGCACCTCTTCGCCGGTGCGCTTCACCCGCGGCGATGATTTTCAGAGCCTCAACACCAGGGGTCTGTTCCCGGCAGGCGAAGGGGCGGGCTATGCAGGCGGCATCCTGTCAGCGGCGGTTGATGGCATCAAGGTCGCAGAGGCGTTCGTGCTGAGCGAAGTCGAAGCACAGGGCGCACCGCTTGGCCTTCGACTTCGCTCAGGCCGAACGGAGGTGGTTCAGATTTAACGCACGTTACTCTAGCCGAGATAAACCGCCGGATCGCCCGCTACCCACGGTTTCACCCGCAGCATCGCCCGCTCAAACAGGGCTGATCCCATCTGCCGGGCCAGCCAGGGCTGCAGGTACGGCAAGGGCTGCCGATAAAACCAACCCTGGTCGACAGCGGCGAATTGCCGGATGAAGGGCATGATCGCGATATCGGTGATCGAACAGGCGTCACGCGATAGGTTGTGCTGCTGGCCGAGCCGGGCATCAAGCGGGATCAGCAGCGACACGCCGGCATCGCGGTGCGCGATCGGGTCGGCAGTGTGGCGATCCGGGTATTTGTACCGGTCGAGATGATGTTTGAAATCGCTATCAAATAGCCCGATCAGCGCGCGATCCTCGCCGCCCAGCCAGTCCTCCGGGTCATGCCGGGCGAGCGCCCAACGCATGATGTCGATGCTTTCGTCGATCACCGGGCCATCGTCTGGCACCAATACCGGCACCGTCGCCTTGGCGGAGGCGGCGATCATTTCAGGCGGCTTGTTGCCGAGCGCGACCTCGCGCAGTTCGACCACAAGCCCGCTCTCCAGCAATGCCATGCGCGCGCGCATCGCATAGGGGCAGCGCCTGAAGCTGTAGAGGATCGCGCTCACCGATCGTGCAGCCGCGCCAGCGCAATCCCGGCGAGATTCTGGGTGCGCGTGATATAGCGGACACGCAGCCCCTGTCCCGGCGGCACCAGCGCCATCAGACGTTCGCGATGCGCAATCGCAACGCCGCGGCATTTCGCCGTGCCAATTGCCTGCGCCACCACCCCCTTGGCATCCCCCAACAGCACATAATCACTGGTACCGCGCGCGACAGCGATGCGCATGGCATGGATCAACGCCAGCCATTCGGCATCGGCACTGCTGCCCTGGCCAAGATCGCGCAGCAGATACACCGCTCCACCGACCACCACCGCCGCCTCCATCACCCCCGGATTGGGGCGACACCCGCCATCGAAATAGATCTTCAGCGGCGCTGATGCGCCGTGCCGGGGGCCAGGGCGGTCCGGAGCCGGAGGCGGTGCACGATCCGTCATCCACCCCGCCTAGCGCTTGTCCCGCCGAAAGGAAGCGCCATTAACAATTTCCTGCTATGGCGGTGGCGGCGGCATCGGGGGGCGCAGTCCATGGCCAATTGGGCAGGACGGTATTTCAAGAACAGCAAGAGCGGGCTGGTCCTGCCCGAACTTGCCGCGCTGGCGGCGGTAGCGCTGCTGCAGCTGGTCGGCGTGCCGCAGCTGGAGCGGTTGGGGCTGTTGCTGTTCGATAGCTATCAGCGTGCCGCCCCCCGCCCCTATGAAGAAGCACCCGTCCGCATCGTCGATATTGATGATGAATCGATCCGGCGCCTCGGCCAATGGCCCTGGCCGCGCACCGACATCGCCGATCTGACCAAGCGGATCGCCGATGCAGGCGCTGCATCGATTGCTTATGACATCGTGTTTTCAGAGCCCGATCGCACCTCGCCCGGTCGCATCGCCACACATTTGCAACGCACTGGTAGCGACGCGGCCGCGCTCGCTGCCCTGCGCGCCCTGCCCGATAATGATGCGACACTGGCCGCCGCGATTGCCAACGCGCCCGTCACGCTCGGTTATTTTCTGGGCCAGGACGGCGATGGCCCCAAGGTTGAACCCAAGGCTGGGCTGGCGATGGCCGGCAGCTCCCCTGCCAGCGCGGTGCAGCGCTTTACCAGCGCGATTGAGCCGCTACCTGCGTTGCGTGATGCCGGGGCGGGGGCGGGCTTTGTCAGCCTGATCGGCGACCGCGACGGGATCGTCCGCAAAATCCCGCTGATCGCCGCGCAACAGGAACAATTGCTCCCCGCGCTGTCGCTCGACGCTTTGCGCACTGCGCAGGAAGCCGGATCGGTCATCGTCAAATCGACCGATGCGAGTGGCGAATTGGGCAGCGAGCTTGGTGCCGGGGCAACCGAAGTCGTGTCGATCAAGGTCGGCCAATTCACGGTACCAACCACGCCCGCTGGCGAATTATGGATGTATTTCACACAGCCGCATCCCGCGCGGACGATTCCGGCCTGGAAAATTCTGACCGGCGCGCTCAGCCCCACTGAACTGCGAACAGCGTTTGACGGGCGGATCGTGCTGATCGGCACAGGGGCTGCGGGGTTGCGCGATCTGGTCGCCACGCCGCTGCAGGACCGCGAATTGGGCGTGATGGTCCATACCCAGGCGATCGAGCAGATGATCCTTGGCCGCTATTTGGTGCGTCCCGATTGGGCGATCGGGCTGGAACGCAGCCTGTTGCTGGTGTTGGGCCTGGTGCTCGCGCTGCTGCTCCCTCGGCTGGGGGCGATGCGTGGCGCGGTGCTGGGCGTGGTCGCGATTGGCGGGATGATGATCGGCAGCTGGGGCGCGTTTCTGCGCTATCATTATCTGCTTGATCCGACCTATCCGGTGATCGCACTGTTGCTCGTTTATATCGTCGGCACGGGGGTCACCTTTTACCGCGAGGAGCGTCAGCGCGCCTATATTCACCGCGCGTTTGACCGGTATCTGTCCCCCACCCTTGTCAAACGGATCGTCGATGATCCCGGCCAGCTCGAACTGGGCGGCGAGGTGCGCGAAATGACGGTGTTGTTCTGCGATATCCGCCGTTTCTCCAGCATTTCCGAGTCCATGGGGCCGCAGGAGATCATCCGATTCCTAATCGCCTTCCTGACGCCGATGTGCGACATCCTGCTCGCCCGCCAGGCCACGATCGACAAATTTATCGGGGATGCGATCCTTGCCTTCTGGAACGCGCCGCTCGACGATCCCGATCAGCACGCCAACGCCGCGCGCGGCGCGCTGGAAATGGTCGCGAAGCTTGAAGCGATGAATCAGGTGATGGCCATGCAAACCGCAACGCCCTGGCCGCCCGCCGTGCAGATCGGCATCGGCCTGAATGCGGGGCCCTGCTGCGTGGGCAATATGGGATCGGCGCAACGCCTGTCCTATTCGCTGATCGGCGACACCGTGAACCTCGCCTCAAGGCTGGAGGGGCTGACCAAATATTATCAGGTGCCAATCATCATCGGTGCAGCGTTACAGCGCGATATCACTGCTTTTGCGACGGTGCCTATCGATAGGGTACGCGTGGTGGGGCGCGGTGCGGCGGAGGAGATTTATGCGCTGCTCGGCGATGAGGAGGTCGCCATCAGCCCTAATTTCCGGCGGATCGAGCGGCTGCACACGGAGATCATGGCCGCTTATTGGGCGCAGCAATGGGCAGAGGCACTGGCGCTGATCGACGCGGCGGCACCGCTTGTCGCAGGGTTCAGCCTGGCGCATCAGCATCAGATCATCGCGGGACGGATTACCGATTTTCAGCAGAATCCGCCCGGCGATGACTGGGACGGCGTTTTTAACGCGAACGAAAAATAACGCGGCCTGCCTTACGGGGTCGGGCTGTTTGGGCTTGGCTGGTTCGGGCTTGGCCGGGTCGACCGTTCACCCTTGTCGTTTTCAAAGAAATCATCGACCACAGGGTTGCGCTGCAACACTTGGCGTTCTTCCGCAGCAATCTGTGCGGCGCTGGTGCCCAGCATGTCGCTCAGCATCGCCGATCCCGCGCGCGACATCAAAAACGGCCCAATTAGGGGCTGGCCAGCACCAGGCACAAACACGGCATAACCCGGTTGCTCAACGGGCACCGTCTTGTCGCCGACGGTCACATCAATCGCCCCCGGGGTTTCGCCGCCTTGCGCATTGGCGCCGGGCCCGCGCAGCAGGATCAGCGAGGCGGTCTGTGGATCACCGGCATAGCGGCCAAGCCCCGCTTCCCGCCGGGCGATCATCAAGGCGGCGGCCCCCACCGCCCCTTCAACGATCGTGCCACGCACCCCAATGGTGGCGACCGGTGTGCGAATGGACGACTGGCCTGGATTGGCATGCAACGCCCGGCTCGACATGAAGCGAAATGTGCCGCGCGCAACCGATAGCCCGACCGCGCTGGCCTTACGGCTCGGATCATAAACGAAGCGATCCACCTTGATCCGCGAATTGCTGCCCAGGGCAAAGATTGTCCGATCAAGCAGCAACACCTGCAAGCGGCTCGCCCTGCCGGTATCGATATCATTGCCCAGCGAAACGCGTTCCTTGACGACCGCGCGGTGCCGCACCGGCTGCGCCTGCGTTGTCATCGTCACGTCGTTGATCACGGCGGCATTGGCGCCAACGGTTTGCGCGGCCGCCGGCAAAGCAGCCAGCAATGGGGCCAGCGCACCAAGCGCGGCGGCGCTGATCAGGGTGATCCGCTTGGGCATGCGATCGCTCCTCATTTGCCGAAATTCCACACCAACTGCACGTCGACGCCGAAACTATCATAATCGCGCAGGAAGCTGGCCTGATTATAGTCGCGCCGCGTGTGGCTGACGCCGCCCTCTACACCAAAGCCATTGCCGAATATCGGCATGCCGAGCGCCGCCCGCGTAAAAAAGCGGGTTTCCTGTCGGTCTGTGATGAACAGCGCGTCGCGAAAATCGACAAATCTGATCGTCGAGGAAAGTGCGCCATAACCGCCAGCATGGCCGATTGGCTGGCGGAAGGCGCTGTACACCCGGGCGCCGCGATAACCGAGATAATCGGTATCGGCGGTCTTATCCTCAACCGCCGCCCCGATCACCCATTGGGCGTTCCTGCGGGTGGTGGCGCTATAATCGATCGCGAGATCATAGCGCCCGCCATTGCGGGAGAAAAATGGCAGAGAGCCGACATAATCCTGACGGACCGCTTCCCCGCGCAGGGCGATCCGCCCCGTGCGACCGGTCGTGACCGCCATTTCGGCCTGGCCGCCATATTCGGTGACAAACGGCGCGCCCTGCAGCCGGGCATGTTCGACCACGCCGCCCAGCGAAAAGCCGAAACCCCCGGTTTGCCGACCATAGCCCGCCCGCACCGCGCCGATCTGATAATCAAGCCCCGAGGGGCCAAGTGCATTCTTGGTCTGGCCCCATAAGCCGCCGTAAAGATAGCTTTGGCCAAGCGCCACGCGCCCATCAATCTGCCCGGCGGCGATGAAGGAAAAATCATCATCGGCCACGCTGCCGAGGCCAGGGAAATTAAACGCCACCGACAAGGCACCAAGCGCGTCGGTATCATAGGCAAAGCCAATCGCCAGCTTGCCGGCCAAAGCCCGGGGTGCTGCCGCCACGCCGGTCGGGCGTTCAAGCGCGCCACAGGCGTCCACCGCGATCCGCCAATCGCCTTCGTCAATCTGTGCCGGATTAATCTTGGCGAGTTCAATTTGGGCGCGGGCACGATCATCAAGGCGGCACAGGGTTGTGACATAGTATAGCCGAAGCCGCGTGGTCGCAGCGCCGGGCTGGGCAAGCAACGCCCGCTCCATCGTCGCTGCCGCTGCGATCAAATCGCCCGTATCACTTTGTTCGCGCGCGAGTCGCAGGGCGGCGTCAGGATCATTGGCGGTATCGATAATCGCATCGAGATCATCGGTAGGGCTGGCCTGCTGTGCCTGTGCCGGCGATGCCGCGGCGAGCAAGACTCCACATGAAAACGCCAGAAAACCGGCATATTTCAGATCGTTTAGGCCCTTCATCTTTCCCCCCAAAGACAGCGAAGCGATCCGTTTTCAGCCGTCGATCGGGTTTCCCCTCAAAGGCGATTGGCACTGTAGCGGTGTCAGTCCACCGCCACAGTGCCGAAGTCGATCAGGCCTGGTCATGGTGCTGGACCCGGCCTGCGGTCAGGTCAACCACCGCAGGCCGGGCCGAGGTGCCAACAGTCCCGCACCGGGAAAGCAAAGATGCGCGCGTTCTTACCCTGCCGCTAGCGCCGCGAGCAGCAGCAACGCGACGATGTTGGTGATCTTGATCATCGGGTTGACCGCGGGGCCTGCCGTATCCTTGTACGGATCGCCGACGGTGTCGCCGGTAACAGCGGCCTTGTGCGCCTCGCTCCCCTTGCCGCCATGATTGCCGTCCTCGATATATTTCTTGGCATTGTCCCACGCGCCGCCGCCCGAGGTCATCGAAATGGCGACGAACAGGCCCGAGACGATCACGCCAAGCAGCATCGCGCCGAGCGCCGCAAAGCCCTCTGCCTGACCCGCCACGCCGGTGATGATGAAATACACTGCGATCGGGCTGAGCACGGGCAGCAGGCTGGGGACGATCATCTCGGCGATCGCTGCCTTGGTGACCAAGTCCACGGTGCGGGCATAATCGGGGCGGCTGGTGCCAGCCATAATGCCCGGATTGTCACGGAACTGCGCGCGGACGTCTTCTACGACCGACCCGGCTGCACGCCCAACTGCCGTCATGCCCATCGCCCCGAACAGATAAGGGAGCAGCGCGCCGAGCAGCAGCCCGACGATGACATAAGGGTTGCTGAGCTGGAAGTTGACGGTGAGCGACGGGAAGTCGCGCGCCAAGTCCGACGTATAGGCGTTGAACAGCACCAGTGCCGCCAGCGCCGCTGAGCCAATCGCATAGCCCTTGGTCACCGCCTTGGTGGTGTTGCCGACCGCATCCAACGCATCGGTGCGGTGGCGCACATCGTCGGGCAGGCCAGCCATTTCGGCAATGCCACCGGCATTGTCGGTCACCGGGCCATAAGCGTCGAGCGCCACGACCATGCCGGCCTGCGCCAGCATCGCGGTTGCGGCAAAGGCAATGCCGATCACGCCCGCGAGCTGATAAGCCGCGATCACCGCGACAACGATGACCAGCGTCGGCAGTGCAGGCGATTCAAGGCTGACGGCGAGGCCCTGGATCACGTTGGTGCCATGGCCGGTCTCCGACGCCTTGGCGATGCTGCGCACCGGGCGGAAGCCGGTGCCCGTGTAATATTCGGTGATCCAAACCAGCAGGCCAGTGACGGCCAGACCAATCATCATGCACCAGAACAGCGCCATGCCGGTGGTGGTGGTTGCCGCGACCCCTGCCGCTGCCTCCGCCGTCAGTGCGCCGCCGTCGAGGAAGCTGTTGCCGCCGATCACTGCATTCATGTCGCCCAGCGTATATTGCGTGGCGAAATAAATGGCAGGCACCGACAGGCCGACGCTGAGCCAGAAGCCCTTGTAAAGCGCGCCCATGATGTTGTTGCTGCTGCCCAAGCGGACCGCATAAGTACCGATGATCGAGGTGATGATGCACACGCCGCCGACGATCAGCGGCAGGGTCATCACTTCAAGCAGTTTGTCGGCATTGGCGAGGGCGAGGGCGACCGAGATCATCGTCACGCCAAAGGTGACGACATAGGTTTCGAACAAATCGGCAGCCATACCCGCGCAGTCGCCGACATTGTCACCGACGTTATCGGCGATGGTCGCGGGGTTGCGGGGGTCATCCTCGGGGATTCCGGCTTCAACCTTGCCGACCAGATCGGCGCCGACGTCTGCGGCCTTGGTGAAGATACCGCCACCGAGACGCGCGAAGATCGAGATGAGCGAGGAGCCAAAAGCAAGGCCCGTCAGCGCCTTGACGACGATCTGTGCACCGGCATTCGCGCCATCGGGCCCGGCCAGATACCAGAACACGCCCGAAATCGAGAGCAGACCGAGCCCCGCCACCAGCATGCCGGTGATCGCGCCCGCGCGGAACGCCATGGTCAGGCCGCCCTGCAACGAGGTGCGCGCCGCCTCTGCCGTGCGGACGTTCGCGCGGACCGAGATGTTCATGCCGATATAGCCGGCGACGCCGGAAAGGATTGCGCCAATGGCGAAGCTGACCGCCGAAACGGGTGCGCCCATGCCGTCGATCAACAGCCAGACCAGCGCGAGCATGATCACGCCGACAATGGCGATCGTCCGATACTGGCGACCAAGATAGGCCTGCGCGCCTTCCTGCACAGCAGCGGCGATATCGCGCATCTTCTCATTGCCCGCCGGGGCAGCAAGTACCTGTCGACTGGTGATAATGCCGTAGAGCACAGCCAGCAGCCCACAAACCATGGCCGCATAGACGATCGTCATTCGCGAAATCCTTCCCCGTTTTTGTGCTGATGGCCGCCTTGACGCAGGCGTGTACCCCCTTCAGCTTATCCCTGTGCGAGGGACCTATAATGGGCGCTGTCGGGAGCGCAAGCGCCGTCAGACGCCGTGCAGATATCCGAGTCGGACGGGCAACGGCACCGGATCGCCGCCATCAACCAGCGTGAGGCCCGATCCGGTCGAAAACGCGCCGACCCGTCGCGCTGGCACCGCCAGCGTGGCGGTTGCCGCGAACAAGAGCTGGTAATCATCCCCCGCCGTCGCAGCGGCCAGCCGCGCTGTACGATCGTCCCCGGCATGGCTGCGATACGCATCGGATAGCGGCATGGCGGCCAGATCGATCGTCAGCGCAAGGCCACTCGCGGTCGCCATCCGCGCGGCATCGATCAACAGCCCGTCGGACACGTCCATCATCGCATGGACGTGCGCGGCGAGGATTCGCCCCTCCCCCAGCCGGGGCAATGGGCGACGATAGGCGTTCAGTAATGCATCAGGACCCGGCGCGCCCTGCGCAATCGCGAGGCCAGCGGGATCGCCGGCCAATCGCTTCGCGATCGTCAATCCGGCTCCCCCATCGCCGATCGTGCCGGTGACGAACAACCCGTCCCCCACCCGCGCACCGCTGCGGCTGGGGGCGTGGGTGGCGTGGCCGATCGCGGTAAGCGTCAACACGCGCGGCGCGCCCGGAGGCAGCGACACGGTATCCCCGCCGAGCAGTTGGCACCCCATCTGGCGCAGCGCCGCGTCGAACCCGGCGAGGAAGGCGCGATCCCATGCGTCTTTTCCGAGCGGATAGTTGAGCAGCACGCCGACCGGATCAGCGCCCTTGGCGGCAAGATCGGACAGATTCACCGCCAGCAATTTCCACGCGACATCATATGCGGGATCGGTGCTGAGGAAATGCACTCCCTCCACCATCGTATCAGTGGTGAAGACGGAGTTGCCCAAGCGCGCGACATCGTCCGAAAGGCCCTGCGCACCGGGATGGAGCGGGAGCGTGCGCAAGGCGGTGAGGAAATCGGCTTCGGTCATGGGGCGGTGGTAGCGCGGGTTGGCGGCGGTGTCTGCTTTTGGGTGTAAAAGCGACATGATCATAAATAAGCTGATCAGATGCGAAATCCAACGATTATGTCGTTGTTTGGATTTGCTACAACTTGCGAACAAAGCTGGCCGGAAGGCGGTGTGGTTGATTCGAGGGAGTTATTGGCGAGCGATACTGCGGGTCTGCAATGGTCAGAGCCGATGGCAGAAAAATCAGGCTGCGTTCAGGCTTACCGCATATACCAACCCTCAGACGGAACAGTAATGGTGGATGGGATACATGGTTTACGGTCTCGTGCTTTCGGCTTCGCTCTTGATGACAGCACTATCTTCGGCGCCGGAGGAGGACGTTTTGCACCTCCTGCAATTGGCTGTTCCGGCAAGCAATGACACGGTCAAGAATTTTCGGACGGTGACGAGTGCGATCCGTACTTGCGAGGAAGCGCGCCAGATCGGCCAGTCGCTGAACGCTGAAATTACCGAGAATGATTCTTTGCCCTTCTCTACACTTCCGCCGAAGGTAATGGAGTTGCTGCGCGATCTTCCGACCGGCCGGGCAACCCCTGTGTTTGGGACGCCGCAAACAACGATGAAGGTTCTGGTGATCTGCGCGCGCAAACCTGCGCAAGCTGCTGCGCCAATGTAATCTTGGTGCATGACGACGCCGTCGTGCGCTAACGTCCGTCGTTCAATCTTCCTCGTAGATCAGCAGGTCGCCCGGCTGGCACTGCAATTCGCGGCAGATCGCTTGCAGCGTGGAGAAGCGGATCGCCCTGGCCTTGCCGGTCTTTAGGATCGAGAGATTCGCAAGCGTCAGCCCGACGCGATCGGCCAGTTCGGTTAAGGTCATGCGCCGCTCGTGAAGCAGGTCGTCGAGCTTAACCGTGATTGATGTGCCCTCGTCATCGGCTGGCATTAGACGGTCCCTTTCAGATCCGCGCGCATCGCGGCCCCGTGACGAAAAATGCGAGCGAGAATAAAGAGGACGATGACAATCAAGACTGCATCGAGATCGTAAATGCTGAAATCGGGCCACTTTCCGTTGTCCGCTCCCTTGTCCACCAGGTTGGCGACGTAAAAGCGCAGCCCTCCGACAATCACGGCGAGAATCTTCACACCGAGAAATAGCCACGCCATCACGTTCAGGCGTTTCGCATTTTCGGGCGTGAACGGGTCACCTTCGCCGGCGCTCACGATAATGGCGCGCAGCTTGCCAAAGAACTGAAACAGCGCCGCAAGGATCAGCGACATAAGGGTCAATAAAGCTACAGCCGAAACGGGAGATGCCTCTATCACACCACCTTTATTCGCACCGCCAAGCCCAGGCAGCATGTCGTTGCTGACGAGCACGACAACAGGAATGAGGATAAAAACAATGCCTCCTACCAGTGCGCTTGCCCCTTGAAGGAGCTTGGTCAGCAATTTTCCGGAAAGGAGTAGGGCGTCTTTTGAACTCTCGGTCATGAGAAAGTCTCCAGTCTTGGCGAACGGCAATGGGGCGTCGAAGGCTTTCAAGCTATCCGATCTCGGCGACGGGGATGACCGAGGAAGGACCCTGCGTTGGCGCCATCCAGCAATCGACGATCGTTGTGGCGGGCGCGGTACCAACGATGATTGAGGCCAGAGCGGCAACACGTGCAATGAGCGGTTAAGGCATATCGAAAGCCTGACATATGTTTATCGATTATCAATGCGCCATGTCTGCCCGTTCGTCAAGGGATTTATTGATAAACGATATCATTTATCGACCTTCGATGATCACGACGCATTGTCGTTACCCGCCGTTTCGGTCGACTTTGCCCAGTTTATAGGTCCGAACGCCGCTGAGCAGCCAGCTCTCAAGCGCTTGGTATTGAAGACAGCTAACGAACGGCACATTTGCGCCAGCATGATGAGCGACCGTCCAACTTGTCGGTTGGATGAGGGCAACGAACGGCAGATAGGGGGGCGAAAGGCTCCGCGCTGGGCAGGGAGGCCAAAAAAGCTGAGGATTACCGCTTCGCGCCTTCCGCCCGCGTCAGCGTCAACGCCGCAAACCGGGAGAGCGTGCCGGCGCGATCCTCGTCAATCGTCCACGTCCAGCCCTTGGTTGTCGGATTGTAGGTCATCGTTGTTCGCGTAAAGCTGCCGTCGGGGTTGGTGAACACGAAGGGGAGCTGGTCGCCAGTTTTGGAAGCAAGTCCGATAGACTGGGTCGATAGTCCGCCAAAGTCGTCCAGCCAGACAATGCCATATTTGGCCGTTGGCTGATTCCACCCAATGTAAACCGTCGCCTCATATCTTGGTCGGCCATTCGGCCGCCGATCGCGTGAAACTTCGTGTAAGCGAAGATACTGGTGCTGATTCACCCATTCAACGTCGAGGTCATCGGTCGTCGCCTCGCCCGCGACGGTCCCGGTAATGACCCAAGCACCCTCCAGCTTATCCAGCAGCGCATCCTGCAATATCGGCTGCTCTGCTTCGGTTGGACCAGCGAAAGCCAGCGCAACGACGGCTAAACAAAGCATCTTACCGGATTTGACGATCATTGTTTTCACATCCTGTCAGCGTGCTTCGTCATTATGTAATCGTCGGGAACGGCAAAAAGAAAGGCCTTACATAATGGCGCTGGCCAGGCGTCGGCCCGGTCACTTTTCTCGCTTGGCTCCATCCAGCGCGCGATCGGTGCGCGCGGCTTCGGTGGCGCGTGCGGATTTTTCTGCTTTGGTGCGCCCGAAGGCAGCACGATTGGCGCAGGCCGTCGCCTCGGCCGCCGCGCGCGCCTTCGCCTTGCGGGCGGTCCGCAGATTGATGATGTCGCTCACCGCGCCACCCTTAACTTGCCCGGACAACCTTGCTGATTGCGTCAAGCAGGCCATTCACGAATCCCGATTCGCGCTTGTCGTAAAAGGCGTGCGCCACATCGACATATTCAGTGATCACGGCCCCCGTCGGCACATCGGCGCGCGCAAGCAACTCATAAGTGCCGCACCGCAAAATCGCCTTCATCGGCTTGTCGAGGCGTTCGAGCGTCCAGCCAGTGGCGAGCTTGCCCGCGATCGTCGCATCAATCTCTCCCCCGCGCGCCAACACGCCTTTGACGACGTCATCGAAGAAATCGACATCGGCCTCGGCATATTGAGCGTCCTCAATCTCGGCACCAAGCCGGTGATTGTGGAACTCATGCAGCAATTGCGCGAGCGGGGTCTGTTCCATGTCATGCTGGTAAAGCGCCTGGACAGCGGCAAGCCGGGCGGCGGCGCGGGCCTTGCTGCGGGCAGCGGTGCGGGGGTTGGATTTGGTCATGCGATTTCCATAGGCCGGGTTGTCATCAAATCCCAAACCGTTCGTGTCGAGCGAAGTCGAGATACCCTGCGCGGCGCTAGCGGCACGCCCCTCAAGGTCGCTCAGGATGAACGGATAGTGGGGAGAATTATTCGAGCCGAAGCGCCACCGAACGGGCATGGGCGGGCAATCCTTCCGCCCCCGCCAGCGCCACCGCCGCTGGGCCGATCGCGGCAAGGCTGGCCTCGTCGAGCTGGAGGAAGCTGGTGCGCTTCATGAAATCGAGCACTGACAGGCCCGATGAGAACCGCGCGCGCCTGCCCGTTGGGAGAACATGGTTGGGACCAGCGACATAATCGCCGACCGCTTCGGGCGTATGGCGGCCAAGAAAGACTGAGCCAGCATGGCGGACCTTGTCGAACAGTGCCTGCGGATCATCGACTGCGAGTTCGAGATGCTCGGGCGCGAGGCGATCGACGAGCGGCATCGCTTCGGCAAAGTCGCGCACCAGGATGATCGCACCGTTCGCGTCCCAGGCGGCGCGGGCGACCTGCTCGGTGGCCAGCGTGGCGAGTTGCGCCTCTGCCGCGGCGGCAATCTTGTCGGCAAACCCGGCATCGTCCGTGAACAGGATCGATTGACTGGTCGGGTCATGCTCGGACTGGCTGAGCAGGTCAGCGGCGATCCAATCGGGATCATTCGCGCCGTCCGCCACCACGACGATTTCGCTGGGGCCAGCGACCATGTCGATCCCGACCACACCGTAAAGCTGGCGCTTGGCCTCAGCGACCCAGGCATTGCCGGGGCCAGTGATGACATCGACCGGCTTGATCCGATCGGTCCCATACGCCAGCGCGGCAATGGCTTGCGCACCACCGATCCGCCAAACTTCATCGACGCCAGCAAGATGCGCGGCGGCGAGCACGAGCGGATTAATCTCCCCCTTCGGCGTCGGCGTGACCATGACGAGCCGGTCAACGCCCGCCACCTTGGCCGGGATGGCATTCATCAATACCGAGGAGGGATAGGCAGCGCGGCCGCCGGGAACGTACACGCCCGCCGCCTCTACCGCTGACCAGCGCGCGCCGAGGCGGACACCGGCGTCGTCGGTCGTGTCGCTGCCTTCGGGGCGTTGCTTCGCGTGGTAGGTGGTGATGCGCGTGGCGGCGAGATCGAGCGCGGCGCGCAGGGCCGGATCGAGCGCATCATAAGCAGCACGGCAATCGGCAAGGTCGATCTGCCAGCCGGAGCTGTCGAGATCATGGCCGTCGAACTGCACCGTCAGCGCGGCGACCGCCGCATCGCCTTCATCGCGAACGCGCGCGATAATCGCGCTGACGTCACGTGCGACATCATCATCGGCTTCGCGGCGTGCATTGACGAGTGCGGTGAATGCACTGGCGAAATCGGGGGCGCGGGTGTCCAACCGAATCATGTCACGCCACCGCCTTCCGGAACGCATCGACCAGCGGCACCACTTCGGCACGGGTCTTGAACGCGGCGCGGTTGACGACCAGGCGGCTGGTGACCTGGGCGATCACCTCCACCTCGACCAGCCCGTTTTCCTTCAATGTGCGGCCCGACGACACCAGATCGACAATGCGCGGGGCCAGCCCGAGCAAAGGCGCAAGCTCCATCGCGCCGTTCAGCTTCACACACTCGGCCTGCACGCCGCGGCCCGCGAAATGCGCCTTGGTGACATGCGGATATTTGGTGGCAATGCGGACATGGCTCCAGCCGCGCGGATCATCTGTGGCGGCCATTGCGGCGGGCTCGGCGACCGACAGGCGGCAATGGCCGATACCGAGATCAACCGGCGCATAAAGCTCAGAATAAGCGAATTCCGCCAGCACGTCCGACCCGACAATGCCAAGCTGCGCCGCGCCATGCGCCACAAAGGTCGCCACGTCGAACGCACGGACGCGGATCAGCTCAATCCCGCCCTGGTTCGTCGTGAAACGCAAGGCGCGGCTGGACTCATCGGCAAAGGCGGGTTCAGGCACGATCCCGACGCGCGCCAGCAGCGGCAGCGCCTCTTCGAGGATGCGGCCCTTGGGCACGGCGATGATAATCGGGGGGAGGGTCGGATCGGTCATAAGCTGGCTGGCCATAGGTGGGGACGTGCGGCGGTGCAACAAGAGGGGAGAGCATGTGATGGCCGATGAAAAAACCAATCGCCAGTCGTTCACGGTGCAGGCCGACTATTGTGCCGCGATGGACGCGCCCATCACGACACGGGTCTGCCTGTCGCTGGGCCGGGTGATCGATCGCGAAACCGCGACGGGCCGGGCTGTGCTCGATTGGCCCGGCGAGCCGGTGGCGGACGCCATTGTGCTCCGGCTGGTTGGCGGGTTTCATGCGCTGCACCGTTCGGGCGCGGACTGGGGCGTGTCGCGCGTGTTCCGCGGCGAGCTGATCGACCCGACCGGCGTCGACGTCCTGCTGGAAGAGGCGCTGATCACGCATGACGCGGCGCTGCTGCCGTGGCTGGACGGGCCACCGCAGACCAATGAAGCGGGCCGGTCGGCGGGACTGATGACTGGGCTGCTGCACCTTGCGCGTCGATTCGGGCCGAAAATCGAGCTGCTCGAAATCGGGTCGAGCGCCGGGCTCAATCTGATGATCAATCATTATAGCTATGATCTGGGCGGTGTAAAAGTTGGGCCCGATCCGGCTGCGTTGCTGATCAAGCCGGCATGGCGCGGGCCACCACCGCCCGATGCGCCGGTGGAGATCGTCGGCGTCCGCGGCGTGGATATCGCGCCGGTCAATCTGGCCAATGACGCAGCGGCGGAGCGGCTGGCGGCCTATGTCTGGGTGGATGCACTCGAACGACAGACGCGGATCGATACGGCAATCGCGATGGTCAGGCAGCACGGCGTGTCACTCGATCAGGGGGATGCGGCGGATTGGGTTGAGGCGCGACTATTGGAACCGCAAGCCCCGGACACCACACGGGTGCTGATGCATTCGGTGGTGTGGCAATATCTGTCGAGCGCAGGCCGCGACCGAATTCGCGCGGCAATGGCGGCGGCGGGCGCGAGGGCGACCGGCGAACGGCGGCTCGGTTGGGTGATGATGGAGCCCAACCGCGATCTCCACCGCCATGAGGTGCGCGTACAGGGATGGCCCTGCTCCACGCCGATGGAGCTGGTTGCGTTGACACACGCCCATGGCGCTTGGGTGGAGGGGCTGGAGGCACCTTATGAGACGCGCGACTATGTGATGCGCGGCGGCGGCGCTGTGGATCAGCGTTGATTGGTTCGCGCAGAGGCGCAGAGGACGCAGATAGGTTTGGCCGCGTAGCGGCGCTCCTGCCATCGACACTCATCGCCGATCCGATGAGAGCAGAAGAGTGCCCGGAGCACGACCCCTCGGCGTCTCTGCGCCTCTGCGCGAACCCCTTTTTCGACGCTTGTGAAAGATTGTTCGCGCGGAGACGCGGAGACGCGGAGGGGTTACGTTTGGCGCTTACGGTCGCCTCGAACGATGATGTTTCAATAGGGTTGGGGAGGGAGAGCCGCTGCGCGGCGAGAACCATCTCTGCGTCTCCGCGTCTCCGCGTGAACCAATTCACCGATAGCCGGGTAAGTCGAACCAATCGGCGGCGAGCGGCCATTGCTCAGTGACCTTATCCTCGAACACCGCATCGCGCTTTTCCAGAAAGGACGTCACCCCCTCCTTCGCATCCGCACTACCGCCACGCACCCACACGCCCCGGCTGTCGATACGGTGCGCCTCCATTGGATGACCAGCGCCGAGCATTGTCCACATCATCCGTCGTGTCATCGCCACCGAAACGGGCGCGCTATCGGCGGTCAGTTCCAGTGCGAGCGCACGAGCGGCGGGCAGGAGGTCGTCGGGCGCGTGCACGCTGCGGACCAGCCCGCCCTTCAACGCCTCCTCCGCCCCGAACACCCGGCCCGAATAGCACCATTCCAGCGCCTGCCCGATGCCGACGAGGCGCGGCAAAAACCAGCTTGAGGCGGCCTCCGGCACGATCCCGCGCCGCGCGAAGACAAAGCCGAAGCGCGCCGTGTCGCTCGCCAGGCGGAAATCCATCGGCAGTTGCATCGTCGCGCCAATGCCGACCGCCGCGCCATTAATCGCACCAATCACGGGCTTGAGCGAGGCGAAGATCCGCAGCGCCACGCGGCCGCCCGTGTCGCGAACCGCGTCATGCGCAAAATCCACCGAACCATCGGCCCGGACCGGACCATCTTCGCCCTCGCGCTGGGCATAATCAAAGGTCGCATCGCCGCCGGCCAGATCAGCCCCGGCGCAGAACGCCCTGCCCGCCCCCGTCACGATCACCGCCCGCACCGCATCATCGGCGTCGGTGGCATCAAAGGCGGCGATCAGATCAATCATCATTTGATCGGTAAAGGCATTCATCCGATCGGGTCGGTTGAGCGTGATGGTGGCGATTCCCCCGTCGACGGCCAGGGTGATTGTCTCGAAATTCCGCATCATGCTCTCCTCGCCGCCCGCCCAGTCTGCCCGGCCAGTCTGCCCGTCCAGTCCGCCCGGCCATGATCGGGTGCGGTCGCGCGATCCTTGCCATGAATTGCACGCCGAGCAACCGCGTAACGGGTTTTTAGGAGGCAACGGGGTAGCGTTGTCGCGAAATCCTAGGGTGGGCCCGACGAACCATGAGCAAATTTCCCCTGATCGCGCCGCAACCGCCGCGGCTGAGCGACCATGGCGATGCGCTGCGTCGCGTCGAGCAATCCGGTATCTTCAGCAATAATGGCCCCGAAGTGCGCGGCTTTGAGTCAGAGGTAACCAGCGCCCTGTTTGGCGGCCATGGCGACAGCCTGACGGTCGCCAATGCCACGCTCGGGCTGATGATCGCGATCCGCGACGCTGCAGGCACCCGCCATGCCCCGGGCGCGCTGGCGCTGATGCCCAGCTTCACCTTCGCCGCCACCGCCCAAGCGGCCATCTGGGCCGGGCTGACCCCCTTGATCTGCGACATTGACCCACATCACTGGAGTGCTTGTGCTGAGACCGAACAGGCATTGCTGAATCGCTATGGGGATCGGATCGCAGTGGTGGTGCCCTATGCGACGTTCGGCAATGCGATTGATCTGGATCATTATGCCCGGCTGCGCGCGCGCCACGGCGTTGGCATCGTCGTCGATGCAGCGGCGTCGCTGGGGACGATTGATCGCAGCGGCAAGGGTTTTGGCGCGACTGCCGATTTCGCCATCGTCCATTCGATGCATGCCACCAAGACCTTTTCGGTGGCTGAGGGTGGGCTGATCCATAGCGGCAATGCAGCGCTGATCGCCCGGCTGCGCTCAATGGTCAATTTCGGTTTTGAGGGCAGCCGCAGCGCGACCTTGCCCGGCATCAACGCCAAGCTGCCAGAAATATTGGCGCTGATGGCCCGGATGAAGCTGGCCGAGATCGGGCAGGTCTGCGCCAATCGTGCCGCGATTGAAGCGCATTATCGCACCGCGTTGCGCGAATTCACGATGCAGCATGTTCAGGGCCAACGCCGGGCATCGCAATTCATGCCCGTGCTGTTGCCAGCAGCGCTGGCGGGAGCGCGCGACGCCATCATCGCAGCGCTTGCCGCCAAGGGCGTTGGCGCGGGCTGCTATTTCAGCCCGCATCTGGCCGAACAGCCGCTGTTCAAGGCGCAAGCGATGATCACCCCAACGCCGGTCGCCGATGCCATCAGCGCGCGGATCATCTCGCTGCCCATCACTGATGCCATGCGCCCCGGCGACGCCATCGATATCGCTGGCATCTTTACCGATATCTGCGCCCGCGAAGGGAGCCGTACCGTCGCCGCGCGGTTGCAGCCAGCCCCGATCGCGTCGGTGCTGGTGATTGGCGGCGGCCCGGCTGGCACGGCGCTGCTCACCGCCGCGACCAAACGCAATTGCCTGGCTGAACTGGCGCAATCCGGGCTCGTCATGGTCGAACGTGACGGCGCGATCGGGGGCGGGCGTCTGGGCGGCTATGCGATCACATCGGATAGCACGGCAACAACCTTCCTCACCGCCGTGAAGGATAATTGCCATCCCGCGCTGGCAGCACTTGCTGACCACCCGGCGGGCCAGGCGATCCGCGCCTATCCCGATACGGTCGGCGTGCCGCTGACGCAGGTTGGGCCCTTGCTGCAGGCCGCCGGCGACCAACTGGCAACGATCGTCACCGATCATGGCGGCACGATCCTGACCGGGCATGACGCCATCAAGGCGACCCAAGGCAAGGATGGCATTTGGACGGTACAGCTCCGCCGCCGGATCGATGGCGCCGTGGTCAACCGGCGCAGCCGGGCGATCGTGATTGCAACGGGCGGGCATCAACCGGTTGATCGGCTGGCAACGCAAATCGTCGCGGGCGTCCCGCTTGCCGACATCTTGGGGGATCGGCTGGTCCAATCTGACGCGGTCTTGTCAGTTGGCGGGGTGGCGATGGTCGCCGAACGTCTTGCGGGCAAAAAATCGCCGCGCATCGTCGTGATCGGCGGGTCGACCAGCGCATTGGCGACGATCGCCCTGCTACTGAAGCACCAGCCTGCATTGCCGCTTGGCCTTGGCGCTATTTCCCTGCTCCACCGGCGGCCATTGCGCCCCTTTTACCCTTCCGCCGACGCGGCATTGGCCGAAGGCTATCGCGATTTCGGCCCCGACGATGTTTGCCCGGTCAGCGGCTTTGTGTATCGGCTCGCTGGCTTCCGGCTCGAAGCGCGCGAACTGGTGCTGCGGATGCTCGGGGTCGATGGTCGATCGCCCGAACCGCGCGTCCAATTGCACCAGCTGGCAGCAGACGACGATGACGCCGCTGCCGCCGCAATGCTGCAGAGCGCCGATATCGTCATTGCTGCGCTGGGCTATCGCCCGCATGCGCTGCCGCTGATTGACGCACAGGGGGAGCCGATCGCGCTGGCGGCCGATACAGGCGCGCCGATGGTCGATCACTATTGCCGCGTCACCGGGGCCGATGGCGCGCCGCTAAACGGTGTTTATGGGATTGGCCTCGCGGCCGGCTTCGTGCCCTGGGGGCGGCTGGGTGGCGAGGCGAGCTTTCGCGGCCAGGCCAATGGGCTTTGGCAATGGCAGAATGATGTTGGGCTGATGATTGTCGATCAGTTGATCGGTGATCGGGTGCGGGCAGTGGCATGACCGCACCGGCGATCAGCGTGATCATGGCGGCCTATAATGGCGCCGCGCTGATCGGCGAAACGATCGACAGCCTGAAGGCGCAGCATTTCAGCGATTTCGAAGTCGTCATCGTTGATGATTGTTCGACCGATACCACGCGGGACATCCTCCGCGCGATTGACGATCCAAGGTTTCGCATCATCGAATCGCCAATCAACCAGGGCCCCGTGCGTACCCGCAACTGTGCCGTGGCGGCGGCCTGCGGGCGTTACATCGCAGCGCTTGATCAGGATGATCTGTGCCACCCCGATCGGTTGGGCGCGCAGCGCGCCTATCTCGATGCCAATCCCGATACCGTGCTGGTCGCAACCGCAACGCGCGAGCTTGCCGACGGCGTGATCCGGCACTCCACCCTGCCAGCACTAACACGCCCGGCGCTGGTCGAATGGATGCTGCAAATCTGCAATCCGCTGGTCTGGTCATCGGTTATGCTGCGGCGCGATGCTGCGCAGCAATTGACGCCATTCACCCGCCCGGAACTGCTCTATGCAGAGGATTTTGATCTCTATCACCGGCTCGCGCCGATGGGGCGGATCGCCCGGCTTGATGATGAGCTGGTCATCTATCGCAGCCATGGCGGCGGCGCGTCGCAGCGCTTCACCACCACAATGAATGACAGCGCAAAGCGCGTCCTCACCGCATGCCATGAGCGCATGTTTGGCGCAGAGGCCGGGATGCGCGCCGATCTGCTGAGCCGCCATGTGATGCACCGCGAACCGGTGCCCAACCGCGATCAGCTCGCCGCGCTCGGCGACACCTTGCTGCGCTTGCAGACTGATTTTCTCGGCCGCGTTGCGGTTGATGACGAAGATGTCCGGCTAATCCGTTGGGAAACCGCACGGCTGTGGGGGCGGATCGGGCGTGCCGGGTTGCGCTCTGGATCGATCGACCTGGCCGATACCGTTGCCGTCAGGCCCGATCATCTCGGGCTGGGCTATGCGCGGGTCGAAGAGCTTTTCCTGTCGCGACTGATCGGCGGCGTGCGCAGCGTTCGGCGCCGGCACGCCTGAACCGCAAAATCGACGCTAACCCTTAAAAAGCAAAACGCAGGCCAACGCGGACATCGCGCCCGGTAAGGGGGGCAAAATCCTTGAGCAGGCTGGCATGACGGCGACCGGTTGCGTCGAGCAGATTAGCGGCAGCGATCCGGAACTGCAGCGCCGAATCGCGCCCCAATGGTCGCCAGGCCATGGATAGATTGACCATCGCAAAGCCATCCGTCGGCGTCTCAAAGCGCGAAATCCGCTGCTGATCGAACACATATTCGATTTCGGCCCGGCCGTTCAGCGCCGCTGATCCCGCCTCTGCCCCGAACAAGACGCGCAGCGGCGGAATGCGCGGCACTGGCGATCGGTCTGACAGTGTTGCGCGGGTGTAATCGATCAAGCCGTCTAGCTTCACCGACCAGTCGTTGACGCGCGCGACATCAACCGATCCCTGCACTTCAAAACCCAGATAGCGCGCGCCGTCCTCCAGAAACTGGAAAACCGGCAAGCCATCGACGATCACACCGCTTTCGCGCGCAAAGATGTAATTGGAGAAATAGGTGTAGTAAAAAGTCGCGCTGCCGGACCAGCCGCGTCCTTTGCCGCGCAGGATAGCCTCTATCCCGTAAGAGGCTTCGACACCCAGCGCCGGATTACCGATCAACTGCCCCTGGGTACCGGGATCGACGCCCTGGGTGAAAAGCTCTTCCACCACCGGCGCACGCTCAGAATAATGGCCGTTCAGCGCAATCTTCCAGTCGCTCGACAGCGCGTAATTGCCCCCGCCGGATAGTGAAAACAGATCAAAAATCCGGTCGATCGCCGGATTGGCAAGGATCGGGTCGATTGCTGAGTTGATGCCGACATGCTCATAGCGAAAAGAGGCTTCCAGCTTGATCGGGTTGAGGTTCAGCTCATGCAGCGTAAAAAACGCGATCTGTTCGGTTTGCGATGGCGGCAATAACGGCGCCGGGCCAGTCACGCGGAAATCCCGCGCATAGAATTGCCCACCAAGCGTTGATTTCAGGTCGCTGCCTGCCTGGCCCAGCACCGCTTCCAACCGCGCTTCATAGCCCAAGTTCAGGAAGGTCGCGGTAATGGGGCCACCGACGATCACTTCATTATGCTTGTAATCGGCCCAGCCAAAGCGACCGCGCAGCGTCTGCAGCAGCCCTGTGCCGTCAATTTCGAAACGGACATCGACCCGCTGCTGATCGAGATCGATTAGGCTATCGGGCACCGGATTGGCCGGATCGAGCGAAAAGCGCGTCGGCAGGCCGTAGATGCTCTCATAATTGCTGAACGAAAAGCCGATATGGCCATTGGGCAGGATCAGCGACGCACCGCCTGCAAGCTCCCAGGTTTCAAACTGGGTGTTGGGCAAGGTGCCCCGGAGATCGGCGAGCGAGGCAATGGCGGGGTCTGGGACGGTGCGCGCCTGTGCCCGCGCCGATGGGCCAAGAATGAAACCGCCACTGCGCACGGATGCGGCGTCAAGATATTGCCCGTCGAGATGCAGCACAACATGCGACGCGGCCTCGGCATCGACCCGAAAGCCAAGCGTGCGTTCGGCGGCCGCGCTACCAAAACCGGCGGCGAGAACGGCATCAATCCCGTCGCGCGGATCGCGCCGGGCAATCCGCCCGCTAACCGCGTTGACCACGCCGCCTGCCGATCCAGAGGCATAGAGCAGGGTCACTGGCCCGCGCAGCAGTTCAATCCGATCGGCAACGATCGGGTTCAGCGCAACCGCATGATCGGGGCTGGTATTGGAGGCATCAAGCGTGCCGATGCCGTCGATTAGCAGCCGCGCGCGTTCGCCCTGAAACCCGCGCAATACGGGCCTTGACGCGCTGGGGCCGAACGAGGTGGAGGATGCACCGGGCAGATGCGCCAGCGTTTCGCCGATCGTCGATCGCGCCTGAACGGCCAGCGCCTCGCCGGTCAGAACGGTGCTGGAGGCGATTTCACTGGTTCGGAAGCGCAGGCGGGTGCCGGTGACGACAATATCGGACGGGATATCCGCCATGGCGACCATGTCGAGCGCTTCGCTGACGGTCATGCCATCGACCATCGTCGCCATCTGGTCCGGCGACATGGTTTCGGGATCGGGCATACTGACCGGCGCCGCGCTTTGTTGCGCGGCGCCGGCAGCGGGTGTCGACAGTGGCACGGTTTGTGCCACGGTCGGGGCGGCGGGGATGATGAGTAGCGCCGCCCCGACGATGGCCTTCTTCGGGGGGAGGGGAAAGGCCATCGTTCCGTGTCTTCAATGCTTAGTTGATGCGGTAAACCACGGGGCAGTTCACCACGAACCCAACCGCGCGGAATGCGCCGCCATCAAGGCTTTGCAGGAAACCGCGTTCGTCCATTTCAGCGGCCTGCAGCGCGCTGGTGATGCGATAGCGATAGCCCTTCTGGATCGCCTCATCCTTCCAGACCAGCGGGAAAATCCGCCACATTGGCGAATAGTCGAGGTTGATCGTTGGGATACCACCCAGCACGTTGAGGGGACCACCTTCACCGCTCAGTGCGCTGACCAGGCCCTGGCGATGCGGATTGTCCTTGCCGGTCGGCCCGTTGACGACGACGACGATACGCTCGGCGGCTTCACCCGGCGACGCATCTTCCAGCGCGAAGGGCAGATCCGCCAGTGCCGGTGCAAAGGTGGCGGTTTCCAGGCTAGCGACCAGCGGATTATTGGCTTCGGTCGACAAATAGAAGATCGGCTTGTCGAAGGTGTAGCCAAGCGTCAGCTTCAGCGTCACGGTTTCATCGCGCGGGCAGATCGCCACAACCTTGTCATGCACCTTGGCATGATCGACATTGCCGTCGCACATCGTGTTGAGTTCGGCCTCGGTCGCTTGCGACACGACCGGCGCATTGAGGATCACCGACTTCGACGAATTGTCGATATAGACCATTGGCGAATAGGCTGCATCGCCGACCGAACCCGGCTGAAAGCTCTTCGGCGGAAACGGGTTGGCTGCAGCGCCAGGAACAATCGACAGCACCGGCTTGAAATCAACCGAACCGGCGTTGAACGTGAAGCTGCCGTCCTTTTCGATCGTCGCATGGCGGGTGGCAGCACCGGTCAGGCTATAGGCCATTTTCGGCGAATAGTTGACGCCGTGCAGGTTCGACAGATTTTCATCGGTCGTGTCGGTGATGATGAACCACACCGGCGTGCCATTCTTCAGCTTGCCCTTGCGCAGCGGCAAGGTTGCGGTGCCCTTTTCCAGATCGATATTTGCCGATTTCATCAGCACAACCGGCCCCAGAAATTCAGGCTTCACTTCAGAAGGCGAAGGCTGGGCCGTGATCGTGCGCTGATCAGGATAGATTGATGCGGGTGCGCGGCGAATTTCCGACAGCGGCCGCCCTTCCTTGCCGCGGACGACAACGTCAGCGTTGGCCGGCATAGCTGCAGCAATGGCGACCAGGGCGGCCGCACCTGCAAGCAGGGTGAATTTGGTAAAGCGTGCTTTTGGCATGAGGCCACTCCCGGTTGTTGGCGTGCGGCCACCTCCAGAAAATCCTGTCGACCGCTGCATCCTTATCGCCCCGGGCTGCCGTTCAATGCTTTCAGGATGCCGTTGCTTTTGCGAAACCTTGCGGTGAGATGAATAATTTCACGATATTATTTCGTTAGAGCGCCAGAACCCGCAATATCACGATAGCACACGGCTCCAAGTTGGGCGTAGAAGGCCTCGCAGGAGCTGCCCGATGATGCCCTTAAAAGCGCTGCACCCTTGGAGTTTGATGCTGCAGCGCGGGCAGCCTGACCCCCCGATGCCCATGACGTTGGTAACGCTGCGCGGGACAGAAGGCGCGTGCGCGGACGAAGTTGCTTTTTACACCGATGCCGAATTTGACGCCCTGGTCGATTGGGCAAAATCTGGCCTGTTTGTCATGGCTTTTGTCGCTCGAGAACGTGACGAACTAGTCCTGCTATGCACTGAATCAGTCGAAGCGATGCGGCTGCAAGTGAACCTATTGCCACTGGTCGTCGCCGGTCTAGCCCAGGCCGATATTCGGTCTGTCGCCACGCTCAGATTGGCTGGCCGCCCCATCCCAATGCACTGACGTTTCCGGCGATTGCGATTCGGCAATTTCGAGCAGTTGGGCAGTAAGACTATCTGGATATTGCGGTTTTTTGGCGCGCGCCCCCCGATTGCGTGACCATGCAGCGCGCCAAGATGATATAAAGTGTCGCCATCCAGACCGCAGCGCACGGCAGTAACGCCGTGCAGCGGCTGGGTCAGACCTTGGGGGTCGACATGAATATTCACCTACCCGCGACGGCGGCGTTCCGCGCCGAAACGGGCGCAATAGCCTATGATTCGATTAGCTTTTCCGGCAAGCCGAAAGCGCAACGACTCTCGCAACCGCAAAGCCGAATTGAAGTGATTCGCCACGCTGGTGTCGTCGGCCCGTTTACCGCGACAGCTTCGGGCCATCACGCAGACTATGACGCGTTGATGCTCAACCTGACATCATCGGGCCGCATGCGAGGGCGGATCGGTGACACCAAAATCGACAAGACACTGCAGCGCGGCCATGTCAGCTTCGTGCCCGGCCAATGCCCGGTCGTGCTTGAATTTCCGGCCAATCATCACGCGCTGGGACTGTTCATGCCGAGCAGCGAAATGCGGCACATGACGGCTGAATTAGGCGCCAATCCGGTCGGCCCCATCGCGAGTGAGCGCCAGGAACGACTCGCCCAGATCATGGCCATGATCGAAACGGAGATTCGCGCGCCCGGTTTTGCCGCTGATCTGATGATCGATGGGCTGGTGCGCGCGATCGGTGCAATTCTGGTCCGGCATGAATCGCTGCCTTTGGTGGATGATTCGAGCCGAATCCATCTCTCGCCCGTGCGGCTGGCGCGCGTCATCGACTTTATCGAATCGCGACTCGATGAAGAAATCAGCCTGGCAGATATGGCCACCGTCGCTGGCCTCTCGGCATTCCATTTCTCGCGCGTGTTCAAGATGGCGACCGGGGAGACGCCGTACCATTTCCTCGGATCGCGTCGGCTTGGCCGCGCCCGATCACTATTGCTGAATAGTGAATTGCCGCTTGCCGAGCTGGCGCTGAGCTGCGGCTTTGCCAGTCAATCGCATTTCACGGCAGCCTTTACCAAGGCAATGGGCATGCCGCCCGGCCGCTATCGCAAGCAAATTGCAGACTAATCGCGATTTGTCGCATTTTGGGGCGGCACCCCTTTCTGCGCCGCTAACGCCAAAGCAATTTGCGAATAAACAGCACAGCCTTCGAAAGCGGGCCCCGCAGCGTGGCGCTATTCAACACCCCTCATTGTAAGGGGTTTGGCCATGCGTTCTATGATCTCGACTGTTCGTTTCGCCAGTGCTGCGGCGATTTTGGCATTAACGGCGGGCGGCACGGCCTATGCGCAGGATGATGCCCAGGCACCAGCACCAGCGGCGGGCGAATGGGTACCCCTGAACAGCAGCCGGTTCGGCGATGAGCTCACCGAAAAATGGATCCCCGTGCCCAATGGTGATAGCGGCGCACCGCGCCAGGGCTGGCTTGCCACCGCTGACGGCTTTTTCACCCGCGAAGTGCATCTTGCCGCTGCCTATACCCAGTCGCCTGGGCCAGATTCCTGGGGCGTTCTCGGCCGTTTCCATTATCCCTTCAGCCGCCGCCTCTGGGCCGGGATTGAAGTGCCCTTTTATCAGGAATCGCAGCGGCGCGGCAACTTTGGCGATATCACGCTCACCACGCAGGTGATGCTCGCTGAAAAGCGCAACCTGTCGATCAACGCCGGGGTCGGCTGGCGCCTGCCAACCGGATCGGTCGTCCAGGGCAACAAGGTTTTTGCAGCACAGCCACAGATCAACCTCTGGACTGATGTGGGCAGAGGCTTTTCGATCCGCGGACGGGTGGCCTATGAATTTGCTGACCGCAATCTGCCCGACAATTTTGTGCTCAATGCGTCAATCGGCCAGACCGTGACGCCACACAGCCCCGCCCCCTTTGGCGATCTGACCTGGTATGTTGCCGCCAATTGGCGTGAACCGACCACGGGGCGCGGCAATAGTTTTGTCAGCATCACGCCGGGCATGCGTACCCATGTTGGCAATAATCTGTTCCTGTTGGCCGGAGTGGAGTTTCCCGTCATCAACAGGAACGAGTCGTTCAACGAGCGTTATATCCTACAGCTCGTTCAGGGCTTTTGACCGATCTGGGTTTTTAACCGACCAAGCTCTTAACCGAATCGTCGTCGCGCCCATCATCCCCGTGCGCGGCGGCGATACTCCGCCGGGGTAACCCCCATTCTTTCGCGGAAACGCGCGGAAAAATGGGCATGGGTGGCAAAGCCCGATTTTTGGGCAATTTCGGCAATTGGCGCGTCGCTATGCTGCAACAAATGCTTCGCGGCGCGCAGCCGTTCGTTGAGCAGAAAGGCATAAGGCGGCAGCCCCGTGCTTTCGCGAAATGCCCGGACAAAATGATATCGACTATAGCCAGCGATCTGGGCGAGATCGCTGAGCGAAATCCGCTCGGCCAGATTGCCACGCATATAGTCACGCACCCGCGAGATCGTTGGCCGTGTCAGTGTCAGCTTGGATGGCATCCGGAATGCAGCGCCATTGGTCGATGTGGTGGCTAATCGAATCAACAGCGCATCGAGATAAAATTCGGCAACCGTTTCCCATTCGGGCTGCCCGCGCGACGCGAGCATCAATTCGAACAGCCGGGCAACATGGGGATCGGGCCGACCAATCGCCTCAGCAAAGCCAACGCTGCGCGGATCGCGATCAAAATTTTCGGCGACCATGTCGGCGAAGCGATCTGGGGCGATATAGAGATGGGCAAAGGCAATCGGCCCCTGTGTCTGCCACCGATAGATGCTGCCGCTTTCAACCGTCGTGCTGGCCCCATCAAGCGCATCGACTGTCCGGCGTGCTCCACCCCCGGTGCGCTCGATCCGCTTTGGGCCGCCCTGGTGCAGAATGATAAGATGATGATCAAGCGCTGGCTGGCGCATGTCGGGATTGGTGTCCGACCAGGATTGCAGCGAGGCGCGATCGAGATACGCGGGTTCTGGGAAATGCGTCGCTTCATCAAACGCCATCGCCCCCGAATAGCGCGTCATTGGCGCAGACCTCGCCCAGTCGCGCCACTGTTCCGGGCGAATCTTCGCTGAATTCAAATCGACAACTGACACGGCCTGCACCCTCCCAAGAGCTTTCCGCAACAGTTGACGATAGGGGCATTGCCTTGCCGAGCAACCAGCGAAACCGCCGGAATGTGCGACAGATTCGAATTATGGTATCAAATCGTCTTCAAAGCCGCGTCGGCAGCGGCCTTGGGGCTTTATTCCAGCCGCTGATCGAGACGGAGGCAGGGCAATGCTATCGTCGGCGCAACCGTGCAGCCAGGCTCCGCAGGGCTGGCTTCTGCGGCGTGATTGCCAATCGGCTTTCGCTATCGCCGCTATGGTGATCAAAATAAACGACCTCGCCATTCTCGATCGCCTTGAGCCGGGCATAGGGCAGACGGGGAGATATTTCCTGCCGCACCAATGTCTCGGGATCGATGATGCAGATCATGAATCCGCCTGAAACGAAGCTGGAGGCATAAACCTTGCCCTCATGAAGCAATGCCGGCGGCAAATAGCGATAATTGCCCCGCGGCTCACGGCCATCAATCTTCAGCAAGCCGCAGCCCGGGCCGCCCCTGCCGACTTCCAGAATGTCATCCCAGTTGAGCCGTTCGTCCGTCATCACGCTTTGTCCCGCATTCATGCCTGCGCCCTATTTATCGCCATGTACCAGAATCTTGGCCCGGTCCGCCAGCCGCGCGACCGCAGCACCATGGATGCCGGGCGTGGTCGCCAGCAGCCCAAAGGCCTGGGCGCTAGGCGTATTAAAGGCAAGCGGCGCGCCAAACGCATCAGTGACGGTCGCCCCGGCCTCCATCGCGATCAACGCAGCGGCGGCAATGTCCCATTCAAAACCCCAGCGCAGCGTTGCCACCAGATCGGCTTCATCGGCGGCGACCATCGCAATTCTGAGCGCGATCGAATTGGGTTTGGCGACCAGCACCAGATCGCTGTCGGCGCTGGGCAGGACATCATTGGGCACCCGCGCACCCGCAAATTGCGTGCGCCCGCCCGCGCGCACCGGCTGGCCGTTACGGTGAGCGCCCGCCCCCATCGCCGCGCTCCACACTTCGCCGCGCGCCGGCGCATCGAGCACGCCGATCACCGGCAGCCCCTGGTCGACCAGCGCGATCGACACCGCCCAGCCCGGCCGACCGCGTAGATAATCGCGCGTGCCATCAATCGGATCGACCACCCATAACCGCCGGCACGCGAGCCGATCCGCATTGTCGGCGGTCTCCTCGGACAGCCAGCCCGCTTCGGGATCGAGCGCGAACAATCGCGTGCGGAGTAACGCATCGACCTCCAGATCGATATCGCTGACCGGGTTGCCGGGTGATTTCTCCCAGCGGCTGAAATCGTCGCTCCAGCGCGCCATTGCCAGGCGGCCAGCTTCAGCAGCAATCGCCGCGACGGCATCGACCAGGGTATCAGCCACTCGCCACCGTCATCCCCTCCACCAGCAGCGTCGGCACATTGATGCCATAGCGGAAATCGAGATCATTGGCGGGCGTGAGCGCCAGGAACATGTCCTTCAAATTACCCGCAATGGTGAATTCGGCGACGGGCCGGGTCAATTCGCCGTCCTCGATCAAGAAGCCTGCCGCCCCGCGGCTATAATCGCCAGTGACGCCATTCACGCCCATGCCGATCAGCTCAGTGATATAGACGCCGCGCTTGATCCCGCCGATCAGCGTTTCGGGCGGCATATGGCCTGCCGCCATGTGCAAATTGCTCGGCGACACGCCCGGCCCGCCGCCTACCCCGCGCGCGGCATGCCCCGTCGGCTCAAGCCCCAATTGCCGCGCAGAACCGCTGTCGAGCAGCCAGGTTTCCAGCATCCCGTCATCGACGATGCACACCGGCGACACCGGCAATCCCTCACCATCAAACGGGCGGGATCGCAGGCCATGCGGGCGGTGCGGATCGTCGAGCACCGACACGCCCGAACCAAACACCCGGCTGCCAAGCGCATCGAGCAAAAAGCTGGTCTTGCGGGTAATCGATTGGCCGGCAATCGCGCCGATTAAATGCCCCAGCAAGCTGCTGCCCACGCGCGGATCGAACACAACTGGCAACGGCCCGCTCTCAATTCGGCCGGGTGACAGCCGGGCCACGGCGCGCGCGCCTGCCCGCGCCCCGACGATACCGGCATCTTCAAGCCGGCTGAGATGGCGGGCGCTATGATAGGCATAGTCGCGCTGCATGTCGTTGCCCGCCCCCGCCAGGACGCTCGCCGAGACGCCGTGGCTGGAAACACTATGCCCGCCGACAAAGCCATGGCTGGTCGCCAGCGCCATCACCGATCGCGCCGCACTGGCGCTGCCGCCTTCGCTATTGGAGACACCAGGCACAGCACGGGCAGCATCCTCCGCCGCCAGCGCGCGTGCCTTCAGCACATCGGGCGACACGTCTGCCCCGTCGTCCAGGTCAAGATGCGGCGGCTTGCCGTGCAGCAATCGATCAGCCGGGGCCAGCCCAGCCCATTCATCCTCTGGTGCTTCGCGGGCCATCGCCATCGCCCGCTCAACCAGCGTATCGATCGATTGCACCGACAGGTCCGATGTCGACACGCTCGCGTTTCGCCGCCCGACAAAAACCCGCAGCCCAAGCTCCGCGCTTTCTGACCGGCCGACATCTTCCAGCGCCCCCAGCCGAACCGAAACATCCAGCGCGGTATCAGCGGCGAACACAGCATCAGCGGCATCGGCACCAGCGGCCATAGCGCGAGCGACGATTTCATGCGCCCGGTCACAGGCTTGGTTTGGTGTGTACATCCCCCCGACTTAGTCGGCCTGCGCTGATAATTGAACCACCCCTGGATCAGAATATCGTCGCGGTCCCCACCACCAGGCACGCAGCCGCCATCAACAATCCCGCGCCACGGTTCGATCGGAAGCGCGTCAGCGCATTGTCGCCGTTATCGGGCACCAGCGTCAGCACTTGCCAGCCAAGGTGCCCGGCCACCGGCAGCAACGCCGCGAGCGCCAGCGGATCGGGCCGGACCAGCCAGATCGCGCCCGCCCATAATGCCAGCGCCAGCGCGTAGAATCCGCCAACGCCGCCGCGCACATGCGCGCCCATCGCCCGCGCTGACGATCGGATGCCGACCATTGCATCATCCTCGCGGTCCTGCAGCGAATAGATGGTGTCATAGCCAACCACCCAGGCGATCGCGCCACCATAAAGCAGCAGTCCCGCCCCACCCAGCGCCCCCGAAACCTCCACCCAGCCTACCAGCGCCGCCCAGGAAAAAACCATCCCGAGCCAGGCCTGGGGCCACCAGGTAATCCGCTTCATGAACGGATAGGCCGCCACCGGCGCCAGACTGGCCAGTGCGACGATCGCAGCGGGCAGATGGAGCTGCAGCAGCACGACCAGCCCGATCAGGCACAGCGCGACCAGCCAGATCCACGCCGCCTTCAGCGACACCGCCCCGCTGGCGAGCGGCCGGTTGCGCGTCCGTTCGACCTGCGCATCAAGATCGCGATCGACAATATCATTATAGACGCACCCCGCCCCCCGCATCGCAATCGCCCCGAGCAACAGCCAGAGGATCAGGTCCCAGCGCGCGACCGCCCCACCCGCAAGCATCACCCCCCACGCACCGGGCCAAAACAACAGCCACCAGCCAATCGGCCGATCAAGCCGCGCCAGCGATGCGAACGGCCGCGCACCGGGCGGCAGGAGCCCCAGGGCACCGCTGAGTTCGCTGTCGGGGACGGAGGTGTTCGGCGTGGCGGGGGGGCTGGTCATTGGGGGGCGGCATAGCTTGTGGGGTGTGGCGGTGGCAACGGCTAGGGGTACCACGGCGGCGCCGATGCCGAGGGGTTCAGCCGCTCAATCGGCAAACCGATCAATGCCGTCACCCCGGGCTCGACCTGGGGTCCCGCTGCTCCACCGGAGCCGGCTCATGGCAGGTAACGCCAACCTTTATCGTGCCAGAAGGAGAGTGCCAGCGGCCCATTAATTGCCATTCCTCTTTTCCCTCTCCCCTCGGGAGTTCGGGGGCGGCCATGCCCCCGGCATGGCCTGATCAGCACGGAGTGCTCATCACCCCGAGCGGGTTGCGAAGACTTGGGTCACGCCACTTCAGCGCAGTCCTAGTCGTACCTAGGTGAGGGGATCGCCCTATCAACAGCGCTGAACCCCTCATCCTGCCTTCTCCCAATGGGAGAAGGGTAGAACGGCAACGTTCGGCCAGAAGACCGGCCAGTCTGTAATCACCCCAAAGTCAGCCCTCCGGCATGCCTAAGTTACCTGCCATTTGCGGACAATGCAGATCCACGTAGCTGCACCAAAAATGCCAAATCTCCTGGACCGCCACCATACCGTTCCGGGTTGGGGTGAGTCTGTTCGCTTCGTGTCGGGCTGGCCGGTATGTGGGGTCGCTGATCGGTGCCACAATGACCGGTGGGTGTCCGAACTGGTCAGCGGTTATGTCGATTACAAAGCCATTCGCCTCAACCCAGGCATGGCCCATCCACCCATCGGCGGTGAACAGGCCGCAATCCTCACTAACGGTCCCCGGTGCCTGCTTTGGGGGCTGGCCACTTTGTAGCTTAGCCTCGATCCCGCATCGATGAAGTGCCTTCATGAGAAACATGCTTGATCGAACACAAGTCCATTGGGCCGCCACGGTCGGCGGGGGTGCCCCCCATGCCTGATGCCAGCGTGACCAATGGGGGATCAAGAACGTCCTGGCGGTAGTCGCGACAGCGAAGAGCATCAGCTAACGTCCGCTAATCATTCTTCTAAATCAATAGTCTAGCGTCGGCGTCACACCAACATTGGCCGGGCTCACCCCCGTTACCCCGGATCGAGCCCCGGGACACCGCCCGCACCGGCAACGATGCGAGCGGCAGAACCCTGATCGTTACGCCTTAACGCGGTGCAGCGCGCACAGCTTATTGCCGTCGGGATCGCGCAGATACGCCAGATAGAGCGGGCCCATTGCGCCTTGGCGGATGCCGGGCGCATCTTCGCAGGCCGTGCCGCCCGCGGCCAGACCGGCGGCGTGCCAGGCATTGGCGGCTTCGGGTGAATCGACAGCAAAGCCAATCGTCGCGCCATTGCCGTGGCAGGCAGGCTCGCCATCAATCGGCTTTGAGATCGAGAAAATGCCGGTGGGATTGACCCAGAACACGCGACCCTTGTCGTCCTGGTTGCCTGCCGGATAGCCAAGCGCGCCGAGCGTCGCGTCATAAAATTTCTTGGACGTGGCGAGGTCGTTGGCACCAAGCATGATGTGACTGAACATATCGATTCATTCCTTCGGTCTGCGGGACTGTTGCTGAACGCGACGCAGCCTTACGGCTTGATTGCGGCCAAATCCACTTGCCTGACATGCAGCAACGATCATTTGCGTGCGTCCTTGCGACGGTGACGGGAGCAACAGCTATCACCGCACAGCCTGAGTTGATCTCTCACCGCCAAACTCTAAAACCCAGCCCATGCAAACCGATATCGAGATCGCGCGGTTGACGCCGCTTCAGCCCATCGCCGCCATTGCCGCCAAGGCGGGCATTCCGGAAAGCGCCATCGAACCCTATGGGCGGCACAAGGCCAAGGTCGATCTAACCGCCCTCCCCACCCAGCCTGACCGCGGGCCCGGCCATCTGATTTTGGTTACGGCGATCAGCCCCACCCCGGCGGGCGAGGGCAAGACGACCACCTCGGTTGGCCTCGCTGATGCGCTCAACCTGACCGGGCGCAAGACAATGCTGTGCCTGCGCGAACCCTCGCTCGGCCCCTGTTTCGGGCAAAAGGGCGGCGCAACCGGCGGCGGCCATGCCCAGGTGGTGCCGATGGAAGATATCAATCTGCACTTCACCGGCGATTTCCACGCGATCACCGCCGCGCATAACCTGCTGGCGGCGCTGCTCGACAACCATATTTACTGGGGCAATGCGCTGGGCATCGATGTCCGCCGGGTCGTCTGGCGACGGGTGATCGACATGAATGATCGCGCGCTGCGCCAGATCGTGCAGTCGCTGGGCGGCACGGGCAACGGATTCCCGCGCGAATCGGGGTTTGACATCACCGTTGCCTCCGAAGTGATGGCGATCCTGTGCCTAGCGCGTGATCTGGATGATCTGCGCGTGCGGCTGGGACGGATTGTGGTGGGTTATACCCGCGATCGTCAGCCGGTCACCGCTGCTGAGCTGAAGGCGGATGGCGCGATGGCGGTGCTGCTGAAGGAGGCGATCAAGCCTAATCTGGTGCAGACCCTGGGCGGCAACCCTGCCTTCATCCATGGCGGCCCGTTCGCCAATATCGCGCATGGCTGCAATTCAGTGATCGCGACGCGGGCGGCGCTGGGGCTGGCGGACTATGTCGTTACCGAAGCCGGGTTCGGTGCCGATCTGGGCGCGGAGAAATTCTTCGACATCAAATGCCGCCAGACCGGCCTCGCGCCCGCTGCGGTGGTGATCGTCGCCACGGTGCGCGCGCTGAAAATGAATGGCGGCGTCGCCAAGGCCGATCTTGGCCGCGAGGATGTCGACGCCGTCAATCGCGGCGCGGTCAATTTGGTGCGGCATATTGAGAATGTCCGCCAGTTCGGCGTGCCTGCGGTGGTGGCGATCAACCATTTCGGCACCGACAGCGACGCCGAGATTCAGGCGCTGCGCGCTATCGCTGGCGCGCACGGCGTGCAGGCGATCCTGTGCCGTCACTGGGCCGAAGGCGGCGCTGGCGCGACTGAGCTTGCCGATGCCGTCGCCGCGCTGGCCGAGGCAGGATCGGCACAGTTCGCCCCGCTCTATGACGATGGCCTGCCGCTGTTCGACAAGATCAAAACGGTCGCGACCCGGCTTTACCGCGCGGGGCACGTCGATGCCGAACCCGCAATCGTCGCGCAGCTCGCGCGGTTCGAAGCGGCGGGGTTCGGCCATCTGCCCGTCTGCATCGCCAAGACGCAGTACAGCTTTTCCACCGACCCAACCGCGCTCGGCGCGCCGACCGGCCACACCGTCCATATCCGCGACGTCCGGCTGGCAGCGGGGGCAGGCTTTGTCGTGGCGGTGTGCGGGGAGATCATGACGATGCCCGGCCTGCCGCGCGTGCCCGCCGCCGAAGCGATCGGGTTCGATGATCAGGGGCGGATCGAGGGGCTGTTTTAGGGCGACCGCGCGTTTTTGGCCGTGCAATGCCGGATCAGCGCTGGTGGTGATTAGCGGTTATCCAGCATTAGTCCTTAAGTTCGGCAAGCCAACCATTTGCGGTGAGGTCCGGCTGGACCGATTCTTCCCCATCAGCAAAACCTGCCTCCCAAGGGAACAGCCCACTGCTGTCGGGCCAAATCAAATGAAGACAAGGGAACTCGTCACCGCGATAAAACCAACGCGACCACCCAAGATGCTCAGCGTAATAACGCTTCGTGACCCGAAAGAGATAAGCGTCAGCGTTGCCGAACAACCCGGCAGTTCGCACGCCGACCCGGTATGGCCAACCCTGTTTCACGTCGCGAAACGCATCCCACAGGATGTCGTGGGCGACTTCGTTTTCCAGACCGAACAGAATTAACTCAGGGATCTGGTACCCGAACCAAAAGCCGGTCGAATACGAGAAGCTGGGCAAAACACCTTCAGAGTCGAAAACAGACGTGTCGAACCACCCATTCTCCCTGATCTGCGCAAGGAAGCGACGCTCCTGATCGTCGAGTTCTGCGTCACTAAACGAAATCGCTGTCTCCATAGACTAATTGTACGCGAGATCGCCGTGTCCGCAACTGGAGCGTAACCCGCCGTGGCGTTGCCACCTCCCCCACCGCCCTCTCCAGCCAATCCCCCATTTGCCCTAGTGGCGAATCTCCGCTGCCCGGCTATAAATGCGGCAGGCCATAATGGAGATATCCCGATGACGCAGAGCCCCTGGCAGCACAGCCGCAGCGCCGGCATTGCCGATGACATTGATTTCGAGATCAAGGGCCAGGAACTCCAGTTCGTCGAAATCGAGCTTGATCCCGGCGAAAGCGCGGTCGCCGAAGCGGGTGCCTTTGTCTGGAAGGACGCCGCGATCGGCATGACGACGGTGTTCGGCGATGGCAGCGGCGATACGGGCGGCGGGTTCATGGGTAAGCTGCTCGGCGCCGGCAAAAGACTAGTGACGGGCGAAAGTCTGTTCACGACGGTGTTCACCCATAATGGCCAGGGCAAGGCGCGGGTCGCCTTTGCCGCGCCAACGCCCGGCGCGATCCTGCCGATCAAGCTAGACGATCTGGGCGGCACCTTGATCTGCCAGAAGGACGCGTTTCTGGCGGCCGCCAAGGGGGTGTCGATCGGCATTCAGTTTCAGCGCCGCGTGATGACTGGGCTGTTCGGCGGCGAAGGCTTCATCATGCAAAAGCTGGAGGGCGATGGCTGGGTGTTCGTTCAGATGGGCGGCACCGTCGTCGAACGCACGCTGGCGGCTGGCGAAGAATTGCACGTCGACACCGGCTGCCTCGCGGCCTACACCCCCAGCGTTACCTTCGATCTGGTCACAGCGGGTGGGGTCCGCAGTGTGTTGTTCGGTGGCGAGGGGCTGTTTTTCGCGCGGTTGACCGGGCCGGGCAAGGTGTGGATCCAGTCGCTGCCCTTTTCGCGATTGGCGGGCCGAATGCTCGCCGCAGCGGGCCCACGCGGCCAGAACCGGGGTGAGGGTTCAGTGCTTGGCGGGCTTGGCGACTTGATCGGCGGGAATGATTAGCAGCATCAGGCTTTAGCGCTCGGGTGCCGGGTCCACGATCTGCCGGGGGGGCAGATTGTCGTCGACACGCACCAAATGACAGCTGATGGCCAGACGATCGGATGCGCATTCAAGGGGGATATGAGTCATGTTGGCAATCGATCAAAGCCCGGCCACGGGCGGGGAACAGGCGGTGCGCAATGCCGAAATCCTGGCCTGTGGGCGCGCCGTCATCACTGACGAAGCCGAAGCGCTTGAGGCGCTGAGCCACGCCATTGACGAGAATTTCGTCGCGGCGGTTGAGGCGCTGATGGGCACAGACCGCCGCGTCGTTGTCTCCGGCCTCGGCAAATCGGGGCATGTCGGTCGCAAGATTGCCGCCAGCTTTGCCTCCACCGGCACGCCGGCCTTTTTCATGCATGCAGCCGAAGCAGCACATGGCGATCTGGGCATGATCATGCCGGGCGATACGTTGCTGCTGCTGTCCATGTCGGGCGAAACGCGCGAGCTGAAGCAAGTCGTCACTTATGCAGCAGAGGCCGGGATCACCATCGTCGCGATCGGATCAAAACCGTCATCGACGATCATGCAGCTGGCCGATGTCAAACTGCTCATCCCGCCAGTCCGCGAAGCGTGCCCGGAGAATATCTCCCCCACCACATCAGCGATCATGATGCTCGCCATGGGCGATGCGCTGGCCATCGCGATGATGAACCAGCGGGGTGTTTCGCGCACCAAGCTCAACATGCTCCACCCCGGCGGCGCGATCGGCCAGCGCCTCGCCCGTGTGTCGTCGCTGATGCATAGCAAGGACGAATTGCCGCTGGTCAAACGCGCCACGCCGATGCGGGATGTTGTCCTAACCATCACGGCGCACAGCCTGGGTATTGCCGGTGTCATCGATGATGCCGGCAACTTGGTCGGCGTGATCACCGATGGCGATTTGCGGCGTCATGCCGACAATCTGTTTGACCGGGATGCGCAAGCAGTGATGACGCAAAATCCATCGACCGTCGATGTCTCCTGCTTCGTCGAAGACGCGTTGCAGACGATCGAGGCGAACAAGATTACCGCGCTGTTCGTCACCCATTCGCTCAATCCCCGCCTGCCGGTCGGGCTGATCCATATTCATGACATTCTCCGTTCCGGCCTGCGCTGAAGCGTGATGGCCTTGCCCGACCGAGCCGCGCCATTGCGCGCGGCGATTATCATTCCCGCGCGCTATGCCTCCACCCGCTATCCGGCAAAGCCACTGGCGATGCTGCGCGGGCCAGGGCAAATGGCAAAGCCCCTGCTTGCCTGGACGCTTGATGCTGCCCGCGCGGTTCGCGGTGCCAGCGCGGTGTATGTCGCCACGGACCACCCGCTGATCGCCGACGCGGCAACGGCCGCCGGTGCGCCGGTGCTGATGACGCCCGCCGCCTGCGCCAACGGTACCGAGCGCTGCGCCGCGGCGCTGGGTGCGCTGCCTGATCCCGCCGACATCATCATCAATTTCCAGGGCGACGCGCTGCTGACCCCGCCCTTTGTGGTCGAGGCGCTGATTGAGGCGATGGCCAATGATCCCGCCATCCAGGTCGCAACGCCAGTAATCCGCGCCTCCCCAGCGGTGCAGCGCCGCCTGATCGAGGATCAGCGCGCCGGGCGGGTTGGCGGCACCACCGTCACCTTTGGCCAGCATCATGATGCGCTGTATTTCTCCAAATCAGTGATCCCGCATCTGCCGCCCGCCCGGATCGGCGATCCAGCGTTGCCGCTGTTTTTCCACATCGGTGTCTATGCCTATCGCGTGGCCGCGCTGCAGGGCTATGCGGCGCTGCCCGTCGGCACGCTGGAGCTGCTCGAAGGGCTGGAACAATTGCGCTTCCTGGAATCAGGCAAGCCCGTCCGGATTGTCGAAGTCCGCGATCCGGGGCATGACCTTTGGGAGCTCAACAATCCCGAAGATATTCCCTTTATCGAAGCCATATTGGCAGATCGCGACGCAGCATGACGACCATACCCACCCCTACCCTATTGTGCGGCCGCCCAGTCGGGATCGATCAGCGGCTGTTCGTGATTGCCGGCCCCTGCGTCATCGAAAGCGAAGCAATGGCGCTGTCGACGGCCACAACGCTGAAAGGCATCGCCGAACGGCTGGGCATCTTGCTCATTTACAAAAGCTCGTTCGACAAGGCCAATCGCACCTCAGCCAGCTCGTTTCGTGGGCCGGGCATGGAAGAGGGGCTTCGCATCCTGGAAAAGGTCAAACGCGAAACAGGCATGCCGGTGCTCACCGATGTGCACGAAACCAGCCAGGTCAGCGCCGTCGCCAGCGTGGTCGATGTGCTGCAGACCCCCGCCTTTCTGGCCCGCCAAACCGATCTGATCGAAGCTGTTGCCAGCTGCGGTAAGCCCGCCAACATCAAAAAGGGCCAGTTCATGGCCCCGCACGACATGATCCATGTCGCCACCAAAGCGCGCGCCGCAGCCGCAGAGGCGGGACGCGAAGCCACCCTGCTCGTGACCGATCGCGGCGCCAGCTTTGGCTATAATAATCTGGTGTCGGACATGCGCGGCCTTGTCATCATGCGCGAAACGGGTTGTCCGGTGGTGTTTGATGCGACCCATTCCGTCCAGCTGCCCGGCGGGCTTGGCACGACAAGCGGTGGCCAGCGCGAATTCGTCGCCCCGCTCGCGCGCGCCGCCGTCGCGGTGGGCATTTCCGGGCTGTTCATGGAAATGCACCCCGATCCTGACAATGCCAAGTCAGACGGGCCCAATGCCGTCCCGCTTGATCAGGCCGAAGCGCTGCTGACGCACTTGCTGGCGATTGATCATTTGGTCAAAAGCGGCGCGGGCGGCTGATCCCGACGGCCGGACTATTTCAGTCACCGGCCCCGGCACTGGCAGCGATCGACCGCAAATAGCCGCCATAATCATTCTGCCCATAGGCAGCCGCCAGCGCCTCCAGCGCGGCACGGTCGATCCGCCCCTGCCGAAACGCGATTTCTTCCGGGCAGGCGATTTTGAAGCCCTGACGTTTCTCAAGAATGCGGACAAATTCGGCCGCTTCCAGCAGCGCTTCCGGCGTGCCTGTGTCGAGCCAGGCAATGCCCCTGCCCAGCGATTCGACATAGAGCGTATCCGCATCAAGATAATGGCGGATCACGTCCGTGATCTCCAGCTCGCCCCGGGCAGAGGGTTTGAGCGTCCGGGCAATCGCCGGCGCCTGACCATCACAGAAATACAACCCGGTCACGGCCCAATTTGATTTTGGCTGAACCGGCTTTTCCTCAACGCTAATCGCCTTGTTCAGCCCATCGAACTCAATCACCCCGTAACGCTGCGGATCCTGAACATGATAAGCAAAAACTGAAGCGCCCTGCATCCGATCAAGCGCCTGCGCGAACAGGCCGGCAATGCCGTTCCCATAAAAGACATTGTCGCCTAAAATCAGCGCTGACGGCGCCCCCGCCAGGAAATCAGCACCGATGATATAGGCCTGCGCCAGCCCCTCTGGCTTGGGTTGCGCGGCATAGCTGATCGATATCCCCCATTTCGATCCGTCGCCCAGCAATTCTTCAAACCGGGGCAAATCCGCAACGGTGGAAATCAGCAGAATCTCTTTGATCCCGGCCAGCATCAGCGTGGTCAGCGGGTAATAGATCATCGGCTTGTCATAGATCGGCATCAACTGCTTCGACACGACCTGGGTCATCGGGTGCAGCCGCGATCCGGTGCCACCCGCCAGGATGATCCCCTTCATGATGCTCTCCGCAACTGGCGAACGCTGCTGCCAGGCGTCATCGATGCGCCGATACCCAGCCGCTGGGTATCGTATTGCCGATTGATGATGTCCTGCCACCAGCCGCTATTGTCGAGATACCATTGCACCGTGGCATCAATGCCGCTGGCAAAGTCATGCTGCGGTCGCCAGCCCAAATCGCGGTGCGCCTTGGCGGCATCAATCGCATAGCGCTGATCATGGCCGGGGCGGTCAGCGACAAAGCTGATCTGTTCGGCATAGGACCGGCCATCGAAGCGCGGATGGCGTCGATCGAGCACGGCACAGATGCGGCGAACGACATCGATGTTCCGCTGTTCGGCATTACCGCCGATATTATAGGTCTCACCCGGATGGCCCGCCTCAATCACGCGGTGCAGCGCCCGCGCATGATCATCGACATGCAACCAGTCACGCACATTCGATCCATCGCCATAGACGGGCAAGGCCTGCCCGCAGAGCGCGCGAATGATGATCAGCGGGATCAGTTTTTCAGGAAATTGATAGGGGCCGTAATTGTTCGAACAATTGGTGACCAGCACTGGCAAGCCAAAGCTATGTCCCCAGGCACGGACGAGATGGTCCGACGCTGCCTTTGACGCCGAATAGGGCGAGCGTGGATCATAGGGCGTGGTTTCGGTGAAAAGCCCGGTCGGGCCCAGCGATCCATAAACCTCATCGGTCGAAATATGGTGGAAGCGAAACGCCGCCTGATCGGCAGCCCCGAGCGATTGGAAATAGCCAAGCGCCTGTTGCAGCATCGTGAAGGTGCCGACAATGTTGGTTTGGACAAACACGCCAGGCCCATCGATCGACCGGTCGACATGGCTCTCTGCGGCCAGATGGGCGATGACCTGCGGCTGAAAATCGGCGATCGTCCGCGCGACAAGGTCAGCATCGCAGATATCGCCCTGGACAAAATCATACCGGCTGTGTCGGACGACGGAATCAAGCGATGCCAGATTGCCGGCATAGGTCAGCTTGTCGATATTCAGCAGCACATGATCCGATCCCGTAATCAGGTGACGAATCAAGGCTGAGCCGATGAAACCGGCCCCACCGGTCACGAGAATGCGCACCGAACCCTCCCCAAGCAGACATGCTCAACGGGGAACAATAAGCGCGATAGGTGAACGGGCCGTTGAGGCTGACGATCAAATCGATGGCGCGAATTCGCCCGGCATCGGCCTTGCCGCCCGCCCCGCGCGGCTGCTAGGCAAGGGCCAAATCAACGTTTCAACGGTGCCCCCTTTCCCTTAGAGCGCAACCCTCTGCATCCTGCCGGCCGGGCGATCAGCCTGGCGGCGTGATGTGATTGCGCTTCGGTCGGGATGTGCGGCAAGATTTTGGGGAGATCGTGAATGGCCGACAAGACAAGAATCCTGGTCACCGGTGGCAAAGGCATGCTGGGCGCGGCGTTGTTCGATGAAGCCAGCCGATCGCCCAAATTTGATGTGCGTGCACCCGGCCATGCCGATCTGGATACCAGCGATGCGGAACAGGTCGCCAGCTGGGAAACCTGGGTAAAGGGCGGTTGGATCATCCATTGCGCCGCGCGCGTCGATGTCGAGGGCTGCGCCCGCGAACCAGAAGCGGCAAGGCGCACGATCGTTGATGGGACGCGCCACATTGCCGATCTTGCGGTGCGGAGCGGCGCCAGGATGATGTATCCGCAATCCTTCCTGACCTATGACGGGGCGACCAACCCCATCCCCGAAGACGAAACGCCGCGTCCCTTATCCTTCTATGGCGAATTGAAATATGAAGCGGAAAAGATCGTCACCGAACGGCTTCCCGATGCGTTGATCGTCCGCATGGCTGGGTTTTTCGGGGGTGGTGCCGCTGACAAGAACTTTGTCGGCCGGATCATTCCGGTGATGTGGGCGGCGCTGCAAAAGGGCCAGACCCGCTTCGAGGTTGGCGACCGGGTATGGCAGCCGACCTGGACCCAGGATCTTGCGGCCAATACGCTCCATCTGATCGCTAAAAACGCCACGGGCAGCTATCAAATGGCGTGTGTGGGCCAGGCAAGCTTTGCCGAACTGGCGCATGAAATCACGGTCGCGCTCGGGTGGCGCGGCCATCTCGACGTCGTCCCCGTGGATGCGTCGCTGGTGTCGCAAAGCGAGCTTGGCCGTCGTCCCGATGTTGCCGTGCTCAGCTGTGACCGGCTGACGCGCGAGCATGCAAATCTGCAACGCCCCTGGCAATCAACCTTGCACGCCTATCTCACCGATCCCTTTTTCGATCAGTATCGCTTGGAGCCAAAATCATGACCAGTTTGTTCGATCCGCTCAACCGCCCGGATTTCATCGGCGTTCGCAACCGTACCGTCATGTCCGCAATGAGCCGTGGCTTCGCGGCTGAGGGCCATCATGCCACACCAGCGATGCGCGATTATTATCAACGCCGCGCCCAAGGCGGCGTTGGCCTGATCCTGACCGAAGGCACCTTGGTCCATCAAAGCGGCGACGGCTGGAACAATGCCCCCTATATTGCAAGCGACGCGCATGCCGAAAGTTGGCGGCCAGTGGTCGATGCCGTGCACGAAGCCGGGGCGGCAATCGCCTGCCAACTTTGGCATACCGGCCGCATCTCGCACAGCGACTATACGATCGACCAACCCGTCAGTTCGACCAATGTCGCCGCGACGGGAATCAATCGCCAGAACGGCAAACCGTACGGCGAACCGCGCGCGCTGACGCCGGAGGAAATGCCGACAATCTATGGCTATTTCGCCGATGCCGCCCGCCGTGCGATCGACACCGCCGGCTTCGATGCCGTCGAACTGCATGTCGGCCATGGCTATCTCGCCGATCAGTTCCTCGATGCCCGCGTGAATGATCGTACGGATAGCTATGGCGGCTCGGTCGAAAACCGGTGCCGGTTCGCGCTGGAGCTCATTGAAAAAGTGTTGGCGGCCGTGCCTGCCGATCGGGTGATCGCCCGAATTTCGCCATCGCGCTTCATGGGCGGCATTTATGACTGGCCCGATCTTGACGAGATGCTCGCCTATTTCATCCCGGCGCTTCAGTCCCTGGGGCTAAAGGCGCTCGACATCAGCTGCGCCAATTCGGTCTATGCAGATACCGCCGGGCGGATCGTGCGGATGGTTCGGCCGATGTGGAGCGGTGTGCTGATCGGCGGCGCGTCGCTGACGGTTGATGCCGCCAATGCCGAGCTAGACGCTGGCCTGCTTGATCTGGTGACCTGGGGTCGCGCGTTCCTCGCCAATCCCGATCTTGCCGACAAAATCGCCAAGGACGAGCCATGGACGCCGTTTGAGGATGCGATGCGCGAAACGCTCGTCTGATGGTGTCGCGGCGGGAGCTGATCGGCCGCATGTCGGTGATCGCCCTCGCCGCGACCACCACCGACGCGCGCGGCCAGACCGCCAAGCGCAGCGCATCGGCGGGATCGGCACTGTTATCGGCTGATGTGCCGGGCATCCAATTGCCCGCGGGCAAACATAGCGTCGCGGCCAACATCACCGTTCGGGCGGACGTCATGGCGATGCCCGGCGCGACCATAGAGATAGCCGCCGGCAAGACATTGACCCTGCTCGGCGATTTTCAGGCACCCGTGGCCCCGATCTTCACTGGCTCAGGCCGGGTCGACATGAATGCCAGCCGCGCCGCGGCGGCCTGTCCCGAATGGTGGGGGGCGGTGCGCAACAATTCAGCGCATGACTGCCTGCCCGCCCTACGCGCCTGTGTTGCCGCCCATCCGGTCACGCTGCTTGGCGCGGCTGATTATTTCATCAGCGACACCTGGAAAATTGAAACCTCGCATCGCCGGATTTGGGGGGCGGGCAAGAACTGGGGCGGCCCGCATCAGGGCACGCGGATCATCGTCGTCAGTGGTGATCGCGATGTCGTTCAACTGGGCTTCGACACGCCACCGGCGTCGGTCAATGACTATCTCAACTCGGTTGATTTCCGGTGGATGGAACTGACGCGGAGCGCACCGCCCAAGGCGTCGGCCGATGACGGCGCTGCCGGGCTCCGCATGCGCTTCACCCTGGATTGCCTCGTCGAGGCGATCTCCGCGGACGAACATGCGATTGGCTATTCGGTCACCGGCGCAGTCTATACGCATCTGCGCGATTGCCATGCCTTTCGATCGAGCCCGGGCGACAAAAGCGGCCCGCAGCGTTTCTGGGCCTTCCATCTCGACGGCCGGACGCCCGCTGCGTTCCCCGGCGGCAACGCGTCGCTCTACATCGCCAATTGCGGCGCGAGCATCGGTGGCACGCCGGGCGTGCCGCAAAGCATCGGTGCCTATGTTCAGGGCAGTTTTGCCGACACCTATATCCAGAATTTCGAAACCAGCCAGATCGCCACCGGGATCAAGCTCGACGGCAAGACCGGCAAGCCAAGCATTGATCAGGGCCGCGCGGGTCAGGCCAATTTCCACCTGCTGATGCCGATCCTTGATGGCTATAGCGCCGTCGGCATCGAACTGACCAATATTTCCCCCTATGCCGCGATCGATATCGTCGATCCCTATTGTGGCCCGGCACCCGGCGCCTTTGCGGGCATTTTCATCCATCAGGCGCGCGGGCTGGTGACGATAAATGGCGGCCAGCTGCATGGCTGGTATGACACGGTGAATGGCGGCAACGCGCTCGGCATCTTCGCCCAGAATGCCGAGGGCATCGGCATCATCGGCACCAAGGTGATCGGCTTTCGGCGCCCGATCAGCTTTGAACAATGCCGCGATTTCACGATCGACGCCGCCATCAACAATCCCGGCGAGAAAGCCGCTCAACCCGCCATCTCGCTGCTCGGCTGCGCGCATGGCCAGCTCCGCGCGCGGATCAAAGGGCAAGCTGGCGCCTTTCCGGCCGGGATCGATCTGCGCGGCGGCAATCACCACCTCTCTATTGACGCCGCTGGCATAGACTTTAAGTCCCTCCCAAATGGGTCGGCGGCGAGTGTTATCGCTGGACGCGATAACCTCCGTCTTGACCAGCTTGGGATTACCATTTCCTAAGGCGGCCGGCTGCGTCGGATAATCCCCACAAGAGACAGCCCAACTATCTTCCCATTTGGTCTTTCGCGTCCCAGATCGCGATGATATCAGCAAAGCGAAGGGTGGATTTGAATGGTCGAGATTGTAACGCTTAGAACGACGCGAATGCGTTGGGTGACCATGGCAAAGGCCATCGCGCCTCCGGTCGTTTGGGGATTTTTGTACCGGTTGCTGATTGTCAAAGATATTCCACAGGCAGCCCAATATGCCCCGCATTACTCCCCCTGGCTGGGGCCCGATTTCATCAGTTTATACAATAAGGTATCGCCACACACCCTGGTAGATATCGAACGCTGCTGGACGATCTGGCAGGCCTTGGCGCAAGCAATGAATGCCGAAGGCGACGTGATGGAAGCCGGTGTGTTTCAGGGCGGAACCGCCCGCCTAATCCGCGAAGCGATGGGCGCCGATTCAAAGAAAAATCTTTATTTATTCGATTCCTTCGAAGGTATGAAAACCGTATCGGAAGTCGATCGACATAGCGCAGGCGATTTTTCGGATACGTCAGTAGAGGCCGTCCGCGCTGTTGTCGGCGACGACGCCTTTATAAACTATCGGAAGGGCTGGGTTCCAGAAACCTTCGGCGGACTCGAAAACAATCGCTTCTGCTTCGCGCACATCGATCTGGATTTGTACCAAGGGGTGCTCGATTGCTTGGAATTCGTTTATCCGCGCATGTCCCGGGGCGGCGCAATCGTTTTTGACGATTATGGGTTCGCCTCATGCCCAGGTGCCAGACAAGCAGTGGAAGAATTCTTTGCTGACAAGCCTGAATTCCCACTTGCATTGAAGACAGCGCAGGCTCTTGTCACCAAATTATAGAATATCTCCAGTTCAATTCTGTTCGGCCTTATAATAGAATCCCAAAGCCTTCCTGCCACCTTCAAGTGAAAATCGGCAAATCTTTCGAAAATCGCTTTCGCGATTGCGATCCCTTCGCGACAATGTCCCGATAAACGGCAATGATCGTTGCACAGGACAGCGCAAACGGGATCATATAAAAGAATAAGGGGCGAACGAAGGATCCCAGCATGATATAATATGTCACAAATATTGTGCTGTTATTAAAGAAGCTGTCATGAACCAATGGCGGCGTTCTATCTAAAATATAGTCAAATTGAAACGACAGCACATAACAACAAATGATCGCGACCTTCTGCCAAAATCCACGCCACCGTTCAAACAACGTGAAAAAAATCGGGAATAGGTGAGTATATCCGCCTGACTCTACCGTGACCAGTGCAAACGATATTCCCAAGTTCGTAATTCGGTACATTGGAATTACTTCAGGCCTCAGCCAAATTGCAATCACTGCAATTAAGATGGCACCCTGCGTAATTCGCAGTAAAATAGGCAACCAAAACAAAAGCGTATCGACATTCTGGGAGCCGATGAGGCTAGTAACCGGAAAGCTTTGATTCTGAAGAAGCTGAATCAATGGCGCGAATGTGGCTTGATAGAAAACATCCAAAAACTGATTGGGCTGCGTCTGGCCTTGGAAGGCAACGATATTATTATAAATCTCGATTGGGTTGCCGCGCCCCAACAGCCCGTAGCTCACCAGAAAAACGATCCCAGCTGCAGCAGCGCCCCCTTCGAACCATCGCCAGCGGCGACGCAGCAATTGGGGAAATAGCGCGGCGACCATATAAATTTTTAAATTCATGGCGACGCCTATCGCGATCCACCGGTAGCGGGCCGATTTGAGGATCGGACCGAACGCCAATATCACGCAAGTGAATGTCAAGATGATCAGGTTGCCGCGCTCCAAGCCAGCTGTCAGCGGCAAACCCATCCCGACGGCAATCGCTCGTGGCAGCGCCGTTCCACGATCGGTCTTCACATACGCCAGCGCCACCAAGACGATATCAAGCACATATATGCTGTGAAGAAGCACTACCCCCGGCCAATCGCACGCCCTGGCATAATATGCGGAATCAAGCCCGCCGCCCTCATAGCATCGCGAATCACCAAAGATTCTCAGAAAAACGAAACTAAAAGGCGCATAAACAGTACGCCAGCTGTCATACACGCCCCGGTCCCGAGCCCAGTCAGCAGTATTGAACCAGTCCATCCATGTGTCGGCTGGATCATAGAAATATGGTTGCGGCAGATATCCAAAATAATAAACATGCGCAATGGCGCGGATTAAACCACCAACAACAATAATAGCCAATATTGGTTCAAGCCAACGGTCCGAAAAAGAAAATTTCCCGGACCCAATCATGCAATGAGCCTTCTTACGAAGACGAAATATTTAAGTGCGAAATAATTTGTTACTGATCCGGCGATTAATACAATAACACCCAAAACATATGGCGATTTGAAGAAATGCGTCGCGACAAATAATATTCCAAGACCAATAAAATAATTGACGGCGTACGTAATAACAAATTTAACTTTAGCAGGCACTGCGCTACGAAATACATGACGGCTATATGTAAAGTAATTAAATATCATCCCAGATATGTGGGAATAAATTTGTGCCAAATATACGTCAAAGCCAAATTGAACGAGCAGAACATACGCTCCAAATCCAAATATTGCATTGACCAATGCAGCTTGATAAAATCGTACTATTTCTAGTAGATGTCCGAAGTTGACCGATTTGTTCATCGGCTCAATAATTTTCTGGAAAATTCAGGCGTTCGCGTTCGAATACTAGCGGAGTTGCGCGCGTTCGCTCAGAGACCAACCGTATCTGGTCCCCCATCAATCCCATAAATATGAAGACAAGCGCCAACTGGGCTTCCAGTCCGCACACGAACAGCCAAAGGATCAGGTCGAGATTCAGCGCGAAAGCCAAGGGTGTCGCCAATAGCATGATTCCGGCGATCATCCCCAGGCAAACGCCGATATATAATGGCATTCGAACCAGCTTTTTGGAAAAACTCGCCAGGCTGGACAGGGCAAAGTCCAGCAACGTGAAAAAATTATTGCTCGATCGTCCGCCGCGTCGCGTCGCGCGATCATAGGTGATGGTTTCAATCGAATATCCGGTTTCGACCAGCATGCCGCGAAAAAAAGGCTCCGGCTCCCGCAGCGATTCGATCGCGCGCACAACCTTTCGATCATACAGCCCGAAGCCGGTCGCATTCGGGATGACGGCGTAGTCGCCGAAACGCTCGGTAAAACGATAATAGGTCTGGCGAAGCCAGCCGTGCAATCGGCTGGTCGGCTGCGCTCTGGATACCCCCAGAACAATCTGGGTCCCCGCGCGCCACCTTTCCACGAATTGCGGGATCAGCGACGGTGGATCTTCAAAGTCGGCACAGATTCCGATAATGGCCCGGCCGCCCGCCTGGAAAATGGCATGGGTCGGTGACCGCATCTGGCCAAAATTGCGGGCATTGGCGATCAGCTTTATCCTGCCATCGTCGCGGCACAGCGACCGTGCGATTTCAACCGTTCGGTCGGTCGAGGCGTTATCGATAATGATGATATCGAAGGAATCGGTGATCGGCTCCAGCTCAACGATCACCGCAGCCGCAATCGCGGCGACATTCTCCTCTTCGTTGTAACAAGGAATCACAACCGAGATTTCGGGGGTGCTGACCAGCGACAATGTTTCCATTGCTATTGGCCTTTGTTACCAACTGGAGGGCGAAGGCCGTAAAACTCGATAGCCACCGCCAACATTGCAAGCAGCAGCCCGATCATCATCGGGATTAGGTTATATTGGCGATCGGCATCAATATAGGGCTCCTCGATAATGCGAACCACGGCGTCCTTGGTGATATCCTCCACCGATGTGCCTTCAAACAACCGCTCATAATTATCATGGCGGGCATGGGCGATCTCCAGAATGCGCTCCAATTCCCTGACGCGGGTCGATTTCTCGACCACATCGCCCACTGAATCGAGCTGCTTGTCGTCAACTGACACGGATCTTTTGAGTTGATCCTTTAGCGACGCAATCTCTGCCAACAATTGCCGTACCGATTGATTTTGATCGGTCGCAAACTGCCGCGCAGCAAAGAGCTGCGTTTCCTTCGAACGGATCACTTCCTTCAGATAGGCAACCCTGGTCCCAATACCGGCGATCACATTTGCGGGCTGCGCGTAGCGCGTCACCAGTCGAAACCGATCATAGTTGTTTTGCGCATCGACAAGCTTTTTGTCAGCGTCCCTGAGCAACCGTGCGAGCACTGTTCGCTTATATGCTGTCTGCCGCTTACCAATCCGGGCCAAGCTGTCGCGCGTCGAATCAGCAAGCGCGCCGACCAATCCAAGCGCCAGATCCGGGTCAGTCTCCCACGTCTCGATCGTGACGATGCCGCCACGCAACGATCGGATATCAACCGCACGATCGACCCACCGGACGGCAGCTTCAGTTGAAGCGATGCCGAGCTTCTTTTTTAGGTCAAGCCTTCGAATAACATCAATTCGAGTCTGCTTGCTCCGACCAACTTTCAGGACGACTTCAACGGCAGCCTGTGTGCCAAACACGCTATTGACGGCGCCCGATTCCCCAAGCGCGCTGCTCAGGCCAAGGCTGGCCGGGTCAGTTGGCGTCATCGTCATTGCTGCATGATAGCGTTGGGGGAAAAGCGTCAGCAGGCCGCACAGCACAATCAGAACCGCAAAGATCGTCAACCGCTTGCGGCGATCATGCAGATAGCGACTGTTTCGCAGGGCACCGATAATGTCCTTCGGGGGCGTCATTTTGCGACCGCCACAAAAGCCGCTGCGCTGATGCCAATCTGGAAGATGATCGCGCTGATATCGCGGATCTTGGCCAGGATCGAAGACGACTGGGTCTTGATCGGCACGAACACGACATCACCCGGCAACGCCAAGGCGTTCAGCGCACCCCGCCGACGCGACAGGACATCGCCATTGGCGCGAACGACAATCGTGTTCCCCCCATCGGCAGAGCGTTGCTTGCCGCCGGCGCGTTCGATGTAATCGCTGATCCGCAGCCCCTTATCACCCTCGATCAAGAATGACGCCGGGCGAAAAACCGCCCCAAAGACGCCCACCGTAACCGGCCGTGGCGGGATCACGATGCGATCGTTATTCTCCATCACCAGCGTTTCCGGGAGCGCCGAGCTGCCCGGCGTCAGATTGAGCACAACGCGCCCATCCGGTTCTGCCGCACGTAATTTGGCGAGTGCAGCCGTCGCCGCCTGAAGCTGAAGACTGCGATCCCCGCTGTTGGAGATGTCCGAACTGGTAATTGGCGCCGAGAGCAGGGCGAATTCGAGCTGATTAATCGCCTCTGCAAAGCTCTCCCGTTGCTGCCGCTTGACCGACAGGCGCTCCAGCCGGGTGCCATAGACAAACGCCTGGCTGCTCAATCCGCCTGCGCGCGCCATCACATCGGCCAAAGTGGAGTTTGGCGGTACGAAATAACTGCCCGGCGCGTTCACCTCGCCTTCAATCCGCACCAACACCGCCTGGTTTGCCAGCGGGCGTCGCAGCGTGCCTTCCGAAAGGATCTGCAGAATGTCGCCGCCCATCACCATCGTCGCTGCGGATTCAGCGCGCGTCAGCTCGCGGCCATTGACCAGCTTGGGCTGGGTAAGGCGGTACAGCAGGACCCTGGCATTGTCGGCAAGGTCATTCGTCCCACCAGCATAGGCAATAACCGATTCCAGATTGTCGCCTTCCCGCGCTTCATAAACCGCCTCGCTATTGACGCTGCCGGTAATGGCAACCTGGCGACCGAGCGGGGCGATAAACAGCACATCCTCATTTTGCAGAACGGCATCGCGGGAACGATCGCCCCGCAAGATCAGGTCATAAAGATCGAAATCGGTGACGAGCCGGCCATTGCGGAACAGCTTGACCGAACGAAAGCTACCGCCGGATGACGGCCCGCCTGCGGCAAGCACGGCATTGACCATCGTCGACAGGCTATTGACCGAATAGGCACCAGGATTATTCGCAAAACCGGTCACATAAACGCGGATACCGCGCAGCTTTTTGATGCTGACCGCCACGTCATAGCCGCGATATTGGCGCCCCAGCGCCGCCGCGACCGTATTGTGCAGGTCCCGGTAGCGCACACCGGCCACCATGATCGACCCGACTTTGGGCAGGAATATCTTGCCCTCGGTATCAATGTCGACATCGACGCTACCCTCGACTGATCCGGTCAGGCCGATCGTGATCGTGTCACCCACATTCACGATATAATCGGGTGGCACCGTTGCCGTCGCGGGCACGGCATAATCGCGATTGCTGGGCAGCAACAGGTCTGCGCCAAACCGCGGGAGCTTGCGTCCGAGCGTTTCGGCAACAAATAACTCGAACTGGCTCGGCTCCAATGGCTTCAGGCGCGCATTAGCTGTCGCCTGGAGCAGGCTTTGTTCGATTTTTTGGTCCGTCTCGCTCTTCGCCTCGCGACTGCGGTCCGAACTTTGAATATCGACAGGCTCGATCTTGGGGTCCGATTGCAGCTGCGCCGGGCGCGACTGGTCGGCATTCTGGCTGTTTGGTTGTGACAGGTCAGGCGCGGTCGGTGAGCCATAGGCCTGTGCGGTGGGGCGCGCGCCGGCTTGCGCCGCCGCTGGGCTGGTCCCCGCAATGACCGCCGCAATCGCAATCATCGCCGGGGCAAAGACTGTCGCACGCCAGCGGCGGGAAGACTGGCGCGCTGCCGACAAATTGCCGAAAACATGGGCTAAACTGATCATAAAAATATCATCAATCTCTGTTTGAACACAGCATGGTTGCGGGTCATGATTGCCGGCGAACTACCATGCCCCCTTGGGCAGAACCATCGAAATATTGTCCTCACCGGCTGGCCGCCCTGTCGATCTCAATGCTCAGTTCGGTAAGGATTCGGGGAAGGTCGGCGAAATGGTCGAAACGCCGCGCAATGTCGCCCGTCGCACATTCTTTCGCGCCATATCCCCGCTCATAAAGCACGAAAGGAACGCCCCCCGCCCTCGCCGCGGCGGCATCGACACTACTGTCCCCAATCATCACCCCCGCATCCCCCGCCATCCCCATCTGCTGCCGCGCCAGATCAAGCGGCGATCGGTCCGGCTTGGGCAACTTAGCGCTATCCCCGCCAACGATTGCAGCAAAGAAATGATCGAGTGCCAGACCGCGCAGCAAATGACGGCTGAGCGCTTCGGGCTTGTTGGTTACGATCGCCATCGAAAATCCTGCATCGGCAAGCGCCGTCAGCGTCGCGTTGACCCCATCGAAGATAATGGTTTTGTCCGGCGCCAACGATCCAAGCGCTTGACGAAAACGTGCCAAATCGTCGGTCTCGTCCCCGGCAACCGCGCCAAGCGCGCGGCGGACTAGAACTGCGGCACCCAAGCTCACCAGCGGCCGGACGACTGCTGGATCTATGATCGGCCCGCCTCTGCTCTGGCTGACGATCGATAGCGCCCGTGCAATATCCGCTGCGCTATCGACCAGCGTGCCATCCAGATCAAACAGAAGCGCGGGCAAGCGCATCACGCGTTAGCCAATCAACGGAATCAGCATATTCTCCTGGAGTTCCTCGCGCGACAGGAACGGCGCGAGATCCTCCATCGGTGCTGTCACCATCGACCCGTCCTCCAGTCGGCGCGACGACACCTTGGGCGCGAAATTCTGTGTTTTGTCGATAAAGACCTCACACACTGCCGCGCCCGGCGTCGCCAGTGTTTTTCGAATGGCTTCTTCCATATCGGCATGGTCCGTCGTGGAGATATAGGAGAAGCCGAACGCCTGCACGATCTTGCCAAAATCAGGAAAAGTCACCCCGGAATCGGGGCCACAGCCAACCGAAAAGCCATTAAGATAAGCCTGTTGCGCCTGGCGGATCGAATGATAACCGGAGTTATTGTAGAGGAAAATCTTCGCCGGAATATTCTGGCCAATGATCGTTTGCAGCTCCTGGAGATTCTGCATGATCGATCCATCCCCCACCATGCAGATGATCCGCTCGGCACCATCTGGCATCGCGTGCCAGGCACCGATTGTCGCCGGCAGATCATAGCCCATCGATGCAGCGCCCGAATTGGAATAAATCCGCTGGCCAGGCTTTAATTTGGCCGCCTGCACCGTCACGACAGCCGCCGTTGCATCAGCCATCACGATCACTTCATTGTCCTGCAGATGCTTGAATAGCACCTCGGTAAAGCAATAGGGATTGATGACGCCTTTGGTTTCCCAATATTCGGGGAGCACCGGGTTATAGCGATGGCGGCGCGCCATTGCCCAATCGAGATACTCTTTGTGGGCGGCCGGCACCTCATACCCCTCAAGCTCTTCGAGCAGAATGGGCAGGAAGGTGGAGAGATCCGCATGGATCGGCATATCAATTGAAAGCGTTGGCTTGGCGATTTCTGCCGCGTCGATATCAACCATGATCTTTTTTGCAGCCCGCGCGAAGGCGGAGAAGTTGTAGCTGATCTGGCGGATATTGAGCCGGCAGCCAAGCACCAGCAGCAGATCCGAATTCTGCACGGCAAAGTTACCCGCTCGATCGCCAACCGTACCCGGGCGACCGACATAACAGGGATTGGAATCGTCGACGACGTCCTGCGCATTCCAGCCCGGCGCAATCGGGATGCCAAGCTTTTCAGCAATCTTCAGGAAAACATCATGCGATCCGCTGATCCGCACGCCCGTGCCCGGCAGCAACACCGGACGCTTTGCCTCTCGCAACGCCACGACAACTTCCCGCGCTGCAGCGCGCAGCGGATCGCCGGTCAACCAGCCATATTCGGCCGGCAAGGCAAAATCGCGCCCATAACCCTCAATCCGGGGATCGAAACCGCGCAGGGTCGTTGGATCGATGGGCATCGCCTGAATATCAATCGGAATATCAATCCAGACCGGGCCAGGCCGACCGGTTGTGGCCAGCCAGAGGGCCTTTTCCATCAGATACCGGATGTCCTGTGGATCAGAAATCATTGCCGCGAACTTGGTGATCGGCTTTACGATCGCGACCGTATCGGCTTCCTGATCCCCCAATTGCCGCAGCCGAACCGGCGCATTGCCAGCCAGCGTTTCCCGCTTCACCTGGCCCGACAGCACGATCATGGCGATCGAATCCGTATAAGCGCCATGGACGCCGTTCAGCGCATTGATACCGCCTGGCCCCGTCGTCACGTTCACCGCGGCAATCCGCCCCGACAGACGCGTGTAGCTTTCCGCTGCCATCGCCAGCGCTTGCTCATGGTGGCAGCAAACATAGCGGAGCCCTTCGGCGCGCCCCAAGGCATCATTCAGATGCATCGCGCCGCCGCCTGTCAGCATAAACACATGACGCACACCGTGATCGACCAGCAGCTGGGCGACATAATCGGACAGACGAACCTTGGTCATTGACGCTCCTGTAACTGCAAGACCGGCCGGTTGCACCGCCGCAACCGGCCGGGTTTCCAGCCATCCACTCAAGAAATTACGGCGATTAAGCTGCGGTGGCTAAGCTGCGGTGGCGCGCCTGATGGCCTGTTCAGAATTTTCGATCGCCAGATCAAGGCCGCGATCCGTGATAAGCGCAACCAGATCGGCATCGCGCTTATAGGGCGCATCGATGGCAGAAATCAGCAGGCCATGATTGGCGGAAACCCCCATTGTGAGTTTCTCACCGCTTTCGAATTCGCGGGTCGAAATCTGCCCCTTGAGCAACGGCACAGCATGATAGACATCGGCATCCGTCAGGACATAGCCGGCTGGCAGGTCGCGCTTGGCATAAACGCCGCGAACCAGCGCATCGAGATAGCGGCGCTCCGCTTCGGGCACGACGCGACGCGCATCTGCTGCACCACCGCACATTTCCTTGGCCTTGTTGAAGGCCTTGAACCACACATCTGCCTGTTCGGGCTTGGTGCAATAGGAGCTGACCGGCACGCCTTCATAATCGATATCGATATGACGTTCGAACGTGCGCGCGCCCTTGCCATAGGCGATCAAGATTGAATCGTGCCAATCGCGATATTCATGCGTCGACAAGCCGACAGTGATGTGTGGGTAACGGTCGCGGAGATAATCGATCTGATTGAGTTCCAAATCGCTATCTTCTGACGGGTAGAGCGACACGCAATGATTGAGAGCGAACGGAATGCCGCGCGACGTGAAATAATCGACCAGCGCATCAATGTGCTCGGCATTTGCGCCGCCTGACGAGGCGACGACAGGCAGGCCAGTGGAGGCCATCTTGCGCAGCAGTGTCTTGTCGCGGATGTCCGAACTGGCGATCTTGAGCACATCGACACCGAATTCAACGCATTTATCGACCGAAACTTCGTCGAACGGTGTTACCATCGTCACCATGCCAGCATCGCGCACGGCTTCCACCATCCGGCGCAGGCTTTCCCATGGCAAATGCGTATCAATGGTCTTCTTGATATAGCGGACATCACCGCGATCGCGAAAATCCTGATGGATGAAATTATCGACGTCACGAAACTGCAGTTTGATCGCCGCCCGAACATGATTTGTCCGGACCACTTCAGCGAAATCGTGAATGATTTTCAAGCCGCGCTCGATCTTGCCCCAATGGTTGTTAGCTAATTCCAGCACGAACAAATCTTGAAAAATCTCATTCGACATTGAAGTTCCCCTTCAGAATCTTGTTTTTGCTATCGATCGGCGCATGGCTCGCCTCATCCCCCAGCCATCCGATCGTAGGTTAACCCATCTTTTTCGTCCGATGACCCCATCTATTTGATCCCGGCCAATTTTTTGGTCAGGGGGCCGCTCACCCAAGCGTCATCTCATCCCGAGCAGATAATCCAAGCTTCGCCTTAATCAAAGACCCGAAACCTCAATCCAGCGCACCGTATCCGCCACCTGAGCGGAAAACGGGGCCAATGGGAGGTCCAATTCCATGGCCAGAACCTTCGTATCGGTAAAATCGCCCAAATAGGCACTGGGCTTTGACCAATCGACCGGACGCCGCCCGATGGCGATACCGCCGCCCAATTGATGGGCAACGGCCAACGCCGTATCGCTCATTTCCACCGTTTCAGCACCGCAAAAATCAATCGGCACGGGTCGTCCCAGCCCCGCCTGCCCGGCCCTTACGATCAACGCGCAAAGATCGTCAACGTGCAAATAGGATCGAAACACCGGCACCTGGGCATCGATCTGGATCGATCCAGACCGTTTGGCCTGGCCAACAAAGGAACCGATCGCATAGGAGTCTATCTTGTTGATATACGGACCGGCCAGATTAAAAATCCGCCCGACAATGAGCGGCGTAGCAGTCTTAACCGCCCAAGCGCGAAAACGATCCTCCTGCCGCAGCTTGCTCATGCCATAGGGGTGCCGGTCGCGCCCCGTCGCAGCGAGCATCGCCGCCCCAGAAGAGGCGACAAACACGCTTTTCGGCTTCGCGCCAGCAAGCGCCGTTAGCAATTGGTCGTCAATTTCCAGATTTGTATCGCTGAAGCGACGCTCCCCGAGCAGATCGACCTTTTCCTTCGTCAGATAGGCCAGATGAACCACAATCGCGCCATCAAGATCAGCAGGTTTGAGCGTTTCCAGCGCGCGCATCGCCAGCGCCGTACCATCGGCTGCGGTTACCTGCCGGGCGCTTGAACCAAACAGCGACACCCGTTCCGCCCACCCCCCCGGCTGGCGCGACAAATAGGCGAGCATCGCCGTGCCGATCCATCCGGTTGGACCAGTGATGACGATCGGCGCAGGCGTGGTCATGGCCTTGCCGGCCGAAACCGACGCTGGACCGTCGCGACACAGGTAATAGCAGCTTCAGCCACGTATAAACTTCGTAATGGTATCGACGGCAAAGCCCAGATGATCCTCCGTCAAACCAGGATAGAGCCCGATCCAGAAGGTATTGGAAGTCACGATATCGGCATTGGTCAGATCGCCAACCACACGGTGCGGGCGCCCCTTCATATAAGGCTGACGCAGCAGATTGCCGCCGAACAGCAACCGCGTGCCGATGCGATTCTCATCGAGATGCCGGGTCAGCTGGTCACGTGTGAAATGTGCCCCCGGCCGAACGGTGATCGCATAGCCGAACCACGATGGATCGCTGTTTGGCGTCGCCTCTGGCAACATCAACACATCTTCCAACGGCCGCAGCAATTCCGTCAGCAAGTCGAAATTCCGGCGTCGTGCGGCAATAAACTCATCCGCGCGCGCGAGCTGCGTCACGCCGACGGCGGCCTGCATATCCGTGATCTTCAGGTTATAACCGGCATGGCTATAGGTATATTTGTGATCATAGCCGTGCGGCAAATCACCGAGCCGACGCTCGAACCGCTTACCGCACGTATTGTCCTTGCCTGGCGCACACCAGCAATCACGCCCCCAATCGCGCATCGATTCAAGCACACGCTTGATCATCGGCTTATCGGTGAACACCGCGCCGCCTTCGCCCATTGTGATGTGGTGTGCAGGATAGAAGCTCAGCGTCCCGACATGGCCGAACGTCCCAACGCCTTGGCCATTATAGGTAGCACCAAGGGCATCGCAGCAATCTTCGACCACCCAAAGCTTGTACTTTTCCGCCACCCGCATCACCTCGGCCAGGTTGAACGGGTTACCCAGCGTATGCGCCAGCATGATCGCCCGGGTCTTGCTGGAAACGGCCGCCTCGATCATCTCGGGCTTGATGTTGTAGGTCGGCAGATCGACGTCGACGAACACCGGCACCATGCCATATTGCAGTGCCGGGTTGACTGTGGTCGGGAAGCCCGTTGCCACGGTGATGATTTCATCGCCCGCCTTCAGGGCATCGCCGCGGAAGTAATGCGAGAACAGGGTCGACAATGCCAACAGATTTGCTGACGATCCGGAATTGACCGTCAACGCGAAGCGCGAGCCCATGCGGGCGGCCAGCTGCGCTTCGAACTGTTCGTTGAAACGGCCGGTCGTCAGCCAGAAATCAAGCGCGGAATCGACCAGCGACCGCATATCTGCCTCGCCATAGACCTTGCCTGAAACAGGGACCGGGCTTTCGCCATAAACGAACGGCTTGGGCGCGTGAAATGCGCGCGCATATTGGCCGACCATGTCCAGAATGGCCTGGCGAAATTGTTGCTCGTCATAGCCTGCGGTCATCGCTTCAAGGGCCTTAACATTTGGGGCAAGGTCCAACTCCATTAATTTCGCTCCAATAATTTCGTCGCTAATGACGTCCGGTAATCGCGAAGCTGGCCCAGGGTAACGTCGCGCGCGGGCAAACCCTTCGCGACCGATTGATGCCACTCAACAACCTTTGACAAGGCCTGCCCAAGCCCCATCGCCGGGCGCCAGCCTAGTTCACGGCGCGCCTTCGAACAATCTAAGGTTAACAGCTTCGCTTCATGGGGTTGTTCACCATCGGGACGATCCCAGCCCGTCGCGCCCCATTCGGCCAGCATCCGTTCAACGATCCAGCTCACCGGGCGGGTATCATCATCGGCAGGACCGAAATTCCATCCCGTCGCTGCACTGCGGTCACCGGCCAGCAAGCGATCGGCGATCATCAGATACCCGCCAAGCGCCTCAAGCACATGCTGCCATGGCCGAACCGACCCTGGCGATCGGATCATCGGACGGTCACCCGCTTCAAGCGCGCGGACGATATCGGGCACCAATCGGTCAGCCGCCCAATCGCCGCCACCGATGACATTGCCCGCCCGCACCGAAGCTATCGCGGCACCCTGACCAAAAAAGGACTGGCGATAGGCATTAATGACCAGCTCGGCAGCGCCCTTGCTGCTGCTATAGGGATCATAACCGCCCATCGGATCATTTTCCCGATACGGCCAAATCCATTCGCGGTTTTCATAACATTTGTCGCTCGTGATGCACACAATCGCCTTGACGCTGTCGACCATTCGACAGGCTTCAAGCAAATGGACTGTGCCCATCACGTTGGTGGCATAGGTTTCCACCGGCTCAACATAGGAATACCGCACCAGCGGCTGCGCCGCGAGATGGAACACCATCTCGGGCTGCGCATCGACGATAGCCGCACGGAGCGATTCCAGATCGCGAACATCGCCACGGATATCGGCCTTCAGGACGCCGGCCACCTGCGCCTGATCGTATAAGCTGGGATCGGTTGGCGCAGGCAACGAATAGCCTGTCACTTCGGCACCCAGATCAGCGAGCCAAAGTGCCAGCCAGCTACCCTTGAAGCCGGTATGCCCGGTGAGGAATACGCGCTTGCCGCGCCAGGATTGGTCGGTCACCAGACTTTCCAGGGCGCGCCGTTTTGCCAGAGCTCTTCAAGATAATTGCGATCGCGCAGCGTATCCATCGCCTGCCAAAAGCCATCATGGCGAAATGCCACCAACTCACGGCTAGCCGCCAGCGCCTCAAGCGGCTTCTGCTCCCAGATCGAGTCCGGCCCATCGACAAGATCGAGAACGGATGGATGGGCAACAAAAAAACCACCGTTGATCAAACCGCCATCGCCCGCTGGCTTTTCGCGGAAGCTGGTGACGTGGTCGCCATCAAATTCAAGTGCGCCGAAACGGCCCGGTGGGGCAACCGCGGTAATCGTCGCCTTCTTGCCATGCGCCTTATGGGCGGCGATCAACGCCGTTATGTCAATCGATGCCACACCGTCACCATAGGTGAAGCAAAAGGGTTCGCCGGGCTGCAGATAGGGTAGGATGGCCTTAAGCCGTCCGCCGGTCATCGTATTAGCCCCGGTTTCCACCATCGTAATCCGCCAGGGCTCACTCCAGTTTTGGTGAACCTTCATGGCGTTTTTCTTCAAGTCGATAGTAACGTCGGCCGTATGCAAAAAATAGTTGGCAAAAAACTCTTTAATCAGATATCCCTTATACCCAAGGCAAATAATGAATTCAGTAACGCCATGCGCTGAATAGATTTTCATGATATGCCAAAGAATAGGCATGCCACCAATTTCTACCATCGGCTTTGGGCGAACAGATGTTTCTTCGCCGAGGCGGGTCCCCAACCCCCCCGCCAGAATTACTGCTTGCACTGGTGATCACCCCTTGGAACTACTTTGTGCGTTAACGAATCCTATGGGATGCGTGCAGGGGCATTGTCAACCCAGCCCTTGGGCACCCGGATGGCGGAATTGTGCTTCGGAAATGTGACACTAAACCCGGGCGAGACGCTATGGGATGGGCGGGCTGTCGCTATGGTTTCTGCCGGCAACTAGCCGTTTGACAAGGAAATTCCCGATTGTCGGCATCGGCCCGAAGGTCGCCAGTTCGCCGGGGTTGCAAGACCTAGAGTCTGTCCTGATTAGATTGAGGCGTATCCGCTGTTTCGGAGGTAGCTTGCGCATTCGTGTGGCGGGAAGGTGTCGAGTAGCGTTCCGA